>Ga0209085_1002388_pt1 | contig 10722 bp, 16 predicted proteins | sample C_131016_EF_Meta_FD_187310 | JGI IMG/M metagenome (GOLD analysis project Ga0209085, IMG submission 187310) | Freshwater microbial communities from Lake Croche, Canada to study carbon cycling - C_131016_EF_MetaG (SPAdes) (version 2) | ecosystem: Environmental > Aquatic > Freshwater > Lake...
CTTCCCGGATCGAGGCGGATCGATCGGTGGCGTTGGGATCCCGCATGGCTCCGGCCCGGAGAGCTGCCAGATCGACGGCGTCGCCCAGGTGCATGGTGGTGTCGGGCTTCCACCGGCGCTTCATCTCGATTGCAGCCTTACAGGCCGCCGCGTTCGCTAGGTGCCCGTGACTGCACGAAACGGCCAGCCATCGCTTCCACTTGCGGATCACTTTCATTTCTTATCCTCCGCTCCCGGCAACCCGTGCAGGACGGCGAGAATCTGTCGGCACGCCTCTCGGGACGTAGCGGCCGCCACGCTCTCGTCAGCTGCGCCTTGCAAGGCCATGTCGGCGATCACGCCGAGCTGAAGTTTCAGCGTGTGCATGTACGTACATAAATCCAAAATTTCTTCCCAGGCGTCCTTCCATACCGGCCGTCGCCACAGGGCGCCGCCGTGTTCGAGCTGGCCTTTCACATATTTTGCCGACACGTCGTTCGTCAGGTCGTTGATGATCGTCGCAAGGTGTTTTCTATGTTCCGGCGACATGACCTCCGGGCTCATCGTGAGCTCCACGGGCGCTTTGATAGTAGTCCCCTGCCTTTTGCTGCCTTAGGCTTTTCCACGACTTGTTCCACAGGACTATGTGGAATGTCACGCCATGAACTATATCGGCCATCTTGTAAGTGACCGGTTTCCCAGCTTATGGCGGTGAGGTTAAACGTTAGCCCGACGTGTTCCCCGAGTCGGAAAGCAGTTTCGTCGTCCCAATTTGTGTCGAGCAGATCGCCCTTACCTACCCGCAACGGCACCCAATCAAACGCTAGGCCGTAGTTGTGATACGACTGCCCGGGCTTTGCCTGTGTGATAATCTTGCCCGGTCGCGTCCTGCCCTGTGCGTACAGCATCGCCTGCTCCTCCATGGTGCGCCGGCCGCAATAAATTAGCGGCTGGATCCGGCTGTTTTGCATCTCCACCAGCCACCCGCGGACGCGTTTCTGGAAGTCTAGATCGAGCGTTTCAATGCAGCGGAGCGTTCGAGCCGTTGCCTCCGCCAGACTGGTCATCGCCTCGCTCGCTCTCTTTCAGTTTCTGCCAGGCTGTCAGATAACGCCTTGAGCGATTGCGCAAAGAGATCTCGGTAAGCTTGCGGACAGGGTTTGTTTGTTCGCTCGGCCCGATCCCACTCGTAGATAAAGTACGAGATCGTGTCCGGGCTTGGCGGCGGGCCGTCTTGCGTTTGCGAGACCGTCGCACAGCTTGCCAGCGCCAGGCTAAGAATCAGCAGGAGGGCGTTTCGTCCACCACGCATCGATGTCTCTCAATCTTTTCCGGCGTTCCAGTTCGATCGCCTCAAAGTTCCGCTGGGTCGGAGTTTTGCGGTTCAGTGCGTAAAGGATGATACCGATCAGACCACTCACCGCCGAAAGAACCGCGGCGATCATGTTCCCTTATTTGCGGGAGATTTTGCTGATGAAATCGACGATCTTTTGCAGGGTCGCTTCCGGTTCGTCCCCGGGGAACAGAGTGGCGACGGCGATGGCGGCCGTCAGGAGAGCGGTGACTGCGCCCAGGATCTGCGTCCCGTGGCTGATTGCGTAGGATAGAGTTTCGTTCATGCCCTTTGGGCAGTGTCAAAGACCGAATCGACGTTTGATTAGTTCCCACGCCGTGCTGACTACGGCTCCGGAGATCAGCGCCACGAGCCAGAGCTTCGTTTTGATCGTGTGAGCTTCGCGTTCAATGTTCGTCAGGCGCCCGTGATACTCGCCTAGACTGGCTTGGGAGCGTTCCAAAAGGTCGAGAATGACCGATTGGCGGGTCTCGATTCTGGCGACAGATTCCCGCACCACGGAAAGGCGTTCAGAAAGTTCAGCGATCTGATCGCCGCTCATAGCTTTGCGTTCTCCGCTCCATCCGCAATCCGCACCCATTCGTTGCCCTGAGCGTCAGTCCATCGCACGATGAATCCTTCGGCCTCCAAAAAACGCAAGGCGGCGATGAATTCACGATACTCCGGCCCTTCTGCGATTGTGGCTGGCATAAAATTAAAACGGCTTCTCCCCGCCTGCCCGAGCCGCGTCGCCCATTGTCGGCGTGTTGGTGTATCGGGTGGGTACTTCAACCGCAACCGGCGCAGGCGAACAACCCGCCAGCACGGCGCAGAGAAGGAGCATGCGAATCATGCAAATGGATAACTCTTGCCAGCCCCAGCGTTGTAAAGAGATGTAATTTCTGATCCCGACAAATCTCTGTTCCAAATTCCAACTTCGTCTATTACGCATTCTGTTCCTACTGCAAAACTTCCATCAGCATTTGAATTTATAGATAAGTTTTCAGTTGCAACATTTGCATAATTGTCAGATGCATCACCAGATCCATCTAATGCGCCATCAACATAAACCTGAATTGATTCCCCTTTTTTCCATATGAAGGCTAAATGATGCCAATCCCCATCATTGACAGATGTTGAACCAATTACTCTATCGCCATTTCCGCTATCATCATAATAAATAGTTCCATATATTGTTCCATCAGAAAACATATCCAATGTAATTGTTGAGCCGCCATAATTGTTACCAGTAGCTTGATCAACTATAAAAAAATTATCGCTTACCCCTGTTTTTACCCAAGCCGAAATGCTGTATCCATCTCTTGACCCATTAAGAAATTCGCTGTTTCTCGATAAATATGGTTGCTCGTCTGGGTTAAAATATACACCTGCATTTATTATTCCAGTCACCAACTCCAATCCAGCAGTTCCATAGGGTGCTGAAAGTGTTCTTCCATTTCCAGATGAATCAAGAAGTGAAACGCCTCCGCTTCCATTATTATCAAATTTCCAGTAAGCCAGTAATCCAGTAAGTAGGGAGGACGGCGCAGGCGCAGTTGCGGCAAACGTTCCCGAGCCTAATCTCAGACCAAGGCCGAGATACACGGCTTAGTTTCCCCGGGTGTAGGCGATGGCTTTGCCGGTGGCCAGTTGAAAGGCGGTGACGGCCGCAAACACGACGAACCCGGCCGGGAAAGTCACTCCGGTCAGAGCGTCACCTGCAAGGGCGGTCTGGCTGACGGACGTAAAAGATCCGTCGGCGATGAACTGAATGGCCTGAAAGTTGCCAGTTACCACGGCCGTCCCTTTCGATACTTTGCCACCATATTCACCAACGCTAAGTGACGTGTCCTGATTGATTTGAAAGTCGTAAGCCATAACAGATTTAAATAAGTGTCAAGCGCTAGTACCCAAGAACTGTAATTCTGAAAGTGGCAGCGCTTTGTGTTTTGCTTGAGCTTGTGCCGTTCAGTGCATCAACGTGGATTTGATTGGCCGCTATTACGTGACCGGAGAAAATGAGGCCTTCTGTCAATGCTGCCGGCAATCCAAGTAAAACAATATCGTTTGCCGTAACTCCATTGATTGAAACGGTAACTGATGTCGTCGAATTTGCGTTAATTGTCCCAAAATTAATTGAAGTTGTTACTGTTAGCGTTTCAGTTGATTCCGGAACGATCCCATAGGTCGTGCCTGTGTTTGATAGTAATCCCAAATTGGAAAGCGCAGAAACGACATTCCCGCTATTTTGCTGTGAAATAGGTGTCGTGCCGTAAAAAGCCACATTTCCAGTTCTTGACGCAAAAGCAGCGTCGGTTTCTGTTTTTGTATAATAAGAATCTCTTGCCCCTGGAACCGTGCTGCCGGCCGTAATCAGATCCTTGCGAATCGTTACCGTCCCCTGGTAAATGGTTTTAGGCGTTCCCGATTGGGTAAGCTCAATTTCCAGTGTGGGCGTAATCGTGGTCTCCGAAGTGTCTGAAAACGCTCCGTCGACTTCTGCGGTATTGATTGTGAGCGTCGTTTGACGCATCGGGATGAATTGAATTCCGCTTGCGTCCAGCGAAAGAGACGTCGTGATATTTGTCAGCGCAAGGCGACCCGTGAATCCCAAAATATATCCGCCTTTACCGTTTTCCTGCACGCTGATGTTTGAAGTGATTGTGTTAATTCCGGCCGAGATTGCCGCTTGGACAGACACGGCTGATTGAAACAGCGGGATGGCCGTTGTGGAATTTGACCCCCAAACCAAAGCAAACGATCCTCCGCGCGCCAGCGGCCCCACCGCAAGCTCCCACGTTTCGTTTTTTGTTGTCGTTCCCGCTTGCAATTTTGTGAGAGTTAGCTCACTGGCTGTTGGCGTGGTTGTAAATGTATCGGCATAAACAATCGGATTCCGAACCAATTTTACAACCTGTTGAGCCGACACGTTGGCCGATGGATTGCGAAGGGTGTTGATAATAACAGAGCTTGTGGGAAAAAGCGTGAACGTGTCTGAGCCAAACGACATAGCCGTGTTGGGCTGAGTGGCCGTAAGCAAATAGGCGCCATAGGATTCCTGCCCGTACAGCGTTACGGTGGAAACGTTGTTTGAAATTGCATTGTAGACGGAGATTGCGGTGGAGTTGTAGGCGATAGCCGAGGAAGTCGTGCCATTAATTGCGAGCTTAAATGAGCCGGAAGACGGGGATTGCTCAATACTGCCAATTCCGACCTTAAGGCTTGAGCTTCCGTAATCAATATCATCCAGAGATCCGTTGGCCTTTTTTTCAAGCAAACGAAGCCGTAGGGTATAGGCATCGTTTCTTGTGAGAGTAGGCAGTGAACCTCCGACTACGCTACCGCCGTCCACCAACTGGCCAGACGACGTGTCGACATATAGGTCTAGAGTGGAGGCCATTTAGGGTAAGTAGGTGTCAATTATTAAACCTTAATAAGTTTTACCGACCCCGGATCTGTCCAAAAATTTATGCTTTGTCCGGTATTAGGATTTTTCCCAGGGGGATGTGGGCCTATATTTGGAAGTGTAACCAAATTTGGAAATTTTGAAGTATTTGATAAGAGAATTGTGGACGTAATTGTGCTTGCATAAAAAACTTGATAGCGTCCAAAACTATCCGGAGTTGAATCCAGATAAGCCCAATAAGCACCATAAATAACAATTGCATATTGAGTTCTGCTTGAATTTGCATATGCCGGAAAAGAAAGTTTATAAATTTTAGTAGCAAAATCAAAATCAAGCGGGAAGAAGTATTCTTTATTCAGTTCCATAGTAATTTGATTTGTCACTGGTGGTGTTCGTGGCGTTGCTCCACCGGCGACAGGCTGTAAATAGCTAACCCGCGTCCCGTCATAATGCGGTTCGACATACATGTCCGTTCCGGCCGTGAGTTTATATTGTCGCAAAAGATCGGCTGCGTATTCCGTGCGATTGATCATGCCATTCACCAGCTCTGTGGTTAGCGTTGCCCCGCTGGCCACTTTCGACAACCGCGGCCTGATCATTGTGTAACGGCGTTTATAACGGCGCCTTGCGGCGTAAAATTAATTGTAATGTTATTTCCCGCTACTGGCTTTTGATTCTGTGCGACCAGCACCAGATCCTCAATGCGATCAATAATGCTGTTAATATAATCGGACGATATTCCAACGCCGTGAGGGGTGGCTCGAATCGTGCGTAAGGGTTGGCTTTTACCCGGCAGTTTTGGCGGTGAAGGATTTTCAGCCATAACCTTAGAACGGGTAATTTACGTCAGAAAAAGAGTTCACCCTGCCAAAGTTGATTGTGCCGTCTGTTTGATAAAAGATGTCTGTGCCCCTGAAATACTCGGTAAATTGCTCCTCAATCTGATTGAATAACCCTCTGCGCTGGAAACTGATGCCAGACTGTACGTATCCGGCGTAAATCCATTCGTTGGCTGGGGAATAATTTATAATAGGAGGGCCGACAACTCTTGTATTTCCGCCCCCGACCGGATTCGCTTTATTATATGCATCAAACGCAGCGACCGCTGCCGTTGTTTGTTCGGAAATGGTTTTTGACCGGCGATATTCCCTGCCCCTTGGATTGGGCGGCATGGTTGTCCCGTTGATAGAAGTTGGCATAAGCCTTTTTGTTGGAATGGTTAGGCTAGTTCCGCCAAGATTGAGAGAGATATTCCCTCCCTTGAGCGTATCAAAGAGCGAATCTTGCGTGATATATTTCACGACGATTGCGGCGTCGGCCCCATAGACTCCAACGCCCGGCTGCCCAACTGCTGTAATGTAAGCCTTGGGCAGCCCAGAGGCCGTATCTAAACCAACGTATGTAACGCTAAGATCCGCCAGGTCGCCGTCGACCGGGTTTACGGCCGTTGTTTCAACAAGCATCCTTGTGTACGTGGTGGAAGCGGAAGAAAACGAGCTGTGCTTGGTGCCAGCATCCGGCTCAAGGGTGGCTATATCCGCAAGCCTGATTGTGTAGTTTTCAGTCATCGTCACCAAACCATCGACACTGGTCGACTTAGTTGTCTTGCGGAGAATTTTACCGCCATTATTTAGCGTTGTGTTTGTGATGACGGCGGCCATATCAATATGCAGATTTTAAAATCGGCACTCCTAGTTTGTCGTCGATTTTTGTTAGGATATTAGAAACGATTTTTTGCATTGTGTTAAAGCTGTTGAGTAAATCAGAGTTTTGTTGTCTCTGCATATTCCCCTCGGTTTGAGTAAGGGCGTTAATTTGCTCGTTATCCCTAAAGCTCCGGCGTTCACCAGGTCTTGCGCCTATGCTGGAAATTAGCGATACGTCCGTTTGCCTTTGCTGTTGTTGCCTTTGCATGTCGATCTGTCGAACCAATCCGCCCATGCCCATGCGCTCGGCGGATGCCCGGACGCGATCCAATATGGTGCCAGACGCCTCCATGCCGCGCAAAATGGCTTCGCGTTGTTTCATGGCAGTTTCCTTTTCAAGCTCTAAGATTCGATTCTTTTCGTCGCGAGCGAATTCCGCATCTCGCATCATGCGATCAAATATGGTTTTTTCCCTGTTTTCTTTTAATCGTGCCTCTTCTTGCAGCGAGAAAATTTCTTCATCATATAGACTTTTATCTAACTTTTTCTTTTCGTCAGTTGTATCAAGTCCAGAGGTCATTCCTATTTCATTTGTTCTGGCTTTATTCCCTGTCGTGGTAGACGCCTTTGCCGAGTCAAAGAATTTAATAAGCGGACGAATGGCTGCAAATCTTGCGTACTCTTCCACTGCGTCCATGATTGCGGATGCTGTGACGCCAAAGGCGAGAACAGCCATATTTTGAAATGCTTTGAGTGCGTCACTAGCGGCTGAAAGTTGGGCGATTGTTTCATTTGAAAAAACGCCCATCGATTTGCCGTTTTCCGCAATCACGTCTGGGCCCATGCGCAGGGTTTCCATTAACGAGGCAGCACCCTTCCCAGCTAATTTTGTTGCCACGGCAAAGTCCTGCATTCCAAGGGATCCGGACGAAACGGCTTTTGATAAGGCCATGAACATATCCTGCGGACTCATGCCCTGAAGATCTGCAACTGTAAGACCTATTTTCTCAAAAGCCTTTGCAAGTTCATCGTTTCCGCCGATGGCATCCCCTGCGTTTTTTGCCAGTTTGTTCATGGCGCTGGCCACGTCCTCAATGCCGGCCCCGCTTAAACTTGCGGCATTCCCAATTTCTTGAATTGAATTCGCCGCAAGGCCAAAACGATTGGCTAAATCTTGAAGTTGATCGCCCTTTTCAATGGCGGTGGAAAAACCAGAAATCAACTTATCCAGGGCAAAGGCTCCGGCGATTGTTGAGCCGGCAGTTTTGGCGAATCTGGTGAGTGAGGTTTGCGCCGACACTAGGCCGCGATCAAACCCGGAGGCGTCTAGGGCAAGTTTGGCTGTGGCAACGGCGTCCATTATAACCCTGCCTTTTTGCGTTCATAATTGGCGATGATGGATAGCCGCTTGATCATTTTTACTACTTGTATGTCAATGGACTTTTGCACCGTGGACTTGCTTATGACGGCAGAAATCCAAGGGATCGTGTTGGTCATCGATATGTAAGGTTTTGAAAAGGCGCCTATTTTTACTTGCGAGTTATCCACAACCCGGCCGCCCCCGGTGTGCCGATATACCCATTTCGGGATGCCCTTAAATCCTCCGAGAATGCCAGCACAGACGGCCCAGCCGGATTTTGCGATACCTACATTTCCACGTTTTTGTTTAAAGTATTTTGCAAGTTCGGTTTCCTTCGTAACAATTTGCCGGACAAATTGATTTTTAGGGACTCGCCTGCGTGGGCCAAATCGTGCGTTATCATGTGCGCTGCCGCGATCAAACCCTCCGATTTGAGTGTAAATATAGGGCTTATAGTTCAGTCGATTGATCAAGCTCTGTGCGTTACTTTGTGCCCTAACACCTTTTTTCCCTTTCCCAAACGATTTGCCCAAAACAATCGCAGCCAACGCAGCGGCGGCCTGCTTGGCATTCTGTGTTTTTGTCTTTCCAACCGGAAGCGGTAACAAGGCAATTTCACGAACGGCCGTGTGCCCGGATTTATAAACGCGATCTATATCGCCTGTTACAGCTTTTTCTCCGACAGATTTTGATTTTGCGTCTAAGCCGAAAGGTTGTGTGGCGTTTGCAAGGCTGACGCAAAGTGAGCGAGCCTGTATCCTCATTTCCTTTGCGGCCTCAAGTTTTGTTTTCCCAACAAAAGCCTTTAATGCGTTTTGAAGTTTAGTCGGATTAACGGTCAGACTTGCGCTCATAGTCCTAACGCTTTCTCCATGTCACGAAGATCAGATGGAATGACGGAACAGGGGCGACGCAGCTTGGCCCCATTCATGTACATAAAGACGTGCTCGGCCTGATGAACAATTTGCAGCGGTATTTCCCAAAGTATATGCGTCAAAGACCATCCGGTCTCTTTTGCCAGGACGAACACGCTGGATGCGGTTCCCCCTGGCGTCACCCGTTTCCCGGCGGTTGGGGCGTACCAGACGGGACAACATTCACTTTTGACTTATTTGATTCGTTTAAAATGTTTGCCACAAGAATGCTGGCCACCTCTCGATCTTCTTCGGACATTTCATCTGACCAATCCATGACACGTTCCCTGAAAAGATCCCGATCCCATGCCAATTTGATCGCTTCTTTGCGATTTTTCGCCAGTAGGATGTGAAGATAAACAAATGAATAAACAAAAAAGATGGGACTATCTGCCTCATTCCTTATTTGAATCATTAAAAGCCGGCTACCCTCTGTATAGGGCGCTAGGCGTTGATCCTTAAAAAAGCGATCCGGGCTTACAAAAGAAGAGTTTAATTCCGCCTCTAGATCTGTGTCGCTCATAGCTTGTTTAAAATGGCTTTTTTTAGCTCAGGACGGGCCTTCTCTGCGACCAGTAGCGTCTGCCCGCCTCTTTGTATGGATAGAATTCTTTCTGCACGTTTTACAAGGCCAAGGAGCGTTTCCCTGTTTTCTAATGCAGCCCGGACAAACCGGATCGACGCATCCTCCGGGCTTTTCATTTCCGCCCAGGTGCGCTCCATTTCAGCCCTGGCGTCCTGTCCTTCGCCATCTGTAAACCAAAACGTTACTTGCTCCCGCCCGTCTTCTTTTACGATGCGGGTGACGGGATCCATGGGCCTCAGCTTTGCGCCATAGGCAGCGGCCGCGGCCGCTACTTTAATGTTTGTTGTACCCCAGAAACTATCAACCATTTTAGGATCTCATTTTAGCCGCTTTTGGCGGGTTAGGTCATGTTGGGGAAGCGAGTGGCAGAGACATCCACCGTGACAAATCCGTCGGAAGTCCTATTGACTGTCACAGAATCCACAATGATTTTGCCGGCAGTAGTGGCAGCGTTTGCAAGCGTTGTAAGAACAGCACCAGCCGTGGTGGAATAGGTGCCGGTGATGGTGGTGGAAAATGCAAAAGTGTCGGTTGGGTTGTAGACTGACGCGCCGACAACTTCCCCGCTCGAATTGCGAACTTCCGCACGCTCAGTATTCCGTGTTTCGGTAAAGGACTGAACAAGTCCGCCTGTTTCCGCTGAAATGCCGAATTGAAGACCAGTCGTTCCAATAGTTGTGGCTGCCATATTGTCCTATTTTTTGTGTCAACTTGCTGTGGAGTTTGGATAGGCGATCACTGCCAGTTTGAAATTACGCTTCATACTGCGTTCTTCGCTGTCTGCCTCAGCGTCGCTACTTTCCAGCTTTGCGTTGTAACAGCGGGCCCCGCCGATCGCTGTGGTGGCGTTGAGTCTGGCCGTCAGGCTTGTCGTATCATAAAACGCTTGAAGGATTTTTGAACATTTCTGCGTATGTGCCGCCAGCGTCGTGTCGTCATAGCGTTGTTCCAGAATGATCTCGACCGGGACGCTGAACACGCCGGATCCCTGCACGGGTTCTTCGGTTCCCATAGTGGCCTTAATGACGATCGAGGGCGGCTTGTTTTCGGTCAGATCGTGCGACAGGTGGTAGTCTTGCCCGGTGACGGTGGCAGAAAGGAGCTCTTGAAAGGCGCCTTCGATTAGGCGATCGAGCATGGTGACGGCGGGCATATAACTAGATTCTTGTCACCAGAGCAGATGTTACACAAAGGCGTCATGGCTGTCGGTTGCCAGTTTTTCAAACAGCGCAACCTTTGCGTGATTGGCGCATTCATGCAGGCAGCTCACGCCGGGATTGAAGTTCTTATGCCATGCCTTCGCCTCATCGCCGAACCATGCTTGACTGAATGTTTGATTCTTCATCGATGCGATCCGGCCGTGATTTGCGTATGCCGTATTATGGCAGGCGTAGATATTCAGATCCGCACCGACCACGCAAACGGCTTGAGCGTATAAGCAACGATGAAACGGACGCAGCGGCGACTTGCTTGGACTATCCAGATCGTAAGTCGTATT
>Ga0209085_1002390_pt1 | contig 10720 bp, 19 predicted proteins | sample C_131016_EF_Meta_FD_187310 | JGI IMG/M metagenome (GOLD analysis project Ga0209085, IMG submission 187310) | Freshwater microbial communities from Lake Croche, Canada to study carbon cycling - C_131016_EF_MetaG (SPAdes) (version 2) | ecosystem: Environmental > Aquatic > Freshwater > Lake...
TAATGGATTCACCTGATAAGAATGTAAATGAAGTATGTGAAGAGTTTATTGCTAGATCTTTTCACGGATATAACAAGTACGGTGTTACGACAGAAAGAACCGATCTAGACTTTGATCAATGGATTCAGCATCTTAAAGAAGAACTTATGGATGCTGTAGTCTATATCCATAGAGTGCAAAAGGAACGAAATGAATCTAAGTGAAGCACTAGCGAGTCTTCCTGATACAGATAAGAATGTAGTAACAGTTCTTTCAGGTGGTCTTGATTCATCTGTTATGACTATGCTTTTGGTTGAGAAGTATGGGCCGGATAAGGTCTTTGCTGTATCATATGACTATGGTCAAAAGCAATGGATGGAGTTGAAAAAGGCACGTAACCTTACTGATAGCTTAGGTGTTGAGCATAAGATTTTTGATCTAGACATTCTTGGTAAGATTGCTAAGCCTATGTCTGCAAACATTCAAGGTACGAATGTAGATATGCCTAAGATTAAGGATGTGCTCGGTGATCCTCAGCCGGTAACTTATGTACCGTTCCGTAATATGATTCTGCTATCGTTAACACTTGCATATGCTGAAGCATCAGGTGCATCTCATGTGTTTACTGGTCTTCAGATTCATGATGAATATGGATATTGGGATACTACTCAGAAGTTTGTAGATAGCATTAATGCAGTTGCTTCTCAGAATAGATCTCATAAGGCTGAAATCATTGCTCCGTTTAGTCATTTGAGTAAATATCAAGAGATTGAAATCTGTAAAGAACTAGGGATGGTGGCTTTGCTAGAAAGCACACTTACATGCTATAATCCAGACGGTCATGGTAAGTCATGTGGTGTATGTCCATCCTGTGCAGAAAGAATTGCAAACTTTGCAAAGGCAGGGATCGAGGATCCGGTTGAATATTCTATTGATATCCCATGGGATAAGCTTATCAAATGAGTTCTATATTTTTAGACATGGATGGAGTCATAGCTGACTTTGACAGTTCATATCGAAACATTTTTGGCGTTAACTGTCGCGATGATCCGAAGAGAAAAAACTGGAATACTTTTATTCTCAAGCATAATGGCTTTGAGAATTTAGAGATGATGAGTGATGGGGTAGAACTGATCGAACACCTTCGCAGTCTAAAGGTACCCATTACTATTCTATCATGTGCAGGAAAGCTTGAGACTTATGCTGAAGTATCTCATCAAAAGACTGCTTGGCTTAAGAAGAAGGGGTTAGACGACCTCCCTCGTATTTTTACACATACGAAATCAGGCAAGGCTGACCACGCCACTCCCACTAGTATTTTAATTGATGATAGTATACAATGTATTGAGCCTTTCATAAAGGCAGGCGGTAAAGGCATTCTGCATACCAGTACCCTAACAACAATTGAAGAGCTAGGACAGATTATATAATGTGTGCAATAGTAGGTTCTTTTGATACTAATACTCTACTAAATCTAGTAGATCTTAATTCGTACAGAGGCAGCCACTCATATTCATTTTCTCTAGTCGATACCTATACAAATGTTCTTACTATACAGAGTAGAGGTCTAGGTGAAATTGATAAGAAGATTATCAATGTACCGGAGAGACACTATGGTATAGTTCATATTCAAGCACCTACTACAGACGAGCGTAGTCTAGATTCTATTCACCCGGCACGGGCAGACTTTATTTCAAGCTATAGAGTTGATAAAAATACCGTACACGAGCAATATAATACATGTCTATGGCATAACGGTATTATGAAGGACGAGACTGTTAAGGAGCTGCAAAAGTCTTCAGGTAATATTAAGTGGGATACCATGCTTATGCTATGCGAGCTTATGAGTCATGGATGGGCTGCGCTCGATAAGTTTGATGGCACATTTAGTTGTTTGTTTTATGCAAACAGAGGGATGTATCTATTCAGAAATGAGATATCTCCTATGTTTATTGATAGTGATTTGAACATTTCATCAACTAGGTTTTCTGGTTCGAAAGAAACAGAACCTAACAAGGTGCTTAAAATGGAATTTGATCATAAGTCAGCTGCACCAATTCATTCGTTTAAGACAGTAGAAAATCCTTATTATTTTGGGGAGTAACAATGAAGCATGTTTTTGGTAAAGATTCAGAGACTGTATTATCGCAGGTAGATGCAGCAAGCGATGTGCAGCCTAATGCAGTAGATTTAAGACTAGGTAAGGTCTTTAAAATTCGTAATGATGTATTTGAAATTACTAATGAGAGCAAGACTCATAGAGGTTCGGATGAAATTACTCCAGACTCAGATGGATACTTCTATCTAGAGCCAGGTTCATACGAAGTTGTAATGGAGAATACCATTACTGTTGGACCTAATGAAGCAGGGTGGGTCATTACTCGTAGTACAATGAATCGCAATGGTGTGTTCCTTACATCAGGTCTGTATGATTCAGGGTATGAAGGTGTCATGGCCGGTGCAATGCATGTCACTAGCGGGCCTGCAAGAATTAAGAAAGGTACTAGAATTGGTCAATATCTAAGCTTTGATGCAGAAACACTAAAGTTGTATGATGGTGATTATGGTAGCGGTAAATCGCATGATAACAAGTATGGAGTAACTAATGCAAATTGAAATCTCAATTGATGAACTTCGCAAGAAGAAGCTTTTCCTAGCAACACCTATGTATGGCGGTCAGTGCGCAGGTATGTTTACGCGTTCGATTGCTGACCTTTCAGCTCTGTGTACTCACTATGGCGTTTCGCTACAGTTGTACTTCCTCTTTAACGAATCACTTATCACTCGCGCACGTAATTACTGCTGCGACGAGTTCATGAGATCTGATGCAACTCATATGATGTTCATCGACTCGGATATCGGATTTGATCCTCGTGATGTTATTGCGATGCTTGCAATCTCAGAAGAAAACAGCGAGTACGATGTGCTTTGCGGACCTTATCCTAAGAAGTGTATCTCGTGGGAGAAGATTAAGCAAGCCGTTGATCGTGGCATGGCTGACGAGAATCCAAGCGTGCTTGACCGGTTTGTTGGCGATTACGTCTTCAATCCTAAGTCTGGTGCTACCGAGATTCCTATCAATCAGCCGGTAGAAGTGCGTGAAGGTGGTACTGGCTTCATGATGATGCGTAAGGATACTTTCCGTAAGTATGCAGAAGCTTTCCCTGAGCTCTCGTATAAGCCAGATCATATCCGTACCGAGCATTTTGACGGCACTCGGGAAATTATGGCCTACTTCGATTGTATTATCGAGCCTGAAACCAAGCGTTATTTGTCTGAAGATTATATGTTCTGCTATAACGTTCAGAAGATTGGTATGAAGGTCTGGCTATGCCCATGGATGAAGTTGCAGCACGTTGGTAGCTATGTGTTCGGTGGCTCACTTGCCGACCTTGCCGCTATCGGTGCAGCTGCTACTGCAGACGCTGAACTCTTGAAGTCGAGCAAAAAGGGTAAGTAATGAAACTTGATAATAGAACAGTTCAGATTCTTAAGAACTTTTCGACGATCAACCCTTCTTTGATGTTTAGAGAGGGGAGCACCATAACAACGGTCTCCCCTGTCAAAACAGTTATGGCATCGGCAAATATCAAGGAAACTATTCCTAGTACATTTGCTATCTCAGACCTGTCTAGATTTTTAGGAATGCTCTCGCTTTTTGAGCAACCTGAGCTGGACATTAAAGATACGTACCTGGTTGTGTCGTCAGGTAAGCAAAAGGTTCAGTATACGTTTGCTGACCCGAGAATGATCGTTACTTCAGAAGCTAAGGGTGTTAAGATGCCTGATAATTCTGAAATTAACTTTAATCTAACAGCAGATGATCTTCAAAGAGTAACTAGGGCTCTAAGCGTCTTACAGCTACCAGAAATTGCCGTAACTGGTGAAGACGGTAATATGTACCTAGAGGCTATTAATAGTAAAAATCCGTCAAGCGATAATTACCGCGTTCATCTAAGAGATACCCCTCATACTTTCAAGATGATATTCAAAGCGGAAAATATTAAAGTAATGAGTGGTACGTATGAAGTATCGATTTCATCGCGAGGAATTGCACAATTCAAAGCAGATGATATTGTATACTGGATTACTACCGAAGCAAGCTCCACGTTCGCATCCTAAGAGAGGTACAAGATGAGTCTAGATCCAATTGCTAAACCGCATGAAGATCTAGACTCCTTGCTTTTAGGCAGTAAAGAGCTTAAAATATATTGTGATAGTGACCGAACGGTCATGATTGCCAAGTATCTTATATCTAAAGGATATTTTATACTTGCAGGTGAAAATTACGTTCTAGCGATAAAGAAAATACATAATGAACAAAGCGAATGAATTTCTATGGGTAGAGAAGTATCGACCTACTACTGTTGCTGATACAATCCTTCCTAAGGAACTAAAGACTACATTTCAGGAATTCGTAACAAAGGGCACTGTTCCTAACTTGCTACTGACTGGTCGTGCAGGTGTAGGTAAGACTACTGTAGCACGTGCAATGTTAGAAGAGCTTCAATGCGACTACATCGTTATTAACGGCTCGATGAATGGCAACATTGATACGCTACGAAATGAGATACATCAATTTGCTTCTACTGTCTCGCTTCAAGGAGGTCGTAAGTATGTTATTCTTGACGAAGCAGATTACTTAAATGCAAACTCTACTCAACCTGCTCTTCGTAACTTCATGGAAGAGTATAGTAAGAATTGCGGGTTTATTCTTACGTGTAACTTTAAGAATAAGATAATCGACCCTCTACATTCGAGATGTAGTGTTGTCGAGTTTAAGATTCCTAAGGCTGAAAAGCCTAAGATGGCGGCTGAGTTCTTTAAGAAGGTCTCTGATATTCTTACAAGAGAGAATATCAAGTCAGAGCCTAAGATTCTTGCGGCTGTGGTTGAAAGATACTTCCCTGACTTTCGTAGAACCTTAAACGAGCTTCAAAGATATTCCGCAACAGGAGCAATCGATACAGGCATACTAACTTCATTCCAAGCTACTCGTCTCAAGGAAGCTATGGAGTTTTTGAAGGAGAAGAACTTTACAGGTCTACGCAAGTGGGTTGCTGAGTCTGAGATTGATGACGTTGCATTCTTCAGAGAACTATATGATTATGCCTCAGAGCATTTTAAGCCTAGTTCTATTCCGCAACTTGTATTAGTCATTGCGGAATATCAATATAAGTCAGCTTTTGTAGCTGACAGAGAGATCAATCTCGTAGCATGCTTGACTGAGATTATGGTTAATTGTGAATTCAAATGAACCCGTTTGACTTTGTTAATTCAATCAACCATAGCAAGAAAGATCTTATGACGGGAACCGAGAACGATGAGCTAGTCGAAAAGAGCTATGCTCCGTTCTTGGTTAACCGATCACTGTCCTACTTTACTGATACAATTCTCTATGCAAATGAGATAAATCAGTACCATAATATTGATAATAAGCTCCAATTCCATTATCTCCTAAATAGTATAAGACCGCAAAAGCGATTCGCTAAGTGGGCTAAGAAACAGGATAGTGGCGATTTGGAAGCAGTTAAAGAATATTATGGTTATAATAATGAAAAAGCCCTGCAGGCCTTGTCCCTACTGTCCACCGTTCAAATTGAGGAAATAAAAAAACAATTAGAAAAAGGTGGTTAAATGGATGTACTTGACAGTCTCGTTGAAGTTGAACTTCAAGACGAAGATAACTTCTTAAAAATACGAGAGACCCTCACAAGAATCGGTGTAGCGTCTCGCAAAGATAAAAAGCTATTTCAGTCCTGCCATATACTACACAAGCAGGGAAGATATTATATTGTTCATTTCAAGGAACTATTTCTTCTAGATGGAAAGCCTTCAAACTTTTCAGATGATGATATAGGAAGAAGAAACACAATTGTAAATCTTTTAGCTGAATGGGGTCTTATTTCCATACTATCGACCTCCCGAACAAAAGAGCCAGTAGCCCCCTTATCACAAATCAAAATACTCCCCTACAAAGAAAAAGACGATTGGGAATTAGTAGCAAAGTACAACATAGGCAGAAAAATAAAGTAGTTGACTTTTAATTCTAATGCATCTATAATGTTTTGTTGTTAGGAAATCCCTCCTGTAGTTTAATGGTAAAACACCCGGCTTATACCCGGCATTGGCTCTAGATGGGGGCACGTTACAGGTTCGAATCCTGTCGGGAGGACCAGATTAATTGCCCAGGTGGTGGAATTGGTAGACACGCTGGTCTTAGAAGCCAGTGCTTCGGCGTAAGAGTTCGAGTCTCTTCTTGGGCACCAATTTATGGAAGTGTGGCAGAGCCCGGTTTATTGCAACAGTCTTGAAAACTGTCGTGCCAGCGATGGCACCGTGAGTTCGAATCTCACCGCTTCCGCCAACCCGGTGTAGTTTAATGGCAGAACCGCAGCCTCCAAATCTGCATGTGGGAGTTCGATTCTCTCCACCGGGTCCAAGTTGACTTATATTCGATAAGCAGTATAATGTACGTATAGCGGGATAGTGAAATGGCATCACACAGGTCTCATAAGCCTGAGTTCTTAGTTCGAATCTAGGTCCCGCAACCAGTTTATTCCCCGATAGCTCAGTCGGTAGAGCAACGGACTGTTAATCCGTGTGTCCCTGGTTCGAGCCCAGGTCGGGGAGCCAAGGTTTGCCCCTTTAGTTAAATGGTATAACGGTTGATTTGTAATCATCAATTGGCAGTTCGATTCTGTCAAGGGGCACCAGTTTTCTCGCCGTAGTTCAGCTGGTAGAATGCCTGCTTTGGGAGCAGGAGGTCGCAAGTTCGATCCTTGCCGGCGAGACCAGAATAGGAGGTTAGCTCAGTTGGTAGAGCGTCACGCTTACACCGTGAATGTGATCGGTTCGAACCCGGTACCTCCTACCAGACCCCCGTGTCTCCTTGGGATGATTAGGAGAGGTGTGAGTTTGTGTTATGCCACAGCACTATTGGCCAAATGGTGTCCAGAACTCTCAGGTGCCTAGGTCCACCCTATGACCAGCGATTTCTTAGAGATCGAATGTTCTAAGCGTTCTCGTCTAAACGTTATTAGACGTGGTCGGAGTAACCTCCCGGTCAAGTGGTTCCCTGGTAAGGAATGGCTTGACACCTATAACAGTCCTTCTGATGAGTCTTTAGGAGACGATAACAGTAGCGCGTACAGCGAAATGGCGAGCCCTTCTTATAGGCCGTACCCAGAGTAGTCGTTACTGTCAAGGACCCGCCCCATACCTTTCGGTGTATTGGGTGCGAAGCGAAAGCTAGGGATGAAAGGGTGTATAAGTGTAGGAGCGGTCTAGAACGCGAACTGCAACCTGAGTAACGCAACCGAACCAATTAGTTGTTGCCCTTTAATCATAAGTAGACTATAATGAATCATCTGCCGGTAGCTCAACTGGATAGAGCATCAGCCTTCTAAGCTGAGGGTCGGGGGTTCGAGTCCCTCTCGGCAGGCCATAGCGAGTGTGTCGAAATTGGTAACCGAAATTGACTTAAAATCAATCGCCGAAAGGCTTGCGGGTTCGAGTCCCGCCACTCGCACCAATTAAGGAGCAAGCATGCTAAAAATAGATATTAATGAAGTAAAAGAGTTTATCGAAGCACAAGGCCCTAACACAAAAATTTATATTGGTGGCGACTCTGAAAGATTCATTAATAACAATATTTGGTATGCTGATTACACACTCGCAATCGTAGTACACATCGACGGAAGACATGGTTGTAAGCTCTTTGGCGAGGTTCAAAGAGAACGCGATTATGATCAAAGCAAGAACCGCCCAAGAATGCGGCTAATGAACGAAGTATATAAAGTTGCAGAACTGTATTTGAAGTTACAAGAAGTTCTAGAAGATAGAGATGTCGAAGTTCATCTGGATATTAATCCTGACGAAGTTCATGGTTCAAGTTGCATTATTAACGAGGCTGTAGGATATATTAAGGGCATGTGTAATGTCACTCCTCTTATCAAGCCTCAAGCGTTTGCAGCAAGTTATGCTGCTGATAGAATCAAAGGTGTTTTGGCTGCATAGCGGGATTCGTAAAATGGTATTACCCTAGCCTTCCAAGCTAGAGTCGCGGGTTCGATTCCCGCATCCCGCTCCAACTTTAAAGGATATATTATGTCTAAATTTACTTTTACTCATACACTAGATGATCTTAAGATCACTCATGAATTTGAAGCGATTCAAATTAATAAAGTAGTGGAAAATTTTGAAGATTTTCTTCGCGGATGTGGATATGTATTCGATGGTAATCTTGAAATTGTAGAACAAGAAAAGTTCCCGCTTGAGGAATATGAAACCTTTAGTACTATGAATCTTAATTTGGACGGTATTGAAGGGGCTGTAGGTTCCGACTACATCTATGTTACTCCTCCAGGTGGTGCTGGAGGAGCTGACTGCGACTATGTCGGCGATTGGGATACTCAATGTAAGAATATTGACAAGCTTGCAAAGGGTAGGAGCAAGTGAAAAAGTCTTTTAATCTTAAGGTTCAAGAAGGTGTAGATGGAGAACTTTATCTCCAACTTAACGACGAAGTTCTAGAAGCCTCTGGATTTAAAATCGGCGATAAACTACAATGGATTGACAATAAAGATGGTTCATGGAGTATGATTAAAGTGGATGATAGTCTTAATTACTATGTTGTAGATGTTCTAAGCACGTTCCGTAATCGTTATGTCGTAAAGGCAAAGGGTCTTGATGATGCTATGGACGAGGTTGTCTTTAACGAGCACGATCCTGACTTTAAAGAATTTTCCCAGAAGCATCTAGGTACTCAGGTTTTCGATGGCCGTCAGATTGAATATGCTGATTTACTGGAACTTAGCAAGAAAGATAATGATTACATAAGTTCGTGGACAAATTCAGAAGTAATTGAACAACTTACTAATACTATCGACTATAAGGATTAAAATGTTTCGTAGTCAAGCTCAGCTTAAACTTATGCGAGACCAGAAGGAATCTGCTATGAGTGGTTTCTTCTATAACCTAGTAGAGACGACGCAGTTTGCTTTAGAAGATATTCAGGATATGTTTCTTGAAGAATTTCCTGATGAGCATGATTATCTTAGCGAACTTGTATCGGAGCTTAGTAATTGATTATTAGAGTTAGTAATACCGGAAGAAAGCCTTCCAAGAAGGCTCGCGAGAAGCAGAAAGCTGCATGGGCAGCTCATTGCAAGAAGTACGGCCTTAATCAAGGCAAAGAAAATAAAAATGTGCGATACAGAATTAATAAGTTTGGAGAATTTGAAGAAGTCTAAGTGGGATCGTAGGTTTATAGAACTTGCATCTCATATCAGTTATTGGTCGAAAGATCCTAGCACTAAAGTTGGTTCAGTTATAGTCAATGAAAAAAATCATATATTATCTGTTGGTTATAACGGGTTTCCTAGTGGCGTTGAAGATAGTCCTTTACGGTATTCTGATAGGGATACCAAGCTTAAGTACGTGTGTCACGCCGAGCGGAACGCCCTTGACAATGCCCACTCCGATGTATCAAACTGCACTCTCTATGCAACCCTAATGCCTTGCAATGAGTGTGCTAAATCAATCATACAGCGCGGTATAAAACGGGTTGTGTGTTACGTACCTGACCCTAGCAGAGACGGTGCGAGCTTTAATTGGGATGTAACTAAATCTATGTTTGAAGAAGCGGGAATTCAACTTGACATGGTTGATCTCGTATAAATAATTATGCAGCGCCTTCGGGGCTGCAATTTTATCTTGCTTAATTTAAGGAGAATTATATGACTACACTTCCATCTATGCTTCTGGGCAACCAATTCAAGGACCTCGATAAGTTCTTTGTTGGGTTTGACGACACATTTAATCGCATGGCTAAGTTCCATGACGATGTCGCAAAGAACATCCCAAACTATCCTCCATACAACATCAAGAAGGTTGATGACAACAAGTACGTTATTGAACTAGCCGTTGCTGGTTTCTCTAAGAACGAACTTGAACTAGAACTTGCTGACGGTGTGCTCACCGTTAAGGGTTCAACCTCTATTGACTCTCTTGTTAACGATGGAGTCGATCAGACATTCCTTTATAAGGGTATTTCAGATCGTTCGTTCGCTCGCAAGTTTACTCTTGCCGATACAGTTGAAATTAAGAATGCCGAATACTTTAACGGCCTTCTTAAGGTATTCCTTGAGCGTATTATTCCTGAACACAAGAAGCCAAAGAAGATTGAGATTAACTCATCTGATAAGCAGCTTCTAGTCGAAACTGAGGCCAAGAAGTGAACTGGTGGCCAGTTACCGACGAAGAATGGGAATATTTAAACAGACAAGGTAAGTAGAAAGAAAGGGGGTTGCCCCCTTTCTTTTATTTCTAAAATAAACTATAATTAGACCTATGAATGACATTATTATTGATATCTGGGGCTGGATTAAGAATGACTATAGGTCTAATAATTTTAGGTTTATTATTGAGCTTGTCGCTTGGGCTATTAGTATTGGGTGTGCAATTACAATGGCGGCTACCGTACCTAATCCTCCCTTTATGGCTCTTTATCCTATTTGGATTACTGGTTGCTGCCTTTACGCATGGGCTGCATTTAGTCGTAAATCATTTGGCATGCTAATTAATTACATGCTCCTCGTGACGATTGATTCAATTGGATTGATCAGAATTTATTTTTAAGGATACATCATGTCTACTATTACAGTTCTTAAGCTTCTTAACGGTGAAGAATATATCGGAAGTTTCGTTAAAGAAGAAGATGATAAGATTTTTATTAAGA
>Ga0209085_1002393_pt1 | contig 10717 bp, 5 predicted proteins | sample C_131016_EF_Meta_FD_187310 | JGI IMG/M metagenome (GOLD analysis project Ga0209085, IMG submission 187310) | Freshwater microbial communities from Lake Croche, Canada to study carbon cycling - C_131016_EF_MetaG (SPAdes) (version 2) | ecosystem: Environmental > Aquatic > Freshwater > Lake | place...
GGTACAGATTTGAATGTTACAGGTAACTTAGTTATTTCTGGTACAACAACAACTGTTAATTCAACAACAACTGTATCTACAGACTCATTATTACAGTTAGCAGCGAACAATACAGTTGGTGACGTTATCGATATCGGTTTCTTCGGAAATCACGGTTCAGCATCTGGTCCATCACACATCACTGGTCTTATTCGTGATGCAAGTACTCAAGATTACTACTTGTTTGATAATGTTGATATTACAGAATTATCAGCTAACGTAATTACTCCAGGTGTATTGTCAAGTAACTTAACAACATTACATGCAAATACAGTTTCACCATTAGCAACAATTACTCAAGCAACAATTACAACTGCTAACGTATCATCAGGTATGACAGTTGCTGGTGGTTTGTATGCTGATTCATTGACATTAAGTACTGGTCTTACAGCACCATCTATCACCGATTCTGGATTAACATCAGGTCGTTTGACATATGCTGGTACAGGCGGTTTGTTACAAGATAGTTCATCAATCACAACAGATGGTACAACATTAACAGTTGGTGGTTTAAGTACAACTGGTACAATCTTTGCTGGTGATACAACTGCTTCAACATTGACTGCTAACAACTTAACAGCAACCCGCATGACATTTGCTGGAGTTGGTGGTGAGTTGACAGACAGTTCTTCAATCACAACTGATGGCACAACAATTACTGCTGGTGGATTTACTACAACTGGTAGTGTTTCAGCATCTTCAGTAACTGATTCTGGTTTGACAGCAACTCGCATGACATTTGCTGGTGTTGGTGGATTGTTAAGTGATAGTTCTTCAATCACAACAGACGGTACAACAATCACAGCAGGTGGATTTACTACAACTGGTAGTGTTTCAGCATCTTCAGTAACTGATTCTGGTTTAACATCAGGTCGTGTTACATATGCTGGTGCAGGTGGATTGTTAAGTGATAGTTCTGCATTCACTTTCAACGCTGGTACAGGTACATTATCAGTCACAGCATTGTCATTGACCGATGCATTAACAGTACCAAATGGCGGTACAGGTGCAACATCATTTACATTACAAGGTATCGTATATGGAAATGGTACAGATGCATTGCAAGTAACTGCTGCCGCTGGTACTGCTGATCAACATTTCAGTAATCAGTTATTGACTGTTGATAGTAGTGGTAATCCAATCTGGACTGATACATTAGATGCTGGTGAGTTCTAATTTTAGTATATAAATAAGTTGTAAGTTGAAATGATGGTGGGGATTAAGTTCCCCACCATTTAACTATTATAGATTATAAGGAGTTTTGCCATGTCCACTAATGAAAAGTTTGTAAGTTACTATATTGAACATTTAACAGATACTACTAAAGAGTTTCTATTAAATGCGATTACCAATAAAACTAATCTAAGAATCAATCAAGAACTTGTTGATGACTACACTAAGAAAATTGTAGAACTTAACAGTATTGTTGTCGACCTTAGAAAAGAACTTGAAATTGTTAAGACAGGCAATGCGGTAGATGCGGCACAAAAGATTTCAAATTTAGAAAATGATGTTAAATCTCATTTAGAGAAGATCAATGATCTAAATGCCGATATAAACAGATTAAATGTCCTAAGAGAAGAAAATGAAAGAGCAAAGCAACAATTAGTCCATCTTGAATCATTCAAAAATGATTTACAGAAAACTAGACAAGAAAATGAAAAGTTAAAGTCTGAGCATCAACAAAAATATAATGACCTTTTAAAAGAAAAGCAAGATTTACAACATAAACATAATGAAAGTGTAAAGAATGTAACGAATTTAGAATCTTTTAAAAATGAGTTGCAGAAAACTCGTGACGAACATGATAAATTAAAGTCTGAACATGATGGTGTTAAAAATGAGTTGCACAAAACTCGTGACGAACAAATTGTATTAAAATCTGATTACGAAGCAAAAATTACCGAATTATCAAATCAGTTGAAAGACTCTAGTAATAAAGTTTCAACTGATGAAATACAGAACCATATTGATTCAGTTCGTAAAGAGTATGAATCAAAAATTGCAGAATTAAACGATAAGTTAAATAATGTTAATTCTGAAGTTCAAACTGTAGAAGTAGTCAAAGAAGTAATCAAGGAAGTAGAAGTTGTTAAAGAAGTAGTCCGTGATGCCGATACTTCTGAGTATGATGCCAAAATTGCTGATTTAACTAAAAAAATCAATGAATTAAATGAGCAAAATCAAAATAATTTAAACGAATACATGAAGAAGTTGGCAGAGATTGCAAACTCTTCAGGTAATGATAATGTTCAGTTGATTACACAGTATGAACAAAAGATTGCTGATTTAACAAATCAATTAAATAATGTACCAGTAGTTGATGTAACACCTTATGAGAAAAAGATTACTGAGTTAACCAATCAGTTAAACACGGTACAAGTTGTTGATAATTCTGCTGAGTATGAGAAGAAGATTGATGAGTTGACTAAGAAATATGAATCAAAAATTGTTGAAATGAATGGTGTAAAAAATAATTTAGTAGAAATGTATGAAAGTCAGATACATGAATTGACAAATGCCAATGGTGGAAGTGAAGATTTTGAGAAGAAATACAATGACTTACTTGAAGAGCACACTAAACATAAAGCAATTTCCGATAAAAGAATGCTTCAACTAAATAATCAGACTAGTGTAGTTCGTGCGGATTATGAAAAGAAACTTGCTGAGATGGGTAAACAAAAGAATAAATTGAATGAAATGTATGAGAGAAAGATTTCAGAAATGCAGAATCAAATTACACAATTGCAATCTTTGAATAAAACATAAAAAATACAAGCGCAGCGGCACCATCCGGTGATGCTAACACTAACCATAAAGAGTTTCAAATACAAATATGGCAATCACAAGAATAAAAATAAAAAGTTCTGGAACTTCTGGTAACGCACCATCAAATTTATTGCCTGGTGAATTAGCAATTAACTCAGCGGACGGTAAATTATTCTATGTAAATCAAAATAGTAATGCGACAAGTTTTATTCAGAATAGTAATTCATTCTCAACGATTATAGCAAATGGCACACCTTTATTTGCTACTACTCCAACATCAATTCTTGCTGTAAATCCTGACACATCAAATACAATACAATTTACTGCAAATACGATTACTGACACAATCACTCTTGGTGTAAACGAGAATAATATCGTATCATTTGTCCGTAAGACAGGCGATACAATGACAGGTGATTTGCATGTTGATACTGCAAACATCTATACTAATGTTTTAACAGCAAATACCATTGATTTTGTTGATGCAAACGGTTCAGGCAATCTATATGTTGCCGGTACTATTACTGGTCCAACAATTCAGCAAATTGATGACTATGCTAATGCTGCTTACGCAACTGCTAATGCAGCCTATGCTTTTGCTAACTCAGCAGTTATGGAAGTTCAAATAACTGATGAACCATCAACGGCAAACAATTCATCAAATACTTTCTTCTTAACATTTGCAAACTCAACAAACTCAACAGTAAACTCGGTCTTTACTAATGTTGATGTATTGACATATGTTCCATCATCTGGAACATTAAGTTCAAATGTTATTGCTGCAAACACACTATCGTTAAGTAACATTGCAACAGTTTCTGCAAATACTCTTAATTTTAGTAGTTTAGATACCTCTATTGTTGATAGTATGGACATCTATTCGTTTAGAAGTTCATCATATCAATTCCAGATTGAGAACGGTCTTGATGCACATATGATTAATATGAGTTTATTAAATGGTGATACATCTACTTCTGTCGCAGTTTATGGTGAAACATTCACATTTGATTCGTTAGGAACATTTAGTGCTAATGTTGGTCCAACATCAGTTAATGTTTTATTTACTCCAAATTATGTACCTTCTACAGTTTCATTTGTAAAAAGATCGTTGATGAGATTGGGTATTCAGTATCCTGCTGTTGATCAGGGTCTTATATCTTCTCCTGTCACACATACATTAGATTTGGGTTATGTAACGATGTCAGCAGATCACACTATTGATTACGGTTCACTTGGTACTATTAGTACAGGTTTACCACCTAACTTTGATTCTCAAATTATTACTGGTAGTATGGATTCAGGTACATTCTAATATAATAACCTATGATATTTTACTTATTATAAATATTTGAATATTGATTGATTTAATTAATTTATAAATTATCATCAAACAATTTATCTTCAACGGAAAACTAATAAAGAGCCAATAAAAATGACAACACAATTACAACTTAGAAGAGGTAATACCGCAGAGATTGCAGCATTTACAGGTGCTGTTGGAGAGGTAGTAGTAGATACAGATTTAGTCACTTTGGTTGTTAATGATGGTGTAACCCGAGGCGGTAACTACATTGCAACTCAATTAGATTTAAGTAATTTACAAACACAAGTTAATACATTAATAGGTGGTGCAACGACAGATATTGGCACTGTATCAAATACAGCACAAGGTGCTTATGATACAGCAAATAGTGCTGGAATTTATGCTAATACAGGAATTACATTAGCACAAGCAGCATTTGACAAAGCAAATTCAGATTTAACAATTGAAAATGCATCATTTGATCATGCTAATTCAGCATACGATCAAGCAAATACTGCAACCAGAAATGCTGCTAGTGCATCTCAGTATGCTAATACAGGTATCAATAATGCTGCTAGTGCAAGTGCTTATGCAAATACTGGTATCAATAATGCTGCTAGTGCAAGTGCTTATGCAAATACTGGTATCAATAATGCGGCATCTGCTTCTTCATACGCAAATGCAGGTATCACATTAGCACAAGCAGCATTTAATGCTCAGAACAGTACAGCAGCAGTTGCTAATACCAAGTTCAGTTCATCAGGCGGTACAATCTCTGGTGACGTTAATGTTACTGGTAATTTTACTGTAACTGGTACAACATTCTATGCAAACACCACAAACTTAGTAGTTGAAGATAACATCGTTACATTGAATTCAAATGTAACTGGTGCACCTACATTAAATGCAGGTATTAGTATCAATCGTGGTAGTAGTGCTAACACATCATTAGTTTGGAATGAGACTAATAAAGATTGGGAATTCACAAACGATGGTACAACATATCAAGTTATTGCTAATTCTTCTTCAGTAGCATCTGCATCACAGTATGCAAATACTGGTATCAATAATGCTGCTAGTGCAAGTGCTTATGCAAATACTGGTATCAATAATGCGGCATCTGCTTCTTCATACGCAAATGCAGGTATCACATTAGCACAAGCAGCATATAGTCACTCAAATACAACATCAAATACTTTTGTTGGTACAGATAGTTCGAGTGCATCTCCAACAGATAGTTCTGTTAAGTTCAGTAGTTCTAACGGTGTAACAGTTACTGGTTCTGGTAACACATTAACAATTAGTACACCTCAAGATTTAAGAACTACTGCAACACCAACATTTAATGGTATGACAGTAACTGGTAATGTTGTTCCTTCTCTTGATGTAACATATAACTTAGGTTCAAGTACGAATAGATTTAAAGACTTATGGTTATCTGGAACAACAATTAATTTAGGTAATTCAACTGTAAAAACAGATGCAAATACAGGTGCGATTGCTCTTGTTCCTGCTGCATCAATAAGTAATCCAAATCCTACCGCTCTTGTGTTTACACCTTCAGGTGGTATTACAACAGTTACATCAACAGCAGGTTCTATTTCAGCAAGTAATATTGCAAGTGCTGTTTCAAATACAGGCGGAACAACATTTGATTATACATTAGTTACTTACGCAGCAAACACAGCAAATGCTGGATATGCTCAAGCAAATACAGCAACAAACAATGCAGCATCAGCATCACAATATGCAAATACTGGTATTAATAATGCTGCTAGTGCGTCACAATATGCAAATACTGGTATCAACAATGCTGCTAGTGCAAGTGCATATGCTAACTCTGGTATCACATTAGCACAGGCAGCATATAACTCTGGTAATAGTACAGCAATCGTTGCTAACAATGCGTTGGCAAATACTGCTGGTACACAAACATTCAATGGTGCTTCACCACTAGTTATTGCTAACACAACCGATTCAACAACAGTAACAACTGGTGCATTGACGGTGTCTGGTGGTTTAGGTGTAAGTAAGAATGTTCATGTTGGTGGAGTTGTAGTTGCTCAAGGTTTTGCAGCAAATAATACTACAGTAACAACCGCACCGTCTGGTTCATTACACTTAGCATTTAATTCTCCACAGTACACAACATTGATTGGTACAAATGGTTATACAGTTGTATTACCAGATGCGACAACAGTACCTGCTGGCACAACATACTTCATCAATAATAACACATCAGGTTCAAACAGTATCATTGTTATCAAAGACTACAATACTACTAGTCTGTATAATGTTTTACCTGGTGCAGTTGTAGAAATTATTTGCTTAGGTTCAGGTCAGACATGGGATATCCATTCATACTTACCATCATGGGGTCAGTATGGTACATACACATTCAATACTGGTACAACAGCAAACGTAACAATCGGTCAAACAACTGCTGCTACTTCAACAACAACTGGTGCTTTAACAGTTGCTGGTGGTGTAGGTGTTGCTGGTAGTTTACATGCTACAACAGTATACTCTGGCGGAGCACAAGTTCTAACATCAGAACCAGTTGGTACTGCTGCATATGCACAAGCAAATACAGCAACCAATAATGCTGCTTCAGCATCTCAGTACGCTAACACAGGTATTAATAACGCAGCAAGTGCATCTAATTATGCTAACACAGCAATCAACAATGCTGCTTCAGCGAGTTCATATGCTAACTCTGGTATTGTATTAGGTCAATCCGCATTTAATGCTACTAATAGTGCTTCATTGTATGCTAATACTGGTATTAATAACGCAGCATCCGCATCACAATATGCTAACACAGGTATTAACAATGCAGCAAGTGCTTCAACATATGCTAATAACGGTATCACATTAGCACAAGCAGCATTTAATGCACAAAACAGTACAGCATCTGTTGCTAATACCAAGTTCTCAAGTACTGGTGGTACAATCTCAGGTTCAGTATCTATTACCAACGACTTGACAGTTTCTGGTAACTTAGTTATCTCTGGTAACTCAACAACAATTAGTTCAAATCAACTTATTGTTAATGATCCATTGATTTACTTAGGTGTTGGTAACTACTCAAGTGATACATTAGACATTGGTTTCATCGGTCACTATAACAATGGTGCTAATGCTCACTCTGGTTTGATTCGTGATCCTAACTTGAAAGAATACATCTTCTTCCAAGGTTATACACCAGAAATTGATTCTAACAATGTAATCAATATTGCTGATCCATCATTTGCATATGCTAACGTCAATGCTAAGTTCTTCAAAGGTAATGTAATCAGTAACGGCGTTAACTTGGGTGACTATGTACAAGCAGCATTTAATGTAGCAAATACAGCATCATCAGGTTCTGCAATTGATAGTTCTGCTAGAAGTACAGCAAATGCAGCATACACACAAGCAAACACAGCAACAAACAACGCATCATCTGCATCACAATACGCTAACACAGGTATCAATAATGCTGCTAGTGCAAGTGCTTATGCTAATGCTGCATTGAATACTGCGACATCATCATATGGTCAAGCAAATACAGCAACAAACAATGCAGCATCTGCATCACAATACGCTAACACAGGTATCAATAATGCTGCTAGTGCATCTCAGTATGCTAATACAGGTATCAATAATGCTGCTAGTGCAAGTGCTTATGCTAATACAGCATTGTCAAACTTGAGTGCAAATGTAGCATATATTTCAGGTGTTGATAGTACACAGAACACAAATATCACAACTGCAACTAACAATGCAGCATCCGCATCGTTATATGCTAATACCGGTGTTAATAATGCGGCAAGTGCTTCACAGTATGCCAATACCGGTATTAATAATGCAGGAAGTGCTTCAGCATATGCCAACACAGCAATTAATAATGCTGCTAGTGCATCTCAGTATGCTAATACAGGTATCAATAATGCTGCTAGTGCAAGTGCTTATGCTAACTCTGGTATCACATTAGCGCAGTCTGCTTACAACCAAGGTAACAGTACTGCTACAGTTGCAAATACAGCAGTTAATAATGCTGCTAGTGCATCAGCATATGCTAATACAGGTATCAGTAACGCAGCAAGTGCAAGTGTATATGCTAACACAGGTATCAACTTGGCACAAGCAGCATTCAATCAAGGCAATAGTACTGCTGCAATTGCTAACACTAAGTTCTCAAGCACTGGTGGTTCAATCTCTGGCGATGTTACTGTAACTGGTAACTTGACAGTATCTGGCCAAACATTCTATGCAAATACTGTTAACTTAGTAATTGAAGATAACATTATTACATTGAATTCTAATGTAACTGGTGCACCTACATTAAATGCAGGTATCGAAGTTAATCGTGGTAGTAGTGCTAATACATCATTAGTTTGGAATGAATCAAGTAAAGTTTGGCAGTTCACAAACGATGGTACAACATTCCAGACAATTGCAAATACAACATCAGTAACTACTGCTGTTAACAATGCAGCATCTGCATCTGCTTATGCTAATACAGCAGTTAATAATGCTGCGAGTGCTTCATTGTATGCTAATACAGGTATCACATTAGCACAAGCAGCATATAACTCTGGTAATAGTACAGCAACAGTTGCAAATACAGCAGTTAACAACGCAGCATCAGCAAGTGCATACGCAAACACAGGTATCAACAATGCGGCATCAGCAAGTAGTTATGCCAATACAGCGATAAATAATGCAGCAAGTGCAAGTGCATATGCAAATACAGCAATAACAAATGCAGCAAATGCTTCACTCATTACAAGCGGTACTCTTTCATCCGCAAGATTTAACGTATATGGCGGTTCATTCTAAGGAGAATTAAATGTCACAGTCAGGATTTCAACCAATATTAATATATGCGAGTGGCACAAGTGGAAACACACCTGCCGCAGCTAACTTACAAAGCACCTCTAATGGTGCTGAGTTAGCAATTAACTATGTTGATGGAAAATTATTCTATAAAAATGGTAGTGGAGTTGTTCAGACTATTGCTTCTCAAAGTTCTGCCAACGGTAACATCACTTGGGGTTCTGCTAATCAGATTCCATATCAAACCGCTGCAAATACCACTAGTTTCATTGTTGCACCTACCATTGCAAATACGATTCTCCAGTGGACAACATCTGGATTTGTATGGGCAAACGTAACAAGTAGTACAACTAGTAATACTGCTAACAATATTGCTAATGGTGCTGCTAATCAATTAGTATATCAAACTGGTGCTAATACAACCAGTTTTATTGCTGCACCTACTACTGCTAATTCAACTCTTCAGTGGACAGGTTCAGCATTCACTTGGGCAACATCTTCAGGTGGTGGCGGAGGTGGTTCAGGTGCAAACATTAATGCAACAAATGGTATTATCTCAAATGCTAACACAGTTTCCAGTAGTTACACTGTACCAACAGGTTCAAATGTGATTACTGTTGGTCCATGGACTGTTGCGAGTGGTGTTACATTCACATTACCGTCTGGCAGCAGACAAGTTCTAGTTTAAGGAGAATATTATGAGTTCACTAATAGCGGGAAATACAACAACATCAGCATTGGTATCTACAGCAGATGCTACAGGTAACTTAACAATAACAGCAGTAAATGGTGTTATTGACATGAGTAATACTACGGGTGCGTTAGTTTTACCAAAAGGTACTACTTCTCAAAGACCTGGAAATGCTGTTGCTGGAGATTTTAGATTTAACACATCATTTAGTGGAATAGAATATTATAGTGGTTCAAATTGGATAACTGCTAATGTTGCAACAATGACTTCAAATTCATATACAGTAGATTTACTAGTAGTTGGAGGTGGAGGTGGATCTGGATATAATAATGGTGCAGGAGGAGGAGCAGGTGGATATTTTTCAAAAACTTCTATTGGTGTAACTTCTGGTACTGCATATTCTGTCGTTGTTGGTGGTGGTGGTCAAAATGGATGGACTGACCGTAGTGGATCTAACGGAAGTAATAGTTCAGCATTAGGATACACAGCTCTTGGCGGCGGAATGGCACAAGGAGATACTAGTAGTCAAGCTCCTGGTGGTTCAGGTGGAGGTGCAAGATCCTATGGTGTTCCTGGATATGGTGTTCCTGGTCAAGGAAATGCAGGAGGATTTTATAAATCAATTACAAGTACTAATCCAAGTGGAGCAATGGGCGGTGGCGGTGCAGGACAACCTGGTCAAGGAAATAACCAATCCAGTGCTCCATATTATCTAGGTAATGCTGGTGGAAATGGTCTAACTTGGTTAGATGGTAATACGTATGCAGGCGGTGGTGGCGGTGGCGTTGGTGGTGGTGCGACTCCATCAGTAGGTGCACCTGGTGGATTAGGTGGTGGTGGAATTGGTGGATGGGATGGTGGCGGTGGCGGTAATGGAACACAAAATACTGGAGGTGGTGGAGGTGGTGGCGCAGCTAATGGCGGTGGTGGAGGTGGTGGTGGTTCAGGTATTGTAGTTATAAGATATTCTAACCCTACCCAAAGAGGATCAGGTGGTTCAACAATATATAATAATAGCACAGGTTACTGGTATCACTATTTCTACTCATCAGGTACATTCACAGCGTAATTTATTATTGAAAATGCAGATAAAC
>Ga0209085_1002398_pt1 | contig 10707 bp, 14 predicted proteins | sample C_131016_EF_Meta_FD_187310 | JGI IMG/M metagenome (GOLD analysis project Ga0209085, IMG submission 187310) | Freshwater microbial communities from Lake Croche, Canada to study carbon cycling - C_131016_EF_MetaG (SPAdes) (version 2) | ecosystem: Environmental > Aquatic > Freshwater > Lake...
AGGCTATTCATGGTCTCGATGCCGAAACTGAACTTGCTAACATTCTTTCCGCTGAAATCCTTGCTGAAATCAACCGTGAAGTTGTTCGCACAATCAACATCACTGCCGTAACCGGTGCACAAGACAATACAACAACTGCTGGTGTATTCGATCTTGACACCGACTCAAACGGCCGTTGGTCTGTTGAAAAGTTCAAGGGCCTTATGTTCCAACTAGAACGTGAAGCTAACTACATTGCTCGTACAACCCGTCGTGGTAAGGGCAACATCGTTATCTGTTCTTCAGATGTTGCCTCTGCCCTTCAAATGGCCGGTGTTCTTGACTATGCCCCTGCCCTGAACTCAAATAACCTGCAAGTTGACGACACAGGCAATACTTTTGCTGGTGTTCTCAACGGTCGCCTCAAGGTTTATATTGACCCATATGCTCTCGGTGGTAACTATCTGACCGTTGGTTATAAGGGTTCATCTGCCTTCGATGCCGGTCTATTCTATTGCCCATATGTTCCACTACAAATGGTAAGAGCTGTTGATCAGTCAACATTCCAACCGAAGATTGGCTTCAAGACTCGTTATGGTATGGTTGCCAATCCATTCGCTCAAGGTGCTACCGTTGGTTCAGGCGCTCTGACATTCAATACTAACTACTACTACCGTCGTGTGGTTGTTAATAATTTGATGTAGAAGACATACTTTCTTAGATTATTAACCATTATCTAAGGATAGTAACATATAAATACTCCTAGGATTTACTTTCTAGGAGTATTTTTTTATGAGTAAAATTAAAACCGGTTTCATTTATCTTTGGTTAGATGTAAAACACAAAAGATATTATCTTGGGTGCCATTGGGGATTTGAAAATGATAGATATATTTGCTCCTCAAAATGGATGAAACAAGCATATAAACATAGACCATATGATTTTAAAAGAAGAATTATTAAAAGAAATATACAAACAAGACAAGAAATGTATGATGAAGAAATAAAGTGGCTAAAATTAATAAAAGCAGAAGAAATTAAACCTATTAATGATAATCCAAGATATTATAATTTAAATATAAAAAATAATTCTACTTGGCACTATAATGAACAATCTAGACTAACTGTTAGTAAAAAGATTTCCAAAGCTAAGACTGGCAAATCAATCGGACCTTGTTCGCCTGAAAAAGCAAAAGCAATATCAGAAGCCAAAAAAGGCAAAGTATTCACTAATGAACATAAAAATGCACTCAGAGAAGCTAAATTAGGAACTACTCGATCTGAAGATGCAAAAAGAAAAACATCAGAAACATTGAAGCAAAAATGGGATTCTGGTGAATTTAACAGGCCCAGAGCTAAACCAAAACAAAAAATGTCGAGAACAGAACAAGATGTACTTTGTTCTGAACAACTCCAAGCTCGTTGGTCAAATCCCGAGTGGAAAGAAAATCAAAGATTAAAACTAAAAGAAGCTTGGATTAAAAGAAAACAAAATATAAATACAAATAACGAGACTGGATCCAACCAGTCCAACTAGAAAGGGGAGCCGAAGCTCCCCTTTTTTTATGTATAAATAGTCAGGGAGACAACAATGATGCTTACATTTAAACAGTTTATCAATGAATCATATTCTTCACCTGGTGAAATTTTTAACAAGCGCCAGATGAAATCTATCGCGAGCCACCCTGATTATAAAACGTATATAGACAGTCACGAACACAAAATCTACGCGAGACCTCATAAACGCGATGATCCTAATTCTACCATAAGAAATATTATAATGGCAAATGCTGCTCAAAAGCATACAATGACGGTAGCTATAACAAAACATGGCAAGATTTTAAATCACGAAATTCACCGAAAAGTTGGTGATGACGAATGGAAATTAGTTAAACATTCATAATAGGTAACCAGACATGACCGCAATTGATGATTCAATAACCAACCGCAATTTTCTTTCACCGCTCAATTTTAAATTTCAGTTGAAGCGTGCACCTCACATTAACTTTTTTATTCAAACAGTTAATATCCCTGGACTTTCATTACAAGAAATTGATGTAAATAATCCATTGATTCGTGTCCCATATGCCGGTGACCACTTGATGTATGATGAACTCGACATTTCATTTAGAGTCGATGAAGATCTACAAAATTATATGGAAATACATCAATGGATCAGAGCGCTTGGTAAACGCTCTTATGAAGAATTTAAGACAATAAAGAATCAACCACCATATTCTGGTAATGGTCAATATTCAGATATTATTCTTACAATTCTAAAAAGCAATAAAAATCCAAATTACAGTATAGTATTTCAAGATGCATTTCCTATTTTATTGACAGGTATTGTTTTTAATACAACTATGGAAGATGTTAGTTATTTGGAAGCATCTGCAAAATTCAGATATATTACTTACGATATTACCAAAGTCGGCTAAGTTATTAAAAAGAAATATTTTTGTTGACATGTTATTAAAAGTAAGATATATTACTAGTAATAATTGATAGGTGTTGTTATGAAATTTGAAAATGTACACGAAGAATGGAAGAAAGATAGTGAGATTGATCGGACCGAATTAGGTCTTGAAAGTCTTAAAATTCCCAAACTTCATCATAAGTATTATACATATTTGGTTACAGAAAAAGAAACATTAAGAAAACAAGAATCTCAATTTAAACAACTAAAACTTGCAAAGTATGAATTCTTTACACAAGGTCATACTGAAGAAACAAAAGCATTGGGATGGGAATTACCACCTAGGGGTATAATATTAAAGCCCGATATTCCAATGTATATTGAAGCCGATAAAGATATTGTCGACCTCTCATTAAAAATTGGCAGACAACAAGAAAAAGTTGAATATATTGAATCAATTATTAAGTCATTTCAAACAAGAGGCTACATCATCAAAAATGCTATTGATTTTGTGAAGTTTACAATGGGTGGTTAATGGAATTAGTTACTATAAAATATTACGATGAAACATATATTAAAGTAGATTGTGAACCATCTACAGCAATGGAAATATCAGACTATTTTACGTTTGATGTTCCTGGTGCTAAGTTCAGTCCCGCTTATAAGAATAGAGTTTGGGATGGAAAAATTAGACTATTCAATCCCATGGCTTGTTTACTTTATGCTGGTCTTAAAGATCAACTTGTAACTTTTTGTAACAGTAGACAATACACAGTAGAATTTGATGGGCCATTTGGTGACACCGAATTTTCATTATATGAAGCCAATCAATTTATAGAAAAACTACAAACTAAATATCCACCAAGAGAATATCAAGTCGAAGCATTTATGCATGCCGTAAGAAAACGCAGAGGTGTTTTATTGTCACCTACCGGATCCGGCAAGTCACTCATCATCTATATGCTTTCATGTTTTTATAGATCAAAAACACTTATTATTGTTCCGACCACTTCACTTGTTCATCAGATGGCATCTGACTTTGAAGACTATGGATTACCTAAAGGAATGATCCATAAGATCATGTCTGGTCAAGAGAAACAAACAGATCAGCCATTTGTAATTTCAACCTGGCAATCAATTTTTAAATTACCTAAACAATGGTTTCAACAGTTTGATGCTGTCATCGGTGATGAAGCACACTTATTTAAAGCAAAATCACTGACTTCAATTATGACAAAATTAAATCAATGCAAATATAGATTTGGTTTTACCGGTACACTTGACGGTACACAAACACATAAATTAGTACTAGAGGGTTTATTTGGACCCGTTCGTAAGATCACTACTACAGCTGAACTTATGGAACAAAAACATCTAGCTGAATTATTCATCAAGGCTCTAGTACTCAAATATCCGGATGATATTCGAAAACTTATGGCTGGTGCTGATTATCAAGCAGAAATGGACTTCCTGGTAAAGCACACACCTAGAAATAAGTTTATCAAAAATCTGGCATTATCACTTACTGGTAATACATTATTATTATTCCAATATGTTGATAAACATGGTAAAGTATTATTTGATATGATTTCTCAGGAAGTGGTTGATCGTAAAGTATTTTTTATATCGGGTTCCGTGGATGGAGAAAAACGTGAAGAGATTCGTAAGATTATTGAAACAGAAGAGAATGCTATTGTGGTTGCTAGCTATGGAACTAGCTCCACCGGTATCAACATTCGTAATTTGTCTAATGTTTTATTTGCTAGTCCTTCAAAATCCAGGGTAAGGAATTTACAATCGATTGGTCGTGGACTTCGTTTGTCAGATACAAAGTCGACTGCTACTTTATATGATATTGCAGATGATTTATCATGGAAAAATAAAAAGAATCATACAATATTACATTTCATTGAACGTATCAGAATATACAATGAAGAGAAATTTAAATATAAAACCTATAATATAGATCTATAATTTATTGTTCTACCATTACTGATTATATACACCTTTGGAAGGATGTCAACAAAAAATGGCTCGTAATTATGTTAATAATCGTGATTTTTTTGAAGCAATTAAAACTTATAAAGAAAAAGTTGCAATTAATCCAAATACTAGAATTCCAGATTATATTGGAACTTGTATTTTAAAAATTTGTGAACGTTTATCTACAAAACCAAATTTTATTGGTTATTCATTTCGTGATGAAATGATTGCTGATGGTGTTGAAAATTGTATTCATTCTGTTTTGCTTTTTAATATTGATCGTTCTGATAATCCATTTGCTTATTTTACTCAAATTGCATGGAATGCATTCCTTCGTCGGATTGCTAAAGAAAAGAAAGAACAATATATAAAATATAAAAATATGCAAAATTCATTTCTTCAGAGTGATTACCTCGATGAATCATTATATGGTGATAGTGGTGGTGTTATTCATTCAAAGAATAATGATGTTGCGAATGAAATTATTGGTTCTTTTGAAAAAAAGATGTTGACAAAACCAAAGAAAGTTGTTAAGATAGGTCTTGAAAAGTTCTGTGAAGGAGCACAAATGAATGGAAATGAAACACAAGTATCTAGTCCCGCAATCAGTAATTGATTGTGCTGAGGCTATGTTGAACGAAAAGAATTTAAATGTTCGTAGTACTTATGAACAAAGACTTGAAGCTACGCTTAAATATTGTGAAAATGCATTAAAGCAAAATCAACTCACGCCTAAAAGAATACGCTAAATGAAAGTTGCTGTGATCGCTGATACTCATTGGGGTGTCAGAAATGATAATGTTGCGTTTATGAATATGTCAAAGAATTTTCTTGATAACATATTCTTTCCTGAACTAGAAAAACAAAATATTAAAACCGTTATTCATTTAGGTGATTTGGTCGATCGTCGTAAGCATATAAGTTATCTTACTGCAAGTCGACTTCGTACTGATTTTCTGGAGCCACTGGCAAATAAAGGTATTGAACTTATATCCATTGCTGGTAATCATGATGTGTATTTCAAGAATACAAATCAAGTAAATGCTTTGACTGAATTAGTTGAAGGTAAATATGAAAATTGTAAAAAACTTCATATTGATCCTGCAGAAATTATTATTGATAACAAAAAAATTCTATTGCTCCCATGGATTTGCGCCGACAATCGTGAGCAAAGCATGCGAATGATTAAAGAATCCAAGGCTCAATATTGTATGGGTCATTTAGAACTTGCTGATTTTGAAATGTATAAAGGGAATATTAATACACATGGTGACGATCGTACAAACTTCGATAAATTTTCTCTTACGCTGTCTGGCCATTATCACCATCGTTCTTTTGATGGCAGCATTTGTTATACTGGTTCCCATGGTCAGTTTACTTGGTCTGATTACGGTGATAATCGGGGCTTCCATGTTTTGGATCTTGGAAAAAATGAATTAAAATTTATTCAAAATCCATATGAAATGTTCGGTAAAGTCTGGTATGATGATACCAATAAAGATCTCAATGAACTTTTGAATTATGATTTTAATCATTTTACAAATAAGTTTGTAAAGTTAATTGTGACCAAAAAGAATAATCCATATTGGTTCGATTTGTTTTGCGAAAAGCTTGAAAAAGCAGTCCCAATTGATTTTCAGATAGTTGAGGATCATAAGAATTTGATAATGGAAGATGAAAATACAGTGAATGAAGCAGAATCTACCATTGATATTTTTAAGCGACATATTGATCAAATCGGGTCAACAAATGTTAACAAAAATAAGTTGACAAATGTTATTACGGATTTGTATGCTCAGGCACTTTCGGTAGAATAATTTATGTCAATATCATTTTTAAAACTTAGATGGAAGAATTTTCTTTCTACTGGGAATCAATATACTGAAATTGATTTATCTACCAGTGGAACAACTCTTATTGTTGGTCAAAATGGAGCAGGTAAATCAACCTGCCTTGATGCATTAACTTTTGTATTATTTGGTAAACCATTTCGTAATATTAATAAACCACAACTTATTAATTCAATTACAAAGAAAGACATGACCGTTGAGATTGAATTCAATATAGGTTCAAATTCATACAAGGTAATTCGAGGTGTTAAGCCAACTGTATTTGAAGTGTATTGTAATGATGCACTTCTAAATCAATCCGCCGAAATGCGTGATTATCAAGAAATACTTGAAAAACAAATTCTTCGTATTAATTATAAGTCTTTTTGCCAAGTAGTTATTCTTGGTAGTGCTTCATTCGTTCCATTTATGCAATTGCCTGCTGGTCAACGTAGAGGAATTATTGAAGACCTTTTGGATCTTCAAGTATTCACCACCATGAATACTCTATTAAAAGAAAAGATCCAAACAAATAATGATGACATATATCAGAATACCAATGATCAAAGGTTAGTCAAAGAAAAAATAAAGATGCTCAAGGGGCATCTACAAGATCTTCAGAATAGAAATGAGGAATTTGTAAAAAGAAAGCAAGAACAACTAACTTCAATTGAACAGAGTATACTTTCATCATATAATCAACAAACAAAATTTATTGAAGAAGCTGGTACATTTTCATATGCTATTGATGAGAAAACTAAGCTAAGTAAAAAACTAAACCAACATGAACAACTTCTTATTCAAATGAGAAGTAAAATAGAACATATATCAAAAGATATAAAGTTTTTTAATAACTCAGATAATTGTCCTACGTGTACACAACAAATTGACAAAACTTTTAGTTGTGATATAGTATCTACAAAGGAACAAGAAGTATCAGAATTAAATGACGGTATTTCAAAGTTATTAACTATTAAAGAATCCGTTGAGGAAAAATATAATAAAGTTTTATTTGATGAAGCTGAATATAAGAGGTTAATGAATGAGGCTTCAAATGAAAAATTAAGTATTAAAATTTTTACTCAACAAAAAGAACAAATTATTAATGAAATTAATAGTGTTGTCTCAGAGACAAAAGAAACATCTGACTATAAAATTTCAGATTTGGAAGCAGACTTAACAAAGTTGAGTGAAAAATATAATGATCTTCAAGATGATAAATTGACTTTAGGTGCCGCATCTGTAATGCTTAAAGATGGTGGTATTAAGACCAAGATCATTAATCAATACATACCGATTATCAATAAGCTGATCAATAAGTATCTGTCTGAATTTGATTTGTTTGTCGAATTTGAACTTGACGAACAATTCAACGAAAAGATTAAGTCTAGATATAGAGATGATTTTAGTTATTCATCATTCAGTGAAGGTGAGAAACAGAAGATCGATTTGGCAATTCTTTTTACGTGGAGAGCAGTTGCTAAACTTCGTAACTCATTGAATACTAACCTACTTATTCTTGATGAAATATTTGACTCAAGTCTTGATGGTAATGCAGCTGATGATCTTTTAAAGATTCTGCAGAATATAAGTCAAGATTCGAATATTTTTATTATTTCTCATAGAGAAAATCTTCATGATAAGTTTGAGAACGTTATTAAATTTGTAAAACATAAAAACTTTTCAAGGATTTCAGAATGAAACTAGTTGATTATAAAGATCCTATTCTAAAGAATGTTTCAGAGAAGTTTGACTTTTCCAATCCTCCTTTTGAACCGATTGAATTTGCACAAGAACTTGTTAAATTTATGTATGATAACAATGGCATATATGTGAGTGCACCTCAAGTTGGTATTCCATACAGAATCTTTGCTATGCGTGGACTACCTGAAAATTTTGTTTGTTATAATCCAAGAATTGTAATGCCAGGCGAAGAAGAAATTCGTATGGAAGAAATATCGTTGACATATCCAGGATTATGTGTTAAGATAAAGAGACCTAGACATTGTAAGGTTAGATTTGCTACACCAAATGGCGAAATACGAACCGAAATATATACTGGTATGACTGCACGTGCTTTTTTTCATTGTATGGATTTCCTCGACGGTGAGGTTTTCTATTCAAAAGCAAATCCAATCCACCGTCAACAAGCCTTTAAGAAATGGAAACGATGAATATTTTTTATCTGTCTACCGATGCACGCCAAGCTGCTCAATGGATGGTTGATAAACATGTTGTTAAAATGATTTTAGAATCAGCACAATTGCTATCTACTGCACATCGTGTATTGGATGGTATTGAATTGATTGGCAAGTCACCTACTGGTCGTAAGCAAAAGACTTGGACTCTCGGTGATGCTCGTGAATCTATACTATATAAAGCTACCCATATTAATCATCCATCTGCAATTTGGTGTCGCAAGTCGGTTGAAAATTATAATTGGCTTGTAGATCATTTTTATGCACTCGGTGACGAATACACTTATCGCTATGGTAAGACTCATAAATCTTTTACTAGCGATCTTGCCTATATGCTTCAATCACCACCAAAGAATTTGACCGAATACGATATGACAGTTATGCCATGTGCAATGGCAGATGAATATATTATTGATGAAGATCCTATTATTAACTATCGTAATTATTATAAAAATGGTAAGACTAAACTTCACTCTTGGAAAAAACGTCAACCGCCAGATTGGCTAAATTAAAGGAATATATTATGAGTAAAGATTGGCCTAAAGATATTTTTAATATGCATACTCATTATGATTTGCATAAAGTTGTTAGAAATATGGATAGTGAAAAGCTTCGAAAGTTTCTTGAATTTCGCATTAAGTTTCTTCAAGAAGAACTCGATGAAATGCGAGATGCTACCAATGCAGAAGATGTAGTCGATGCATTAATTGATCTTTGTGTTGTTGCTATTGGTACACTTGATTCATTTAAAATTGATTCTCATGTAGCATGGAATAATGTTTTGGAGGCTAATATGAATAAGAAAGTTGGTATTAAAGCATCACGACCTAATCCGCTTGGATTGCCGGATCTTATTAAGCCTGAAGGTTGGACAGCGCCTTCACATGAAGGTAATCATGGTCTGTTGAATAAGGTATTTGATAATGACTAGAATTGAACAAATTCAAAGAATGACTAGAAAAGAAAGAATTAACGAAATCGGTAAAATCGGTGAAAATCTAGTTCGAAACTCACTATTAAAAAATTATAAAAATGTAACTTTATCAGAAAATAAATTCGATTCTGTAAAAGACATGATTGCAGATGATCAAACCGTAGAAGTTAAAACTCTTGTTCCAATACGTATTGAAAATGCATTTTGTATTGGATCAGATCAAATAACAAAATGTTTAAATGTAGATCGTTTTATGATTGTTGAAATCTCTCGTAGAGATAGTATTACCATTTATGAATTTAAAAATCCAAGAAAGCCATATAGAAAATTGTTTAATAATGACAATTGTTATTTTTTTAAGTTGACAGAACATAATGTATATGATATTATTCATAATGAAAGTATAGCGGCTGAACTACGTGCGCTTTCACCATCAAATTTTTTGTGAGGATATAATGTCTAATACATCTAAAGAAATGCGTGAATCAATTAAGATTCTGCAGGAATGCATCGATCTTCAAATACGTAAGTCACAAGATTATCAAAATCCAAATTCAAATGTAACTCAAGCTATGCATTATCGTCGTGGTGTTGATACCATTCATGATATTATGCATGGCAAGATGTGTCGTGCTCAATCTCTTCTTGAGTCCGGTCGAGCTGACTCTGCTAATTTTGAGTCACTCGAAGATACATATAAAGATTTGATTAACTATGCATCTTTTGCGATAGCTTGGATGCGTGGAAAAGTTCCTGGTCAGAATACAGACAATGACATGTTTAATAAGAAGACCAACGATGTATTCTAGAAATTATGTAGAACAAATTCGTGAAGAATTTAAATATCTTCTTGATAATGAAATTTATGTAACAGACAAGACCGGCGTAAAGATGCTTGAAATCTGTTCCGCCAGTTTTGTTGCTGATGAACCAGCAATCTTTGGTACACCAAATAATGATTATATTAATCGTGAGATTCAGTGGTACGAATCTCAGTCATTGAATATTAATGATATTCCTGGTGAAGTACCGGCTATCTGGAAACAAGTAGCTACACCAGATGGATATATCAATAGCAATTATGGCTGGTGTATTTTTTCAAAAGAAAATGGTATGCAATATGCAAATGTATTGCAAGAATTGGCTATGAATCCAAATTCACGACGAGCAATAATGATTTATACTCGGCCATCGATGTGGTCAGATTATAATCATAATGGCATGTCTGATTTTATGTGCACTAATGCCGTACAATATACTATTCGTGATAATCGTTTGAATGCTGTTGTTCAAATGCGTTCTAATGATGTAGTATTCGGTTATCGTAATGATTTTGCATGGCAACAACATGTTCTAAACTATCTTTCAG
>Ga0209085_1002399_pt1 | contig 10704 bp, 15 predicted proteins | sample C_131016_EF_Meta_FD_187310 | JGI IMG/M metagenome (GOLD analysis project Ga0209085, IMG submission 187310) | Freshwater microbial communities from Lake Croche, Canada to study carbon cycling - C_131016_EF_MetaG (SPAdes) (version 2) | ecosystem: Environmental > Aquatic > Freshwater > Lake...
GGCTTTAATTGTAGATTTATTATAATTTTTTACTTAAAACTTTCAATTATTTATTAAAACTCGAAAAATCTCACACTAAAATTTTATTTACTTTTTTCAACCTTTTTTTGTTCATGAATAAAGCAGGCTAGAAGGGGAAGACCCTTGGTTAGCCTTGCTGTGGATAGCCCTTCCTAAATTACCTTTAGTATATTCTTCCATATGGCAGGATTACTTACCAATAAGTCTTGTCACTAACCCAAGGGTGCATATGCTCTATCAAATGGCGAGTTCTTTTCATCCCCGCCTGTCCTCGGCTGTTTATGTTGGGACATGGGAATCTCAGAATACAATCTTGGGTTTAGTTACCGTACCATACCACAAGAAGAAAAGGAAAACTTCTGTCAGCTTTGGCAGAGATGGACAATTATTAGCTGTTCATCTCGATAATCGTTCATTAAGCACCTGTGGGGTTAATCGTTTCTAAAAGCGTCCTTTCAAATTCTCTCTCTGGAATCTGATCGTTATAGTAAACTATAATTGAGGCTGCTTCCTGATTAACTTGAGTAGATTCAACCCCTGTGATAGTTTGAATCTGAGATTGTAATTCTCCAGCATAATTTTTATATCCTAACAATTGAGGAACTTTTAGTCTTATACGTCCTTTGGTTTTATGAATAACTTGTAACTCCTCTGTTGAAGGAGTAGATGGAAGCCAAGGAATAATTTTTTCCCATTCTGACAAAACATTATTGGCTGTAATTGAAGTTGGTTCCTCAACTAGGATTTTGTTCCCAACTAACTTAGTTTTCAGCCGTTTTTTACTAGAAACAGAAAAGCCTTCTTGTGATTCAATATAGTTTAATAAATCCACCAGTTGATTCTGAACTTCTATTAATCTTGCTAGTCCTTCCAAATCGTTTATGGATTTGGATCGAGAAATAGCATCTATAGTTTTAATAATTGAATAATAGAGAGGTTCGTTGTGCTTTTTACTGTCAATAATTTCTTGCATAAATTGAAACAATGGCACAGCTTTAAATTCAGGATAATTAGCATTATTTGTACTTATCCTTCTAACAAATATCTGCCCTAAAGAGCGTTGTTTAGTAAAGGTAAAACGGAAAGGATCTATCCCAAATCTATGTCTATCGGCAAAGGTTTCAGAAATATTTCTCGTTAGTTCGATAGCATTTTTATCATGTGTATAGGAACTATAGCGATAAAGATACCAAGACCAACCAAAGTATTTAATAATTACATATATTACTTCTAGGGCTTCGTAATGGGTTATTTCATCCCCATTGTCATCGGAATGGGAAATATTTAGTCTGAGAGATTCTATTTCATTTTCAACCAAGATATCATACAGTAATGACTGCAATTCTTCCGTTGCTAGGAGAAAGGGGTTAATATAGAGTGCATCGATTTGTTCTTGTTCCACTTTTCTTTCCTTTTCTTGTTGCTCACTCCAGGTTAAAACTGTCCAGACAGCAGTACCAATTGTCGAAATTAAAACGATAGCAAATTCCATCTCAAACATTAATTTTTATTATTTATAGTATTAAACTTCTAGGACTAAAACAAAGCTATTGATAAAGAAATTTTATGGTTTAGCTCGTCTTTTTTTTCTTGTTTTTAAAGCATAGCAAAAATTAGGGTTTTGTCAAGTCTGGTCTCGTTATTGAAGTAGGGTAAAAATCTTAATTAATACTATAATTGAATCATGTCCCTCTCTTCTAAACAATGCTATATTTAAGAGGAACAATAATGTAGTTTATTTGAGAGTAATGAATACAGAGTCCAAGACTAGTTTATCTAGCTCTTCTATAGAAGCTAAAAAACGTAATCCATCTAGAGTCCGTGATCATTTAGCCAATGAAAGAACCTATTTAGCTTGGATGCGTACAGGTATTTCTTTAACCGGTTTTGGCATAGTAATTGCCCGTTTACGTATGCTGCAACCAATTATTCAAACATCAGGTAATGGCTGGAAATTGGGTCTAACTTTTTGCTTGATGGGGATGCTAACAGTTATTCTCTCCACTCAACATTACTTTGCTATACGTCGTGATATAGATAATGATTCTTACGAACCCCCTGATCGGTGGGTCTTTCTTTTCAGTCTTTCTATTACCATTTTAGGCTCAGGGGTTATCTATTATCTATTTTCTTCTCCTTTAAGTCCTCTCGGTTGGTATTAAACTACTTTAAGTGGCATATATACACTTAAAACCCACTAGCAACATGCAGATGAAAATCATCGCCTTTAAGGCTTGAGATGAAACATTATGAGATAATTTTGCTCCCACTAAAACACCTGGAATTGAACCGCACCAGATGGGTAAAACCAACGCCCAACTTACTGACCCTAAACTGAGATGTCCTAAAGAGGTAAAAGTCAGTAAGATGGAGGCGTGTGAGAGATCAGTACCAACTAACTTATGAGCGTCTAATTGAAAGAAAGAAATCAGAATCAGCGCAAATATTAACCCTGAAAAAAGACTAGTTAAACTGACCAGACAACCAATAAAAGCACCTAAGCTAATAGTTAAAATTCTTCCTGTATAAGTCGTTAAATCTACTTTAGGTAGAGCCCGCATTTTTTTGCCTAATTTACCACTTGATTGTAACCAGTCAAGTAGAGAAATTGAGCCAACCAATAACATAATAATGCCAATTAATCTAAATAAAATATGGTCTATATTTAGATTTTCACTATTTCTGAGAAACTTTAAGAATATTAGACCCAATAGAGATCCTGGCAGACTACCTAGAGTTAACCATTTAACAATCTCTAGATCTAATGTCTGTTGTCGCCAATGCTTAACACTCCCGACTATCTTCATCAAAGTTGCAGCAACTGCATCAGAACTAATAGCGACAGAAGGAGGTACACCAAAGACAAAGATTAACATAGGAGTTATTAGAGAGGCTCCCCCTATTCCTGTTAAACCCACCAGAATACCGATAAAGAAACTTAAAAAGGCTAAAAGTAATTCAGTCATGGTTAGTTTTGACTTGTATGCCAAAAAGATTTAAGCTGTAGAAGTATTTGACTTGGATTTTGTAAATCAGGAATCTCGATTAGATGAAACTGCACTAAACAGATCATGATTATAGTAAATACACTCGAGCTAACCAATCCTGTAATGATTTCTTTTTTGGTATTGCGTTCCTGATTATCTTCTTGGACAATATCGCCAAGTCCCATTTGCATAAAGAGAAACCCTAAGACATTGGATAGCCAATACCCTACTATTAAGCCAGGATATAAAAGGTTTTCAGAAAACCTACTGCAGAGATAGCCAAAACCATAAGCCAAGGGAATATTTAATATTAAGTCATTCCACCAGCACAAGGGCGAAAGCAGAAAGCCAATACCTACTAATATTGTACCTTTAAGCTTCTGTAGCCAAGAGAACTGAGTGGATAATTTGGAGGATTTCATTTATAAGTACTTAATCTTGAGCGATAATATGTATATTACCATAGAAATGTGTAAAGTTCAACACAAAAAAAATTTACCTTTCCCAACGAAACTTACGGTCTGACTCTTGAATGGGAACGTCATTAATACTTGCGAAACGCTTCTGCATTAATCCATTTTCTGCAAATTCCCATTGCTCATTACCATAAGCCCGATACCATTGTCCTGAATCTGTGTGATACTCGTATTCAAATGTCACAGAAATGCGATTATCTGTGAAACTCCACAATTCTTTTTTTAAGCGATAGTCCAGTTCAGTATTCCACTTCCGAGTTAGAAATTCCTGAATTTTTGCTCTACCAGTAAAAAACTCTGCTCGATTGCGCCAGATAGAATCTTCTGTATAAGCTAAGGAAACTTTTTGCGGATTACGACTATTCCAAGCATCTTCAGCCATTTGTACTTTAAGTTTAGCTGTTTCTAAGGTAAAAGGTGGTAAAGGTGGTCTGGTTTCCATAACTTGATTGATAAATATCCCTATTTCCACTATACCGAACATTTGGTATAATAACAATAGTTGTTTAAAAGAATATACGAAGATGGCAAAAGAAAAATATGTACCAGCTTTACTTCATCTTTTTCGAGAATATGGTTATGATGGAGCCACACTTTCTCGCATATCCAAAGAAACCAATCTAGGTAAGGCCAGTCTGTATCATCATTTTCCAGGTGGCAAAGATGAAATGGTTTTAACTGTCTTAGAAACCTTGAGAAGTTGGGTGCAAGAAAATATTTTTAAAACTCTTGCACAACCAGAAGATGCTTTAACGCTTTTAACTGCTATGTGCAACCGCGTTGATGAGGTTTATGAGAGTGGTGAAAAGCCTTGTATGTTAGCTATTCTACTTCTAGGATCAGCTAGAGAAGTTTTTCATCAAGAGATTGAAAAAATTTTAAACGCTTGGATAGAAGCAATAGCCCAAGTTCTAATTAAGGCAGGTATGGATACTACTCTAGCTCAACACAGAGGAGAAGATGCCCTAATTAGTATTCAAGGTTCTCTGATTCTAGCCCAAGGACTCAATAATAACTCCCCCTTTAAGCGTGTGATTGCTGCTTTACCCCAAGTACTATGTCAAGGTTTATAGTCGTACTTTAAAACTAGTTGGAAAAAATATAAATTTTCCTCTTGACAATATACCGATCGTTCGGTTATCTTAAATATATACCGAATGTTCGGTTTAAAAAAGGAGAAAACAGATGACGATCAAACTTTATGATTTTGAACTTTCCCACAGTGCCTATCGTGTTCGCCTACTCTTGTCTTTACTAGGGATTTCTTATGAGACTTTACCAGTAGATGTTCTCAAAGGAGCACAAAAACAACCTGAATATTTAGATAAGCTGAATCCTTTAGGTTTAGTACCAGTTTTAGTTGATGGGGATTTAGTGTTACGTGATTCCTATGCAATCGACCTATATCTTACTCGTCAATATGGGGGGGAGAAATGGTTCCCTGTGAATGCTGTTGACTCAGCTAAAATCATGGAGTGGCTTTCCTATAGTAATAATGAAATCAATCACTCTCTCGAAGCTTTGAGAAGATTCTATTTTGGTTTAGATAAAAACGTCAACGTAGAAGTTACTCAAGAAAGAGCTAACAAGGTTTTAACATTTTTAAACACTCATTTAGCTAAACATGAATGGTTGGCTTTAGAACGTCCTACTTTAGCTGATATTGCTTGTTTTCCTGCTGTTGCTTTAGCTAAGGATGGCAAAGTATCTCTGGAACCTTATATCCATGTTTTAGCTTGGATTGAACGAGTTAAAAGCTTACCTAATTTTATCTCCATGCCTGGAATTTAGGTCTTTTAAGGATGCGATAGTTACAGGATTACAGGGTAGCAATATTTCAGTCAATTCAACTTCACCATATTTTGTCCAAATCAGCTTAAGTAGTCCAGATGGACATTCTTTTCAAACTTCCGAACAAGTTGTTGATACTTGTATTTGGTTAACTACTTTTGCTGATGATAGTCCAACTCGTGTTTTTTTCTCAATCATTAAAAACTAATTTCACCCCGGAGAATTCAGAAAATGAAAAAGCTAATTTTAAGCTGCTTACCTGCTTTGTTAATTTCTACAACTACAGTTGTCTTAGATGCTAAATCTGAGGTAAAAACTCTAAGTATGGCAACTATTCCTAATAGAGTTGAAGAAAGGATATCACCTTATAATCTGACTTCTTTAGCCTATCAAGGCTATTATTCAGGTGAAGGTATTGCCAGTGCTGGGGCTTTGATTCAAGATATTAATTCTGGTAAGATTAATGAGGTTAAACTCATTCAAGCTGCAATTGATGCTCATCAATTAGCTCCAGAAACTTTAAATGATGACAGTTATGTACAATCTGTTAGAACTCAACTGTTTTTTCTTTCTTCCACTCATTAACCCATATATGAGCTAACATCGTAGTACTGACTGAGTAATTGGTCAGACTGCGATTGTTAGAGTTAATATTAAGATTATTATTAAGAGGATAATTATGAAGCTCAATTCTAAAAACTTTCAAGAACGTACAGAGATCATTTATGATGCCATTGTAGTTGGTGGTGGGATGGGTGGTCTTTCTGCTGCCATTTATTTAGCACGTTACGGACTAAAATGTCTGGTTATCGAAAAAGGTAAAGGTCGTTCCCTCTGGATGCAGGAGTTAAGGAATTATCTTGGCGTTGATGCTAGTACTCCAGGCAGAGACTTATTAAAAGATGGAATAGATGCAGCATTACATTGGGGTGCTGATTATTTGCGAGGCTTTGTAGATACAGTCACCGATTGTGGAGAGTATTTAGAAGTAAATACCAAGATTGGCAAAATAAATAGTAAAAATGTTGCTTTCAAAGCTAAATACATCGTTGCTGCTACAGGAATTATTGATATTTTGCCCGAATTAGAAGATATGCAAAATGTCTATGATTATGCTGGTTATACTCTGCATGTCTGTATGATTTGTGATGGTTTTGATATGTGGGATCAAAGAGCTATTTTGGTAGTTAGTAATGAAAACCAAATCGAAGCAGCATTTGTTCTGAGTTGGTTTACACCTTATATTACAGTACTAACTAATGGAAAATTTGAAGTAAGTAAGAATATGAGAGAACGATTAGCTGAGTATGGTTATCGTTTAGTAGAAACTCCTATTAAAAGATTTTTAGGTGAGAACCATCAACTATCAGGTGTAGAGTTTACTGATGGGACTAAAATTGAGGTAACAACAGGACTTGTAAATATGGGTTCTATTTATCACAATAGTTATCTTAAAGACATTCCTGAATTAACTTGGGATAACGAAAATTTGATCACTGATGAGTTCTGTCAAACCTCACATCCTCGAATTTTTGCGCTCGGAGATCTCAAAAAAGGGATTAATCAAGTAGCTATTGCTATAGCTGATGGAGCACTTGCTGCTACTAAAATATGGCGCAATATTCGCAGGAGTTTACCACCGCGTAAGTGGGAGGAAAATTTACGAAAATCATTTTAAATATAGGGTATTTCAAGTTGATTTACTAAGAGCCTAATTTTCTAGTAATTGCTAGATGATCTATAGAGTTTTTTGCTGATTATCAAGCTCTATAAGTCTGAAAAGATTGAAAATTATTGCTAATGTTTGAAGCCATTACTTTCATAAAGATATTACGAATTTTTACTAAGAAAGGGTTTCTTAATTCTCCCATCTTACTTGAGCGCAAAGATTGTTCCACAATTGCCTTAATACGAGGAAATCTTAGCAATTCATAATCTTGAAAAGCCACTCTAAAATCATATTGTTCCTTTAAACATTGAGCCATAACATAAGCATCTTCTAATGCTGTACAAGCACCCTGTCCCATTGTAGGTAACATTGGATGAGCAGCATCACCTATCAATGTAACATTTTGCCTACTCCATGGTTGAGTTGGAGGACGATCATATAAGTCTGTGCTTAAAATATCAGCTTCATAAGTCGCAGAGATTAATTCCCCAATAGTTGGAAACCAGTCTTGATACATTGTTTCTAGTTCTTTTTTCCGACCATAAACAGCATCAGGTTGTCCTTCTCTTGCGATTGCTGCAGCATACCAATACATTTTTCCACCACCTAGCATCATAAAACCAAAAGCTTTACCACCTCCCAAAAATTCCTGAATATAACCTGGTCGATATGTAGCAGGAATATAGTCAGTTAAACCTCGCCAAGTTTTAAAATTACGATAAATGGGAGGTCCATCCCCTAAAATAGCCGCTCTAACCTGGGAACGCAACCCATCAGCACCAATTATGGCATTTCCTTCAATCTTTAAACCAGAAGCAAAATAAGCCCGAATTTGATCATTTTCTTGTTCAAACCTCTCAAAGGTTTCTCCTAAAATAAATTTCTCACTTGGCATCTTAGACCACAATAGTTGATGTAATTTACCCCGATGAATACCAATAGTAGGTAACTCCAAGTTATCAAGTGCAATATTGACTAATTCCTTACCCCATTGTGAATTGAATTGATAATTTGTAATGAGGTAGCCAAACTGTTTCACTTCTTCCAATAAGCCTAAATTCTGCAAAACATGTGTGGCATTTGCCCAAAGTGCAATTCCTGCTCCAACTTCTCTTAATTCCTTAGTTCGCTCGTAGACTATCAACTCAAGCTCATTAATACAACTTAAAGCAAGTGCCATAGCTACTCCGCCAATCCCACCACCAATGATAATTATTTTTTTCATATTTTCTCTTTTTCATGGGTTAAAGTTTATTCTTGAATTCGACTAGGAAAAGATACCTCTAGAACATATCAGTGATATTATTATTTTACTTCTGGCCAAGAACCTGTATGAGCAAGAAAAGGAGAATATTCTGGGATGGCAAATTTTAATGACAAACTTCTTTCTACTCTTCTTCCCTCTAAAAGGTGAAATTTAATAATACGCTGTGCTCCAGTAAAAGACAGAACCTCTTCACCTTCCCAAATTACCTCAGCCCTACCTGTTAAGTAAAGCAAATGTCCAGCTACAAAATCAATGAACAAGAGACCTGCATGAGGATTAAGAAGTAAATTCCCAATAGTATTAAAGTGTAAATTACCAGCAAAGTCAGGAAAAGAAAGAGTTTTGTTATTATCAATTCTGACAAAACCTGGTTTTCCCCCTCGGTGAGAAACATCTACCCCTTGAACTTTTTCAGACTCATTTCCCTTAAAAGCTGTAGCAATAAAAAAGGTATCTGATGAAGTAATTATTTGTCTTTCCAAGTCACCTAAGCTCTCAAACTGAGATAAAGTTTTAGAGGCAGGAAAATTGTCAGTATTATCAGTTAATTCAAAAGAACGAGCTTGAATATATTGTGGACAATTCCCAAAGCTTTGTCCTACTTGGATAGTAAAACTATCTGAAGCAATGCTTATAACCTTACCATTTAAACGATTGCGGCGACGAGTAGGTAGTTCAATACCTAATAGACCAATATCTATACCATCTAGAAGTGTCTCTGTTAAAGGATCACCAAATAAAGGTAAACTGGACACTTTTAAAGTATATTGATCAGGTGTAGAAAGAAAACCAGGTGAACCAACTAAGATGGAAGCCCAAGGACGACTCTGCTGATCAACAGTTCCAGCAATCAAAAAGGGCAGTTGAGCAAAAAATTGTCGATGTTGTTCAGGGAGATAATCTCTAATAACACGTCTTCCTACTTCTTCAAGCTTTGTGCGGACTCCTAGTCGTTCTTGAACGGCACGTTCTCCAGAATGAAAGGGAGATTCAATTGGTGACCATCCGTGATTAATAGGTTTCATTATTTTAATCCTTTGTAAATTAAGTATTTAGGGTTTCGTTGATTTTTGTTTTGTTTACACCACTTACAATTACGATGAACTTCAAGCTGAATAGTACTATGAGATGAGCGAAGTTCATAAGCAATGAGAATGACTCCCCAGAAAAGAAATCCTACGCCAATGAGAAAAATAAATATTACAAATTGAGATAACCAACTAATGTTACTTAAAATTGCAATTGCAATTATGAACATATCGAAGATCTGTATTACAATAGCTAGGTAAACTAATCCCAAAACATCATGAATTATATGATGACGATGAAATAAATTAGGTAAGATTAGATGCTCTAAGTCATGGAGGCGTTCTTCTTTGACAGGGTTATGACTAAGATCAGTTGCAATCAAATTGAGAATTTCTTGATTAATTGAGACTAAATGATTGCCGAGTGAATTGTAATGAACAATAAGACCATTTTGCATAATTGCACAAGCTGTAATCATTACTACAGGAACAATGATTAACTGTATTGTTTTTACGACAGTATCACTTGACATAAGTTAACATTCCACTAGAAATTAGACTTTACTTAAATATTTATACCAAGTTCTGTGGGGGTAGTCGCCCCCCCAGACCTCGTTACCCTACAACTAAAAAGCCAAAACCCTTGTGGACACACCCCCTGGTTTTGTCGCTTATCTGTTTACAAACTGCTGTAACTCAGATCCTAGTCAAGTTAGAGCTTTTGATCTGAATTTTCTTTACAATGCTGCTAATCCTACAGGAGTTTTAATCATGGGAATAAAACCTGGTAATTGCTCAATTCGACCTAACCAAGCACGAATATTAGGATAAGGTTCTAGGGAAATATCTCCTTCAGGCGCAAGATTGGTATAGGTATAGTTAGCTATATCTGCTATGGTAGGATGACTACCAACTAAAAATTCTTTCTCTTCAAGATGTACATCCATTATTTTGAAGATATTATTAGCAATTGTTCTGGCTCGTTCGTGGTCAATTTTCGCCCCAAACACATTAACTGTACGAGCGGCAGCAGGTCCATTAACCATTTGACCCGTAGCGACAGAAAGCCAACGCTGTACTTTAGCTGCTTCTATAGGTTCCTGTGGTAACCAAGATTCATCACCATATTTACTAGCTAAGTAAACTAAAATGGCATTGGAATCAGGTACTATGACCCCATTATCATCAATTACAGGTAATTGACCAAAAGGATTGATTTTCAGGAATTCAGGCTGTTTATGAGCACCTTCTTTGATAGCAACATTAATCCTCTCAAAAGGAAGCTCAAGCAAGGACAAAAATAATTCTGCTCGGTGTGAATGACCTGAGGGAAGATCTGTTAGTGTCATGAATTATTCGCGGAAGCTTTGCGGTCATGTTTAGCATGATCTCGCTCAACAACGAGCCAAAAAACTGTTAAGCAACTGGTTTCGTTAGGGAAGGAACCAATTTCATCAGATTTAGT
>Ga0209085_1002400_pt1 | contig 10703 bp, 18 predicted proteins | sample C_131016_EF_Meta_FD_187310 | JGI IMG/M metagenome (GOLD analysis project Ga0209085, IMG submission 187310) | Freshwater microbial communities from Lake Croche, Canada to study carbon cycling - C_131016_EF_MetaG (SPAdes) (version 2) | ecosystem: Environmental > Aquatic > Freshwater > Lake...
GCAAAAGGAAGGTAGGCAGGGCGGCCTGTGAGGCGAAATGGAAGACCCAAGCACTAGACCCCTTGGCTGACAAAATTATCGCCTCTGTGGCCCGTTTAAAGGGCTCTGAGCCATGGACTACGGGGTTTGAGCCGTCCCCATTGACTTACCTCAACCAAAAACGGTGGGAAGACGAGACGGTAGCCACCACTAACGTGGTTGACAAGGTGATGTTCGGTCGGAGGTACATATGATCGGCCACCAACCCATCATCAAGATGCGTATGTCGCGCAAAAAGCCAGCCAGCGTTTTTGTGTGGTGTGGCAAATCCAAGACCGCAAGGGATTGGCACAGGTGGATCGGTTCTATGCCCGAGGTTGAAATACCCGAAGGCGAGAACATTGAAGCACTGGATTTACGTTGGGCTGTTGGCCTGACAGTAATGATCAGCGGTGAAGAAAGCCGTGTACAAAAAGCGTTTGAACTGTTTATGAAAGCGAAGGCTGGGTGGGTAATCGCAAGCGTTGGCAAGCGAACCATCGACAGCAAAGGAGTATTCCATGCATTTAATTGAACCCGATGATATTGATTTCACAGCGTATTACGAGATGACGGACACCACCCACAAGGTGCGCGAGGCCAATGTCTGGCTGGACGAAATTGTGGAAGACACGATCAACCCACCTAAAGAGCAGATTTGCTCGATGCCGTGGACAAAGTCGCACGACAACTTTAACTTCCGCGCAGGCGAAGTTACCCTCTACGCAGGCTCAAACGGTGGGGGCAAGTCCATGGTGACAGGCCAGATCGCTTTAGGCTTGATCAAGCAAAAGCAAAAGGTCTGCATCGCCAGCTTTGAGATGAAGCCTAAGCGCACCCTGTTCCGTATGCTCCGCCAGTTCTCAGGCGAGAACATTTCTGCACCAAGGTACATGGACAAGATTTCCTACATTCAGCGCCTTGTGTCGCGTTTTAAGTCATATACCGAGGGGTATCTGTGGCTGTACGACCAACAGGGGACTACATCAGCCGATCAGGTTATTGCCATGGCTCGTTACTGCGCAGTTGAAAAGGGTGTACAGCATGTTTTTATCGATTCGCTTATGAAATGCGTTTCAGGTGAGGACGACTACAACGCCCAAAAGTCGTTTGTCGACAAACTGACTGCATTAGCTCGTGACCACAACATCCACATCCATTTGATCCACCACATCCGCAAGTTGGCGAATGAAGAGGTGATGCCGAACAAGAACGACGTCAAAGGTTCTGGCGCGATTGCTGATCAGGTGGACAACGTGTTGCTGATGTGGCGCAACAAGAAAAAAGAGCACTCAATCAAAAATGGCGGTGATGTTGATCCGATGTCACCTGACGCCATGCTGATGTGCGAGAAGCAGCGCAACGGCGAAGGCGAGGAGTGGTTCAGCCTTTGGTATCACAAAGACAGTCAGCAATTCGTTGAGTCCCATCAGGACGTACCCATGACATTTGATTTGGGGGGTGAATTTTGAATGGGCAGGAGAAAGAAAATATTGGAGAGCGTGAGCATATGCACCGTTGTCTCGTTCGGACGGTCATCAAGATGCGAATTAAAGATCGCAATGGCGCATACCGTTGGCTCAACGGTAGTCTTGGTGACAATGGGAAATGGATCAAGGGGTGGAACGAGCTTCACCCCAAATCAACGCTTGAAGAAGATGTTCGCCAGCAATGGCTTTTAGGTAACCGTGGCAACTTAGGAGAATGGAAATGAACTTTGAGAAAAACATTTTTGCACAAGGACAAACCCTGTACACACAGGATGAGTTCAACATGGCTTTGACCGAGGCTAAGGCAGAGATCATGGCAATTGCCATTCAGACCACTAAGCAGGCCATCCAGATTGAGCGCGAGGCATGTGCTGAGATGGCAGACAACTGCCTAAATATTGAGACCCTCGGCGATGCAATTCGCAACAGAATGAAGACATGATCAAGTTTAAAAAACTTACACCCGTCAAGCACGACGTTGTCTTCATTGACCCCGTGACCTTGCAAAAGGTTTGCTCATTGAACGAGTGCATCAAGAAGTTTGATAGCGTCACTGAGCAGACGTTTAAAAGAACAAAGCGAGGCGTTGAATTTGATCTCGTTCAGCAGTTTCATGTATGCAACGAATGCGGTCGCAGACATGCATCTCACACTGACAAGCACGCAAACTACCGAAGTTTTGTGTCGGCATGTATTCAAAATTTTATTCCTCTTTCACAACGGAAAACAATTGAATGACAGAAATCACACTGCCTTGGCCTCCATCGGTTAATTCCTACTGGAGAACCTTCCAAGGTCGCATGATCATCAGCGCCGAAGGAAGGTCTTTTCGTGAGCGGGTTGAAGTGCTTCTAATGCGCAATGACATTGCTCCCACACATACTGGCCCGATCAGGGTGGAGATTGAGGCCTTCAGGCCGGACAAACGACGCAGGGACTTGGACAACTTGCTGAAAGCCACACTCGATGCATTGGCTCACGCCCATGTATACGAGGACGATAGCCAGATCGTCGATTTGCGAATTTATTGGGCCGATACTATCGGCGGTATGTTAAAAGTGAAAGTGAGCGACATATGAATGACCAGCCCGACCTGTTAGACATCTATGCGGCATTTGCTATGCACGCGCTGATGACCGCACACCCCAAATTAAAAGAGCATGAAGTTGCTGATGAAGCCTTCAAGCAAGCAGAAGAAATGATGCACGCCCGGAGGGTTCATGTCGAATGAAGAGCGAGACCCCCACAAAGCAGTGGACTACATCATCCGCAATGGCAAGACCTTTGCTGAAGCAAAAGCCAAACGCACCTACATTGAGGAGTACCGCAAGTCCCTCAAAGCCATCTTGATGGGCAGAAGCCTTGAGAGCGCAGTCAATGCACAGGAGCGTGACGCATACAGCCATCCAGACTACATCGCACTGCTTGACGGTTTGCGTGAGGCGGTAGAGGTTGAAGAGAAGCTCCGCTGGGACTTGATCGCTGCACAAGCACGGGTCGAAATCTGGAAAGCAAACACATACACTGACAACAAAGTTGATAGGCTTCTGAAATGATCAATGCATTCCATCCCGATTACATCAAAACACACCATCCCGAATTGATCAAAGAGACGCGCACCTTTTCTGCAAAGCTGGTAGCCAGCACAGCCAACGGCCAAAAGGCTACCCGTGAATCTGTGCATGGCCGTCGAGACCTGCCATCATTCCCGCAAACAAAGGTCAAGAAGTGACCACCGTTGCAGAGCGCAAGCACATGAACGCAGTCGCTGAATTAGGCTGTGTTGTGTGTTTGCGTATTCATGGGCCACACGATCCCGGCCCAGTTGAGCTCCATCACCCTCGCCGTCTAGCAGGGGGCTGGGGCCGTTCTAGTCATATGGATGTGTTGCCTTTGTGTGTTGAGCACCACAGGGGAAAGACGGGCCTCCACGGGCTTGGCACAAAGGGCTTTCCAAAGCACTACGGCTACGACGAGGCCGATCTGCTGGAAGATGTCCGTCGTCTTTTAACAACAACATAGGGTTTGTCCCTACAAAATAACTGCAAATACTTGTTGTGTTGTTTAATTTAAAGTTACACTAACATCACTGCACCAACGCAGGTAACTACTGAAAGCGAACTATGAACAACGACCTGACCTTCACTTCCGCCGATACACTCGGTGCTCTCTTGGCCCAGATCAAAGACCTGACCGACCAAGCAGAGGCAATCAAAGACGCCATCAAAGACAGCGCCAGCGCAGGCGGCGCAAAGGTTATCGAAGGCGCAATCTTCAAAGCCACTTACATTGAGTCCAACCGTACTGTGTTCGACAAAGATGCCTTCATCAAAGCCTTCGGCGCAGACGCATACGCCAAGTTCACAAAGACCACTGCTGTGTTCAGCGTTAAGGTCACCAGCCGCTAAATCAATCGGGGCTTCGGCCCCTACCATCATGAAACACACTGAACACCAATACATCACCCTCGGATATAAGTACGAGCGAGCCAAGTCCCCAGAGGCTGGCACTGCCATCGCAAGGGCCATCAGAGGCCTGCTGGAAAGCGAAACAATCGAAGACAGAACCGAGGCTCGCCACTTGGTCGATCGTGGCCGCCAAGAGGCGCGTCAGGGGGTTGCAGCATGAGCACCGATCACATCATCACCAACACAAAGACAGGGCACTTTGTTTGCCAGCACTGCGGAGAGGAGGACAAGCCCCCACAGATGCCTTGCCCGATCAACGTCATTGTGGACGCCATGGATCACTTTGAGTCCGTTCACAAGGACTGCAAGCCTATGCCCGAGACCGTGATGAGCGACTACATCAGAGGCTTCGACCAAGGGTGTGACTACATCGTCGCGGAGATTGAGCGGTACATCAAGAGCCGTGACTTTGAGCCCCGGATTACCAATCCTTTGAAAGATCTGCTGGCGCATTTGAAAATGGAGGATATAGGGAAATCCCCTAGAAAATAACTGCATTGAGTTGTGGTGATGTTTAATTCCATGTTAAACTTTCAATCACTGCAACATCGCAGGTAACAAGGAAATCATCATGATCAACATCGAAGACAAACAGACCCACATCAAACTCAGCGATGACATCAGCCGCGCCATCATTGTTGGCGACGACGACGACATGGTCAGCATGAATGTGTTCTTCCGTGGCGGCAACGTGCGCACCTGCATGACACGCGAAGAGACTGAAGCCCTCATTGCGGCCCTCCAATTGGCGATGACAGCATGAACCCTAAGCAATGGCCCGACAATTGGCCCTTTCCCCCTTATCCACTGAGGTAAACATGAAACGACAAACACGACTGGAGATTTACGTCACGGTGCTGTGCGCTGTGAGCGCGTCATTGATTCTGTGGAGGTTTTATGACTGGCTGGCGTAAAAGACAGGTGATAGAGATGGCCCGTGAGGCTGGATTTGAACAAGTGGGTCACGATTCTTTCCAAGAACTCACTGCTCGTATGGAAGCCTTTGCCAAGCTGGTGCGTGAAGATGAGCGTAAGGCATTGTGCAAATTGATGGAAGACCAAAACACATGGGACTTTTATGACCCTAACCGTACCGCAATTGAAATTATCCGAGCAAGGGGACAAGCATGACAATCAGAATTTCGTTTTCCGATACAACGGTGAGGGTTGCGGTTGAAATCAACGGCGCGATTGAATCAAAAGTAGTTGAACTTCCACAACGCACATGGGTAGGGCTGTCGGATGGAGTTATGTGCGACATTGCTATGGATCATAATTTCATGAGCACTGATTGGATTGACTTTGCCCGAGCTATTGAGGCCAAACTCAAGGAAAATAACAGTGCCGCTTAAACCACACCCCACCGACCCCGACAAGGTGGTCTACTACAGTCGCCAGTACGATATTCCACAACTGCAAGGGGTAACCATGACGCCAGAGGATGAGGAGTTCAATCGCATCGAACGCGAGTCACGCCAACGCACCGAGGCAGCCAAGTATGCAATCAACAACGCCTTCAAGTCGTTTGAACCTGACTGGGCCAACTATAATGAGGGAAGAACGGCTGGACGAGCGGAAGCGTTTGAAGAGATTGGCAAAAAGATCAAGACATTTCCCTTTGAAAACGATACAATGGATAGCCTGCTTGTGTGGTTGAGAGATCAACAGAATCGGAATTGAATCGGTTCCGAGCCAATACGCATGGGGATTGACAACTATATGGGTTCATCCATGATTAGTCCTTAGCCGTGTTGGTGGTGCAACGGGTTAGCGCCGTTGTGGCTGATCGGTTTTGAAAACACACTGCTTAATGTGAGCCGCCAACAACTAACGCAAGAAACAAGGTAGACTTACACCATCAACATCAAACGGGAATATGGGTCATGCCAGAAACTACCAAGCGAAAGACCACTCGCCAAGAGAAGGTCAGTAAGCCGGGGGTCTACGAGACCGCTGAGAAGCCCGTGAAGGCCGCAAAACCAAAAGCCGCAGTGGTAGCCCCCAGAACAAAGGGACGCCCCTCTAACTACAGCCCTGAGATAGCACGCATTATCTGTGAACAACTGAGTGAGGGAATACCCCTTAGACAGATATGCAGAGAGAACGAAGGCTTCCCTGCTTGGCGTACTGTTTACGATTGGATGGGGCGCGACGAAGCATTATCCGCATCAATCTCGCGTGCGCGTGATATTGGCTACGACGCTATCGCTGAGGAATGCTTGCAGATTGCTGACACGATTGAGTTCGGCCAGAAGCAGGTGATGACCGATGAGGGGACGGCCACCACGGTTGAGGATATGCTCGGCCACAGGAAGCTACGCATCGAGACCCGCCTCAAGCTGTTGGCTAAGTTCCACCCTACCAAGTACGGCGACAAGCTCGGCCTGCACGGTGTAGAGGGGGCCGCATCGATCAAGACCGAAGAGACTGGCTCGAACCGCTTCCTTGAGATCCTGAAGAACATGGAGATGACAAAGCGTGCTGGCTGAGATGATGGCCGACCCAGCGGTGGCGGCTGAGTTCGACGCCCACTCTGAGCACGATCGCATTGCCTACATCTCCCATGCCGCTTGGGTGGCCTCTGCCCACAAGTACCAGATCCCTCCTCCTCTTGAGCAGGACTGGACGATCTGGGCACTGATCGCTGGCAGGGGCGCTGGAAAGAGCCATGCAGGCAGTCAAACGCTCTGGTGGTGGTGCTGGATACATCCCGGCTCCCGAGGGCTTGTATTGGCCCCTACATCGAACGACATCAAGCACACCTGCTTTGAGGGAGCGTCTGGGTTGATCGCAAACATCCCGCCCGAGTTGATTGAGGACTACAACAAGCAAGACCACCAGATCAAACTGGTGAACGGCTCGACTATCAGGGGCATCTCCGCTGATTCATATGAGCGACTGCGTGGCCCACAGTTCCATTGGTGCTGGGCAGACGAGTTGGCCGCATTCAATTACCTTGGCCCCGGCGAGGCTTGGGACATGATGATGATGGGCCTGCGCTTGGGTGATAAGCCACGGGTTATCGTGACCACCACTCCCCGCCCGAAAGACCTGATCCTTGACCTGATCGGCAGAGAAGGCGAAGACGTCATCATTGACCGCGCCAGTACATATGAGAACAAGGCCAACCTTGCCTCAACCTTCAGTGCCCAGCTAGAGCAGTACAAAGGTTCTAAGCTGTACGAGCAAGAGGTGCTTGGGCTGGTGGTTGACCTCGAAGACGGCAAGGTGGTCAGCCGTGACATGTTCAAGCTCTGGCCTGCGGGTAAGGCGTTCCCTAAGTTCGAGTTCATTGTCCAGTCTTATGACTGCGCCTTCAGTGACAAGGAGTACAACGATCCGACGGCCATGACAACGTGGGGTGTGTTCAAACCCTTGGACGGCCCGATGTCCTGCCTGCTGATTGATTGCTGGGCAGAGCACCTGACGTTCCCTAACCTCAAGCCCAAGGTGCTGGAAGAGTGGCGGGTAAGCTACGGCGAGGGCAAGGAGGCCAAGCGCCCCGACCTGATCTTGGTGGAGGACAAAGCCGCAGGCATCTCCCTGATCCAAGAGTTACGGGCCGCACACCTGCCTGTGAGGGGCTACAACCCCGGCAAGGCCGACAAGATGCAACGGCTACAGATCACCGCCTCCATCTTCGCTACGGGCCGTGTATGGCTTCCTGAGTCCAGCCAACGCAAGGGCTACGTCCGGGATTGGTGCGAAGGGTTCCTGAGCCAGATCTGTTCGTTCCCTGATAGCACGCATGACGACTATGTCGACTCAGCGACTCAAGCGATTCGATTGATGAAGGACATGGGCTGGTTGGACATCAACCCTGAGCCAAGGTATGATGACGACGACGAATACGAATACACCCGTAAGTCTCGGGCCAACCCTTACTCAGCTTAAACTATGGGCGCACTTCAAATCATCAATGAAGCCATCAAGGGTGGTAAAGCCGCCAGTGCTGGTTTAAAGGCCGCTGATCGAGCCGCCGCAGGCCGAGCCGCCGCTGAGTTAATCAAGTCTCAAGAGCAGGTCAAAGCGTCCGAAGCCCTCGGCCAATTGATGGAGAAGGGTTTCAAGAAGACCACCACAACGCAAGCTGATCGAACCCGAGTGGGTGGCGGCAACATCGGCGGTGCTCCGTTCTCGGCCATCAGCGAGGCTGACCCTAACTACGCAGGCAAGGTCTGGGGTGTAATGGACGAAGGCACAGCCGCACGCCTGAAGAACCTGACAACGCCCGACACCGCATGGACGACCATGCTGGGATCTGCCAACCAACTCAAGACCAACCCGATTGTGTTCGACAAGCTCAAGAAGGGCTTTGTTGACGCTATGAAGCAGGGCAAGCTGTCTGATGAGCTTGAGGCCAAGATCAACCACAACCTCGCCTTGACCTTTGGCGAAGGCGCAGAGATTCGCGATCCAAGTATCTGGAAGCAGGCCGACACCTTTGAGAAGCGTGCCGCACTGGCTGACCTGATGATGGGCCAAGGCATTGCTCCCAAGAAGGGCGGAGTCTCCCTCGGCGGTGAGAAGAGTGGCAAGGGCGTCATCTTCCGCCCGAGTGACATCCTTATCCGCGAAACCGAGCCAAGCCTGTTGCACCCAGAGCACGGCGGTGAGGCTCCAACCTTTGCGGCTGGCCCACGCCTGTTCCAAATGGAGAAAGAGTCTGAGTTCAGGCCAGACCTACACCCCGGCTTCCCAACGCTGATCTCGGGCAAAGACTTAGGCCTGAACGTCAAGCCGACGCCGACTGAGGTGTACCTGCCCGACTGGCACAGGAAGTTCAAAGAAGCCAACCCAGAGCGCAAGGCTCCCGGCTACTACGATCTGGCCCTTGGCGTAAAGGGCGAAGGTCTGCCTAGCCAAGAGTTAAATGACGAGTACATCCGTCACCTTTTGAGAGAGGGCTTTGCCGAAGGCGGCGAGGTTCACAAAGACATACACAACTCTGACGCCCAACTGAAAGCAATGATTGACGCCCGTCTTGCTAACGCTGAAGGCATGGCAGAGGGTGGCGTAGTAGACCTGTCCGACTCCGACTCCAAGCTCAAGGCCATGATTGATGCACGCCTTGGTCAGCACATGGCTGATGGCGGTGACGTCCACATGGGCGCAGGTGGTCTGCTAAACAAAGCCATTAAGGCGATCAGGGAAGTTCCAGAGGTAAGCCGTCTGGACATGAATTTTAAAGACGTCACCAAGCGCATACCTGAACTGACGGAAGCCGCCAACAAGCTGGCGAACGGCGAACTGACTGCCGCTCAGTATGACAAACTGGTCAACAAGGTTAAGCCTGTCCAGCCATACGAGTTTGTGCCACAGCCTGCAACGGCTGAAGACGCCATGCGTGCCTTGACCGAAAGCAAGCGCCCCATGTTCGGCAAAACAGAAGAGATGCAAGCTGGTGAGCCTGCTGACCTGCGCTTGGACATCCCGGCATACAAAGATCACGGCGTGTGGGTCAACTCGATTCACCGCAAGAAGCAACCCACCGTCTACGGCGCGACATCATCCGTCAAGAACGCCACCATGATCGGTTCGCCAGACAAAGCCTTGGAAGTAGCCAAAGGAGGCGCGAAGTCTCCCTTTGCCGTCATCCGTGGTGAGTGGAACCCCATGACCGAAGAAGAGGCCGTGGCAAATGCCCAGCAGTATCTGGATCACCCAGAGTGGACTCAAGTCGGCTACGATCCAGAGCGACATGGCTATTTCTATGACCGCGCCACGATGGAACCTGTTGAGGGGGCCGAAGAGGTCATCCAAATCGGCCCGTTGGTGTTGGCAAAAAACCCGCAGTATGGCAAGAAGACAAAAGAGAAGTATGCCGCTGGTGGCCTGTCTCACTTTGCCGCTGGCGGTGATCCCCGTGGTGAGATGCGTGCAACGCCTGAGCGGAGCCCACAAGCCGCCGCCGCCGCTAGAGCATTGAAGGCTGTCCATGACTTTGCATCGCGTCCGTTTGGCTACAACAATCCACCCGGCGAGTTGCTCAGTGAGTTCATTGGCCTACCTGATGTAGCGAACACCCTTGAGCGCATTGGATATGGCGAGCCATTGACTACTGGCAAGGGGATGACAACGAAGCCGCGAGAGGATGTATTAAATGCCGCAATGACCGTGGCCCCGCTTGCACAGATGACCAAGGGAATGCCAATTGGTGCGGTGATCAAGCCTACTGGTGGCAACTGGCTCAAAGGTAGGCGAACCACCCCCGGCAATGTAGAGGAGGGCATTGAGCGTCTGCGCCCATACCAGTCGCAAGAGTCTCAGCTTGAGCACGCCAAGTCTGGTCTTGAATCAAGGAAAGCCAAAGGTCAAGACCCAGCATATTTCCAAGATATGTTTGATACAGCGAATAAGCGTAACTCGATTAACCAGTGGGTTGAAAACAACCTGCAAAAGTACATCAAGAACGAGATGGGGACGCCAAAAGACCCCGTTCGCTTGCTGATTGACAAGCGCCACACAGAGATTGAGGCCAAGTTTGCCAAAGACCAACAGCGTGCCGAGAAGATGGCTGAGAGAGCCGCCGCTGAACCTGATCCACGACGTCAGGCCAACATGAGCCGCCAAGCGCAAGAGATGCGTGATGCGGCTGACTTAGAGCGTCAATATGCTTTGGCCCACACATCACACATGCCCAAGGAAGTGCTGGACGAAGAAAGCGCAGTATTGTCTCGTGATCTTCGTGAGCGCCGAGCCGAGGCTGGTTTCCCCAAAGAGGGCA
>Ga0209085_1002402_pt1 | contig 10695 bp, 17 predicted proteins | sample C_131016_EF_Meta_FD_187310 | JGI IMG/M metagenome (GOLD analysis project Ga0209085, IMG submission 187310) | Freshwater microbial communities from Lake Croche, Canada to study carbon cycling - C_131016_EF_MetaG (SPAdes) (version 2) | ecosystem: Environmental > Aquatic > Freshwater > Lake...
AATCTGATGAACCCATCTAATTACGCTCCATCGGATGTTCTCAACGCCCCCGCCCTGCTTTACGCAGGGACGGGGCAACCGTTGACTCCGTATTTTCAATCGGTTGCTAACGGCACTAGTTTTGTAATCCCCACAAGTGCTATCACTTGGTCGATTTCGGCTCCTGCTGGTAGCAATGCTACGGTAAATGGTGTTGCCTATACTGGTGTGTTCAGCATCAATGGTAGCGGCCCGTTGTATACACCTATTACGGTGACTACAACTGCTGGTACTGTTCTTGTGAGCTATACACTTAACAATGTCGTTTACAACGTTCCTAGCTACTATTAATACTTAACAATCAAAAAACTAAATATATGTCCGTCCCTTCACCTACTCCTAACAATCTAACAGTTGTCCGTTTCGGCCCTCTGTCGGTTAATTTCACCAAAACGGGAACATACACTCTGGGCCAGCTTGAACTGGATTCAGAGACGTTTGTTCCTACCGCATCGTTCGTTGTTTACACCAATGCTGGTGGAACCAATGGAACACAGGCCGTTGTCGCTATCGACAATGGAACTACTAGCAAAAACATTGCAACGGCTACGCTTCCTGCGACCCCTGTTGTTGCTATTGATGGTACTGGTAGCCTTTCACAAACCGTCTTCACTCCTGCGACGAATGGTTATGTGCTTGGTCAAGTTCCTATCTCGACGACAAAGCCTAGCAATGGAGCCGCCGCAGTTCAAAGCGTTCGTGTGAACGTTACGACTGCCGCTATCCCTGCTCTGGCTACGACCAATCGTGTCACCGCAAACAACATCAGCACCCTTACGGTTGCCGCTGTTCCTACTTGGTTGACTCCGGGTTCTGTGGTTGATGTTCTGACTGTTGGCAATGCCGCTTATAACGGTACTGTTACGGTTATCTCAACAACTGCTACGACCTTCTCGTACTACAACCCATCCCTCACTACCGAGGCTTCCACGGCTGATACCGCTGGTCGTGTTGGTGCGATCACGGGTGATGTGTACGTTGTTGGTCTTCTGTCCTAATTCAAATTAATGTGAGGCAGGGGTTCTATCCCCCTGCTTCACAAACATTCTACTACAATGGCTGTTTCTCCTCTTACTTTTCCAAATTTTATTGATACAACTGCTGATGAACAGCGGTGGCAAATCTATAATGCCATTACTTTAAGTGGCGGTGGTGGTGGAGGAGGTGGCAATGTAACTATTGTCAATCCTGTTGATGGTAGTGGTAATGTTAAAGTTGATCTTATTACTTCCCTTCCTGCGGGAACTAATAGTATTGGTAATGTAAATCCAGATACTTCTGGAAATGGTTCTGTAACGGCATCTACTCCGCTTGCTGTAACTACTGTTAATAATTCTACTCTTGGCTTTAGTGCAAATGGTGGAGCTACTGGAACAGTTACTATTGAAGGAACTGTTGATGGTACAAATTGGTTGGCTACTAGCTATGTAGCATTAGCATCTGGAGGAGTTTCTAGTTCTTTTAATGCCGCAACACAGACAATTGGACAGATTAATACTTCTGGATTGCTTGCTGTTAGATTCCGTTCAAATACAATTGTTGGAACTGTTCCCATTTATTACATAAAAAGCCGAAATGTTTCAAATGTGATGTTGGATAATCCACTTCCTGCTGGAGCAAATGTAATTGGAGCAACCTATTCAACTCCAAATGTTGCCGCTGGAACACTTCTTAACCAAGGAAGCACAGGATTTGCTACAACTGGTGGTACTCTTGCCGCCGCTACCAGAAAATATTTGCTGATCCAAAACACAGGAACAACCAATCCTTTGTATGTTACTACTGATGGAACTACACCATCAGCTACCAACGGATTTACTCTTGCTACTAATGGTGGTGGTATTGTTTTTGATGGTTCCTTTGTTCCTAACGGAGCAATTGTATTAGCTTCAACTGCTACAAACTTCAGTATCCTGTGGGCGTAGTTTCCAGCGATGAGTATATTCTTCGCAGGGAATGAGTTAAGGCAAAGGAAAGGGATATTTTATCCTGACCTAGATTCTGATTTTTTGGCATGGTATAACCTTGTTATTGCCGCTGGCAGTTCTATATCTGCACAAAATATTGTTACTTTAAACAAATTCTTTCGTGATCTAAAGAGTAATAATCTTTGGTCTTCTATTACCCAAGCGAATATTCTTTGTGGTGTAAATGACCTTGTAGGAGTTTTAATACCAATTAAAGGAGCAACTCCAGTAAACAATGGATTTGTTAGTGGAGATTATAGTGTTACAACAGGACTTAATTCGGGAGCAACAAATACTAAATGGTTAGATACAACAATTTTAGAAAGCTCTTTTTCATCTAATCCAGATTCAGTTGGAAGACATTTTTTTATTGCTGGAAGTAGTTATGTAGCACCAATAGTAGCAAATAAATATTTAATTGGGTCTTCTTCCACTGGTGGTAGTAGGATTTATGCTCCATCTATAGGACTTTTAAATATTTCTGGGCAACTAAATGTTGGAACAACAATTCCAATGGGAACTATTTCTATTTTGTCAAATAGAATTGGTATATCTAGGCAAAGTGGTATTTTAAATAGGTACATTAATGGCACTTTAAATTCTGCATCAAATGCTATTGGCACTATAACAACTACAAATACTATTGGTGTATTTGCGGCTCCCGGTCAATCAAGAGTTAATATGCGTATGCAATTTTATTCTTTTGGTTATTTTGCAAATTTAACAACATTAGATAGCGTGGTATCAGCAATGATCTCTGCAATTGTATAATATGAACTGGCTAATCGTTACCCTAGAAAAAAAGATTGAATTAGATGCAATTAATGCACAATTCACAGATCGTAAAGCTAGTCCCCAAATTACAGATGATGGTACAATGATTATCTGGGATGATCTTCTTTTAGACGATTATTGGAAAGATTACCATGATCTCCTTAAATCATTGGATGTTTATGATAAAGACCCAGTATGGCCTATAATTCCAGAATAGTATGAGCAATAATTCTCCTTCTACAGATATATCTGGTAGCACATCTGCGGCTGGAGCTTTGGTTTCTTTAACTAGCTTTGTTGTTGCTTTCTTTAGTGAATCTCATATCTGGCTACAGAACCTTGGATTAGTTGTTTCTGTAACTGCTGGTGTTATTGGTATAACAGCATTTTTTTACAAATTTATCAGTTCAATAATAGGATTTTTCAAAAAATGAGAAACTTTTTTATTATTTGTTCGTCATTATTTCTTATTGGATGTGTTAGCAATGAGAAACAATCATACTTTCCTCCATCTAGCATTTCACTTAACCAATCAGTAGCCAAAGCAACGAGCAAGGTTGCGGCTGTAACTCCGTTTGTTAAACCAGAGGGAGCAGTTGCATTAAAAGAACTATCCAATGCTTTGTTTGATGCCCAAGTTGAAGTTGGAAAATATGTAGGACAAGTAGATGAACAATCTAGGGAACTTGCCAAGGCCCAGAACGATGTTGTTTATTGGCATGGCAAACAGGAGAAGGCACTAAAAGAATTGTGGTTCTGGAGGTGTCTTGCTTTGTTCACAATCTTGTGTGTAGTCATTTATATCGGTGCTAAAATGTCATGGCGGCTTCTTCTATAATTGAAGGAAAGCTCACGCAAAAGCCCTTGGAATCCAAGAAGGCCGTGTACGCACTCATTGCGGCTGGCTCTGTTCTGCTTGTTTTTGGCATTTCTGCTTTTCTTATTCTCTCACATTCAGAGCAAGCAAAAGAGATCGTGGAATTGGCTAATCTTGTCGTACTTTTCTTTGGTGCTTTAGTCACAACCCTTATTACAGGACAGGCTTGTTTAGATTGGAAAGCTGTATCTGCTCTTCAACATATAGATATGGATCAAAAAGTGGTTTCTAATGCGCAAGCCCCAGAGGTTCAAATAAAATCAAAGTCTTATAAATCAAAGTATTACGAAAATGACGGCATACTTTCGTAATAAGGTAATACCTTTCCTGTGGGAATGGGAGGGAACTGTATTTGAGAATGATCCAGATGATCCGGGTGGAGCTACAAAATATGGAATTGACCAGAGATCACATCCCAATGTTGACATCAAAAACCTAACGGCTGAAGAAGCCACGGATATATATTGGCAGGAATGGGTAAAGGATGGATGTGAACATTTACCAGCACCGTTAGATTGGCTATTCTTTGATGCGTGTGTAAATTGCGGCATAGGCCGAGCGCAACAGTTCTTAAATGCCTCTGCTAGAGATCCAAAGAAATTCCAGCAAGAGAGAAGCGATTTTTACACAAGACTAGCGGAGCAAAAGCCAAGACTAGCCAAATTTAAAAAAGGATGGTTGGCGAGAGTAAATGACTTGAGTAAAGTTGCTGGCGTAGTATAAGATATAGCCCAAATGCAATTTCCCCAATCACAATGTTGCAATAATGCAACTTACCAAGACAATTGTTTTACTGGTTGTGGTCAGACCATGCCCATTGTCCCGGGTACAAATCCTGCTATTCAGACATGGAATGGGCAAAATTTTATTGTGGCTGATGGATCTAATATAAATCCAATTTCTCTGCCATTTCTTCAGCAAACAACCAAAGCAAATATACAATTTGTTGTTGGTATAACAGCACAAGGAACTCTTGTATTGGTTCCTGTATCTTCATTTGCTTGATATGCCTTGTTTTAATACAGTTCCAATAAGCATTATTCCTCCTGTATCGCAAGGAGTTGCGCCTCTTCTATGGCAAAATGGTAATCAAATTACTCGTTTGAATATACCATTGAACCCATCTTTTTTGGTTTATGATGGAACAATAACTCGTTGGGGGGATGGATCGGCACAGGCTCCTGTTTATCTTCCAAATATCCAAGAAGTAAATGGCCCTACTGTAACATATGTTGCTGGCATTACTTCCACAGGACAGCTTGTTAAAACCATTGGAGCATCTGGAACGGCACTTGTGGGTGGAGTAGCTGGATCAATACCATATCAAATAGCACCAAGCACAACAGGATTTACTGCGGCTGGAACAAGCGGTCAATCGCTTCTATCTGGAGGAACTGGCTCTCCTACATGGGGAACGCCAGCACAGGCAACAAATATTGTTGGTGGTACGGCTGGATCAATACCCTATCAAACAGGGAGTGGGGCAACTTCATTTACGGCTGTTGGAACATCTGGTCAAGTTCTTGTATCCAACGCAGGATCAGCACCAACTTGGTCAACCAATATTAATGGCAATGCCGCAACTGCCACATTAGCAACAACTGCCACAACAGCCAATGGCGTTGCCGCTGGATCTGTTACTCCTGCTGGATTATCTGCAAGTGTTGGGTCAAATGCTTGGTTGATTAAGACAACAACCTATACTGCTCTTGCTGGTGATCGCATATCAGCAGATACATTCACTACTGGAGCATGGACATTGACATTACCTACCTCTCCTGCATCTGGAACAATTGTTACTATATCTGATGGTGGCAATTATTGGTCTACAAATAATCTTACAGTAGCCCCCGGTGGTGCAGATACAATTAATGGAGTTGCACAAAACCTTATCTGTAATACAAGTGGATTTAGCTTTTTTGTATTTTACAATGGAACAACTTGGAGAGTTCTGGTATAAGTCTTGACTACCAAATAAAAACCCTATAATTCTTTAAAAATGTCTTGTGGATGTAACAACAACGGATGGGGAGGATGCGGTTGCCAAGGAACTGTCCAATACGCACCCCCTGCTTGTAACCCTAATTTCCCTACTACTTGCACATCTCTAGGTGCAGGAACAATCGTCCGTGTAGTTGGAGAAGATTCTAGCTCCTGCAAATATACAGTACCTACTCTGGCTTCCAATAGCATACTGTTTTACAATTCTTCTACAGCTTTAGTTACATGGGCTGATGCTTCTGTTGCTACACCTATTTTCCTTGGAAATGGATCTGGACAAGCAACGGCTTCCGCATCTTGCCAACTTCAAGCAACTACGCCTACTGGTCAGCTAGTTACATTTAAACCAAGCACTTCTACTGAAACCCAATTCCCTGTTGTTTCGCCATCTGGAACTACAACAAATTGGGGAACTGTTGAGAGCATTATTCCAAACCAAGGAATTGTTTACAAAACAGGATCGGTAGCAGATGGATCACTTTCTGCAAATACTGTTTATCAACTTACTGGAACATCTGGTCAGTATGTCTCTTTTGATGCACTTGGTAATCCTACTGCGGTTGCTCCTGTATTAAACCAGAGCTATGTTCAGAAGTCTGGTAATTACCAAGCTGTTGCTGGTGATCGTATCGCCGCAAATACTTCTGGTGGAACTTGGACGCTTACTCTTCCAGCCGCCCCTGCAACTGGCACAGTAGTTACTGTTGCTGATTCAAACTATTCATGGACAACCAATAACCTTACTGTTGCTCCTTATTCTGGAAGCACAATCCAAGGATCGGTTCAAAATTTCATTGGCAATACTTCTAACTGGCAAGTAACATTTTTCTTTACTGGAACAACTTGGTCTATCATACTCGCATAAATTATGAGCGACATTAAATTAAGCAGTTTGTTTGGAATAACTGGATACCCGATGAGATCGGGTTTATCTAATTTTTTTAATATTTCGCCATTTACATATACAGCGGTAACTACATACCCTGCACCTACATATAATGACAATGGATGGTTTAATACAACCACAGGAAGGTTTACACCACAGGTTGCAGGATATTATCAAATAAATTATTTGGTTGCTTATTCGCAAACGCCTATAACTGCAAGTAGCGCACAGTCTCTTATTTATAAGAATACTGCTAGTTGGAGTGGAGCCTCTATACCTTCCTCTATCGGTTACCCTACAGCCCAAGGTAGTGATATTATTTTTTTAAATGGAACAACCGATTATCTTCAATTATATGCTTATCACACTTCTTCATCAACATATGTAGGTGCATCCGGTGCTTTCTCCGCAGTTCTAGTATCAAATCAATAATATGAACCTGTACGACAAAATAATTAAATTATACCCTAATTTAAAGCCAGAAGATTTTTTTACTAATGGAACAATTGTTCTTCAAAATGATGGTCAAGGGGATTACATAAAAAGCTGGAAAAATACAGAGTACCCAGAGCCTACTCAAGAACAGCTAGACGCAGTAGATTCTGCGGCCTAATTTAGGGCGCATGATTTGCGCTAATTAATTTATGGCTAATGACACTAGAGTTTATGACGGCACAATTGCAACAATCGCAATGGATGCTGAATCAAATCCAAGTGTTATCCCGCCAACATTTGTTTCTTCTTGCGTAAACCGTTCTTTCAGACAGGGAGTAAATGCTACTCGCCCTCCGTTTGCTGATCTCCAAATTAATCTTGCTTACGGCTATCCAGAGTCAACTTTAACAGATTTCCAGACTGGTAACTTCCAAGGGGCTTTAGCTTACAAAGCAATTTCTGCTGGATCGGTAGATGGTATCATATGTGCAGTAGCAGGAACGATTTACTTCATCTCCATAGTAAATAATGTCTGCACATTGTATCCTATCATTTCTGGCAATGATCCAACGCTTATGCACACATGGTTTGTGCAAGCAGAAAATTGGGTTTACATCCAAAATGGCTATCAGAATCCTATTGCGTGGAATGGAAACATCTCTGGTGAACCTACGAATTTACAGGCACAGGGACTTGTTTCTGCAAATATCAAACTGACTTGGGTTGGTAATGCTCCGGGTGCAACATTTAACGAATTGCAAGTTCAATCTGGAAACACGCTTTTTACATCTTTTGCAAAAATACCCTACGCACAAGATTACTATACCTATATAGTTCCAGCATCAACTACGGAATATTCATTTAGGGTAAGGTCAATCTATCCAGATGGGTCTTCTACTCCTTGGTCAAACATAGCCACAACTACTGTTGATACATCAACAATTACACCAGCATCTCCTAATAATGCCTTTCGATTAAATCCAGCGGCCCTCCAAATGCCTATTGGAACGATAATGGCATACGCATATGGAAGAGTTGCAGTAAGTACCGCACAGAACAATATCTACGTTTCTGACATTATTTACGGAAACGGATTTACGGATACAGCAAACACGCAAAACTTTACAGAACAAACCTATTGGGCCGAAGGTGGTTCTTTTACTCCCCCTGCAAATTTAGGTTTGATTACTGGAATGCGAGTAATGCCATCCTTGAACATCAATGTGCGAGGACAGGGAGAACTGGTTATCTTTTGTGAAAATGGATCGTTTACTTTGGATCTATCGCAAGATCGTGCTACATGGCAAGCCAACAACATACAAAAAGTTTCATTAATTGGTCGTGGATGCCGATCCCCTTGGAGTATTACTGGAGTGAACAACGATGTGTATTTCCGTTCTGATGACGGATGGGCATTCTACAACAATGCTCAAGTAGATTTTTACCAAGCACTTTCATTTAAGAAAATATCTCGTGAGGTTCAACCTTGGGTAAATTATGACACTCCTTGGTTGAGGCAATTTGAATCAGCAATGTTCTTTGATAACAGACTGATTGCTACTGTTTCCCCCTTTACTGTTGCCAATAAAAATTCAGCATATGGGCTTCATCGTCCTAGCAGGGCAATGATTGTTCTGGATGTGGAGATGCCAAGCAAAACGGAAGCTGAAGCCTCTTTGCCTACTAGATGGAATGGTCTATGGGAAGGGCCACAGCCTACGCAACTTCTTACTGCCCAAATCAATGGTGTTCAGCGTGGCTTTTGTTTCTCATTTGATGCAGATGGCATTAATCGTATATACGAACTTCAGAATAGTAGCGTATTGGCTACAGGCGTTGATGATTACTCACAAGTTTACGGAAGCGTACCAATTAAATCATTTTTCATTACAAAGCGGTTTGATTTTACCCCAAATCAAGGTGCATCAAAGTTTGTTCGTAAGCAACTTGTGGGAGGAGAAATGTGGGTTTCCAATTTGAAAGAACAAATAACTGCGAGTTGTGATTTCCGTCCAGATTCTTATGCCTGTTTCAATCCTCTTTTAGACCCGATCCAGATTGGTCTGAATGAATGCACTCCTATTGTAAATGGTTGCACTCCAACTGTTTCCCAACCTAGATACCAACAAATACGATTCCCTTCACCAGATATTGACAAGTGTGAGTCATTTAATCAGATACCACTACAAGAAGGTGCAGAGTTCCAAGTAAAGATTAATTTAAGCGGTGCTTGTATTGTCGATAGAATAAGGCTTGCAATCATCTTTAATGATAAAATTGATCTTCCACAGGGATATTGCCCAGATACATTTTACAATGATCCAGAGCCAGTAAGTTGCTGTCCTATCAATGATTTGGATTACTATCGAATTGTTCCACTATCTACTGCTGTGAGTACCGTCAACGGATAAAATCATTGCAAGAATAAGCAAACATCTCTATAAGTTAAATATCTATGCAGAATCAAAGTTCTCCAGCACAGCTTCTCTTTCCAACAGTTCCTGCTAACTATTGCCCAGAGGGAAAGTGGAGCGATATTCTCAATAGCTTTATTACTCTGTATTTAAACAATGGAACGGTAAATATTCCGTTTCTAAATGAGGTTACACCAGAGCAGATTACACAGCTTCAACAGAGTATTCTTACGATTCAGAATACACTAAATGCCGTTACTCCCCAAACTGGCACAATCTCATCTATTACCAATGGTCTTGGAACATATGTTGTTACTTTTCCAAGTGCAATGCCTAGCGCAAATTACACAATCAATATTACTTTTGTTGCTACAGGAACACCTACTACAACAACAATGGATTGGTCATTAGCAAATGGAACACAGACAACTACTGGCTTTACATTTTACTCAAACATCAATACAACTACTGACAAAATTAGCCAAATTATTTGGTCAGTAGCAAATATTGCGGCACTTTAACCCCAAAACTAACACCTAACCTAAAAACAAAAACAAAATATTATGGCTACTAAAGAACTATACAGGGCTACACAGCCTAAACTACAAAGCGAGGGCTTTAGCACTCGTGGACACGCCAAGGAGAATCTTGGTAACAACCCTCGTGGAACCGAGTTCAGCGGCATCTTCTATGCTGGCAAACTCCAACCCGCCCCCACTTCCCCCGGAATGGGTTCCTCCAAAAAGTAATATGGCTGGAGAGCAATACACCTACGATAACACGGAGCGTGGTATCGTTTCTGATAGTGCAACCCCTCAACCTATGCAGAGGGTGAACTTGAGAAACGATATTCCTGCAATTCGTGCTTATAAGGATGCTCGTACTGCCCGTATCAAAGCCATTGGCGAGAAAACCCAGAGTGCATTCTCTGTAGGTGGCCCTGCCAATGAGACTGCGATGGGCCGTGGGACTCCCTTTACAAGCGATTTCCTTTAATGGCATCTAGCTCTGGAATATATTGTTTCCGTAATAAAAAAAACGGGAAACGATATGTTGGGCAAAGTGTCGTTATATTTGATAGGAAAGCTAACCATATTTGGCATCTAAATAAAAAACTAAACGGGAACCGACATTTTCAAAATGCTTGGAATCAAGATGGTGAAGATGCTTTTGAATTTTCTGTTCTTGAGTTTTGTCCAGAAGAAATCCTTAATTGGCGTGAAATAGAATGGATTGAAAAATTCAAAACTATGGATCGCAGATTTGGATACAATCTTGTATCTGGTGGGAAAGAATACCAAA
>Ga0209085_1002406_pt1 | contig 10689 bp, 9 predicted proteins | sample C_131016_EF_Meta_FD_187310 | JGI IMG/M metagenome (GOLD analysis project Ga0209085, IMG submission 187310) | Freshwater microbial communities from Lake Croche, Canada to study carbon cycling - C_131016_EF_MetaG (SPAdes) (version 2) | ecosystem: Environmental > Aquatic > Freshwater > Lake | place...
TCCAGTGAATGTATCAGCCTGAGCTCTTAATGTAACCAATGCAGAAGTATAGCTAGCAACAATCGCGTCCTGATATGCTTGAGCCTTTAACTGAGTATTTACATTAAATGGAGCAGAATTAGAATCAAAAGTACGGGTATATGGTAGCTCAGAAACAATTCCAATGTACTGGGCGGGAAAAGTAAACTGGTTAGGGCTAGATCCAAAAGTTCCACCAACATTAATAGTAGGTTCACCAAACTTAGAAATAAGCCTGGTATCTGTTTGTGAAATTTTATCTCTATCTACGGAGAAGGTCATGCTCCATATATCGTTTTCAATAGACCTTGTGACTTGTAATAATAAGCTCATTTTAATTTATAATTTAAAACTTTATACCTTCTAGGTTACCACGTAAATAGCTATCAGACACGATTTTTCTTTTCATCATGTCCATATCTAGTTTGGTGAGTTGATCTGCATCGTGAGGTGCAATGGCTTGAGAAGCTACCGCTTGGCGAAGCATAGCACGAAGAACTTCTTTCTCTTTGGATACTTGTGGAGAAAGCCTAAGAATCTGCTCATAAGCTTTTACAACTTTCTGAGGATTGGCCCTTGAAAGGATGGGATCTGTGAGCATTAATTCTTGTAGGATTAATTGTCTCTCCATGTTTTCAAGAGTCATATTATGAGGCTGGGAAGCTCCGCCTGGTTTTCTGCCTCCGCGGCTGGATAACTCTTCGTAGAGTCTGTGTTCACCCATAGCCTTTCCGGCGCCAACTAAATTTGCTAAAGAAAAAAGACTAAGCGGGCTGGCCTCTTTTTTCAGGGCTGCCTTTTTTTCAATCCTTTCTAGGATAGGATCTCTGCTCTCAGCTGTCTTCGTCGGTTTATTTTTTTTTTTAGCCGAAACAATAGGTGCCTCTTCAGCGTGCTTGGATAGTGTGCCATTACCTGCAACAAGCTTTCCAATCTCGGAATAATAGTCTTTTTCGAAAGTATAATCAGCTTCAGCTGTCTTTAAATTTTCCTCAGCTGCTCCTAAGGAAGTGGCGGCTTTCATAAAGTCGTCGTACATACCTAGCTCAGCAGCAGGGGTGAACATATTATATTTACTGTCATGTACGCCACGATCTTCCTCTATTCCTGCGGTCTTATAGATTAGATCGAGGTAAGGAACAGCTGCCTCTCCATGCTTGCTAAATACTTGAGATTCAAATTCTTCAAACGATGTTCTGTACCCTTCATCGCGGCGGAAATGTGCAGCTAACTTTGAAAATTTCTTATTCAGATCCAACTCCGCTCCCACCTTTTCTGTTTTACAGTTGTCTAGATTCTGTTCTAAATCCCTTAAAAGATTGGCGGCTTTATTAAATGCACCTTTCATCGTCAAACCATAAGACTCTTCTGTTGCGGTGGATCCTGTGATCTCGAGATACGCTTGTTTATACTTAGGGCTGTTAAGTGCGCGGTTAAAGTTAAATACTTCATCGTTTGACTCAGAAGTGGGAAAATGCTCAGAAATATATTCACTAGCTGTTTTCTCGGTTTTGTCAAAAATGCTAGAAATTGTACCAGGAATATCTGCAATGGCAAACCCGGCGGAACGGTCTGAGGCGGTCTTGAAGTGATTATAGTGCAGTGCGACATTCAAGGCCTCACCCACACGGTGGATATAATTGGGATTAAGATCCAGGTCAGAAGACACTTTCTTCAGGGCTTCTGTAGGATTTGTTCCACTGTTAACTTTCTGCACTACCTCGGCTAATGCAATTTTTACGAGAGAATTCGGTTGTTCCATAGCTTTATCCTTAATTTATACCAGGTTTTTAAAAAGAGTTCAATTCCGTAATTGATTTATATTCAGGAAGGGAATTTTCTTTAAGTGCAAGTGTTCCTATCAATTTTAACGCTTCTTGGTCGTCCGAGTCAATAGTTCCTGATTCTTGACTGTTATCATTTACTATTCTTACAGTGCTAGCATCAAGATTTCTAACTTTAGCTCTATAGTAATTAACCTCTTCTTTCTTGATATAGAATGAAGCTAAGTTATTGATTACTCCGTTAAAATTAATCGCATCTTTCATGTCAGTCACGGCAAAGTTTAGGCTTAGTACGTTTTCCAGCATAGAGTCACCTAGGTAATCTTCAACCTTTAATTTTTGCTCTAGGCTCAGGGTATGATAATTAGCATGCGCTCTTAAACCTACCTCTCCCAGCTCTGAAATTAACTTATAATATCTCTTGTCTAGGTCAGTAATAATATCATTATCTACCAGCTGAGTCAGGTATGCAGCTTGTGCTGTAATATCTTTTGGAACAGCAGAGAAATCGAAAAAAAGTTGTCTAATAGCTTCTATCTGCCTGGTGTACATTTTAAATCTCTTTGCTATCTCGCCATCAGCAAGACCTGCAAATATATGATAACCAATGGATTTAAAGATATGTTCGTGGTCTGTACTCATCTTCAATCCAACAGCAAACTGAATATACTGGTCATAGGCCATATTAGAAACATGGTACAGCAGCTTCTTTAAAAATGGATCTGATATGCCGTCAACATGCTTAACATTCCAAACAGGATTTTTACCATCATAAGACTTACAAAAAATCTTTTTATCTCCTGCCATCTTTAGCTTCTTATCAAACAGCTTGTAAAATGTTTCTCTGTTTTTCCAGCTTAGGTTATCAACTACTCTTTGAAAGTTATCAGGAAAAGAATAGTTTGTTTCTGTATTCTCCTTAACTCCTGGATAATTAATATACCTTCTCAACGCACTAGAACCATCTGCGGGCTTACGGCAGCACCAGATAAGATTAGCTTTAGCAGGATTAAGATATATCTGATACCTCCAATTAGGAAAGTTATAAAAAGAACCTACTCTATTAAGGGGTATTATTGCCTTACGCTTCATACATTATCATTATGCTGACTTGTTGCATATCCCGCAAGCCCTCCTAAGCCACCTAGGAGTAAAGCATTTCTGCCCATAGATTTTCTTGCAGCTCTGGCGTACCAATCCATTAAATTAATTGATTTTGGGACTGCTTTAAAAGGATTAGTCACTGCCCTTTGCGCAGCTTCGACTGTGGGAGGTATAAGTGTACCAAGTGCTCCTACGCCGGCACCTATGCCCGCACCTATACCGGTACTTAGTGCTGGATTGTTTTGCTGGTTGTATGAATTTAAAACAGATGTAAGCTCTCCTCCTGGTAATCCAGAAGTATATGGGTGCTCTTGCAGAATTTTAGCAGCTGCCTGAAGGTCATCTTCGCTTGGCTTGGCTGTGCCTGCATTTAATCCGCCGGCAGCCCCTCCTGCTGCACCTAAAACAGCAGAGCCCGCCCCTCCTTCAATAGCTCTGTTTAAAACTAGGTTTTTAAATTGACCTGCTCTATTTAAACCACCAGATGGTAATGTTTCTGTAGGAGCTCTTAGTAAGTTTATGCTATTACGTAGTCCTTTACCCTTACCAAACATAGATAAAATTCCTCCTGCGGCAAATCCCACGGGGGCAGCTATAGCACCTAATCTCAACGCGTTGGACAACATCTGGGTTTTCATTTCTTCTGATGAACCTGCGGCTCCTCTAGCTTTCTCTAGGGCCGCTGCAATTTGTGCTCTACGCTTAGCAGGGTCATTAGATATAATTGCACGACTGCTTAATGCGTCTGCTAATGGTCCACTTAAAGACCTAGCTTCCCCAGGAATATCTTCAATCGCACCTACTGCAGAATCAGTCACTGGCTTAGTATAAAAGATATTATCCCTGAGTGCTTTCAGGGCTAAATACCTTTTAAGCAGACTATCGTCGCTTTGTGGCTGATCAGAGTTCGAGGGCATCTTCCTTACCCATGTTAATGGTGAGCTCAGGAGATTTGCGCTTTAAGAAGATAACCAGATCGCCGAGATTCTTGAACACATTGCTAACCAGCTCTACAAGTTCTGGTAGATCATTTCTTCCGTACATCTCCACGAATTTATCGGTATCCCAATTAAGAAGGAACAAGATTCTGCCTAAGCGATCCATGCCCTCAATTAACGAAGGAACGTATTCAGTGATCTTGTCGGACACTCCTACATATTTAGCTAGTGTGGCCATTGTTTGCACATCAAAAATCTCCTTCTGGCCACTCTGTGCCATTTGAGTAGCTTGATTTACATATCTAGGATCAATTTCTTTTTTAGAGGTGGCTGAGTCTATACCCTCCACTTCAGGCATAACAGTCAATCCCAAGGCTGTTGGATCTCCTGTGTAGTGATTGTCAGCTGGGAGGCGACTCTCTTGCCCAACACCTACATATGTAGGCTGACCTACTTGGTTGGTATATGGGGCTTCTTCGTACGGAATAGGATAATTATCACCTGTGTAGGCGAGTTTTACATGCCCAGAGAGATTCTTGGCGGGTGTAAGATTATCAATAATCTCACAAGCTTGCTTGAAATCAAGACCCACCTCTGTGACCATTGCAATCTTGGCCTTCATAGGATTGTCGTATTTCTTTTTAGCTCCCGCAATATCACTGAAGTATTCGCTGCCGTTTGTTCTAACGGTCATCGGGAAAATATTATTTTTACTCAGGAATGAGTTCAAAGCCCATGAGCCACCTGGACGATTCTCTAAATATCTCTCGTGAGCTGAGGCTTTTGCTGCCTGCTCTTTGTCTGCTTCGCTCTTTTCTTTGTCCGAGGCATCGAGAGAAACATAGGGATTTGCTGTTCCGCAATAACCATGCTCATTGAGCGGGTGGAACTTAACCTCTAAAAGCTTATAGCCTGATGGAACATAGAGTGTATGCCCATGATAGTCTAAACTATCTCCAGGCTTCTTAGTCATTACCAGAAGAATTTCTTTAGCTTTTCTAGGATGGCGATAGTAATTTCCACGAGTGAGATCATGCACACTACCTGGACGATCCTTAGGCCCGCGGTTGTGATCCTGATACTCATAGTCGGTTTTAGCTTCTTGATGTAATGAGAAGGGCTCTACGCTGATTCTTCTGATACCCTGAGCATCCTTGAAATTGGCGTTAATGCGGAAGGGTTGGGTAGCCTTCATATGTTCATTAAGAAGCACATATACAGAAGTATAGCTAGGCTTTGCTTCTGCGGGATCCACCATCATTTTATGAACTAATGAGTAGTCATCAACCTTGAGTTGATCTTTTGTATAAACCATCTTGGTATCTACAATATAAGCTGATCCTTTATCTTCTGAATCAAGATTAATAACGATTGCGTCATCTGTAGCAAAATCTTGTTGTAGTTGTTTAGGGCGAACCAAGATAAGACCATAATTAATTGTTCCTGTGGAGGTAACATAGGGGTAAAACCCAGATTCTGTAGGATTCTGGAACTTTTTAACATAATCCACCACACCAAACTTTGATTTCTTGTCTACTGGTCTCTTATCAACTACAACAAATCCTTGTGTCATTACATCCTTGCGCTGTTTCTCATCTAACTTGAGAACTTCAGGCTTTTGGTCTTTCATTACAACTTTGACATCATTTTCTTTTCGATATGAGTCACCGTCCTCTGTTTCTACAACAGCCTCGGCTACCTTCTCTATAGGGTAAAAGCGTAGAACAGCCTCACAAAACTCAGCGTCCTTCTCTAACAGTTCTGTGAAAGCTTTCTTGGTCTTGTTGTCAGAGTCCTTAACATAATCTATGCAAGATGCAATTGTGTACTTTCCTGTGCGGGGAGGGATAGTCATCTGACGATAGTCTCCCTGAGTCATGTCCTGTAGAACCTTCTGGCGGGGTTCTTTTGCTACACCACCAAGTGAGGTGGTTTCATCTTTAAGGAACATCTCAGCAAAATCCTCATTCAGGGGATAGAACTGCTCGTTATTCTTAGAATATAAGAGATCAAGATTCTTAACTTTACCATCAATAAAGAAAGCTGGTACATAAAGAATCTGACCAGAGTGAGAACGAAAACCAAAAACACCCAGGGCCTTTGTGTTATCATCGTTCTTCTTAACAATCTCAAATCCAATCAAGAAAGGGAGGAGATTCTTTAAGCTGTCCTGTAATTTATTATATGCTAGCTGGAAAAAGGACTGTTCTAATGAATCGTCGCCCGCCAGCTTTGTTTTAGAAAAATTTGCCATAATTAGAGAGTGCCGGAATTTATAAACAATATTACGTATTTTTTAATGTACATGCAAGCTTCTAAATAGGTCAACTATTCTTTGAAGTTACTATGCTCACCAAAACCAACACCATGAGCAAGCCCGGGGATAGGGCTTGGTCCCCTGATATCAGAAGTAGCTCCAGCGTTAACGGCGTTGCTAAATCTCTTTGCCAGGTTTGTACTATACAATACATGCATAAAGTCATCTGCATGCTCTGGTACGTCTAATAATCTTACCATATGGGGCTCGAAATGTGGAGGGTCGTCATGAACAACCACAGATTCTATACCATGCTCTGTCAGATCCTGCATAACTGAAGATGTTACTCTAGTGCCTATGGTATAATGTAACTCTGGTTTTTCCAAATACTTACCATAAGCTAAGTCTGATCTAACTGTTTTGCTGCTTGCTCTGGGTACGTAATTTTTCTCTAGAGCTGAGTAAGAAACAATCTGATCTGGTAGAAAATCACCTAGTCCTTCGTTATCTGTTATCTTTACATGATCAATGGCAGATCTAGCAATAAGTTCAAAATTTCTTCTGTTAACCCCTAAGTTACCCTCATCAAAAGCCCGCTTCATAGCCTGAGCATAATAATTTCGACCCTCTCCAATTCCCTTGTATCTAACAACTTCACTAGGATCAATTAGCCCAGAGCTAAGTACATCTCCCTGCTCTACTTTATCACCAACCTTAACTTTAGGTTCTTGTCCGACACCTATATAGTATTCGGTATCTCCTATCTTTATAAAATATCCACCAGCTGCGGCGTGTTGAACGCTAGACACAACCCCATCTTCTTGAGCTAGTGGTGCTTTGTTTAAAAAAGTTTTTGGGATGTTAGCTAGTTGGTTAATCATTTTAAACCCTGATACGCCACCTAGAGAAGTAGCAGCTCCACCACCATGACGAAGTTTCATAGCATACTCTGTGAGGGGTTCACTAACTGCGGTACCAGCAACCAGTCCTATATAACTATCAGGAGCAGCTAAACCTTTTTCTCTTCTGCCCACACATAGCTGACAAACTGCACCGAAGTGACTATTGTTGCTGGCTCTGCACGTCATGGGGGAACGGATTAAAATTTTGTTAATATTTTGTTCCTTTAAGTCATTCAACATCTTTGCGGTGATCTCATTATTCCTTTTATACCCACCGACAGGGGCAGCTAAAAAGGCACCAACAGAATCTTTGTCTGTGGTGGGTACTGTAATCCCATTAGTGGTGCCGCAATCATGTTCTGTGATCTGTAAATTCATCAAGGCTCTAGAAAACTGTTTGGAAGAATATCCTCCCTGAGCCACGCCAACCTTTTTAACAACTTCACCAGAACGAGTACCAAAAGATGTCACAAGATACTCAGGAAGAGACAGTCCTTCAGCAAAAGAACTTTTAACAGGAATATCCATTTTAGGATTTCCTTCGGCATCCACAACAATTCCCTGTGTTGCTATGGTAGAGCGATATTGTGCTGGTGATCCTCTAGAACCTGCCAAAATAATTTTAGCTAATGACTTATTATTCTTAAGCCCCTCATCAAGAATGGTCTTGTTAGTCTCCTCCATCAAGGAGTTATATTTATCAAAAATTCTTTGATTTTTAACACTTTCAGAATCTTTGGTTTTATGTACTTTCTCCTGAAACTCTTCGAATTTGTCGTAAAGCTCTTTTGTATTAACAGGAGAAACCAAATCTTTTAATGTAATAGATGTTCCTTGCCTGGTAGCAATCTCAAAACCTAAACGGGTAAGATCAGAGGCGATCTTGCTATAATTTTCTGGCTCTTGTTCTACTAGCTTACTAAACAGATTATTGATTCCTTTTTTATCAAGAACCTGACCATCTATCATGTGATGTAAGTGTTTAGGAGTATACTCTTTCAGAAGTATACGTCCTACAGTAGTAACGGACATATTATTCCCTGCGAGTTAACTTATCCAGAAGATCTTTAACTGGAGAAGCTGCTTTTTTTGTATTTGGATTATCTAATTCATTCAACACATCCAAATCTTTAAATGCACCGTCCATTAAAGATCCCTCTAAATTTTGATGAGCTTTGTCCTGTTCTGCTGTTTCTAATTTAGACGCCTCGTCCACAGATTCATCTGGATCATCATTAATCACACCAGCGGTTTGTGCAGCTTGGATATCTGCAAGCTTTTCACGAATATAACAAACATAGTCATAGTTAGGATCCTGGGGACCAAAACTGTCTAAATAGTTAGCGACTTTTTCTAATGATTCCATTTTATTATTGCCCCGGAGCTGCACCCATAGGGGCAGAATAAATTCCGCCCTGCCCCATTGCGCTCTGTTGGGCTTGCTCTTGTTGGGCTTGACTCTGTTCTTGCTCTTGTTGCTTTTGCAGGGCTTCCATTTTCTTATTGTGGGTATCTGCTAACTGCTTAACCTTTAACAAGCTATGCGTTGCTTTGCCTCCGCTAGAGAGATCTAGGAGTTCACGAACAGAGAGTGTTACTTTTGTATTATCCAGGCTGTTTTCTGCATTAACATTCCCGTCTGCTGGAGCTGGCTGGGCTTGCTGTTGATCTTGACCCTGCGGCTGCTGTGCTCCTGATTGAGGTGCTCCGCCCCCTTGCTGTCCAACTTGTTGAATTTGCTGGGCTAGCTGTTGCATTGCCTGTATCTGTTGGTCTGGAGGTAGCTGCTGTAGCTGTTGAAGTGCGGGAGCAATTTGTTGCTGGGCATCTTGAGGGAGCTGTTGAATCATTCCCATTAGCTGCTGTTGAGTCTGTTGAAGTTGCGCCTGTTCTTGCTGGGGCTGAGGATTAGGGATAAAAGCCTGTTTTACAAGGCTATCATATGATTGGATAAGTTCGGCGATATTCATTTTATGTACTCCAGGTCTATTATTTGGTTTATAGTTTTTTTAAGCTCTGTTTTTAAAGTCTTTATTTTGCCCTCTTCATGAGTGCCTCTAAGCTCATGCTCACCAGAGTCAAGCCTTCTGAACTCGTTTAGATATTTTTCGAGTTCCGACAGCTTTTCTGCATCGGTTAGCTTGAACCAGATTTCTTCATCTATCATTGTATGTGATACTTAAAGTTTAATAAAGCTTTAAGATATGTCAACATTATCTCCTATGTCCAGCTTTCCCGCCATAAAATCAGCAACTACTTGAGAGTCGCTAGAATAATGTATTGGTTTGTTGTGTTTATCCTCATAGCTGGCAGCAAACAATCCCACGGCAGCCTCGTTCGAGGGTGTGTAGATAGGACTGAATGTTCTATGGTATATAAGGTTTTTCTCAGGAAACAACTTCTCTTTAACTTCCTCTTTAGCTGCATCACCGGCAGGTACTTGAACATTGAGCTGGTCTCCGTCAGAGTCTGCACCATATCCCTTGAATACCAATGGGTTATTTAATAGAGAAGTCCTTGGGATCAGGATTGGCCCTTAGGTAGAATCCTTGGAAGTTATATTTAGAGAGCTGGGGATCACGAGTAACAATACCAGGTCGGTCCTTCAACTCTTCTTGCAGAGCTAGTGATGCTAATGGATGTTTGCTCTTAACATAATCCCTGGCTTTGGTAGCGGGCACCCCTTGTCTCACTAGTCTGCGAATAATAAACGGGGTGTAGATATTCCATAGGATAGTCTGAGGAATTGCCGCTTCATTTAGCTGTAGATTTCCGTCAGGCACCAGAACCCCTCTACCTACCAAGTCAATCGGTTTGTTAACTACCTTTGCCTGGAACATAGAACTCTTCGCACTGCCTCCTTGTGTACCTAGTGTTGTGGCGAGTAGTCCTTTGAAATGTTTTTCTTTGCTTCTTGTACTGATGGGTTCGCCTAATCCGTAAATGGCTCTGACTCCTTCATATAACTTTTTACGGGCTTCTCCTTTTAGTTCTTCGGGAGTGTGTTCATCTATGCCCTTGAATGATCTATTAACCAACATAAGGTCTTTGTACAATTCATTAACATCCGCGCTCATGATCTGATTACCCTGCGCGGTGATAGGGCGATATTGCGCAGGTATCACTGGGACTTTAGATAGTAATAAATCCTTAGGATGCAGATTCTCCCTCTTTAACATTGTGAGGAAAGATAATACTTTAACTGCAGAATCTCTATCTGTCTTTCTATTAGATTTAATATATCCTTTCAACTCTGTTATCTTGTCATCTAGCTTTATACCTTTAAGGGCTTTTTCTAATTCTCCTGTAGATAACATTTCTTCAAACTTAGCTTTTGTTGTGCCTAATAACTTACGGAGGGGTTCTTCACTAATAGGATTAGGCACTTTCATCGCAAGCTCTATATGATTATAGTTATCTCCGTAAATACCTACGTTTACAGGATCAAACAGTCCGTTATTCTCTGCGACTAACTCTCCACTCTTAAGTTTATAAGTAAGTGGTTCATGAATTTCACCATGACTTATCATCTCTATATCTTTGTCTGTTTGGGGGAGAATGTTAAACTTTGTACCTTCTTGATTAACATGCACGCCAGACCCCTCTAGGTGAGAAATAAACTTATTAAAAATAAACGGAACTTTCGGAGGGGGCGGAGTATAACCTAATTTAATAGCATTCCAAAA
>Ga0209085_1002407_pt1 | contig 10687 bp, 2 predicted proteins | sample C_131016_EF_Meta_FD_187310 | JGI IMG/M metagenome (GOLD analysis project Ga0209085, IMG submission 187310) | Freshwater microbial communities from Lake Croche, Canada to study carbon cycling - C_131016_EF_MetaG (SPAdes) (version 2) | ecosystem: Environmental > Aquatic > Freshwater > Lake | place...
GGTCCGCGGAGCGCCTGTGTCGCGGATCGTGGTCGCGCTCGATGGCTGGGATGTCGATGAAGTGAGCCCCGCCAGCATCGTCGACTCCGCGGCCGTATCGACGGAGGGCGGGCGACTGGTCGTCCCCTTCGTGCAACCGCTGGCCGGCGACGCCGTCGTGGAAATCCGGTGCGGCCGGTCACTCGACCACGACAGCAGTCGCGTCGGCTGGCGCATCCCGGCGCCGCAGGCCGATCTCGTCGGGCCTGCCTCGATCATCATCACGTCGCAGAGCGACATCGAACTCCTGCCCGATGCCGGCGGCATCCGCGGGCTGGTGCGGCAACTGACACCCACCACCATGCGGTCCGATGCCGACCGGGTGGCGCTGGCCTACCGGCTCGATGGCACCGACGGCAGCTTCGAGGCGACCCGGCGGTTCCTGCCCCGGCGGGTCGATGCCACTGTCGCGGTGCAGGCCGACATCGACGAATCGGACACGATCGTGCGGGAGACGATCCGCTTCGACGTCGCGCATGTGCCGCTGGAGTTCGTCATGCTGTCCGTACCCGAAGCGGTAACACGCACCGGCACGCTTGAAGTGCGGCAGAACGGTCTGCTGCTCAATCCCGAGGAGGATGCCGACGGGCTTCCGCAGGTGGGGCGTGATGGCGATCTGCCAGAAACGGCCGGGGCCACGCCCGATCCGGATGCCGGTCTGCCGACGGTGCAGCTGCGGGCCATGCTGGCCATGCCCCTGTTGGGAACGGGGGAAGTGACCGTGCAGTACGAACTTCCGACCCCCACGATTGCGCCGGAGTCGACCGTGGCCGAGGATCTGCCGTTGGTGCTGCCGGCGGCCACGCGGGTCGGCCGCCAGTCGATCGCGCTGACCGTGCCGGAGACATTGTCGATCGACATCCGCGGCGATGCCTGGAAACGCGACATCGCCTCGCCGGGATCGATTGCCAGCCGCACCTGGACGACGGCCCGGGCGCAGGAGAAGGTGCCGCTGGCGATCGCGGCCCGCAAACGGTCGCCACAGGGCGACACGGTGGTCGAGGCGGCGTGGCTCCAGACACGGCTCTTCGGTGATCGAAGGGAAGACGTCTACCGGTATGCCATCCTCAGTTCGGCCGAGCAGATCACGCTCGCGCTGCCATCCGGCTGGGCCACGGTTGCCACCGACGACCTGCAGAGCGGCATCGCCCCACGCACGGACGACGCGACCGTCGAGGTGCTGTTGAACGGGCGGCCTGTGCCGGGGTCGGCTCGGGCCGCCGGTCGAGTCGTGGTCGAACTGCCCCAGCGTTCCGGAAGCCAGACGTGGCTGTTGGAACTGGTCGCCAATCGTCCGTTGGAACCGCTGGCGGGCGCGTGGGGACGTGTGGCCGGGATGCCGGCAGTCGTATTCCTGGAGCCGCCGGTCTTCCCTGCAGGCACCATCGAGCGGCGGTTTTATTGGGAACTTCTGCTCGAGCCCGATGAGCATCCGATCGGGCATCCGAGCGGGTGGACATCGCAGCAACGCTGGGAGTGGGGGCCGCTCGGTCTCCGTCGCGTGCCGGTCGTGTCACGCGACGTGCTGGCCGCGTGGCTGAGCGCCAGTTGCTCTCCCTCCCAGCAGGCCGCCCCGTCGATCGGGCTTCCCGCCGAATCGCGGCTGCCGCTGGCCGTCGACGTTCCCGGGGCCGGTCCGCGTGTCGTCTTTTCGGGTGTGGGGCTGCCGGGCACGGGCCGAATCTGGGTGCTGCCAACGTGGCTGCTCGTCCTCGCCGTTTCGGCGCCCGTGCTTGCACTGGGATTGTTGGGGGTCTACGTGCAGCGATTGCGAACCGTGCCGGTGGTGCTCGGCCTCGCGGCGATCGCGAGCATCGCGGCGGCGGTGTTTCCGGAACTGGCGCCGCTGGTGGCGCAGGCGGCCGTGCCCGGGGTGGCCTTGGCGATCCTGGCCGCGACGCTGCGGCTCATCCTCCATCAACGTCAGCCCACCCTGCCACCGGCGCGGGTGGCACCGGCGGTCGTCTCGGCGAGTTCGCTGACGCAGGTTGCACCGCAGCCGTCCCTCATCATCGCACCCTCGTCGCCACCGCAACGGGAAGGGGCCACCGCCGCCGGACGAGACCAGCCATGAACGCCTCACGCGGCAGAGTCGTCATCCGTCCAAGCATCGGGCCACGCATTGGGCCGCACCGCATGCGTTGGCGGTGCATGGTTGCGGCGTTGATCGGGTGTCTGTGCATCGCACCGACGTCGAGCCGGGCCGAGGAGCCTGCCATCCCGCAGGCGACGGACCACCAGCCGGAAAGGAAACAGGCGGAGATCAAACCGGCGGAGAGCAAACCGCTCGAATTCACGCGGGTGCATGTGCCCGTCGGCAGGCTCTCGGACATCCCACTGGGAACGTCGCGGTACGTGCCGATGTCAGCCCGGGAATTCGAGGAAGGGGTTGCCAGACTCTCGGCGGGCGGGCAGACCGGGCTCCGCGATACCATGGAGCCGACGCTGCAACCGCTGGCCGATGCGGCGAGGTATCAGGCGTCGCTCGCCGACGACGGCAGCCTTGCGGGCACCGTTTCGTTTGACGTCGGCGGTTTTGCGGGAGCCTCGGGAGGGGGGCGGTTCTCGCGGCTCAGCGTCGCCCGTGAGATGCCGCTCGGAAACCTCGAGGTGCGGTCGGGATCGATGCGCACGGGGGCAGGCATGGGAGAGGCCGTCGTCTTTGGCCGTCGCGACGGGACCGTCGCCGTGGCCACGCCGGAAACGGGCACCTACACCTGCGACTTTCGTTGTGTTGCATCGCCCGGGGGCGATGAGAGGACCCGGTTTACCATCCCGCTCGTGCCGGCGCTCTCGTCGTCGATCACGCTGCGGCTTCCGCGCGACGTTCAGCCCGTGGTCGGCGGAGATCTGCGGATTCATCGCGTGGGTGAGGCCCCGCAGGAACAGGTCGCGGAAGGTTTCACGCGACAGGTCAGACCGACGGTCGCCTGGCAGATCGAAACCGGACCGCGGCCGACGCTGGAGCTTGCGCTTGTCAACGCGGACGCTCCTTCCCCCATGCTCTCGATGTGGACGGCAGTAGGCATCCATGGAAGGCAGGCGTCGTTGCACGTGCTTGTGCGTCCGATGGCGGCCTGGCTGCCCGGGAGGATCCGCATCGAGAAGGATGCCGCCGCGCTGGTGACGCAGGTCGTTGTCGGTGGGACGAATGAGGCGTTGGACGAGGTGTCGTGGAGCGTTGCGGACGAGGGGACTGCGATCCTCATCGACATGCCTCCCGGCTGCATCGGCGAACGCACGCCGATCGTGATCAACGCGGTGGCGCCGATCGGTGAACACGCCGCCCCGCTGCCGCTGCTGCGGGCGCCGGCCGAAGCCTGGGCTGGTGGCGGCATCGCCATCCAGACTGCGCCGTCGCTGACACTGTCGTCGATCGAACTCGAGCGGTGCCTGGCCGTGCCGCCCGAAGTGGCCTCGCGATGGCCGCTGCCGGCCGCCGCGGCGACGGTGACCGCGGACGTGACCACAACGCACACCGTTGCGGCCCATGCGGTTGAGTCCCCCGCCGTTGAATCCCCCGCCGTTGAATTACAGGCCGTCAGCGAGCAGGTGGGGGCGGCCCCAGGCGTCTGGCCGTCGCGGCTGTTTGTCGAGGAGCAGTCGCCAGGGGCGATCGTCACGCTGTCGCTGCTGCCTCGCACCGCCGATCTGGACGTGGTGCGTGTCACGACGGTCGATCTGTCGCCGGGGGTGGTGGTGGGCCGCGCGACATGCGACGTCCGGGTGCGGCGAGGCGAAGCCTTCGACCTGACGGCTCGCATCACGCCAGGCTGGTTTATCGATTCCGTCGAGGCCATCACGCTGCCCACACCGGCGGAACTGGCCGAGGCGCCGCGACGCCGCGGCGCCGACGAACCAGCCGCGGGCCTGGATTGGAAGGTGCTTCGCGACACACGCGGCGATGTGTTGCGGATCGGTCTGATTGCCGCCGTCACGCCCGCCCGCGGTCTGGGACTGCGGATCACGGGGCATCGGGCCGGCATTGCGCTGGGCGAGGATTTCTCCACGGCGGAAATCGACATGGTTCGTCTCGACGGCGAGTCGGAGCGTTCGGCGCTGCTCGACCTCCGCAGCAGTCCCGAGACGACCGTGGAATTTCCGCTCGAGCAATCGTCATCCCCGGATCGTCCCGTGCCGGCAGGCCCGGCCCAGGCCGATTTCCACGCTGTGGGGCCGGACGGCCGGTTGGCCATGCTGATGGAGGAGGGGGCCGCGAGGGCGCGGCTGTGGGCTGGTTTTCGCGCGGCATCGCGGTCTGCGCGGCTCGTGCGTCGCCGTCCGCCCCTCGATGCGCGGACCCAGGTGCGGCTCACCGTCCGTGACGACCGGCTCACCGAAGCGGTGACATTCGAGTGCCATCCGTCGGCGTCCGATCTCGATTCGATCGTGGTGCAGTTCTCCGAGCCTGTCGATGATCCGATGGAGTGGTCGCTGCTGCCGCCTGCCATCGGCACGGTCGCGGCGCGGCGGCTCGATTCCACCGATCGGCGAACCGGTCCCGGCGGCACGGGAGCAACCGCTGGCGAACGGTGGCTCGTCGAGTTGAATCCCCCGGCCCGCGGCGCCGTGACGATCCGCGCCGCCCGCTCGATTCCGTTCACGCGTCCCACACCGGTGCTGCTGGCCTGGGTGGACGGCGCGACGTCGGCTGTGGGCCATTGCATCGTGCGGAACGTGGGCCGCATTCATCCCAAGGTGATCAACCGGCGACTCAGCGAAGTGCCCCCCGAGTCGGTCACGGCCGAACCTGACCCGGTGACGGTCGCCGAGTTTTCCTTCGATCCGGCGGTGGCGTCCGATTCCGCGGATGTCGCCGCGGCGGAACTGACGCCGGGCGACGCCGATGGTCGGGCGTGGGCGTGGCGGGAGACCACGTCGTCATGGTGCCACGCTTCCGGTGCGACGGAGTACGAGACGCTCTTCGAGATCGATAACCATGGCCGCACCGGTCTGACGCTCAGTCTTCCATCCGGCCGCCGTGTGCAGGGGATCCTGCTCGACGGAGTGCGATTGCCCCTGGGCGAACGGGCGGCAGCGGGCGGACAGTTGCCGATCGAATTGCCAGCGGGCAGGCCGCTTGTGAGCTTGCTGGTGCGAACCGTCGCCGATGGAGCGGATGGCGGCGGGCGGCTGGGCAGCGGACTGTGGTCGGCGTGGCGGGTCGATGCCGTAGGAGTGAAACTCGATATTCCCGTCTTGCATCGGGAGTGGCGGCTGCTGTTGCCGCCCGAACTGGAGATCGCTCGGGTGGACGACTCGGTCCGCGTGGTCGGGGACATCGATCACCGTGACTGGGTCGCGAGGCTGTTGGCCGTCCGTGGAAGAGGCCGTGGCGGGCCATTCCCGGTGTCTGGCAATCGGCTCGACGACTCGACTCAGTCATCGGGGCACAGCGACGTCGATTCCCCCACACTGGCGCCAACGGGCGGGTTGCGGGAGGGATTTCGCCAACGCGTGCTCGTCCCTGCCGGCGATGGCACCGGGGAAGCCAACGTGGTCGTGGTGCATGCCCGCGTCTTGTCGGCGGCGGCGGTGCTCGCCGGCCTGACGGCAGGCTTTGCCACGCTGTTCGTGGCCCGTCGCAGTCCACGGCGGGCGGTGCTGCTCTGCCTTCTCGCCGGCGTGGCCGCGCTCTGGATCGTCGCTCCGTTCGACGGCATTGCCAGGGCGGCGTGGTGGGCGTCACTCGCAGCCCTGACGCTGGTCGCGATGGGCTGGCTTCCGGGACTGCGCAGCGGCGTTGGGGCTGAGGGCGGGGCGGGAGGGCCAGGCATCGCTGCGTTGCTGCTTGTGGTGTGCAGTCTGGCATGCAGTCTGGCCGCGGCGCCGGCGGCGGCCGCCGACGAGAGCGATGGGGCCGCGGCCGCAGCAGCCTCCGCGAGCAACGGCACCACCGTGCCGATGCAGGTCTTCATCACGCCCACCGCAGGTGATCAGAAGACAGGCCGCGGAGGCGAAGCCACGGTCCTCGTACCCGAGGAGCTGTTCCGCGCGCTCGTTCGCGGCGAGGATGGCCGCGCGGCGGCGGCAGTGCGGGTGATGGCGGTGCGAGTGACCGCGGCGGCGTTGCCGGAGGGTGACGGTTCATGGGCATCGTGGCGACTGGACATCGACATCGACGCCGATGCGGGAGGCATGCTGAAACTCGATCAGTCCGGCAGCGGCGCGCGGTTCCGTCCGGGGACGCTCCGCATCGATGGGGCGGCTGTCACGGCACGGCTCGAGGCCGCCGATGCCCTTCTGCGTTGCGTGGTCCCGGATGCGGGGCGGCATACGGTGAGCGTGACTGTCGAGGCAGCTGGTCGGCGCCGCGGCGACGTGGAAATGGCGGTGATTTCGCTCCCACAGGCGCCCGAGGCATCGCTGCAGTTCGTGCCGACGGCGGGGCGGACCGCGGCCGCGATTGTCTGCGAACGCGCGGCGGAGCCGGGCGTCTTCGTGGTGGCGGCGCGGCGTTCGACCGGGCCTCCCGCGGTCGCCTACGATGTGTCGCGATCGACCCAGGTGCGGCTGTCGAGGTCGGTGGCGGCAGGCGTTGAGCTCGCCTCGTTGCCGCCGACGGCCGTGAGTCGCAACGACATTTTCTGGAACCTCGACGAGTGCCGGTTGACCGGCGTCTACGAGATCGATGGCGGTGATGCGATCGTGCGATCGTGCGTTGTGCGAGCGGCTCTCGGGCTCGAGTGGATCGCGCCGTCGGCCCAGCAGGATGGCCAGCCGCAGGACGACGGCGCAACGGCCGAAGGCGTCTCGATCCGTCCGCTTGGCGACCGACGGTTTCTCGTGGAGCGGCGGTCACCCGAGCGAGGCCGATTTCATTTCGAGATCCCCTTTCGGATGGCCCTGGCCGATGCCGTGGGAGTCTTCGATGTGCCGGAGGCGTGGCTGGAGAATGTCCTCGTGGACACGAGGAGCGTGCGGTTCGTGGCGAGCCCCAGCCTCGCCGTGCGGATCGACCTGCCACCCGGGCTGACGCACACCGACACTCCCGAGGGCGAGGCATCGTTTGAAACGCGGTTCTGGCGGGGCGAGGTGTTGCGATCCATCGCCGTCGATGCTGTGGCAGGCTCCAGCGTCGCGGCCCCGTTCGCTCCCGCGGGGCCCACGTCGGCGCCGCGGGCACGGCTCACGGCCGAGCGTCGCCGCCAGGAAATCCGCGGCTCACAGCGGGAGGTGGTCGTGTTTGCCGGTGAACAGGTGCGGATGCACCTCGACGCCAGACTCGATGCCAGTTCGACGGCACTCGTCACGATTCCGCTGGATGTGCCGGAGGGATGCGTGGTCGATCGCATCGAACTGTTCGAGGACGACGTCCTCCATCCTGAGACGGCGGACCGTGGCGGTATCGACCTGCGTTGGAGTCGCCCCACCGACACAAGCGTTGCGGTGGTCATCCAACGGCCGCGGGCTGGCCGTTTTCGGCTGGAGGTTGATGCCCGCATGCCGGGGCGGCCCGCAGCCCGCGGTCCCATGCCCTGTCTGCGGGTCGGCCTGACCGATGGATCACGCGCGCTCATTGAATGGCGTGCCGAGGACGGCCTGCAGGCGGCCCTCGAGGCGACGGCGGAAGATGGGGCAGCAGGCATTGTTCCCCGCATGGGACAGTTCGAACTCATCGCCGGCGAACCGCCGCCCCGCTACGTTCTCGAGTCGTCTCCCGCGCCATCGGCGTCGACCGAGGACGACGTGCCACCCACTGCAAGGCCCGCCGAGCCTGTTGCCGATGGCGCTGGCCGCGTGGAACTGGCCGACATCCGCCTGGCCGTGGACGAGCGTGGCCGGGTGTGGGGGCTTGCCTGCTTCGAACTGGTGCCGGCGGAGCAGCTCGTACGGTTGGAGCTCCCGCGGTCGTGGCGGTTGTTTGACGCGGTCGTCGACGGCCGGTCGGTGGAAAGCGTGGTGCCTGCGTCGTCGTCCTCCGACAACATCTGGGATCTGCGGCTCTCGGATGCCGGCCGGCCACGCACCATCGTGGCGCTGTTCGCGGGCGAACTGCTGGTGGGAGACTTGGGCCGGCGGCTGCTGGACGGCGAACCGCTCGCACTCGCGCCGCCGAACATCGTCGGCCTGCCCTGCCGGCAGGTGATCTGGACGGTGCAGGTGCCCGTGGGAATATCGCTGCGCGTGGCGGCGCCGGCCAAGGTCGTGACCGCTGCGGTGCTGCAGACGGAGCGGCGGGCGGCCCAGGAGAGACTGGGCGACGATTTCCAGCGCGCGTTGGAGAGGAGTGTCGGTTGGCAGCAGGATCGCGTGCGGATGTTCCAGCAGGCTCGCAGCGACGGCGCGAGTCCTCATGCCGATCAGGCCTGGGCGAGGACGTTGACGACGCTGGGCGATCCGTTGCCGTCGCCGCTGTTCATGGTGGCAGCGGATGGGGTGGATGGAGCCGTCGCCGGACGGCTCACGATCCGTGCCGTGCGGCAACGGGATCCAACCACGCGGGGGCGTGCCCTCGCCACGCTGTCACTGCTGGCCTGTGGCGGCCTCGCGTGGGTGGCGGCGCGGCGGCATTGGTCGCTGCGGCTGCCGGTGGTGCCGGGGCTGGGGCCGGCGGTCGCGCTGGTGGCCGGGCTCGCGTGGATCGCACTGCTCGAGCCGACGTGGCCGGGCGTTCTGCTCGCCGCGGGGGCGGTGGCAGCGTTGATACGACACCGGCTCATGCCGAGCGAGACCGCCGACGAGCAGCCTGCCGCGATCGCCAGTGCCGAGGCGACGACGATCTACCGGCCGCAGCGGTAGAGCGTGTTCGGGGGGGTGGCGTGCCCGGCGTGTGCAATGGCAAAACAGGCAATGCTGGGAAGCGGAAAAGCGGTCTGGCTCCCGGGGGCCGGCGGCCGCTAGTGTCCGCCTCGCTCGAGGGCCGACATGGCCCAGTCGCACGGCGTTCCGGGGGGAATCCGCCGGGCGTGAGCTGAAGACGGCGGCAGTGAAGCCGCCGGAGGCGAGACGGTTTTCACGGAGGCTGATGGGCATGCAGGTCGGACGCAGTGTCGGTGGGCGGACCCCGGGCCGCCGGTTATCAGTGAGCATGGTGCTGGTGGTTCTCTGCGGTGCGTGGCATGCCACGGCCGTAGTGGCCGCGGGCTATCGCACCGCGAATTTCGTCGTGGACGCACCGACCGAGGCCCTGGCCCGCAGGATCGGCGATGCGGCCGAACAGTATCGTCAGGATCTCTCGATCGAGTGGACCGGCCGGCCGCTGCCGCGGTGGAGCCGCCCCTGTCCGATCCAGGCACAGGTCGCGCCGAATCTGGGCGCCGGCGGCGCGACGAGCTTCGTCTTCGACAATGGCGAGGTGTTCAACTGGACAATGACGATCCAGGGAAGCGAACAGCGGATCCTCGACTCCGTGCTGCCCCACGAGATCACGCACACCATTTTTGCCAGCCATTTCCGCCGCCCATTGCCGCGGTGGGCCGACGAGGGGGCCTGCACGACGGTGGAGCATCCGGTGGAGCGGGCCCGTCAGCATCGGCTGCTGATCGAATTTCTCACGACGGGTCGCGGCATCGCCTTTCCGCAGATGTTCGCCATGCGGGAGTATCCCGCCGACGTGCTTCCTCTCTATTCGCAGGGATACTCGCTGGCCAGATACCTCATCGAGCGGGGCGGCCGACACAAGTATGTGGCGTTCGTTGGCGATGGCCTCGCCACCGACGATTGGTCGGGCACCCTCGCGAAGCATTACGGCGTGCGAAGCGTGCCGCAGTTGCAGCATCAATGGCTGGAGTGGGTGAAGCTCGGCTGCCCGGCACCGCCGGCGTCGGTGGCGGTCGCCGTGGCACAGGTCCAGCCCGGCGACCCGTCGCGAACACCACGCGGCCAGAGCCCAGATCCCGTCCCGGCGCCGCCGGTGACCGCGACTCCCGCGGCACTGACGACGACCGCGGGCCGCCGTTCGATCTATGCCTCGCAGGCCCGCCGCGCCGCCGAGCCCGTCAGCGCCCAGCCGGTGCGGTGAACGGCTACAGCCCCGCGCCCGTCACCAGCAGCGTGATGTGATAGAAGACCGGCGCGGCGAAGCAGATGGAATCGATGCGGTCGAGCACGCCGCCATGGCCCACTACGAGCGTGCCGTAGTCCTTCACGCCGCGGTCGCGTTTGATCGCCGACATCGTCATGCCGCCGGCGAAGCCCATCGTCGCCACGACGAGGCCGGCCAGCGCCGCCTGCCAGGGCTGGAACGGGGGCGCCGCCCACCAGAGCGCCGCGGCCAGCAGCGCCGTGCTGGTGGCGCTGCCGAGCAGCCCCTCCCAGGTGCGGTTGGAACTCACGTTCGCGGCCACAAGCCGCCGACCGAGCATCCGGCTCCAGACATACTGCATGCAGTCGGCGAACTGCACGAGCAGGATCAGGAAGAAGAGCAGGCGGAAGTTTGCACTGCGGCCCCCGCCGGCCGCGCCCTCGATCGGAATCTGCAAGAGCGCGGGGGCGAACGACAGGCAGTAGACGCAGACGACCAGGCCGGCCTGGATCTTCGCGGTGCGTTCCAGAAACCGCTTGTAGTCGCCGGCGAAGGCGACGCGGGCCAGCACGAACAGCGTCGCGTAGACCGGCAGGAACACGCTGAAGATGTCGTAGCGGTTGAGGCCCACCAGCAGGTAGTGCAGAGGTGTGAAAGCGAAGAACACCCAAAAGAGCGCGC
>Ga0209085_1002408_pt1 | contig 10687 bp, 12 predicted proteins | sample C_131016_EF_Meta_FD_187310 | JGI IMG/M metagenome (GOLD analysis project Ga0209085, IMG submission 187310) | Freshwater microbial communities from Lake Croche, Canada to study carbon cycling - C_131016_EF_MetaG (SPAdes) (version 2) | ecosystem: Environmental > Aquatic > Freshwater > Lake...
CTGCGCATCATCAAGACCCGGCAAAGCAAAATCGGCCTTGTGCAAAGCGGCATGGATCACCGCACGGGCGCGGTCCAGCGGCCAGAGGCGCAAGCGCAAATTGGTATCATAGCTGATCAGAGTCTGATGTTTTTGGGCGTGGTCCATGGCGGCAAACACCGCATCACAGGCCGAAAGCGAAATGCCTTGGCTGATGCCCGAGACATGCAGGATTTTCGCACGGGCAATCAGGGCTTCCGGCACATCGGCGGGGGTGACCAGACTGGCCGCCGAACCCGCGCGGAAATAGCTGAATTCATGGCCGTCAGGACCGTGTGAAATAAAATAAATGCCCGAGCGGGTGCCTTGGGGACATAAGACGGCGGAATGGTCAACGCCTTCTTGCGCCCAGAGCTTAAGAAAATCACGACCGAAGGCATCATCGCCCATAAAGGTGAAATAGGCTGTTTTGGCGCCTTGGCGGGCGGCTGCAATGGTCGCATTGGAGGTATCGCCGCCATGGCCGGGCAGATAGAGCGCTTCGCTCTGGCGTGTCACGGCGGAAAATTCCATCAAGGGCTCGCCGAAACCCACAATATCGAGATCTTTGTTCACGCCTCTATCCTTGTTCTGCCGTGCGCCTTGTGCTTGAAAAAATCTCTAGCGCACCTGCATGCAGGCGGGAAGGGGGGTGGCTCTTTCACAAGACTGGAGACACATGGAAATATCCCTGATGCTGTCTGTCATGTCCGATCATCGGTGTGCAAAAAAGCAGTGCACTCCATCAGCCAGGACGGATCGATCTCGAGCTTTTCAGCAAGGAGCTTGAGAGTTTCGTCTGTTCCGGTCCGGCGGCCTGATTCAAGATCGCTCAGATAGCCCTGAGCCAATCCCGCCTTCAAGGCGAGATCAACTTGCGTCAAGCCACGCCATTTGCGCAGGGCTTTTAACAAACGATCGCCGCGCAAAAGCATGGCCGAGACCTCTGGCGGAAGCATAGGGTGGGCATCGGCATCCAAAGCCGCTTTGCGTGCATCATAAAGTGCAATATCGGCTGCATTTTCCTCTGCATCTTCGGCAATCGCCATGAGGTGATCGAATTCTGCACGCGTCAGCAGTACCAATTCGGCGCCCTGTGTTTCGATGAATTTCGGTACGATCGTGACCATCACATGTCCTCAATTGCGTTTATAGGTGGCCGTCTGCCTTCGACCGATATAAATGGCCAGAATGGTCGTGGCATCTTCGTCGAAGAGAACACGATAAGCGCCAATCCGCAGGCGGAAACCGTCACGACCCACCAGCGCTTTCACATCACCGCGTCCCCTCACGGCATAGTCTGTCAATCCAGCCGTCACAAAAGCCTTTTCATCCGTTGCGAGCGCATCAAGATCTTTTGCGGCCTGCTTGGTGAAAATAATGGTTTTCATAAGCGATATATCGCACTATTTCTTGAAAAATCAAGCGATATTATCGCTTATTCGGCGCTTCGTCATGCCAAGGCGTGCATGGAAAAGCCACGACAGCCCCCCTCTTGCAGAGCGGCTTTTTTATTCCCATATCCATTTGTGAAAACAAGCGTGCCATGCATTCGGGCGCTGGTTTTGGACGTGTCTGAAAAAAAATGAAGTGCCAATGAGAGGGCTTCGTAATGCCGCGATTATCTCCCTTTTCGTCCCCGCTTTTGCTGGGATTTGATGAAATCGAACGCGCCTTGGATCGTGTGACCAAAAGCGCCAATGACGGTTACCCGCCTTACAATATCGAGCGGCTGTCGGGGGATGGTGCGCCCGAACGCTTGCGGATCACGCTGGCCGTGGCGGGGTTCAGCCGCGACCAGATCGAGATCGTGCTCGAGGAAAACCATCTTGTGATCAAAGGCCGGCAGACGGATGACAAGGATCGTCATTATCTGCATCGCGGCATCGCGGCCCGCCAGTTCCAGAAAACCTTTTTGCTGGTCGAGGGCATCGAGGTCAAAGAAGCCGTTTTGGAAAACGGATTGCTGTCGATTGATCTCGTGCGGCCAGAGCCGCAGCGGGTAGAGCGGCGGATCGAAATTGCCGCCCGCGGCTGATCCGCGCGGCGTTGGAAAAAGCAAAGGAATCAAGTCATGACCCCGAAAGACATCGTGACGGTCGCACGTCCGCAAACACCGATTTCAACCCATGATCTCGCAGCCTTGGGCGGCGGAAAAATCGCCTATGTCCGCGCCATGCGCGGCAAAGATCTCAGCACATTATTTCCGCAGGCACCCCAGATCGCGCCCGAGCAGACCATCTTTGTTTTGCTGGCCGCCGATGGGTCGCCGCTGGTGATTGCCGACAGCGAACAGGCGGCGGTGGCCAATGCCTGGAACCATGATCTCGTGACCGTCAGCCTGCATTGAGGCTGACAGGAATTCGAGAGCTAACACTCCTTAAAATTGCTGGATAGGACTTTGTTGAGGGCGGGATAGAGGCAATTATAGCTGGACCAGTCTGGTTCGGGCCGGTTTTTTGGCCCTTTCAGGCCCTATCCGGCCCTATTTAACCACAAAGCCGCTCGACCGCCTCCACCAGCAAGGCCAGATCGCTGTCGCGCGACAGCCGGTGGTCGCCGTCTTTGATCAGGGTCAGGACCACCTCGTCTTGCGGCATGTGATCGATCAGCCGCATCGCATGCTGCCACGGAACCGGTTCGTCCTGCATGCCTTGTAGAATATGTACCGGACACTGGGGTTGGATTTCCGAGCCGAAAAGCCGGTGGGTGCGGCCATCTTCGATCAAAAGTCGGGTAATCGGATAAGGCCCGTATTCGGATTGATACATGTAAAAGCCGTTGGTGAGAATGGCTTTTTTGACGGGCTCGGCAAACAGATCCCACATCAATTCTTCCGTAAAATCAACGGCAGGCGCAATCAATACAAGGCCTTTCAACCGATCGGACCCCGCTTTGGATAAGGCTTTGGCCACCAACAGCGCAAGCCATCCGCCCATCGAGGAGCCAACCAAGAGGATCGGTCCCTTGGTTAATTGATCAATGATTTCAATGGCCTCTTCAAGCCAATGCGACAGGCAGGCCTCTTTGAAATCCCCTGAGGATTCGCCATTGCCGCTGTAATCAAAGCGCAAAAAGCCATGCTGCGCTTTGGCAGCCCAGGCATCCAGCACAGTGGCTTTGGTGGAAACCATATCCGAGCGGAACCCGCCCAGCCACACAACGGTCGGCCCTTTGCCTGTCCTTTGGCGATAGGCGATCTGGCGGAGACGGGGCCCACTGCCGATAGACAAAAATTGAGGTTTGCTCTCAGTCATTCTACACCTTAAACCCTAGAATCAGTGACAAATTGTCGTTGATTCGGTTGATTTGTTCCATGTAACGCGATTGAGGATGAATGCGCCAGCGCCCCCCCAATTATACCCGAGCCGGAGCCTCGCCTCTGTCCGGCTATACCATTTTACAAGTGGTGCCGGAACTTGATGCGGGCGGCGCGGAGCGCACAGCCATTGATATTGCAGCAGGATTGGCGGCGGTTGGGGCGCGGGGTCTCGTGGTCAGCCAAGGCGGACGCTTGGTCGGGGAATTACAGGCCAAGGGCGGCATCGCCGTGCCCTTGCCGGTCAAAACCAAAAACCCTTTGAAAATGCTGCTCAATATCGGGCGTTTGGTGACCGTTTGCCGTAATGAAGGGGTCAGCCTCATCCATGCCCGTTCCCGTGCGCCTGCTTGGAGCGCTTTGGCGGCGGCCCGAATTCTGGGCATTCCCTATGTCACCACCTATCACGGCAGCTATTCGGGTCGCTCGGCCCCCAAAGTCTTTTACAATTCGGTGATGGCCCGTGGTGATATTGTCATCGCCAATTCTTTTTATACGGCGGATTTGATCCGTTCCGCGCATCAAACCGATCCGCAACGGCTTCGGGTGATTCATCGGGGCACCGATTTGCAGCAATTTACGCCGGCTGCGGTGGCACATGAGCGGATTGATCGTTTGCGCAGGGCCTGGGCTGTCAAACCACATCAGCGCATCATCTTGCTGGCGGCCCGCCTCACCCGTTGGAAAGGCCAGATTGTGCTGATCGAGGCGATGAAACGCCTGAAAGACAACGGATTTGATGATGTTGTGGTGGTTTTGGCCGGTGATCCGCAGGGACGTGAAGGCTATGTGCGTGAAATCGATAATTTGATTGCCCGCCTTGGTTTGCAGGATCAGGTGCTGCGCGTCGGACATTGCAGTGATATGCCGGCTGCCTTTATGGCCGCATCGGTTGTGACCGTGCCGTCGATCGAGCCCGAAGCCTTTGGCCGCTCGGCTGTGGAAGCGCAGGCCATGGGGACACCGGTTGTGGTGAGTGAATTGGGCGCCGTTCCCGAAACCGTTTTGGCGCCGCCCGATGTCAGTGCGCGCCAGCGTAGCGGCTGGCGGGTCCCTCCCGACAATGCCGAAGCACTGTCGCATGCCTTGACCGAGGCCCTGTTATTGGGCGCAAGCGGACGCGATGCCTTGGCGGGACGGACCCGCCGCCATGTCGAACAACACTTTTCTCTTGATCGTATGGTCGGGGATACTTTGGCTGTTTATGCAGAACTTTTGCAGTTGGCGCGATAGAGCAGTTGACAACAGCAAAACTTCTGCGAATTTCCCATTCTGTATGGTATCAACAGGGATAGTTGAGTCTTGTTCTGAGTTGAAGGCTCAAAAGACCTAAAAGAGGAGATTACTACCATTCGCAAACCGACAAGGACTGCGCCGGTACCCCAAAAAGAGGGCCCGCGCGCCAATCGTGACATCCGCGGCGTCCGCGAAGTCCAATTGATTGATGAATCCGGCGCTAATCAAGGCATCACACCGTTTTTCGACGCGCTCAAATTGGCCGAAGAGGCCGGGTTAGATCTCGTTGAAATCTCTCCTAATGCCGCCCCCCCCGTTTGTAAAATACTCGATTATGGCAAATTCAAATTCGAGCAGCAGAAAAAGGCTGCCGAAGCCCGTAAAAAGCAAAAAACCGTCGAGGTTAAGGAAATCAAATTGCGTCCGGGCATTGATGACCATGATTACGAGGTCAAAATGAAGGCCGTTCGCCGCTTTTTCGAAGAAGGTGACAAGGTCAAAATTACCCTGCGGTTCCGCGGGCGCGAAATGGCCCATCAAGAGCTCGGTATTAAATTACTCGAGCGCGTCAAAGCCGAAATGGTCGATGTTTCCAAAATTGAATCAGAACCCATGTTGGAAGGTCGCCAGATGATTATGATTTTGGCGCCTCGCTAAGGGTTTGTTGGACAAGACAGGGCTCAAACAAAGCCCGATAAGCGGTTTTGTCTTGAGAAAAGACCGGATAGACAAAAACAAAGCCTAAAAAAAGACCGCCCAGAAGGCGGTCTTTTGTTTTGATGAACCGGATGAATGATCCGTGAAAGGTCTTATTTGGCCGGAAGAGGGGCCGGTGTGTCAGCCTGATTGCGCAAATAAGCCACGATATCGGCGCGCTTGGCGGGATCAGCCAGACCGGCATAGCTCATAGCCGTCCCAGCGATATAGGCTTTCGGATTGGCAATGAACGCGTCAAGCGATTCATAATCCCACTTTTCGCCTTTGCCAGCTCGCTCCTTGATGCCTGCTGAATAGTTAAATCCGGCAACGGACCCTTTGCCGCGCTCGACAACACCATAAAGGGCAGGACCGACTTTATTGGCGCCACCTTTGTCAAAGGAATGGCAAGCGGTGCAGGCTTTTGCGACTGCCTCGCCTTTTTTGGCATCGGCACTGGCCAGACGAACGGCGATCGGTTCTGCAGGTGCGGCTGCTGCTGCGGGGGCTGAGGCAGACGCGCCGCCTTCTTCCGCTGCAGGCAAAGCATAGCCTGCCACAACAGGATGCTTAGATTTGAAGATCGCATCCGACAAAATACCAAGCCCCATCATGAATAACAGGGTGGCCAAAAAACCGCCGGCGATCTTGTTTAGTTCAAAGGAATCCATGCTCATGCTCCGCAGCTTGACAGCATCGTCTCGTTAAAAAAACGTCCTGAAGGTGATACAGGAACGTTTGGAAAATAGCACTTAGATATTAGTCCCGTTCAGAAGTGGCCTAAACTTAACTCCGCTTCGCCAAATTTCCGCAAGATCTTGCAGGCCGTGCGACCAATGACGAGCATCATTTCCTGATTACCCGCTTTGCCGTCCGCTTGGCAACTCGTATAAGTGTCGTACATGTTTACTACTTTTGCCGCGCCAATTAATCAACACTCCTTTATCATGAGTTGATATTTTGCTTGGCACTCCGCTTAGAGGTATGGAAAACACGATGTCTGATCCGATTATTCTTATTCCAGCCCGCATGGCCTCTGTCCGTCTTCCGAACAAACCGCTGGCCGATATGGGCGGCGAGCCGATGATTGTTCATGTCTGGCGGCGTGCGGTGGAGGCGGGTCTTGGGCCTGTTGTGGTCGCAACCGATGAAGCAGACATCATCAAAGCCATTGAAAAAGTTGGGGGAATCGCGGTTTTGACGCGTTCGGACCATCCCTCGGGCTCGGATCGGATTTTCGAGGCGATTGAAAAAGTGGATCCCGAAGGCCATCACGATGTGATTGTGAATGTGCAAGGCGATTTGCCGACCATTGACCCCAAAGCAATTGCCGCTTCGGTCTTGCCTTTGTCCAATCCAGAGGTTGATCTGGCTACTTTGGTCGTTGAAATTACCCGGGAAGAAGAAAAAACCAATCCGAATGTGGTGAAACCGATTTTAACCCCGCTGGGAGACCGGCATTATCGGGCACTCTATTTTACACGGGTCACGGCCCCGTCAGGAGAAGGCCCGCTTTATCATCATATCGGACTTTATGCCTGGCGGCGGCGGGCATTGGCGCGGTTTGTGAGTTTGCAACCCTCGACCCTTGAAAAGCGGGAACGGCTGGAACAATTGCGGGCCTTGGAAGCAGGGATGCGGATTGATGCCATCGAGGTGGATGATGTTCCCTTGGGGGTTGATACGCCGGAAGATCTGGAACGCGCCCGTATGGTGCTGGCCAATCGCCCTAAAATGCATTGAAAACACCATTAATTCAGAAAAAAGTGAATAAAATGACCAAATCTTCTTTGATTGCCTATCAGGGTGAACCCGGTGCCAATTCCGATATCGCCTGCCGGAATGTCTATCCGGACTGGACCCCTCTGCCCTGCGCGTCTTTCGAAGATGCTTTTGCTGCCCTTTCCGATGGCACAGCCGCTTTGGGCATGATCCCGATTGAAAATTCCATTGCCGGACGGGTGGCCGATATTCACCATTTTTTACCGCGGTCGGGGCTGCATATTGTCGGCGAATATTTTTTGCCGATCCATTTTCAGCTTTTGGGCCTCAAAGGCAGCACCATCGCTGATTTGAAAACCGTTCATTCACATGTCCATGCCTTGGGACAATGCCGGAAAATCCTGCGCCAGCATGGATTAAAGCCGGTAGTGGCGGGGGATACCGCAGGATCGGCCCGCGAAGTGGCCGAATGGCGGGATAAAAGCAAGGGATCGCTCGCCACCGCTTTGGCCGCAGAGATTTATGGTCTCGATATCTTGGCCGAGAATGTCGAGGACGAGGCCCATAACACCACCCGTTTCGTGGTGTTGTCGAAAACCGCCCAATGGGCGGAGCGCGGACAAGATCCCTTGGTGACGACCTTTGTTTTTCGCGTGCGCAACGTACCGGCGGCTTTGTATAAAGCGCTGGGCGGTTTTGCCACCAATGGCGTCAATATGACCAAGCTTGAAAGCTATATGGTGGAAGGGGAATTTTCTGCCACGCAGTTCTTGGCCGATGTCGACGGGCATCCCGATGATCCGCATGTGAAGCGGGCTTTGGAAGAGCTGGACTTTTTCTCGAAAGAAGTGCGGATTTTGGGATGCTACAAAGCCCATCCGTTCCGCATTGCGACGCAAAAAACCGGATGATCGGACTTTTTGCGCACACATTATGCACAGGTTTTACACAGGTTATTTCCTATAAAATTAAGGCTTTTTGCACAGTATCTGCACAAAAAAGCCAAGCCTGTTCCTGCGCTCGTCAGACGGTCAGACAGTGATGTTCTCGAAAGCCCAAGCCTGCATCAGCGAATGGGCAATGGCAATCGGCGGCGGGCAAATCAAGCCCTGAGGATGGGTGCGGGTTAGCATGCCGCGCACATCATCGCGCGTGAACCAGCGGACATCTTCCAATTCCTCGGCATCCATCACGATGTCATGGGTCTTGGCCTGCGCCAGACAGCCGATCATCAAAGAGGAGGGGAAGGGCCAAGGCTGGTTGCAGAGATAGCGCACGGCTGACACCTCGATACCGGCCTCTTCATAGACTTCGCGCCGGACGGCATCTTCCAGCGTTTCACCGGGTTCGATAAAACCAGCGAGGCAGGAATAGGATTGGGCGGCAAAATGCGCCTGTCTGCCAAGTAGGCAGCGGTCGCCGTCAATCACCAGCATGATGGAAACGGGGTCGGTGCGCGGAAAATGCTGGGCTTTGCAGCTTGTGCATTCACGCTTCCAGCCGCCGCTTGAGGGCGCGGTGGCGCTGCCACATTTTGCGCAAAAACCATGTGCACGGTGCCAACCGATCAGGCTTTTGGCTTGCGCCAAGATCCCGAGTTCTGACGCAGGCATCAGGCCTTGAACGGCAATCGAGCGCAAATCACTGGTAAAATATCCCGACGGGGCTGGCTGTTCGGCCTGTCTTGGCGCATGGGCGCGGGCAAAGGCGGGAATTCCGTCCAGCAGACCCAAAAAAACAGTCAGATGGGATGCGCCGATGGCATCGGCCTCTTTGGGGGTAAACCAGAGGCCGTAATCTTGGCCGTCAAAGTGGAAAAACGGATGATCACCCTCCAAAATCAGCTCGATCCGGCGCGGATCAGCGGCAAATTCGGATTGTTTGGCGGGATTGTCGCGAAATTGTGCAACCCGATCCAGCGGATTGGTGGCATAGCCCAAAGCAGAGGAGCGTTCCTGCCGGATGAGAGTTTGATCCTGTGCCACACTGCAATCCTTCCATGTCAGCAAGGCCGCGCCTTAAAGGCAGCCTGTTGGGCGTGTGTGTCTGAAAACGGGCGGGATGTCATCCCCCAATCTTGCTTTGTTTGTCCGAAAACCCTTGCAAAGAACGCATGGCAGTGGTGTTTTGACTTGTTTTTAGGGGCGCCTTCAGCGATAGAAGGAGCGGGAGGTTGGTGGTGGACGTACCACTCGCCAACCGGGTCAGATCCGGAAGGAAGCAGCCCTAACGAGAACGGGCGGGTCTCCGTCCAGCCTCCCACCTTTTAGCCGACAATCAGGGTTGCATTGGCTTTGCCGAATGAAACGCCCGGACTGTCGTTTTGATTTCCTAAAGGCCTGTTGCTCCTTGAAGGTTCTTGGCCGACAGGGGCAGCTTTGATCCGACAAAGGTTCAGTGTTTCCGGTGATGTCCGATATCGATCACGCCCCTTCAGAACAGGCTTTAAGTGATGGTCCGGTTTTACCGGGCTTTGAGGCAGCGGCGACGAGCGCTGTGCCCTATCGGGTTCTGGCCCGCAAATATCGTCCGCAAACCTTTGATGATTTGATCGGCCAGGAATCCATGGTGCGGACTTTGTCCAATGCCTTTGCGGCAGGGCGGATTCCACAGGCATGGATTTTGACGGGTGTGCGCGGGGTCGGCAAAACCACAACGGCGCGGATTTTGGCGCGCGGCTTGAATTACCAGACAGCGGCAGGCGGCGGTGGTCCCACCGTGGTCATGCCGATGGAAGGCGTGCATTGTCGCGCGATCATTGAATCACGCCATATCGATGTGCTGGAAATGGATGCCGCCTCCCATACCAGTGTGGATGACGTCCGCCAGATCAATGACAGCGTGCGCTATGCACCGGTATCCGCACGCTACAAAGTCTATATTATCGACGAAGTGCACATGCTTTCGAAAAGCGCGTTCAACGCCTTTTTGAAAACGTTGGAAGAGCCGCCGCCGCATGCAAAATTTATTTTTGCAACCACCGATATTCGCTCTGTTCCTGTAACGATTTTATCGCGCTGCCAGCGCTTTGATTTGCGGCGTGTTGAGGCCGAAACATTGATCGCGCATTTGCAACGCATTTGCACAGCCGAAGCGATTGGCGTGGATGCCGAAGCCTTGTCGATGATTGCGCGCGCCTCCGAAGGATCGGTGCGTGATGCCTTGTCTTTGCTTGATCAGGCCATTGCCTATGGCGGGGATCATGTGGAAGCGGATTCAGTCCGGCAAATGCTGGGCCTTGCGGATCGCGGCCGCATTATTGATTTGTTTGAATCGGTGATGAGCGGTGACATTGCCAAAGCCTTGCATGAATTGCGCGCGCAATATGATCAAGGCGCTGATCCCGCGACCATCATCAGTGATCTTGCGACTTTCACCCATTTTGTCACACGCTTGAAAGTGGTGCCGGAAGCCGCACAGGACGGATCGGTGACAACGGTTGAGCGGGAGCGCGGTCTGGCCCTGAGTATTTTGTCGATGCGCGAATTGTCCCGCTGCTGGCAGATGTTGTTGAAGGGTCATCGTGAAGTGCTGGATGCCGCTCGTCCCATGGCAGCGGCGGAAATGTTGCTGATCAGGCTGGCTTATGCCGCCGATCTCCAGACCCCCGATGATGCATTGAAGGCTTTTGAAACCAATCCCCAAGGTCCGGCGGGTTCGCCCACTCTGCCGCGTGGCGGCGGTGGCGGCGCCAGC
>Ga0209085_1002411_pt1 | contig 10672 bp, 11 predicted proteins | sample C_131016_EF_Meta_FD_187310 | JGI IMG/M metagenome (GOLD analysis project Ga0209085, IMG submission 187310) | Freshwater microbial communities from Lake Croche, Canada to study carbon cycling - C_131016_EF_MetaG (SPAdes) (version 2) | ecosystem: Environmental > Aquatic > Freshwater > Lake...
CGCGGCCGGGCTGGTGCTGGAAAGCATGGCGCATGCCACCGCGCGCGGCGCGACCATTCTGGGCGAGATTTTGGGTGTGGGCGAGCGGGCGGATACGTTTCACCGCACCCGCTCCAGCCCCGATGGCCTGGCGATTTCCGGCGCGGTGGAGAATGCGCTGCGTGATGCCGGCCTCAGCGCCCATGCCATTGGCTATATCAATGCGCATGGCACCTCCACGCCGGAGAATGACAAGATGGAGGCCATGGCGATGCATCTGGTCTTCGGCGAGACCTGCCCGCCCATCTCTTCCACCAAATCCATGCTCGGCCACACCCTCTCGGCCGCGGGCGCGATTGAGGCGGTGATCTGCCTGTTGGCGCTGCGCGACCAGATGCTGCCGCCCACCATCAACCAGACCGATACCGACATGGCGCTGGGGGTGGATGTGGTGCCCAATATCGCCCGGCCGCATGGTTTTTCGGCGGCCTTGTCGAATAGTTTTGGTTTCGGCGGGCAGAATGTCTGCGTGGTGCTGGGCGGGGCTGAGGCGTAGGCGACCATCGGCGCTAATGCCGAGAACCGCGACCGCCTGCTCGCCGCCGTGCGCGCCACCACGCTGACCGGCAGCCCGCGTGGCACGCGGGTCTCGCTCGATGCCTATGGCAACCCGGTTTATGACGCCTTTATCCGCCGCGTGGTGCGCCGGCCGGATGGCAAGCTGCGGAATGCCGCCGTGGAGACCTATCCGAAGGTTGACCAATTCTGGGGCTTTGATCCGGATACCTATATGCGCCAGCCGGCCTATTCGCGGGCCTTCCAGGGGCCGCGGTGAAGGCTCTCGAACTCAGCAATGTGGTGGTGCGCTTCGGCGCGCTGCGGGCGGTCGATGGCGCGAGCCTCGCCCTGGAGCAGGGGGAGAGCCGCGCCGTGATCGGCCCGAATGGCGCCGGCAAAACCACGCTGTTCAACGCCATCACCGGGGTGATTCGCCCGGCCGAGGGCCGCGTGGTGATCGAGGGCTGGGATGGCACGCGCGCCAGCCCGCAGGCGCGCGCCCGCCATGGCGTGGGCCGCACCTTTCAGATCACCAACCTGTTTCCCGAATTGACCATCGCCGAGAATATGCGGGTGGCGCTGCGCGGCCTGACCGGCGGGAAATGGAATTTTTGGGGCAGCGATGACGCGGGCGCGGGCAGGGCGGCCATTGCCCAGGCGCTGGCGGCAGCGCGGCTCGAAGGCCAGGATGAGATCCAGGTGAAGCACCTCTCCTATGGCGCCCAGCGCCAATTGGAATTGGCCATGGCGCTGGTGCAAAAGCCGCGGCTGCTGCTGCTGGATGAACCGGCCGCCGGCCTCTCGCCCGTGGAGCGCGGCGCGGTGGCCGATATCGTCCGTGCCCTGCCGCGCGATATCGCCATGGTGCTGATCGAACATGGTATGGACCTTGCACTTGGCCTGGTGGACAGCGTGACCGTGATGCATGAGGGCCGCGTGCTGCTGAAGGCCGCGCCCGACCAAATTCGCGGCAATGCCCAGGTGCAGGAAGTCTATCTGGGGCGGGCGGCCTGATGCTCAGCGTTCGTGACCTGCATGCCGGTTATGGTGCAGGCGCTGGAGGGTGTGGTTGCCCTGCTGCGCGATGAGGGCTTGGGCGTGCTGCTGGTGGAACAGAAACTCTATTCAGCGCTGGCCGTGGCGAACCGTGTTTCGGTGCTGGAGGGTGGGCAAATTGTCCATTCCGCGCCGATTGCCGAGAGCCCGGCCGAGACCCTCACCCGTTTTCTGGGAGTTCACTGAACATGGCGATCGACGCCCATACCCATACGCTTTGCCCGGGCGTGAACCCGCTGGTGGCCGGCCGGCCGGAGCTGGCCGCCATCCCCTATCAGCGCGACCTCTCGGCCGAGAGCCGGGCGGTAGATCACGACCAGTTTCCCGATCTGCTCAAGGCGTTTTTGCAGGCCGAGCGTCGGCTGGCCGATATGGCGGAGATGCGCATCACCCATCAGGTGGTGGCGCCGGCCCCGGGCCAGCAGCATTACTGGGCCGAACCCGCTTTGCTCGACCAACTCAGCCGGTTGCAGAATGAGCATGTGGCGGCGATGTGCGCAGCCAACCCCCGGGCCTTCTCCGGCCTGGGCACGCTGCCGATGACGGCACCTGATCTAGCCATTGCCACGGCAACCCATGGGGTGGAGAGCCTCGGCCTGAAGGGTTTTCAGATCGACACCCGTGCGGGCGCTATGGAGCTTTCTGACCCGGCACTGGACCCGCTCTGGGCGCGGCTGGAGCGGCTGGATACGGCGGTGATGCTGCATCCGCTGGGCTTTTCTGATGGCATGCGCCTCTCGCCCTTCTTCATGGTCAACACCGTGGGCAACCCGATGGAGGAGGTGATCGCCGCCAATCACCCCATCCTGGGCGGCGTGCTGGACCGCCACCCCGGGCTGCGGATCAAGATCGTGCATGGCGGCGGCTTCTACCCCTTCCTGATCGGCCGGCTGGACCATGCCTGGAAGCACCGGCCGGAGCTGCGCAAACTGACCGCCGAGGCGCCTTCGGCCTATCTCAAGCGCATCTGGTACGACACGGTGGTCTTCGAGCCGGCCATTCTGCGCATGCTGGTCTCGCTGGTGGGTGCCGAGCGGGTGATGCTGGGCAGCGATTACCCCTTTGATATGGGCGATCTGGACCCTTTGGGGATGCTGGAATTCTGTGGTTTTTCGGCGGAAGATACAGCGCAGATCGCTTCCCGCACGGCGACGGATTTCTTCCGCCTGAGTTGACCCAAACCCCTCCGCCGGCCCAGGCTGCCTGCGGAGGAGCCCCAAAAATGCCAGACACCATGCTGCCCACGGCCGCGGAATTTGAGATCTATCTCGATTCCATCCGTCGGCTTGTGCGCGAAAAACTCATCCCGGCCGAGCCGCGGCTGGATGGCCAGGAGACCCTGCCGGAGGATCTGACGCAATTGCTGCGCGATGGAGGCCTGTTCGGCATTTCCATCCCCACCGCCTATGGCGGGCTGGGCCTGACGATGGAGCAGCAGGTGCGGGTGATGTTTGAAGTGACGCGCGCCTCCAGCGTCTTTCGCGCCCGCTTCTCCACCACCATCGGCCTGGGCAGCCAGCCCATCCTCTATAACGGCACCGAGGCGCAGCGGCTGGAATGGCTGCCGCGCATGGCCAGTGGCGCGGCGACGGCCAGCTTCGCCCTCACTGAGCCCGAGGCCGGCAGCGATGCCGGCGGCCTGCGCACCACGGCGCGGCGGGAGGGCGATGAATTCGTCATCAATGGCACCAAGCGCTACATCACCAATGCCCGGCAGGCCGATGTCTTCATCGTGATGGCGCGCACGGTGGAGGGCACGAGGGATGCTTCGGGCATTTCGGCCTTCATCGTGCCCGCCGGCACGCCCGGCCTGTCCTGCGGGGCGGCGGATCAGAAAATGGGCCAGGATGGTTCGGCCACCTCGGAGGTTTATTTTGATGAGGTGCGCGTGCCGGCCTCCGCCCTGATTGGCGGGCGCGAGGGCGGTGGCTTCAAGACCGCCATGCGCGGCATCAACCATGCCCGGCTGCATGTGGCGGTGACCTGCGTCGGCCAGGCGCAGCGCCTGCTGGAGGAGGCGCTGGCCTATACGATGAACCGCCGGCAATTCGGCCAGGCGCTGGCGGAATTCCAACTGGTGCAGGCGCAATTGGCCGATAGCCGCTCGGAGATTTTGGCCGGGCGCAGCATGATCCTGGAAACCGCCCGCGCCTTTGATGCGGCGGGCGAGGCGCAGGGGCCGATTGTGGCCGATATCGCCTGCTGCAAGCTGTTCTGCTCGGAGATGGCCGGCCGCGTGGCGGACCGGGCGCTGCAATTGCATGGCGGCATGGGCTATATGCATGGCACGGTGGTGGAGCAGTTGTTCCGCGATGTCCGGCTGTTCCGCATTTTCGAGGGCGCGTCGGATGTGCAGCGGCTGCTGATCGGCAAGACGATGGTGGCCGAGGCGAAACGGGCATGAGGCGGCGGCTGCTTTTCGCGGGCTTGGCCATGCCGGCCTTGGCGCAATCCAGCACCATTCGCATCATCAGCCCTTATACGGCGGGCGGTGCCTCGGATATTCTGGGCCGCTTCGCCGGCCAGGCGATTGGCGAGGCGCTGGGGGTGACGGTGGTGGTGGAAAATCGCACCGGCGCTGGTGGTAATCTGGGGGCCGAGGCGGTGGCGCGCGCCGCCCCGGATGGCACCACCTTCCTGGTCATGGCCGCAGCGCAGGCGGCCAATGCCACGCTTTATCGCAGCCTGCCCTTCAATGTGCTGCGGGATTTCGCCCCGGTGGCGGTGATCGGCGTGGTGCCCAATCTGCTCTCGGTGCATCCATCGGTGCCGGCGGGCGATGTGGCGGCGTTTATCGCCTTCGCCCGGGCGCAGAGTGCTGGCATCACCTATTCGTCTGCCGGAGTGGGCACCATTCCGCATTTGGCGATGGAGCTGTTTCGCCATCGCGCCGGCTTTCAGGCCACCCATGTGCCCTTCCGTGGCACCGCGCCTGCGGTGACCGAGGTGGTGGCCGGGCGCATCCAGGCGATGATGGAAAACCTGCCGCCACAGGCGCAGCAAGTGCGGGCCGGGGGGCTGCGCGGCTTGGGGGTTTCCACCGCGGCGCGGGTGGCGGATTTCCCGGAGATTCCCGCCATCGCCGAGACCCTGCCGGGGTTTGAGGCGCTGGCCTGGCAATCGCTGGTGGCGCCGGCTGGCACGCCGCCCGCCATGGTGCGGCGGGTGGGTGAGGTGGTGCTGGCCGCCACCGCCGCGCGGGCTGGGCAACTGCGTGGTATGGGTTTCATCCCTGGCACCATCGGCCCGGACACTTTCCCGGCCTTTTTGCAGGCCGAGGTGGAGAAATGGGCCGAGGCCGTGCGTATTTCTGGAGCAACCGCCGAATGAAGACCCGTGTCACCGAAATGCTCGGCATCCGCTACCCCATCGTGCAGGGGGGGCTGGCCCGGGTGGCCTATGCCGAGCTGGCTGCCGCCGTCTCCAATGCCGGGGGCTTGGGGCAGATCAACACCGCCTCGCTGCTCGACCCTGAGGCGCTGCGGGCGGAAATCCGCCGCTGCCAGGCGCTCACGGCGCTGCCCTTTGGGGTGAATTTCCCGATCAACCGGCATGACCTCAACCCGCTGCTCGATGTGGCGCTGGAGGAGGGGGTCAAGGTGATCGCGCTGACTGCGGGCAACCCGGCACCCTATCTGCGCCGCTGTGAAGGCCATGCCGTGCACACCCTGGTGCTGACCGCCGGCCCCGAACTGGCCCGGAAGGCCGAGGCTGCGGGCGCGCATATGGTGGCCACTGTGGGCTTTGAGGGCGGCGGTCATATTGGCCGTTCGGATGAGACCACCATGGTGATGGTGCCGCGCGTCGTGGATGCGGTGAAAATTCCGGTGCTGGCGAGTGGCGGCATTGCCGATGGGCGGGGGCTGCTGGCGGCCCTGGCGCTGGGGGCGGAGGGGGTGGAGATGGGCACCCGCTTTGTCGCCACCATCGAGGCGCGGGCGCATGAGAATTATAAGCAGGCGCTGGCCGCGGCCTCGCCCGATGGCACCATGCTGATCAAGCGTTCCATGGGCATGCCCGGGCGCACGCTGCGCTCGCCCATGGCCGAGCATATCGTGGCGCGCGAGGCGGCGGGGGCGGAGAAGGCCGAGTTGCTGGAACTCGTGGCCGGCCGGGTGAATGCGCTTGGCACCGATGAGGGCCGGCTGGAGGAAAGTTTTGTTTGGGCCGGGCAATGCGTGGGCCTGATCCATGACGTGCTGCCGGCCGGCGAGGTGATCCGCCGCATGGTGGCCGAGGCTGAGGCCGGGATCGCGCGGTTGCGCGGCATTGCTGAGCCGATGTGAGGGCGCGGCAATCCAGTGGGGCGCTAAAACGCCAAATAGCCAAAGGCCTTTGCCCTCTCGCGCAGTCCTGCCAAAAAAAATAATGAAATCCAATAATCTAACGAAGGTGCAGGAAACTCAGTTTCCTGCTGGGGTGCTCGAGGGGCAAAGCCCCTCGATCTTTTTGTCCCTCGCCATTCGTTTTTCAGCATCTGTTACCCGCGCAGCGTAGCCCCCGTGGCCTTGCCAATGGCCGCCACCACCTTGGCCACCACCGCCTCGATCTCGGCATCGGTCAGGGTGCGTTCGCGCGGCTGCAGGGTGAGCTGGATGGCGAGGCTGACCTTGCCTTCGGGCAGTCGCTCGCCGGCATAGCGGTCAAACAGCACGACATCGCTCACCAGCGCCCGCTCGGCACCACGCGCGGCGCGCAGCAGGTTATCGGCCGGCACATCGGCATCGACCAGCAAGGCCAGGTCGCGCCGCAGCGGCTGGAAGGCGGGCAGGTCGGGCGGGGCCTTCTTGCGGCGCTTGGGCTCGGGCACGGCGTGGAGAAACACCTCGGCCGCCACGGCGGCGCCGGCCAGGCCCAGCGTGTCGCGCAGCTGCGGGTGGATTTCGCCAAAATGCGCCAGCACCGTCTTCGGCCCCTGGCGGAAGGTGCCGCTGCGGCCGGGGTGGTAATGGCCGGGGGCATCGGTGGTGATGGTCACGCCGGCCATGGGCACGCCGAGTGCCTCCAGCACCGCCTGGGCATCGGCCTTGGCGTCCAGCGCCTCCACCGGCCGGGCGGGGGCGGCCCAATTGGCCGGGGTGCTGCCGGCGCGGAGCGTGCAGGCCATGGCGAGTTGGCCGTCCGGCGCGGTGGAGCGGTAGCCGCCGCCCACCTCGCTCAGGGCCACATCGGCAAAGCCGCGCGCGGCATTGGCGGCGGCGGCGCAAGCGAGGCTGGCCACCGGGGTTGGGCGCATCTGGTTGAGATCGGAGGCGATGGGGTTTTCCAGCCGCAGCGCCGCCGCGCCGCCGCCGAATTGCTCCGCCGTGGCCTGCGCCACAAAGCCATAGGTTACATTGTCCTGGCAGCCACGGGCGGCGAGGATGCGCCGCGCGGTGATGGCGCGGCGCTGCTTCGCATCCACCGCAGGCGGCGGCACGGCGAATGGCACGGGCAGCGAGACTGCGGGCACCGCATCCAGCCCGCCCAGGCGGAGGACTTCCTCCACCAGATCGGCCTCAGCCTCGGTCGCCTCGCAGCCCTCGCGCGCGGCTTCTGCCCGGGCGGGGTCCAGCCCCGGGTCCATATCCAGCGTGATGGCGGCGGCGATGTCGTTGCGCCAGGAGGGGACGGCCACGGTGACGGAGGCTGCGTCGCGGGCAAGGGTGGTGAAGCCCAGGGCTTCCAGCCGCGCGACGGCGTCATCCGGCGCCACTGCCATGCCGCCCAGGCCCATCAGCCGTTCGAAGCGCAGCGTGGCGTGGCGGCGCCAGTTTGGCTCCTGGCCGGCCTCGGAGATGTCGCTGGCCTCGCCGCCGCAGAGTTCCATGATGATGGCGGTGGCCATGTCCAGCGCGCGCGGCGGCAGGGCCTGGTCCAGGCCGCGCTCGAAACGCTGCCGGGCATCGGTGAAGACGGCGTGGCGGCGGCCGGAGAGGGCGATGCGCACCGGGTCGAACAGCGCGCTCTCGATGAAGCATTCGGTGGTGTTCTCATCGCAGCCGGAATGCTCACCGCCGATGATGCCGCCCAGCGCCTCGGCGCCGGCCTCGTCGGCGATCACGCCATCCTCTTCGGTCAGCGTGTAGGTTTTGTTGTTCAGCGCGGCCAGGGTTTCGCCCGGGCGGGCCATGCGCATCGACAGCGTGCTGCCCTTCACCTTGGCCACGTCAAAGACGTGCAAGGGCCGGCCCAGCCCATAGGTAAAGAGGTTGGTGACATCGACCAGCGCATTGATCGGCCGCAGGCCCACCGCCACCAGCCAATCCTGCAACCATTGCGGGGAGGGGCCGTTTTTCACCCCCCGCACGGCGCGGCCGACGACCCAGCTGCAGGCCCTGGAATCCTCGATGTGCCAGTGCAGTGGCGAGGGGTAGCTGGCGGTGATGCTGGGGGTGGCCAGGGGCTTCAGCCGGCCCAGCCCCGCCGCCGCCAGGTCGCGCGCGATGCCGTGGACGGAGAGCGCGTCACCGCGGTTGGGCGTGACCTTGATTTCGATGATGGTGTCGAGCTTGGCGTATTCGGCATAGGGGCGGCCAATGGGGGCGTCTTCCGGCAGGTCGATAATGCCGGAATGGTCATCGCCCAGGCCCATTTCGCGGGCGGAGAGCATCATGGCCTCGGATTTCTCGCCGCGGATTTCGCCCACTTTGAGGGTGATGCCGGTGCCGGGGATGAAGGCGCCGGGGAGTGCGGCCACGCCGATCAGGCCGGTGCGCGCATTGGGCGCGCCGCAGACCACGGCGTATTCACGGCCATCGCCGATATCGACGCGCAGCGCGCGCAGACGGTCGGCATTGGGGTGCTGGCGGGCCTCGATCACCCGGGCGATGACGAAGCTGGCCAGGGGGGCTGCGCGGTCTTCTACGCCCTCGACCTCGATGCCGATGCGGGTGAGGGTTTCGCAAAGCGTTGCCGTATCGGCCGCGAAATCGAGATGGGCGCGCAGCCAGGAGAGCGGGAATTTCATGTCACACGCCCTCATGCAGGGAGGCGGGGGTCAGTGGGCTCGACGCGTAATGGGCGAGCCAGCGGATATCGCCCTCGTAGAAGGGGCGCAGGTCGGCGATACCGTGCTTGAGCATGGTGATGCGCTCGATCCCCATGCCAAAGGCAAAACCCTGCCATTCGCGCGCATCAATGCCGCAATTGGCCAGCACGCGGGGATGGACCATGCCCGAGCCCAGGATTTCCAGCCAATCGCCGCCGGCGCCGAGTTCGCCGGTCCGGCGGTTCCAGCCGATATCAACCTCCATCGAGGGCTCGGTGAAGGGGAAGTAGCTGGAGCGAAAGCGCACCGGCAGCGTGGCGATGCCGAAAAACGCGCGCAGGAAATCGGTGAGGCAGCCCTTGAGGTGGCCGAGCGTGATGCCGCGATCGATCACCAGACCTTCGACCTGATGGAACATGGGCGAATGCGTGGCGTCATGGTCGGCGCGGTAGGTGCGGCCGGGGGCGATGATGCGGATGGGCGGTTCCTGGCCGAGCATGGTGCGGACCTGCAGCGGCGAGGTTTGGGTGCGCAGGACGAGGGGGCGGCCATCGGCGCCGGTACCGGGGAGATAAAAAGTGTCCTGATCCTGCCGCGCCGGGTGATGGTCGGGGATGTTTAGCGCGCCGAAATTATACCAGTCGCTCTCGATATCCGGGCCTTCGACGGCGGAGAAGCCCATGGCGCCGAAGATGGCGGTGAGTTCCTCGATGGTGCGGTTGATGGGGTGGATGGAGCCGGCCGGAATGGGGCGCGGCGGCAGGGACATGTCCTGCTTTTCGGCCTGGAGGCGGGCGTTCAGATCAGCGGTGGCCAAAACGCCATGCGACATGTCGAGGCTGAGGTCGATCGCAGCGCGGGCCTCATTGAGGGCGGCGCCCCGCTGCTTGCGCTCTTCCGGTGGCAGGGCGCCCAGCCCCTTCATGAGGCTGCTCAGCCGGCCCTGCTTGCCGAGGAAGGCAACCCGCACGGCGTCCAATTCACGCAGATTGGCGGCCGCGCTCATGGCGGATTTCGCCTCGGCGACCAGGGCTTCAAGCTCATCACTCATCGGGGTGTTCCACGCAAAAGAAAAAGGCCGCCCCCCGTTACCGGAAGGCGGCCTGTTTGTCGTCCCTATCGGGCTGTTTAGACCGCCGCCTTGGCTTTTTCGATCAAGGCCGCAAAGGTCTCCGGCTCATCATAGGCGAGGGCGGCCATCACCTTGCGGTCCATCTCGATGCCGGCCTTCTTAATTGCGGCGATGAAGACGCTGTAGGTCATGCCCTGCTCGCGCACGGCGGCATTGATGCGCTGGATCCACAGGCCCCGGAACTCGCGCTTTTTGTTGCGACGGTCGCGATAGGCGTATTGCAGCGCCTTCTCGACCCGCTCGAGCGCGGGACGGTAAGTCGTGGACGACCGGCCGACATAGCCCTTGGCGAGCTTGAGGACCTTTTTGTGACGGGCATGGGCGGTAACGCCGCGTTTGACACGTGCCATGTTTCTATCTCCCCCTTACCGGCTCAAGCCGTATGGCAGCCACTGCTTGATGGTCTTTGCGTCCATCTCAGTCATGGTCTGGCTGCCGCGGTTCTGCCGCTTGGCCTTCTGGCTGCGCGCCGAGAGGTTGTGCCGCTTCTTGCCGGGGCCGGCCAGGACCTTGCCCGTGGCCGTGATCTTGAAGCGCTTTTTGGCGCTTGATGTCGTCTTCATCTTGGACATTCGGTACTCCCATTGCGCGGCCGGAACCGCGCGCCTGTATCATGCCCCAACCTTGCCCACGGAAATTCCGTGGCCCCCCGAAACGCAACGGGGACCGCACCATGCGGCGGGGGCATGTCTCCTCGGCCGGGCTGTCCAGGGCGCCGGCGCGGGAGCGCGGCTTATAGGCGGGACGCGGGATTGTCACAAGGGGGCGTGATGGACGGCGCAGCGGGGGGCATGCCACACATGGCACTCTCATGGAGAGGAACCCCGCATGATCGAGCTTTGGACCTGGAATACCCCCAATGGCCGGAAGATTTCGGCCGCGCTGGAGGAGATGGGCCTGCCCTATAAGGTGGTGCCGGTGAATATCAGCAAGGATGAGCAGTTCAACCCGGCCTTCCTGGCCTTCAGCCCGAATAA
>Ga0209085_1002412_pt1 | contig 10668 bp, 15 predicted proteins | sample C_131016_EF_Meta_FD_187310 | JGI IMG/M metagenome (GOLD analysis project Ga0209085, IMG submission 187310) | Freshwater microbial communities from Lake Croche, Canada to study carbon cycling - C_131016_EF_MetaG (SPAdes) (version 2) | ecosystem: Environmental > Aquatic > Freshwater > Lake...
ATGTCAAATCAAGTTGGACCTGGTACTGACGCTAGAGCAAATCAATTAAGTGATTATGTTTACAAACAAGTTGGTCAATTAGGTGGCGCTATTCTAGGTAAAAGATATGATGCAAAAGGAAACCAAATTAAATGAAAAAAGCACATCCTGGGTTTAAATCTGCACAAAAATCTATTGCTAAAAAACAAGGTGTATCAATGAAAGCCGCTGGAGCAATCTTAGCAGCAGGTGCTCGTAAAGCATCACCAGCCGCAATTAAGGCTAATCCTCGTTTGAAGAAGATTTCAGGCGTAGTTAAAAAGAAATCTAAATAATGTCATCGGGTCAATTTGTACGTAATGATGGTTTCAATAAAACTATTATGCGGGATGGTCTTATCCTTACCCTTCGTAAAGATGGAACTGTAAAAGTTCAAAGAGACCCTAAGACTGGGGATATAATTAAGGGGAATAAATGAAGAAAGTAGCATTCTGGGATAAAAAGAATCCTAAGAAAACATCTAGTAAATTAACCTCATCGCAAAAATCTGCTGCTAAGGCTAGGGCTAAAAAGGCTGGTAGACCTTATCCAAATCTCGTAGATAATGCGGCGGTTGCAAGGGGCAAGAAATGACCGCAGCGTGGACTCGTAAAGAAGGCAAGAATCCTAAGGGTGGCCTGAATGCGAAGGGTAGAGCATCCTACAAGGGTGGAACCCTCAAGCCTCCTGTAAAAAGCGGTGACAACCCCCGTAGAGCCTCATTCCTAGCCCGTATGGGCGGTATGCCAGGACCAGAACGTAAACCTAATGGGGAACCAACAAGATTGCTCCTATCACTTCAAGCGTGGGGTGCAAGTTCTAAGGCTGATGCTAAAAAGAAAGCAGCAGCAATATCTAAGAGAAACAAGGGAAAATAATGGCAATTGTAAACATTAGTGGAAAAGCAACACGCAAGATGGCAAAAGACCATAAGAGCGTTTCACCTATTCATAAGCCAGCATCAAAGCCAGGCGTTGATGGATATTCTTATTCAGCACCAATAAAATCTGCACAAGATAAGAAGTATAACGAAAAACAAATGTAATGAAGGCGGGGACAATGCAAGAGACAGTATCAATCGCTTGGTGCGATAACGGTATGGTAGATGGAAAGTTTATGCAAGGCGTAACAGATGTAATGTTAAAGTCTGGAGTAACTTTTAGTTCTACATTGAGAAGTCAAGGCAATCAGATTGCTAGACAAAGACAAACAGTAATTGATTACTGGTATGAAAAGTCTAAATCTGATTGGCTACTATGGGTAGATTCAGATGTAGTAATTAGTCCAGAAACATTTAAATTACTTTGGGATAACAAAGATGCTAAAGAGCGTCCATTGCTTTCTGGAGTATATTTTACTACAGATAATCCTGAAGAACCTTTAATGGTTCCAATGCCTACTGTATTTAGTTTTACCAATAAAGGTGATGGTACTTTTGGTTTAGCCAGAATTCATCCATTGCCAAAAAATAAATTAATTAAGGTTGATGCAACAGGGTTTGGATTTATCCTTATGCACCGCAGTATAGTTGAAAAAGTTAAAGCCGTATCCCCTGATGGTCAGATGTTTATGGAGATGGGCCGAGGAAGTAAATTTATAGGAGAAGACATATTCTTCTTTATGTTATGTGATAGAGCAGAGGTTCCGCTCTATTGCCATACTGGAGCGTTAGCACCACATATGAAACGGTTCTCTTTTGATGAACATTATTACAACGCATTTTTTGGTAAACCTAAAGAAGAACCTAAGTCAAAACTTATTACCCCTAATAAGAAAATCATTACACCTAGATAGGATAAACAATGGTAGCCGCAGTTGGTAAAGCAGGTAGCAGTCTAACAGCAGAACTTAATCGTCTTGCTGGTATTACTGATGTAGCACAATATCTTGATGCACAGGGTGCTGCTAATAAGTGGGCTGGTACTACTGGTCTTGCAACTGTTGGTGCTTTAAACTATAAAGTTAGTGCAAGCAGAACTCGTGATAATTTTAAAGACATTGATGGCGTATGCAATGAACTTGCATCAACAACTGGTCTAGCAGCACCTGCTGCCTTAAGGAGCATAAGCGCATAATGGCAACCACATTAACCAATATGATTGATGAAGTATCTATGAATTTATCTGGATACACATTAACTCAAGACCGTTCTACCTATCTTAAGACTGCAGTTACTACAACCACATCATCTAGTGCATCTCCTACATCTCTTAGCCTAGGCTCAACAGACAACGTAGGTAAAGGTATTGTTGAGATTGATGAAGAGTTACTTTGGATAGATACCTATGACCGAGTTGGTAACACTGCAACCGTTGCTCCATATGGTAGAGGATACTTAGGAACTACTGCTGCTACACATAGTGCAGATGCTAAGGTAACTATCTCTCCAACTTTTCCAAGATTTACTATTAAAAGAGCAATTAACGATACTATTAATGCTTTAGGCTCTAGTATCTTTGCCGCTACTACAACTACTATTACTTCTAATGCTGCTGTTGCAGCCTTTAGATTACCTACCCTTGTTACTTACAACGATACACGAGATTCATTAAATATTCGTAATATTCTATCCGTTGCTTATCAATCAATTGGTGCTAGTAAAGAATGGATTCCTATCCGTTCTTGGCGACTTGACAACAATGCTAATACTACCGCATTTACTAGTGGACAAACTATATCAATCTATGACCGTGTTCCATCTGGAAGAACTATTCAAATTGTATACTCTACAGACCCTGATGCATTTACAGATAACGCTCAAGATTTTGCAACACAAACTGGATTACCTGATTCTTGTAAAGACTTAACAATCCTTGGGGCTACCTATCGTTTGCTTACTAACCTTGACCCAGCACGTGCTTCAATGGTTAGCCCACAGGCTGATGAGACAGATAGCAAACGCCCATATGGTTCATCTCAATCTCTTACTAAAAGTATTTACGCTTTGTATAGTCAACGACTAGCCGAAGAAATTAAGAAACAAGAAAACAAATATCCTATCCGTGTCCACTACTCCCTCTAAATAGGAACATAAATGACAACTAGAAAATACTCATCACGAGCACAACAAACCACACTATCTAGTGCTATCACATCTACTGATACAACTATGGTTGTTGGTTCTGGCTCAAACCTTATGGGTGGTAAGACACCTTCAGCAAGTCAAACCTATACGGTTGTTATTGACCCAGATACAGCCCTTGAAGAAATTGTAGATGTAAGTAACTACGCATCTGGTAACACCCTTACCATTACTCGTGGTATTGATGGCTCTACTGGTGTAGCCCACTCTGCTGGCGCAGTAATTCGGCATATGGTTGTTGGTCGTGACTTACAAGAGGCCAATGACCACATTGAAAATGTAACTACAGCACACGGTTTAACTGTGGCAAACGTAGTAACTCTTGCTGGAAGCCAAACATTAACTGGTAAAACTTTAACTAGTCCAACCTTAACTACCCCAGCCCTTGGTACACCATCTGCTGCAGTATTAACTAATGCAACTGGATTACCTTTAACTACTGGCGTAACTGGAACTCTTCCAGTAGCCAACGGTGGTACTGGTATTACTTCACTTGGAACTGGCGTAGCCACATTCCTAGGCACTCCATCTAGTGCTAACCTTGCCGCTGCTCTTACAGATGAGACTGGAACTGGTTCAGTAGTACTTGCTACTAGCCCAACCCTTGTAACACCAACCCTTGGCGTAGCCACAGCCACATCTATTAATGGTACAACTATTCCTACAAGTGCTACTCTTGTTAAAACAAGTGATACTGGCACTGTAACTAGCACAATGATTGCCGATGGCACCATTGTTAATGCTGACATCAATACATCTGCCCAGATTGCTTATAGCAAAACTAACCTTACAAATAGCATTGTTAATGCTGACGTTAACGCATCGGCTGCTATTGACTGGACAAAATTAGGCATATCATCTACTGTTTCATCAACTGAAATTGGTTATGTAGATGGCGTAACTTCTGCTATTCAGACTCAATTAGATTCTAAATTAGCAACTGCTACAGCAGCAACCACCTATGCCCCATTGGCTAGCCCAGCATTAACTGGTACTCCTACTGCACCTACTGCTACTGCTGGAACTAGCACTACTCAAGTTGCAACAACAGCATTCGTAGGAACTGCAGTATCTAACCTTGTGGCATCAGCACCTGCAGCCCTTGATACTCTTAACGAGTTAGCAACTGCCCTTGGTAACGATGCAGCATTTTCAACAACAGTAACCAACTCTATTGCTACTAAGTTACCTCTTGCTGGTGGCACTATGACTGGTGCTATTGCAATGGGTACTAATAAAATTACAGGGCTAGGTACGCCTACAACATCTACAGATGCTGCAACAAAAGGTTATATTGATACCGTAGTACTTGCACCTAGCAATTTGACTGGCCCAATTACATCTGTTGGTGCTGAAACATCTATTGCGTCACAGACTGGAACTGGAACTAAGTTTGTAGTAGATACAAGCCCTACCCTTGTTACTCCAGTTCTTGGTGTGGCTACTGCTACATCTATCAATGGAACTACTATCCCATCAAGTAAGACTCTAGTTGCTACTGACTCAACTCAATATGTTGTTCCTAGCCAAACTGGTAACTCAGGTAAGTATTTGACTACAGATGGAACTACTTCATCTTGGGGAACAGTTGCTGCTGTATCTACTGCTGGTGGTTCTACAATTACTGCATCAGGTGCTGCAGTAAAACCACTTGTTCTTAAGGGTGCAACCTCACAAACTGCAAATTTGCAAGAGTGGCAAAACAGTAGTGGCACAGTAGGTGCTTCAATAGACCAATATGGAATTGCCACTCTTGCTGGCTTAGTAACATATGGCAATAACTCATTTGAAGGAAATCTTTCTATAGGTTCTTATTTAACTTCAAAATTATCAGTTACAACAGATTCTGCTACTAAAAAAGGTGCAGTAGTCAAAGGCGCTGCCTCCCAAACTGCAAACCTTCAGGAATGGCAAAATAGTGCTGGTGCTGTGTTAGCATCAGTTGGTTCTGATGGAGCATTTGTTTTGCCTGTATTAAAATCACCAGAAGAGCGCACAACTGTATCGGCTACGGCTGCTGCAACTACTGTAAACTTTGATGCTTCAACCCAAGGTGTTCTTTACTATACATCTAATGCTACAGCCAACTGGACATTGAATGTGCGTGGTACTTCTAGTACTACATTAAGTAGCATTCTTGCTGTTGGTGATGCAATTACTGTTAACTTCCTAGTAACTAATGGAAGCACAGCTTACTATCAGACAGCATTTAATATTGATGGAACTGCTGTAACACCTAAATATTCTGGTGGAACTGCACCTGCCTCTGGCAATGCATCTGCTATTGACGTTTACACATATACAATTGTTAAGACAGCAACAACACCTACCTACACCGTATTTGGTGCTGGTCCAATTAAATACGCTTAAGGAGACATAATGCCATTATTTAGCCCCGTATCTGCAGGTGGAATTGGTAAAGCAACAGTAACTGCTACTACTGGTTCTCCTGGTATTGATTCATCTACCCGCGCTGGTAAAACTATTTATAAATTTACTGGCTCTGGCTCTATTACTGTTGGTACTGCTGGCACTTGTGAGGTGCTAGTAGTTGCAGGTGGTGGAGGTGGCGGTATTGGTGGTGGCGGTGCTGGTGGAGTTATCTATAAAACTTCGCATTTTCTACCTACTGGAACTTTAACTGTAACTGTGGGTGGCGGTGGTACTGGTAGAGGTTATTGGACTGACCCAGGCAATTATCAAAAGAGTTTTGGTTTAATAGGTAACCCATCTATAATTGATTATTTAGCATCAATTGGTGGTGGCGGTGGTGGTGGTACTTCTAGTGCTGTTCAATCAGATTGTTCCACAGGTTTTGCTGGTGGTTCAGGCGGCGGTGGTGCTACTAGTGGTGGTCTGTCCGACGGTGTCGGTAATTACTTTGGAGCAGCAGGTGGTGGAAGTCTTGCTGGACAAGGAAATAGTGGAGGCTCTGGTAGTGGTAACGGCGGAGGCGGAGGCGGTGGTGGGGCAAGTGCATCAGGAAATAGTGCTTCTGGCGGTACTGGAGGCGATGGTGGCGCTGGTACTCCAAATACAATAACTGGTCCATCTGTAACATATGCTGGTGGCGGTGGTGGGTTTAATGGTGCCTCAGGCGGCTCAGGTGGTGGTGGTACTGGTGGTAATTCTGGTACTGCTGGAACTGCAAACACTGGTGGTGGTGGTGGTGGTTCTAATAGTTCTGGTTTTAATGGTGGTTCAGGCGTAGTAATTGTGGTGATTGGATAATTATGGCTCACTTTGCAAGAATTGAAGACGGCGTAGTCCGTCAAGTAATTGTTATTAACAATGAAGTTTTAGAAAACAAAGCATTCCCAGAATCAGAATCAATAGGTATTGCATTTTGTAAATCACTTTATGGCGCAGATACAGAGTGGTTACAGACTTCATACAATGCAAGTTTTAGAGGAAAATATGCTAGCGGAGGTATGACCTACGACCCAGCAACCGATACATTTAATTAAGGAGCACTGTAACTAATGGCTTTAACCAAAAAGATTCTATTTAGAGGTGCTGCTACTACAACTGTAGGAACAACTCTTTATACAGTTCCTCCTTCAACAATAACAACTGTGTTAAATATTGTAGTAACTAATACTGCTAGTAGCGTTGGCACATTTACAATTGCCCTTGATTCAACAACCATACATACAACTACAAGCATTGGCCCTAACTCAAGTACCTATATTGACTGTAGTCAAATCATTACTGCTGGTATGACTATTACTGGTGGAGCATCAGCAACTAGCATTAACTTCCATATTTCTGGAGAAGAGAATTCTTAGTGGGAATTGAAAATGTTCCAGATAGCGCACCCTGGCTTAACACTCACTTTAACTTGCCTTATGGCCTACGCTTACAACAAACTAAAAACGCTGGCGATACATCAGTAACAATCCCTGCTGGGATTACATTTGTTTATGCTATTGCAGTTGGTGGTGGCGGTGGTGCTAGCAATCAAGATGGCGGTGGCGCTGGCGGTATTGCTTGGGGTTGGACACTAGCAAACTCAACTTGTATAGTTGGTTCAGGTGGTGCAGCGTCTACTGCTGGTGGTTATACAAGATATGGAAATGTAATCGCAGGAGGTGGTGGCGGAAACTCACTAGGAGTAATAGGTGGTGGTGGGTCAGGTGCTGGTTCGGGTAACAACGGTGCAACAAATTATTGGGGAATACCAGCAGGTATTAATGGCGGTGCGGCTCCAGCAAAAGGCGGCTCAGGTAGTGGCGCAGGTGGTGGCAGTCGTTCTACAACATCTGCAACAATTGGTGGAGCAGGTGGCGATGGAATTTCAGGTGGTGGCGGTGGCGGAAATTCAGGAACAACAGGAACTTGTGGCGCTGGAGCAGGCGGTAATGGTTTAACAGGTGGCGGTGGAGGTACTGCTCGTTCATCATCGGGAACTTGTACAGGCGGTAATGGTGGCACTGGTTATTCAATTTTAAATCCATCAACAACATACACAGGTGGAACTGCTACAAGCGGAAGTGCTAGTGGCTATGGTGGTGGTGGCGCAGGTGTAGCAGGTAATGGCGCAGCACCATCAGGTTCGGTTGGCGGTGCTGGTGGACTTGGCGGTGGCGGCGGAGGTGCTGGTCTTACAGGTGGCGCTGGCGGCAACGGAATACTTTACCTTTTTTACTAGGAGATAATTATGAGCGCATCAATTTATAGCAATTCATCATTTACCGATACACCTTATGGACTTAAACTGCAACAAACAATTACTGGTAGTGGTGCTATGGGTACTGCAACTGGTTCGTCTGTAATCCCTACTGGTATTAAAAGAATTTATGCAATTGTAATTGGCGGTGGTGGTGGCGGTGGTTCAGCCACAACAGCAGGCGGTGGAGGCGGTGGTGCAGGAGGATATTCTGCTGGTTGGACTTATATTTCAAATACAGTAACAGTTGGTGCAGGTGGTTCTGGCGGTAATTCTGGTACAAGTGGAACTGCTGGAAATTCAAGTGTTTATGGAATGATTATTGCCAGTGGTGGTGGAGCAGGTTTACTCAACCAAACAGGTGGCGCAGGTGGTGCAGCAACATCTGCTGGTGGAGTTTCTTATACAGGCGCTCCTGCACCTGTAGCAAATGGAATTGGTTATGCAGCAGGCGCACATAACTCAGGCGTAACTAGCCCAGCAGGAGTTTCCGCAGGTGGTGCAACAGGAAGTACTGCAACTACTGGAACTGCAAATGGTTCTTCAGGTGGTCGCGGTCTTATCTGTGGCGGTGGTGGAGCAGCAGGAACAGTAGGCGTAGGTACAGGCGGTGCTGGTGGTACTGGTGATTTCTACGCTGGTGGTACTGGTACATCAGGAACAGGAATTACTTTTGGCGGTGGCGGAGGCGGAGCAGGTTACACATCTGTTGGCGCAAATGCTTCTGCTAACAATGGCGGTAATGGTGGTTCAGGCGGTGGTGGTGGAGGCGGTGCCTCAACACTAGGTACTGCTGGTTCAGGCGGTAACGGCGTTGTCTTTCTATATTACTAAGGAGTTCTAATGGTCAGTCGTGATATAACCGAAGGTCGTGGTAGTGCAACAGCCAGCATTGGTCGTTCTATTGCTGTTGACCTTGGTATTACAGCAGATAGTTCTGTCTGGACAAATACAGATGTAGCCTATGATGTAGCCCTTGGTGGTATGCCATTTATTTATGCAGTATCAGATGCTAGACCATACATCAGACAGACTGCACCTTATAAGAAAAACCAGTTTGATAACAATCAAGAGCCAGGTGAGCAATCACTTACTGGCTGGTGGATTAGAAGTCAATCATCATTTCATTCTGGTACAGGTATTAAATTTTATGACCCATCTGGTGGCGAGACAACAGCGCACAGATTTGCTGATTCTTCCAATGTGGATGTGTTTACTAAGGGACAAGTAACTTTACTTAAAGAAACTACTAATACTACTACCTCTACTGGTATATATAAACTTTTATCAAATGTATCTAGCAGTACAGATGTAGTTACTGCATACATTCCCACAAGTAGCACACTTAAAGACATTACAACTACTGGTTCAACTAATACTACATATGCAACAACTTCATCTGCAATCATAGATGTAGTAAGCAATGGAACAACTTTGTTTGTTGCCGATGCTACCCGCATTTATTATCAAACAATTGGTTCTACGGCTGCTTTAAACAACCATTACACTACTGGCAACTCAAAAGTAAAAATGGCGTGGGTTAAACAACGTCTTGTTGCTGCTATAAATACATCTATATATGAATTAACTGGCGCTCTTGGCACTACTACTTTACCAACCCCTGTTTATACTCACCCTAACACTGGCTGGACTTGGACATCTATATCTGAGTCAGGTTCTGCTATCTATGCTTCTGGCTATGCTGGTGGTACATCTGCTATTTATAAATTTGTTTTATCTACTCTTGGTGGTATGCCTACTCTTACCTCAGGTATTATTGCAGCACAATTACCAATAGGTGAAATAATAAATAAAATTGAATCTTATTTAGGTTATTTAGTAATTGGCACCAACAAAGGTGTGCGTGTAGCATCTATATCAGATACTAATGGAGACTTAAGTTATGGTCCATTAATTATTGAAGCAACCAATACAGGATTAGACTTTGCATTTAGAGATAGATTTGTTTATGTAACTGGTTCTATTGGTGGTTGCCCTGGACTATACAGAATTGATTTAGGTAACGAACTTGAGACTTTACGCTTTGCATATGCTACCGATACCTTCCTTAGTGGAGTAAGTGGTTATGCTACTAGCGTAGATTTTGTAGGTAACTCAGACCAAATAGCATTTACTACATCTGGTAGCAATGGTATTGCTATTCAATCAACTACAGTTCTAGCCCCATCTGGCTATATCAAGACAGGTAAGATTCGCTACGGAACTTTAGAGCCTAAGAACTTTAAACGTTTAATTGGCAGAGGTACATTTAATGTAGGAGAAACTACCTTATCTAGCGTAGGAACTAACTATGATGGTACCGAAACAGAGTATGACCATATTGTTTACAACAATGATGTTAACCCAGTAGAGATAACTACATCCGTTCCTGCTGTGGCACAAGAATTTCTAGCCTATAAATTTACATTAACCCGTGATGCTACAACCACATCAAGTGGTCCTACCTTCAAGGGATACCAGGCTAAAGCAACTATTGCTACACCTCGTGTAAGAGTTATTAAGTTTCCTGTTTACTGCTTTGATGTAGAGACAGATAGATATAATACTGTTGTTGGCTATGAGGGCAGAGCATTTGACCGTATTAGATTACTAGAAGAGATTGAAAAGACTGGTGATGTTATTACTTGGCAAGATTTAACTACATCTGAATCATTACAAGCAGTCATAGAAGAGGTATCATTTACTCGTATGACACCACCTGACAGACGATTTGATGGCTTTGGAGGAATCATAGAAATTATGATTAGGACAGTATAATGACACCGAATGATTACGCAGCACTAGTAGTAGCAATAACAACACTTGTTGGAGCCCTTGCTGCTGCAGTTAGATGGATGGTAAAGCATTACCTTGCTGAACTTAAACCAAATGGAGGCTC
>Ga0209085_1002413_pt1 | contig 10667 bp, 9 predicted proteins | sample C_131016_EF_Meta_FD_187310 | JGI IMG/M metagenome (GOLD analysis project Ga0209085, IMG submission 187310) | Freshwater microbial communities from Lake Croche, Canada to study carbon cycling - C_131016_EF_MetaG (SPAdes) (version 2) | ecosystem: Environmental > Aquatic > Freshwater > Lake | place...
CCACAGCGCCGTAGCGCCGCGTGCGGTCGGGGCGCAAGGGTCCATCTGCGTGGACGTTCGCCGAGTCGCCAAAAGTCCCCAAGACTACAATCGGCTCTCTCAGCAGCGAGGCGGAAGACGGTTTTTTGCCCGGTACGCCCAGCGACCAAGGACGCACGATGGCCCACGACTCCCAACCCACCTCTAGCTCGGCAGCCCATGAAGCAGCGGCCCTTGAACAACGGGCCCAGTTGCGCCAGGCAGCGCTGGAATACCACCAGTTTCCCACCCCCGGAAAAATCTCGATCGCAGCAACCAAACAGCTGCTCAACCAGCACGATCTGGCACTAGCCTATTCGCCCGGCGTGGCCGCACCGTGCGAAGAAATCGTCAAAGACCCAAACAACGCCTTCAAATACACCAGCCGGGGCAATCTGGTGGCGGTCATCACCAACGGCACGGCGGTGCTGGGCCTGGGCGACATCGGCCCGCTGGCGGCCAAACCGGTGATGGAGGGCAAAGGGGTTTTGTTTAAAAAGTTTGCCGGCATTGATGTTTTTGACATTGAAATCAACGAAAAACACGACCTGGACAAACTGGTCGACATCATCGCCTCACTGGAGCCGACCTTTGGCGGCATCAACCTCGAAGACATCAAGGCGCCCGACTGTTTTTATGTGGAGCGCAAGCTGCGCGAACGCATGAAAATTCCGGTCTTCCACGACGACCAGCACGGCACCGCAATCGTGGTGGGCGCGGCACTCTTGAATGGTCTCAAAGTGGTCGGCAAAGACCCCAAGCAAATCAAACTGGTCACCTCCGGTGCCGGCGCCGCCGCACTGGCCTGCCTGGGTTTGCTGCTCAAACTGGGCATTCCGCGCGAAAACATCTTTGTCACCGATCTGGCTGGGGTGGTCTACGAGGGCCGCACCGAGCTGATGGACGCGGACAAGGCGCTTTTCGCCCAAAAGACCGATGCACGCACACTGCGCGAGATCATTGCCGGGGCGGATGTGTTCCTAGGCCTGTCGGCGGGCGGAGTGCTCAAACCAGACATGGTCCAAAGCATGGCTGCCCGGCCGCTCATTTTTGCCCTGGCCAACCCGACGCCCGAAATACTGCCCGAAGAAGTGAAAGCGGTGCGCGACGACGCCATCATGGCCACCGGACGCAGCGACTTTCACAACCAGGTGAACAACGTCTTGTGCTTCCCCTACATCTTCCGCGGCGCGCTCGACGCTGGTGCCTCAACCATCACGGTAGATATGGAAATTGCCGCCGTGCACGCCATTGCCGAGTTGGCCCAGGCCGAACAAAGCGACGTGGTGGCTGCGGCCTATGCCGGTGAAAAATTGGCCTTTGGCCCGGAATACCTGATTCCCAAGCCCTTCGACCCGCGCTTGATGATGAAAATCGCCCCGGCCGTGGCCCAAGCCGCGTTCGAGAGCGGCGTGGCGCTGCGTCCGGTAAAAGATATGGACGCCTACCGCGAGCAACTGCAAAGCTTTGTCTACGCCTCAGGCACCACGATGCGCCCGATCTTTGCCATGGCCAAGAACGCGCTCAAAAAACGCGTGGCCTTTGCGGAAGGCGAAGACGAGCGCGTGCTGCGCGCTATTCAGATCGTAGTCGACGAAGGCCTGGCCATGCCCACGCTGATTGGCCGCCCGGCGGTGATTGCCGAGCGCATCGCCAAATTCGGTCTGCGCCTGCGCCAAGGCCAGGACTACGCGGTGGTCAACGTAGAGCAAGACCACCGCTACCGCGACTTCTGGCAAACCTACCACCGCATGGGCGAGCGCAAAGGTGTGACCGTGCAGGTGGCAAAAATCGAGATGCGCCGACGCCTCACGCTGATTGGCGCCATGCTGCTGCACAAAGGTGACGTGGACGGATTGATCTGCGGCACCTGGGGCACCACCGCGCTGCACCTGAACTACATCGACCAAGTGATCGGCAAGCGCCACTCAGCGCCAGTAGGCAGCAATTTAGACGTACAGGTATATGCCTGCATGAATGGCCTCATGCTGCCCGGGCGGCAGGTGTTTGTGGTCGACACCCACGTGAATTACGACCCAACGGCGCAAGAGCTGGCGCGGATCACGGTGATGGCAGCCGAGGAGATGCTTCGCTTTGGAATAACGCCAAAAGCTGCCTTACTAAGTCACTCCAACTTTGGCAGTAGCAATGAACCCAGCGCCGTGAAAATGCGCAAAACCCTGGAGATATTGCGGCATGAGGCGCCCTGGCTCGAAGTCGAGGGGGAAATGCACGGTGACATCGCGCTCGACGGCCAAGCCCGCACCGCGTTGATGCCAAACAGCGCATTGCAAGGCGACGCCAACCTGCTGGTCATGCCCAATATCGACGCCGCCAATATTGCTTACAACCTGCTCAAAACCGCAGCGGGCGGCAACATTGCCATTGGCCCGGTGCTCTTGGGGGCGGCCAAACCTGTGCACGTGCTCACTGCCAGCACCACGGTGCGGCGCATTGTGAATATGACCGCGCTCACCGTGGCCGACGCCAATGCCGCACGGTGAAAGCACGAACAGCCCAACAATGAACTCTTTTAATAGGGCCGCGTGAAAAAACTATTCCAACTCACTGTCGAAGGCCGCCACCGGGACCGGCTGCTGGACGCCAGCAAGCACGAAGTGCGCAAGTACGTAGCGCGCCAGCGCCGCGCCGCCTTGCCCGAAGGCGTGGATTATTGGGACTTTGCCTGCCGCTTTGGCAGCTGCGAAGCCGACGCCACCGAAGTGCATTTCGCCACGCTCATCGCCCTGATGGATGAGGCAGGGAAATCAGGGGCGCATGCCTTTTTTGTCAGCATCATTGGAGCGCATGGCGTGCGCGTGGCAAAACCCAAAGACGAAGGGGGTGGCTCGGACAGCCGCAGCGATCAGTTGATGCGCCATCTCGGCAGCTCCCGGTAAATCGCCGCCCCACCCGGAAAGGACCGATGCGTTGCAGAGGTCTCGGGTAAACCCTCGCATATTTGCGGTTTCTTGGCGTAGAACTATTGCGCTCAAGCCTTAGATGGACGACAATCATTGCTCGGGTTCGGGTCGTTTTTTTGATCGTTAACAAGGTTTTGAAGTGGTTTGCGGTAAGAATGTGGCAGCGGAACTGGCAAACCGCGTGTGCTTTGGGGTGCTGAGACGCGCAGCAACGGCGTTGCTCATCGCCCTGGCTTCGGGTCTGCCGACAGCACAAGCGCTAGGGGGGCAACTTCCAACGATTTCGAAGGAAGCACTGCCCGCCTCAGGCATCGAGACCTACCGCAACATTCAACGTGGCGGCCCATTTCCCTTCGAGAAAGACGGCGTAACTTTCGGTAACCGTGAGCGTATTTTGCCCCCGCAAAAGCGTGGCTTTTATCGTGAGTACACCGTTAAAACCCCAGGGGCTCGCAACCGCGGAGCCCAAAGAATTGTGTGCGGTGGTCCTGCCACCGCACCGGAAGTTTGTTACTACACGGCCGATCACTATGCGACTTTTCGCACGATCGTGCCTTGAATTGAATTTTTATTGATGAAAGTGAATCGGGGATGGACATGCCACTTCGAACCGTAAGAACGAATATCGTTCAATCGATACGCGCATTTCGCGTGTCGGATTTGCAAGAAGCTGCCCAAGGTTTGGGGCACCACTTCTTGTACGCCAATCTGGGCAGTGCCCAAACCAAGCAAGACGTTTTGGACCTAATTGGCGCACAGTTCACGCTCGCCACCAACGCGGGCAAAAACTTTGATGCGCTGTACGACAGCATGACGGACCCAGTGCACAAGTCGGGTCCACAGCCGGGTTTTGTGGCGGTGTTGGAGCACATCCCCGCCAATGCCAAGTTTGACAAAGAAGCGCGCGAGCAATTGCTCGACATATTCCGCGACACCGCAGACTATTGGGGGGAGCGAAAAATTCCCTTCCGATGCTTCTATTCTTTTCTGTAGCCCGTTCTGCACACACCAGCCAAGCAGAACGGGCGAATCAGGCAAGCACCGAGGCGGTGACTCCATCTGCCTTGGAGTCCGTGGCCGGTGGCGACAAGCTACCGAGCGACTTTCTTTTAGACGTGTCTCCTTTAGCACTGCGCATGAGCAGTCCATTTAATGCGGGCTACTGGCTCGCGGCTGCTTAGAACGCCCCACAGCGTGCAGTAGCGGGGCGACGCCCATAAAAAAGCCCGTTTAACAGCGGGCTTTTTTTGCGCCGTGGCCTCAGCGGCCATCCGCAAGGCATCTACAAATGTTGAACCAAGGCAACAAACTCTGACACCGGGATTTCCTGCGCGCGACGTTGCAGGTCAAAACTGCCACCAAAATTTCGGGCCTCAAGCCAACGCCCCAAGGTATGGCGTATGAGCTTGCGGCGTTGGCTGAAAGCCACTTGCACCAGTTCGCTGAACAATTCCAAATTAATCTGTGCTGGTGAACCCAAAGGCACCATACGCACCACGGCGCTATCGACGCGCGGCGGGGGCTCAAAACTCTGGGGCGGCACAAAAAGCACGTCTTCCATGGCGTAGCGCCATTGCAGCATCACGCTCAAACGACTGAAATCCGAGGTGTCGGGCGAAGCCACCATGCGGTCAACCACTTCCTTTTGGAGCATGAAATGCTGGTCTTGCACGCGGTCCACAAACTGCAGCAAGTGAAACAGAATGGGCGTCGAAATGTTGTAAGGCAGGTTGCCAACCACCCGTATTTTTTGCACAACGGGCGCCACTTCGCCCGGCCATGGTTGTAATGCCAGCTGGCCGAAGTCGACCCGCAACACATCGGACTCGATCACCCGCAGCTGCGGGCGCGCTCGAAGACGCAATGCCAAGTCGCGGTCTAGTTCGATCACGGTCAAGGCGCCCAAGCGCTCAACCAGCGGTTGGGTCAGGGCCGCCAGCCCAGGGCCAATTTCCACCACATGCTGGCCCGGCATCGGCGCGATTGCATCAACTACGGCGTCGATGATGCCGCCATCCGACAAAAAGTGCTGGCCAAATCGCTTGCGGGCAATATGCTGCATCAGACGGCGCGGCGCCTAAGCTTGAGCGAATTTTCCATTCAACGCGGCTCCCGGATTTCGACGAAAGCACGGTTACGAATATCGCGCTCCCAGGCGACATACGCTTCTTCGATGCGCTTGGCGCGTAACTCCGCGCGCAGGCGCTCGCGTATTTGCGCGGGGGTGAGTTCGACGCTGCGCCGCTCCATCACCTGCAGCAGGTGCACGCCAAAGCGCGAAACCAAGGGCTGGCTGATTTCGCGCTCTTTGAGGCGGTCCATAGCGCTTTCAAATTCAGGCACAAACATTCCCGGGTTCGCCCAGCCCAGGTCGCCCCCTTGGGACGCGCTGCCATCTTGCGACAGCTCGCGCGCAGCAAGCTCAAACGAGGTACTGCCCGCCATGATGCGCGCGCGGGTATCACTGAGTCGGGCGAAGGCCTGCGCTTGGCTCTCCTGCGGCGAGACGCGCAGCAGTATGTGGCGTGCGCGGGTTTGCGGCACCGTCTGCACCGCACTTGCTGCGCGGCGCTCCACGACCAGCAACAAATGAAAGCCTGCATCTGAGCGCACCGGCTCCGACACCTGTCCCACTGCAAGGGACTGGGTCGCATTAACAAAAAGCGGTGGGTAACGGTCTGCGCGACGCAGCCCCAGCTGACCACCATTGCTGCGCTCCGCCCCCGACAGTTCTTTAACCAGCCCGCCAAAGTCCTCGCCGGCGCGAATTCGCGCCAATATTCGTTGCGCCTGCGTTTGAGCCTGCGCTACTTGGGCCGCTGTGGGTTTATCAGGCAAGGCCACCAAGAAGTTGGCCAGGTTGATTTCTTGGGCTAGCGGGTCGGCGTTGGCTGCTTGGCGGGCAGCCAGGGCGTTTTCCACGTCGGTATCGGTCACTCGTACGCGCGACTCAACATCACGTTCATGCAAGCGACCCAGCAGAATCTGGTCGCGAATCTGTTCACGAAAGGCAGTTTGGCTGGTGCCGCGTTGCACCAGGCTCTGGCGAAACTGTGCGATATCCATCTGGTTCTGCGCCGCCAGGTTGGCTTCAGCTTGGTCAATGGCTGCGGAATCGGCGCGCAGACCTGAATCCCTCGCCAGCTGCAATTGCGCACGCTCGTTGACCAGACGTTCGAGCACCAAGGTGCGCAGCTCGCTTGCGGGTGGAAGTGCTTGGCGCTGCTGCGCCCGCTGCTCGGTGATTTGCAGTATTTGGGCTTGCAGCTCGGTATTGGTAATCGGCTCGGAGTTGACCAATGCGACGATGAAGTCCCCAGCCTGGCTATTTTGCGCCAGCGCGGCGCCGGGACACCAGGCGAGTATGGCAAGCAGGGCGGCCCAGGTAGCAAGGAAATGCAGTTTCATGGTGGTCAGTCGTATTTGCGGTTAGCGCTGCCTGCGGCGCTGGAGTCACGCAGGTTTTGGTAATGCGAGATATTGGTGGTCAGGGTTTTTTCCGGGCTCAGGCCAATCCGGGTGAAGCCTACAAACTCCAACTGAAACATCAGTCGCTGGTTGGCAGTCTCAGCGCTGGTTTGAACCCGTTCCATGACCAAACGGCCGATCCAACAGCCAGCATCGTACTCGAGCCCCAAAACGCTATCGACCAAGCGGCCGTCACGCAAGCTGTAGTTCATGCGGCCCAGTGCGTAGTAACGGCCCTCGCCCAGGCCTTGGCCAGCGCCCAGGTTCTCACCCGCGTCACCCCAAAGATCGTTGAGTGGCCACTGCCAGCTAGCGTCGACTTGCTCGCTGAGATCACGCTGAAAGCGGTAGGCAAGGTTGAGCACCCGGTAGCTCGATGGGTTGTAGCGCACGCCGAGTACGGAGCGCACGGATTGGTCGGTGCGGCCGTTGTACTGCACCGTGGAGTCCACCACCCACCGCTCCGTCAAGTTGACCGAAGCACCCAGCAAGATATCACTCACCCCGGAGACAGCCCCCGCAGTCGCTGGGTTGATCGTGACGTTTTGATCTTCCAAGCGCAACCGCTGCGCCACGCCAAAGCGGGCCAATTGGGCACCGTTGTCGGCATCAAGGTAGCGGGTGGTCAAGCCCAGAGTGAGCAAGTTGTTGTCAGAAATTTTGTCATTGCCCACGAACGCGTTTTCGGTGTAAATGGTGGCGAAATTGAAGTCATTGGCCCCCGTGTCATAGTTCGGCAGCATGCGTTGGTCATGGTACGGGGTGTAGACGTAGAACGCGCGCGGCTCCAGCGTTTGCACCACGGTGCGACCCATAAACCGGGTTTCGCGTTCAAACACCAGGCCACTGTCAAGACTGAAGGTGGGCACCGTGCTGTCCGCGACTCGGCTGCCCTGGTAGCTGGCGTCAAACTGGTACCCGGTGCTGTGCACTTGCAGTTTGGGCGTTAGAAAGCCCGCGGGGCGGATGAAGGGATAGCTTGCCTGCACCAGCGCGAAAACGCGCTGCGCGTTGGGTTGCAGGGTGAGTGTGCGGTCGGATTCGAACTGCGTCAGGTCCCCGTCCAACGACCAGTCCAGGCCCATCACATTGTTTTGCGCGTAACGGGCGCTCCACTGTGGCACCCGGTCGTAGGGGGGCGTGATAGGCGCAGTCGGGTCTTGCAAGGTTTGCCATTTCAGCACCTTGAGGGACGAGGAAAAATCGCCCCGACCCCAAGATGCGGTCAGGTCGGCGGGCAAGAGTCGCTGGGTGGCGCCGGCAACGATACTGCCATTGGCCACCACACTGCTGCTAGTGAAATCGCGCCAGTAGTTGTCGTCACCGACGCGGTTGACATTGGCCATGAACGTGAGATTGCCGATCGGTGAATCCACATTGCCGTTATGAACCAGGGCCGCACCCCAGCGGTCGGCCGAGCGCAGCTTGTCCTGGGGCATGTAGCTCAGCCGAAGGGCGCCCGCGTAAGCGGGCTCTAAGTATCGAAACTCGCCGCTCACATTCACACCTCGGGCCGTCATGAAGGTCGGGGTAATGGTTGCATCCCGGTTAGGCGCGATGTTGAGGTAATAGGGGCTAGATATCTCCAGTCCGTTGGCATTGTCGAGCCCGATGGTGGGCGGCAAGAGGCCGCTTTTGCGTTTCTCTGTCAAGGGAAAGCTAATCGGCAGGACGTGCACCAGCGGCACGCCCTTAAAACTGAGCACTGCGCTCTGGGCTTGTCCAATTTCTTCGTCATTGTCTATATCAATGCGCGTAGCGGTTAGCACCCAGTCGGGAAGCCAGTCTGGGCCGGGTTTGCGTTTACAGGTGGTGTACGTCGCCTCATGCACTGTCATGTGAGCGCTGTCCGCAAAGTCCGCCCGAGCGGCCTGACCATGGGCGCCGTTTTGGGCAAAGTCGTAACTCGGTGCGGTGAAGAAACCTTCAAAGGCGTCAACCTGCAATTCCAAATAGGGCCCTTGGTAGGTATTACCGTTGCGCCGCACCCAGACATGACCCGCGGCGCGCGCCGTGTCTGTGGGCATGTCGTAATCGAGCCGGTCTGCACGAATGATGGTGCTGCCCTTGCGCAACTCTGCATCCCCCTCGAGCACGGCGTCAAGGTCGGTGCGGCTGGTCAAACGATCAGCCTGCAGATACACCGGCCCGCCCTGCAACGGCGCATCGGGGCTGGCACCTTGTGCCAACGCGCTGGCCGTCCACTCCCCACCCAAGACAAGCCACAGACACCCCCACCCAATCACCCGCAGGACCCAGCGGGGCGACCGAACCGGCAAGTCGCACGCGAAAGAAGGCATGGGCAAGATCAGAACCAGTGACAAAAAGATAGAAAATGGATTATCCATGAGCCCCACCATTCCTCCCATGCCAGCTGCCGCGCCGCCGACCGCCGTTCACTGGGCGGACCCGCAACGCCAGGCCAAATTTGAAGTCTGGCTTGCAGGCCTGCAAACCCGCTTCTTCCTCCACCCGGCCAGCCTGCGTCTTGCCTCGGCCGACGCCAGCTTTCGCCGCTATTTGCGCATCGATACCTTCGGCGGTCACCACGGCGAAAGCGTGGTCATCATGGACGCTCCGCCAGACAAGGAAAACTGCGCTCCCTTCGTGCAGGTGGCGCAGCTGCTGCAAGACGCCCATATCAGGGCACCGCAAGTGCTCGATTGGCACGAGGCCCACGGTTTCATGCTGCTGACCGACCTGGGCGCCCGCACCATGATGCAGGTCATCGACACCACGGCGCCCCCTCCGCTTGACTTGTATTTACAGGCGGTCGATACCCTGATCACTTGGCAAAAAGCCTCGCGCCCTGGAGTGCTGCCACCCTACGACCACGCGCTTTTGCGCCGAGAGGTGGAGTTGTTCCCCCAGTGGTACATCGCACAGCATCGCCAGGTCATTCTGGACGCCGACCAAGGCAAGGTGCTTGACGCCGCATTTGAGACCATCATCACCGAGAACCTGGTCTGGCCTAAGGTTTACGTGCACCGCGACTTCATGCCCAGGAACCTGATGGCTCCTCAAACAGGCCATGCCCTAGGGGTGCTGGATTTCCAGGACGCCGTCTATGGCCCGATCACCTACGACATTGCAAGCCTGATGCGCGACGCGTTTTTGAGCTGGGACGAGGACTTTTGCCTGGACGTGACGGTGCGTTACTGGCAAATGGCGCGCGCATCAGGCTTACCGGTGGGCGACGACTTTGGCGTGTTTTACCGGGCGGTGGAATGGATGGGCTTGCAGCGCCATCTCAAGGTGGCGGGCATCTTTGCCCGCCTCACCTTGCGCGACGGCAAGCCGCAGTACCTGGCCGACACACCGCGCTTTCTTACCTACATCCGCGCCACCTGCGCCCGCTACCGCGAACTCAAGCCGCTGCTGCGTCTGGTTGACAAGATCCAGGGCATCGAAGAACCCAACGTCTTTGGCTTTGGCCGCAGTCCCGGCGCCTCTTGACCATGCCGCGCTTTTATTGCCCGGCACCGCTTCACACCGGTGAATTGCTGGAGCTGCCCGCAGGTGCCGCCCGCCACGTGCAGGTGCTGCGCCTGCAGCCCGGTGACAGCATCACCCTGTTCAACCACGGCCCTGGCTGGGAGGTGGGTAGTAGCGTCAGCAGTCCGGGCGGCGAGTTTGCAGCCACAGTGACGCAGATGGGCCGCAGCCACGTCCAGGTGCAAGTGGGTGCGCACCAGCCCGTGGAACGTGAGGCTGCGCGCGCGGTGCACCTGGCGCTTGCCATGCCGGCCAACGAACGCATGGACTGGCTGGTGGAGAAGGCCACCGAACTCGGCGTGGCCAGCATCCAACCCTTGATGAGCGAGCGCAGCGTGCTGCGCCTCTCGGGCGAGCGCGCTGACAAGAAGATCGCGCACTGGCAAAGCGTGGCGGTGTCGGCCTGTGAACAGTGCGGAGGCAACCGCGTGCCGCTGGTGCACCCGGTGACCAGCCTGGGGCATTGGTTACGGGCTTTGCCGGGCGACGAGACTGCGGGCGCCGGTCAACACGCCACTGCTCGGCTACTGCTGTCGCTGCGCGAAGGGTCGCGGCCCTTGCGAACTACGCCGAGCGGCGATTTGGTGCAGAAAGTGGTTTTTTTGTCTGGCCCAGAGGGTGGCTTTAGCGCGGCTGAGGAAGACGCGGTGCTGGCATACGGTTTTGTCGCCGTATCCTTGGGTGCGCGAGTGCTGCGCGCTGAAACTGCGGCGCTTACCGCGCTGGCGTGGCTGGTTTAGCGTTCAAGACGGTGCGTGGCAC
>Ga0209085_1002414_pt1 | contig 10667 bp, 11 predicted proteins | sample C_131016_EF_Meta_FD_187310 | JGI IMG/M metagenome (GOLD analysis project Ga0209085, IMG submission 187310) | Freshwater microbial communities from Lake Croche, Canada to study carbon cycling - C_131016_EF_MetaG (SPAdes) (version 2) | ecosystem: Environmental > Aquatic > Freshwater > Lake...
TGTTCAAGTGGAAAGGGATATACAGGCGGAAGTAGAGGAAGAAAAAATGCAAATAGAACACGGAATGAATCCCTATAATTTGGAACATAAAAATTAAATATATATGTATTAATTTATATAAATATGAGTAAAAAAATATTGTTTCATACTATACGGATTCGTTGCCCGGAAGATATGATAAGTGTATCAAAAGATGGAACTCTAACAATTAAAAAAACATTGAGTAAATCTAAAGCATTAACCAAAGTTAAGGGCGAACCATCAATAGATTTAATTCAAGACAAAAATATTATAACTCCAATTATAGAAAATAAAGGCGAGATAATAAATGTTGATGAAATGAAAGAAAAAAAGAAAGCAACAAAAAAAGCAAAAAAGATAATGGCGGAAACGATTCCAAATATAGAAAATAATATTATTACTACCAAAATTGAGAGAAAAAAGAAGATGAAAAAGGAAGTCATTCCTGTTTTTGATGAGTTAAAAACGGATGACAAAAAATGGGCGTCTGTAATGAATTTTGAAGAAAAACAAGGGCCGGTTGATAGTAATATAATTATTGCGAAAAAAGGAAGAAAGAAAAAAGTATTTGTTTAAATTGTTCTATTGATTCCTGCGAGCAACAGCCAAGCATAAAAACATATTTTCTTTTTTTTCAATTAAAAGGTGGCAAAAATACTTTTTCAGAAAATAGCTATATAGAATAATTCTGAATAAGTATTTTAGCCACTTTTTAAATTTTTTCAAAATTTAAAAAGTGGCTAAAATACTTATTCAGAATTATTAAGGGCAACAATTATAATGGGCTATAACTCGCATTATGCAAAAAACTAATAAACAAAAATATTTTTAAATTTTTTCTAGCATAAAACCACTTAAACAAAAAACAATATAAATAATTAAATAATGACAAATTACAACAATGGAAAAATATATAAAATAGAATGCTTAAAAACCGGGTTAATATATGTTGGTTCTACTACAAAAAAATATTTATCAGAAAGATTAACAGCACACAGAACAAATTATAACTCCTATAAAAAAGGCCAGTATTGTTTTATAACCAGTTTTAAAGTTTTAGAGCACAACAACTACATAATTAGTTTATTAGAATCTGTTGACTGTAATTCAAAAGACGAGTTAAGAGCACGCGAAGGGTTTTATATACGAGCGTTAGATTGTGTAAATAAAAAAATAGAAGGTAGGACAGAAAGAGAATATAAAACAGAAAACAAAGAAAAAATATCAGAAAATGCAAAAGAATATTATTTGGAAAACAGAGATAAAATATTGACGCAAAGAGTTGATTATAGACAAAATAATAAAGAAAAAATTAGTGTTAAAAAAAAAGAAAAATTTATCTGTGAATGTGGGGGTAAATTTACAAACTCCGGCAGATCAAAACATAAACTAACACAAAAGCATAAAGATTATTTAACAACAATTTAAACCTTATACTAATTTCTGACCTTTTAAAATTATTATTGTTAATAATAATTTTAAAAATATATATTAAATTTCTTCAACTCCCGTTTTATACTCTTTTATATGATGAAATATTCTTGCTTGCAATTCATCCTTACTATTACAAGGGTAAACCTCCAACAACGTAATTTCAAAATTATTATTTTTCATAATTTCATACATATAACACGTTTTACCGGCTTTAATTTCTGAGTTTCGCAACTTCCACCGCATATCACATATTTTCTTACTTAGATATTTTTCAGTTGTTCCCCCAATAAAAGTTAATCCGGTATCGTTTTCCCTCAACTTAAAAATTTTAGCATTTTTATAATTTACCATAATATTGATTAATATATTATAGTAATTTATTTTTAAATAGTAAAAAAAAGTAGATTTTATTAAAAAACATTAAAATTTAATAAAAAACGTTAAAAAAAAGTATTTAAATAAAAATAACTATACTATATTAATAATATAGAATGACAAAAAATATTAAATTTCTAAAATTAAGTTTTTTTAAAAATACTTCTTCAGAAGGCGGGGCCTTAAAAGAAGCTATTAAAAACAGAAAACCAAATGAGATTATAATTCACAGTCAAACCAAGAAAAACGGCAGATGTTGGACATCTACAACCCCTGAAAATCTATTAAACATTTTACATAAAAATAATGGTTTATATGAAGTTATCACAGAATACCCCCATAAAGTGTATTTTGATATAGACAACGACAACAAACCAGAAGAAAATTTTTATAATAAAATAGTTGATAAAATAAACGAGTTATTCCCTAATCCAGATATAGCAATATCAGGAAGCACAACAGAGGATAAAACGAGTTATCATATTATTTTAAATAACTATCTTATCAGAAACGAAAAAGAACGCGATTATTTAAAATCTATAGTAAAATACTTAAACCAACATATAGATAAATCTTTTGATTGGAAAGTATACACAAATAATAGAAATATGAAAATTATAAACCAATCTAAAGATGACGGAAGAATTCAAGAAATAATTTATAATCAAGATTCTAAAAAACATTTAATATGTTCTTATTTCAATACTGAAATTTTAGAACTCCCAAAATTTATTAAACCAGAAGAAGAAGATATTAAATTAATAATTGATATTGACAAAGCGTATAAAACATTTGATTTAGGCGAATTACCAAAATTTAAATTAGAACTTCCTGATAAATTTGATATCAACGAAACCAACCCAAAGGAAATATTAGACCTCTTACCCTTGAATAAGACATTCAATCACAACTACACCCATTTAATAGCCCGTTTTTGTTATCATAATAATTTATCATTTGATTCATTTTATAATTGGTATCAACAAAAAAGCACAACAGAAGAAAATAAATTAAAATGGATTAAACATTATGAAAAGCTCCACAATTTCCCCCCTGTCAAAATAAAAGCTATAACTACTATATTAGTAAAATATTACCCAACAATTAAACGAGAAAAAGCACAACAAAATTTTATTAATCTATTTGAAAATGATAAAAGTAAAATTATAAAAGTTGATACCTTATCTCAAGACGTTTTTAATTTAGAAGAAAAATTCACCATTATAAATACTGGTATGGGTAGCGGTAAGACTTACCAAACATTAAAATTTTTGATAGATAAACCATCTTTTATTTGGATTACACCATTAGAAGCATTGGCACAAAATACAAAATTTAGATTAGAACAAGATAATATAAACTGTAAATATTACAAGGATTTTAAAAGCGCAAAAGAGAAACACGAGAGAATGAGTATATATGATAATTTGATTATTTGTATAAACTCCCTACCCTATACCAAAGATAAAAAATATAAAATTGTTGTCATAGATGAAATAGAAACTTTATTAGGTAAATGGTTTAATAATGATACACTAAATAATAAAACTTTCTTAAAGTCTGACTGTTGGAAACGTTTCATTGATATTATACAGAACGCGGATAAAGTAATATTTTTAGATGCTTTCACTAGTAAGATTACAACAAATTTTATTAAAAGTCTTCAAAACGGCGAATATAAAATTATTGAACGTCTAAAAGAAGATACAACAAGAACCATTAAATTTATGAGTAATTATTATAGTTGGTTAAAAGATATCATAAATAAAATCAAAGATGATAAAAAAATATTTATGTTTTATCCTTATCTAAGAGCAAATAATGAATTACCATCTATGGAAGAATTAAAAGTGATCATTGAAAAGGAAACAAACAAAACCGGTGTTTGTTATAATTCACAAGTAGACGACGAAACATTAAAAGGATTAAAAGATGTTAACGCGAGTTGGTCTAAAGTTGATTTTGTTATAACAAATACTAAAATTACAGTAGGGATTAATTATGAACTTGATTATTTTGATAATGTTTATTTATCAATAGCCGGTTTTAATTCAGCGCGTGATTTAATACAAGTATCATATAGATGTAGAAAACTAAAAAGCAATATAATAAAAGTTTGTTATATTGATAAGTCAAACACATTGAATGCATTTAGAAATGATGAAAAATTAGTTGAAGGATGTGAAATATATAAAAGTCTAGTTAATGATATTTTAATAGAAAGGAAAGCCCCATTAAAACAATCCTTTTTGTTTATGTGTGATAAAGCGAATTATAAAATAACGGCAGATGTTGAAACAATAGACGGAAGTCTAGAAAGTTATTTTAAAAAATTATTTGATGAAACTAATTTAGGATTTTCTTATAATTCAATCCCTATTATCCAACCGGAAGATGTGGAAACCATACAAAATAAAATCTGTAGTTTATGTGCTACTATAGAAGATAAAATAACTATTAAAAAGTATTTCTATATAAAGAAGTTCAAAGAAAGCGCGAAAGATAATGAAAATTTACAAATAGGATGGGATAACAGATATGATTTTTTTTTTGACCGGATAAATGAATTAGTATTTAATGAAACAAATATATTTAACAAAATAAAAGATTTTAATAATTGGAATTCTATATTTCCTGATGATAAAAGCTTATCAAAAGTAAAACTAAATAATGAGTTAATCAATCAAATCTTTAATGAGTATCACTTTAAAAACATATCCAAAATATCGGGTCATCTGTGTATTATAAAAAATATGTATAATACATTCTTTAATAAAAAAATTATATCATCATCATCTGATGGAAACAATAATTATAAATCATCTATAAGTGATGAAATAAAAAATATGCACGAGTTTGGATTAAGTGAGTTAAAATTATTTAATTATATTAGTAAAGTTGAAACATCATCAATAGTAGATATTTTTAATGACGAATAAATAAAAGGTGGCGAAAATACTTTTTTAGAATATTTCTATATAAAAAAATACTGAATAAGTAAAAAGCCCACTATTAAAAAAAAATAAGATTCTTTTTTACTTGGTTGTTGCTAGCAGGAATTTTTAAACAATTAATATTATTATCAACTTAATAATATTAATTACTGATACCCCCCCTATGATCTTATATATAAGACTAAAAATATTAATTATAGTATAAATTTTTATGATATCTTTTAATTATAAATGATATCATTAAATAAAAGATTTCCTAAAACAGATGCTATATGGATATACTCTAACCCAAAGATAGCACAACATAAAGCATTTGAATTCTACGGACCAGAAGCAATTCTAAACAGAAGCAATACAAAAAATAAAAAATATTGTATCCAAACTCCAGAAGGAAAAATAATCAACTTTGGACAGATGGGATACCAAGACTTCACACGTACTAATGATGAACTTAAAAGATACAATTACTTACAGAGGACATCCAAGATTAGAGGCGATTGGAAAAGCAATAAATATAGTCCGAATAATCTTTCACGCACTATTTTATGGTAATTATAATAATCCGGTTAAAAACAATAAAAAATATATCTAGTTTATATTAAAATGAATAGTCAAAAAATATTGGACATTGAATTTGGAACCAACAATGAAGAACGATTATTAAACACAATACAAACATTTTTTAATGATGATACTATTATAAAAATTACCACTAAATATTCACCTTTTGATTATATGGGAAACAATCTATTAATAGAGTTGAAATCCAGAAGATGTAATTCTTTTACATATTCAACTACTATAATCGGTATAAATAAATTTAATCAGATTGATCCTAGTATCAAGTATATTTTAATTTTTAGTTTTACAGATACAACATTATATATTGAATATGATGAAAATTTATTTAATACTTTTGCTATAAAGACAATTACAAGACGAGACAGAGGACGAATAGAAAGCGCGAAATATTATCATATACCAATTAAAAATTTAAAACCTATTATTATATAAATGTCAATCTATAAAAAGTTCTATTTAAATTTTATATTTTTTTATTTGTATATTAGAAAAATGATAAAAAAAATATATAATAGATATTTTATAAATGATAACAATAACATTTAATTTTGATTCAATAGACACTGCACAACAGTTTATAAAAGAATATCAACAACTCCAACACAAGAAGACCAAACCAAAAAAACAGGATGACAGAAGAGGACATAAAACAAAGGATTTTCACAACGCCGTAAAACAATACCAAGAACAGAATCCAAACAAAAGTTATTTAGAATGTTTAAAAGAATATAATAAAAATGTATAATAATATTATAATAATAAATGGATTTTAATATTAAAAATAAAACTATAGTATTGACAGCAAAACGAAACAGTGGAAAGTCTCAATTAATGAGATATATCATTTTAAAGTCTAAACATTATTTTAAAAAAATATTTGTTATCTGTCCTACAGAACAAATAAACCATTTTTATAAAGGACTTATCAAAGACGAAAATATATTTGATTCCTATAATGAACAATGGGTAGAAAATTTAATGAAACGGATGGCATCAGAAAATGACGGTAAAACAGATAAAGAAGCTTCGCACGTATTATTGATTTTAGATGATTGCTGTAGTGATACAAATTTCCATCAATCAAAAACATTAAAACAATTGTTCACCAAAGGCCGACACTATAAAATTTCATTAATGATCACGGCGCAATATCCATATCATATCCCCCCCATCTGTCGTGTCAACTGTGATTTTATAGCCGTAGGACAATTAAACACACAAGGAATAGAAATATTAACAAAAGAATTTCTAATGGGCGAAATAACAAGAAAAGATTTTTTAAAAATGTATTATGATTCAACAAACAATTATAAATTTTTACTAATAAATAATAATTCATCTAGTGATAATAGTAATTTGGATGAAATCTACGGCACACTAAAAGTTCCAGAAAAGTATATTAAAAAATGAAAAAATAAAATGTAGTATTAATTATATATATACAATGACAACTAATTTTAAAATTGATACTTCCGATTATTTGGGTGTTAAGCACAAACGATTCCGCGATAATATGTTAGGTTTAGCACTATCAAAACCAACTGAATATTTTAAACTACGCAATTATCTGATAGAAAAACTAAAATTAGACGCTATAGATGGTATCTATACAATTTATTATAATTTATTAACAGAAGGAAAAGATGGATCAGACGCCGGTAATCTTATATTAGCAGATTCCGGTTTAGATGAAGCAACAATAAAGATGTTTGTCCCTTGTTATCCTAAACAAAAAGTAAATGAATTTGCATTAGGCGTTTCTGAGACACTCGAGAAAATCGCACAGGAAGCAATAGACATTTTGATGCCAGATGGTTATGAGGCTGTAGCCAAAGAAAGAATATCAACCAAAAGTAAAGGAGCACATATTATAGCATAAAATTATTATATAAATTATATATTATAATGACAACTTTAGAAGAAAAGTTTAAACGACTTAAATTAGATATTGAACCAGTTATTGAAAATAAATTAAGGCGACTAAAAAATACCAATCCAAATATAAAACCTACATTAAAAAATACTATACTGGATATTCATTCTAAACCATCCAAAAGTTTTAATCCACAACATACCACAGTTTTTGATAAACATTTTAAAAATGGAAAGCCGAAATCTTTTAAAGCAGATAGTAATATAAATATGTTAGAAGATAACAAATATAAAACATTTGCAAGGAGCAGACCACCAGATCCATTTGAAAAATTATTTGGTTTTAAACACAAAGATCAACCAATTGGATATTTAGATGGATATTATGAATTTAATATGGCAGGAAAAGACAATCTATTTTATATTAAAGATAAATTATTACGCGAGAATGGAACAATAACAGATTTAGAAGCACGATTACAAGCAAAAGCAGAATTTATGGACTTAATGAACTTACGTAAAGTTAAATATGAGGAAATGAATGACGTAATCGCCGAAGAAGACGAAGAAGAGCAACAACGTATAACTGATTTAGAAGCAGAGATTGAAAGTGGCGACTTACAAACACAAGAAGCAAAAGATGAAGCAAAAACAAAAATTAAAGTAAATAGAGCAATAAGACGAAACGAAGAAAAGGCAGAGAAACGAGCAGAAGTTGAAACAGATATAAAAGAAATTGTTGAATCTAACAAATTTGAAATGCCAAAAACAACTGAAGGATTTAATGAGATTATTGAAACTTTTAATCAATTACCAGCCAGAAATAAAACACAAACAAGAATAAAATCACTCAATGCAGTATTTAAATTATTAGAAAGTAAAACACAAGACCCAGTTAAAATGATAACTGGATCAATGACGGATGCAAAAATAACAAAAGCCATTGAACACAATAAAAAAGTTGTTGATAAAATTCTAAGAGAAGAACAAGCAAAAGAAAAATATGACCTTTTACACGCAGATGAAGGGGAAGACGACGAGGAAGAGGAAGAAGAAGACGTTTTAGGGGAAGCTAAAGCAGGGGATGCAGAAGCTAAAGCCGAGCCCACAGGTAATGTATGGAGTAATGCACAAGCATCTCTTGCAGACTTAAAAGAACCGGCTAAAGAATTATTTGAACAATTACAAGCTATACCAAAAGCAAAAGACACAAAAATAACGAAAAGCGTAAAAACAAAGATGAATAAATTAGTAAGTTTAATAAAACTTGTTCCCACGATTGGTGGAGCATATAAAAGTAATTTTACAAAAAATTCAAATGTTGCAAGAGCAAAAGTTGTTTTAAGTGGGCTTTTTGAATTTTATGAAACGGGTAAAATTGGAAATTTTGAAGAAATAGGGCTACGATCAAGAACAGCAAAAGCAGGGGGAGCTTCAAGAAGTAGTCCCAAAAAATCACCAAAAGGTAGATAAACATTTTTTTAATTACATTTTATTTATTTATTATATACATTATTATATAATAAATGAAACCAGTATTAAAAATTAAAGGGAAAGTTCAAAACATTCAAAAAAAAGAAAAGAATAAACCTTTAATGAAAACAAATTTTTTATTAACTATAAATACAAATCAACAATACAAAGAAAATGATGAACATTTAAATGATGACATTTCTATATTTGAAACAACTATAAATGATATATTAAATCATATTGATGAGTATATCAATTTACCACAAGATGATAAATGGGATGATAACACAATCAAAGATGCTGACATAGATTATACAATAGAGCGAGGAACAAAAAAAGGCCAACTCCATATACATATATTATTTAAGTTTAAGCATCACACTAAAATTCAATTAAATTATACAAAAATAAAAGAAGCTATAACGAAACGTTTAGGGTTAGATAATATTTATATGTATAATAAATTGGTTCGTAATTCTGGGAATGATAATATAATTGATTACCTGAATAAATACGTATAAAAAATAATATCTACTATTATTTCAAATGAACAAAACTAATAATATATCCAAAGTAATAACCGGCGGAACTGGAATAAATGACCTTGATATAAAAAATAAATTACAAACTAAAGATTTAGTCGTCTCTGGAACTCTTACACTCCCGCCCAATAGTCTTACAATACCGGAAGTTTCTAATTTACAAGATAGCTTAAATAATATAACCCCTTTAATCAATGCCAATAATGATGCGATAACAAATTTACAACAAGCAACGACAAATTTACAACAAGCAACGACAAGTATATTTTATGGTAATGGTTATACAAATATCCCCAATGTATATATTAGTAATGATTTACTGCTTTATGATAGTTCATCAAGTTCAAATATTGATGTTGTCCCTACCTTAAATTCTCTTACACGAAAAACATCCAATATTACTGTGGATGGTTCAGGCAAAACAAGTATAGTTGAATTATTGGTTTCAAATAAACTTACCGTTTATGACCCAGTCGGAGGAAACAAAGATATAATATATACATTAGATTCTCAACAAGATCAAATCACTAATAATACTAACAGCATAAACGCAATAAATACCAAATTAAATACGACTGTTGTCACAAATACTGTATTATCAACTACTTTATTAGGATATCCAACCTTTAACGTCTTGTACGGTTATCCAACAAAAACTGCTTTAGATCAAGAATTAACAAATTATGCAACTAAAAGTTTAGTAAGCAACTCATTAAATGATTATGTTAAAACTACTTCATTATCATCTATTTTAAGTGATTATCCACCAAATGATACGGTAGAGGAAGCACTCACACATTATAAAACAAATGATTCATTTGATGCAGATATTGCAAATTACGCACTACAATCAAGTTTAACTACAACCAATAACACTATAAATAACTTAAAAAATAGTTTATCAAATGTAGGTTTTAACTTAAATAATATTGCAAGTTTAGGAACAACAACAGGACCAAGTTTTTTAGTTCTGAATAATATCGATAACCAGACAATATATGGTTTTATAACTTTTGATAAAAATCCAATTATTCCAGATTTAACAACCGCAAAAAATGATATCATAACAAACAGCAATAATATAACAGCCAACACAAACGCAATAACAACAAACACAAATAATATTACAACAAACACAAATAATATTACATCCAACACAAATAATATTACATCCAACACAAATAATATTACAACTCATACAACACAAATTAATAATCTAAATTCAAGTTTATCAACGGCCAACACTAATATAGCCAATAACACAGGTTCAATAAATACGTTAAATACCAATGTAGCCACCAACACGGCAAATATAGCAACAAACACCGCTAATATAGCCACGAACACGGCAAATATAGCAACAAACACAACAAATATAACTTCAAACACAAATTCAATTACTGGCATTTATAAT
>Ga0209085_1002419_pt1 | contig 10655 bp, 4 predicted proteins | sample C_131016_EF_Meta_FD_187310 | JGI IMG/M metagenome (GOLD analysis project Ga0209085, IMG submission 187310) | Freshwater microbial communities from Lake Croche, Canada to study carbon cycling - C_131016_EF_MetaG (SPAdes) (version 2) | ecosystem: Environmental > Aquatic > Freshwater > Lake | place...
ATGCGGTCGATAAGAGTTGCCGTGGGACGTCGCAGCCTGACCTTCCTCGTTGGTGGCCTCCTATTTCTTTCTTTGGATTTTGGGGCTAAATCCCTCGATCGCTGGTTGCGGCCACCGCCCGCACCTCAAACCCATCTTTCCATTCGGGTGGCCCATCTCGAGTACGACCATGGAATCCGTCCCAACGCGGTGGGAACGGAGAGTTACGGCTCCCAGCGCGCCGAATATTTTAGTAATTCCCTCGGTCTGCGAGATGAAAAAATCCGGGATGTGCCACTGTGCTCGAACGTGCCGCGCTTTCTTTTCATGGGGGATTCGATGACCGAGGCCGGTCCGGTCTCCTGGAATCAAACTTTCGTGGGGCGGTTGCAGGATCGTTGGCATGGGCGGACCGAGGTTCTCAACGGAGCCGTGGCGGATTTCGGTCCCGTCCTGATACTTCCCAAATTGAAGGACCTGCTGGACGAGAAAGGACTGCAGGTGGATCAAGTGGTGATCGTGCTGAATCCATCTGTGCTGCGCACATCCTTCACCTACGTACCGTCCCAAGGGGGGAAAATCGAACATCATCCCTACGGCCCCTACCATGGGCAGGCTTCCTTTTTTGCCCGCACAGACAAGCTGGAATCCTGGCTGGAGGCCAACGTGGAGAAAAAGTTTGTTTTGCTGGGGGCGCTGGTGAGGAACGCAAGGTTGAGTTATCGCAAAATCCATCCGCTGACCCGCTCTATGGATCGATTCAAGTCTTGGGTCGAACAAGGTTTTTCAGCCGATCCGGAAGAGCAACGCTTGATTCTGGAGGGAACCCGCCGAACTCTGGAATCCCTCGACCAGATTCATGAATTTCTTGCTTCCAAAAAAGTCGCGCTTGGCGTGGTTTTTTTGCCATGGCCCAAAACCTTGGCTTCCCTAAACCCCCCGCCTCTGCCGGAGCGACTGGATACATGGGCGAAGGAGAGGGGGGTGACCTACCTGAATCTTTTACCCCTTTTTCTCAGCGAGGGATCCCCTGAGGAGGTCGTGGCCCGCTATTACCTGAAGAACGACAACCATTTGACCGAAGCGGGTCATGAACGGGTCGCCACCTGGTTGGCGGATCCCCGGAATGGGTTGTTTGCTGAGCGGACCCAAATCTCCACGAAATAAATCTTCTAACGCTACTTTTGGGGGGCGTACGTGGGTCTTCGTCTTAAAATGGGCATCTCCACAATCATATGAAAAGCTACACAAAAAACTGTGAGCCCCACCAAATACAGGCAAAAGTTTGGTAGGATTTTTTCTGCTTTAGACAAAAAGAAAAGATGAAAGAGGTAGAGAGGATAGGAAACTCTCCCGCCCCATTCACAAATCCAACAAAACCATGCTGCGGGCTGGATCGGCTCCCAACGGATAAATGCAGCCAGGGCAAGTACGCTGCAGGTCATGGCCGCCTGAATGAAGGCCCACTTTTGCCATCCTGAAAGGGATGCAAGTTGAGAAGTCGTAGCGAGAATTCCGAGACCAAGTCCGAAAATGAGTATCAACACGCCTCCCAAGATGCGCCCAGGACGGTAACTTCGAAGGTTCCAAAGAATGAATCCCATGGCGATGGCGTCCAAACGCAACCATGTGAGGGTTCGGATTGCGTCCACATTTCCAGCGGCCACAGCCCAAAGTCTTGCCGCTTGGATGCCCATGCAAAATATCAGGGCAGCTGTAATGGGGCGAAAGCGGATTCGGGTGCAAGCCCACATCCAGATGGGAAACAGCAGATAAAACCACTCCTCGACCGCCAAGCTCCAGGCCACCGGGTAAAATGCGATCGACGGCTGCCAATGTCCGACATCCTGAAGAAAGGAGGCGTACATCCAAAAATCCCAAGAGAACCATGTGCCGGCAAGGATGGCGGCCAGGCTGAGGGCAATCCAGTAGGGTGGAAGCGTGCGAAACCATCGGCGAAAATAAAAAATGGGAAGGTTCCGGATGCTCGCAGCGACTCGGAGGACCTGGGGTGCCAAGACAAAGCCACTGAGGGGGAAAAATAACTCAACAAAAAAAGCGGCCCAGAACTCTCCTCCCTGGTTTTCCCGAAATGCCCAGTAATGAGCTACTGCCACCCCGTAGGCAGCTATTGCACGAAAAGCATCCAGGAAAACCCGACGGCCTTCTGTTGTAGAAACGGAACTCACGCGTTTGAGTGGAGGCTTGGCCAGTGAAGGGTTTTGATTTCCTGCCCGTTTTTTGTTTCAAGAGAAAAGCGAAGAGTAAAAGGACGGCAACAAGCACCCGACGCCACTTTGCGAATACGGAACCAAAGTTTGGCAAGTCGCATCCTCAACGTTTTGCGATTTACGTCGGCCAGAGCATTTTCTTTGTGCGAGCCGAGTCGTTTTGCGATATCGTCCTGATGCCACGTGAAAAGGCCGATGGGTTTTCTGGCGGGGACGAGTTTTAATCCCAACCTCATTTGACGACGGAACCAGACATGATCCCCGACGATGCGATATTCGGCAGGGTAGGGGCAACGCTCCCAAATCGTACGACGAAACAAGAGTGAGCAGGTTTGGACAGGCATATGCCAATCGGCATCAATGGGTCGAGGGACTGTGATCTGTTTGAACAGGTAAAGAAAGTTGAGGTGTTCATCGAGCATGATAGTGGGCCCGAAAACGGCATCGGCACGGGTTTGATCCAGTTTGTGAAGGGCGTGGGTTAGCCCAACTCGGTCATACTGCTCGTCCGCATTCAGATGTCCCACGATGTGGCCTCGTGCGGCAGCCATGCCCTTATTCAGAGCGTCGTACATTCCCTTGTCAGGACCAAGGATCAACCGGATGTCCTGCTGTTGCTTGAGATACTCCAGAGTCCCGTCGGTGCTGCCTCCATCCACGGCGATATGTTCATAGCTTTGGCCCTGCAGGGCATGCCTGACTGAGCGAACGCACAGATCGATCCAGCGGATCGAGTTAAAAACCGGGGTGACGATCGAAATGTCCACAAAAGTACTCAAGACAGGCCTGTATCAGAGCAATTATAAATACCGTATAAGCAAGGAGAAAGAAAAGAAATGAAAGTCAGGCTCTGATTCACTACGACATCGTAAACAAGACTATTGATCTGGTCGAACCTTCAAAAACCTGATCTGGTCGGAAGGATTATTCTAGGAAGGGGGATAGCAGTGCTTGAGAAACCGAAAAAAGAGGCAGGCAGGTCGATGTGAATAGGCTTAAGAATTAATAAATAAGATATAAGCATAAATTGATATATTGCATCTTATGAATTAAGATAAACTATGTTCTTGAGAGATCTGCCGTGGCAGGCAAGGGGCTTGCTCTTGAGGGCTATTGTGGGCGGCTCGTTATTTTTTGGGGTGGAAAGTCAGATCTTTTGCCAAACCATGGCGGGGGGACGAGCTCATTCCCTCTATATTGACAATAGTGGTCAACTTTGGGCGTGGGGAGCCAACAACGCCGGCCAACTTGGAGACGTAACGAAGGATCAAGCCCAGCGGCTCAAGCCTTTACGGATAGGAGCAGAAACCAACTGGGGAAAAGTTTATGCGGATGGGGACACCTCTTTTGCGATCAAAAAAGAAGGATCCTTATGGGCCTGGGGAGATGGCGGTTTGGGGCAACTGGGAGACGGCACGATAACCAATAGGACCTCCCCTGTTCGGATCGGCGGCACCAGTTCTTGGGATCAACTTTCTGCAAGGGATGGTGCCGTTCTAGGAATTCGTACGGATGGAACCCTATGGGCTTGGGGAAAAAACACGAATGGGACTTTGGGTCTGGGTCGGGGCAGGTTGCTGGTTCAGAATCAGCCAGCCAAGGTGGGCACCAACCTCTGGAAATCGGTGGCGGTGGGGAATTATTATTTTACGGAGGGTAGAGTTTTTGAAGTTTGGACGCGGAGTTTTGGGGTGGATCAGGCAGGCCAGATGTGGACCTGGGGCCAGGATCCCCAAAGAAGTGCTTCTTTCACCGACTACATCCTTTTTGCCCCACGTAAGATTGATGATTCCAAAACCTGGTCGAAGGTTGTTAGTCCATCTACCGATTTGAATGGCTTAACTTATGATCTTCCTGTGGCGGTTGCCCTTCGAAGTGATGGGAAGGCGAGACAGTGGAATGGAGGCTCTCAAACCTTTCGGGAAATGACGAATTCGGCGAATACGAATTTGGCGAACATTGTTTGGGCCGATATACGTTGCGGACGGGGCCATGTGGTGGCTCGAAAAACGGATGGCACCCTTTGGAGTTGGGGGAGTAATGACAAGAGGCAGTTGGGTAGGCTCGGAGAACCGCCAAGGCCGGGGATTTATAACTGGGCACTTCTTACCAACCTCACTACGAACCCTCCAGGTGATGGGAGTGGTTCTGCCGAGGGTGTCATTCTTCTTCCCGATACATCCAAATTTTCCATCAATTATGAGGGGGATGTGGCAGCGAACTCTCAGGCTGACCAATTTGGCGTCAACTACTGGTCGGGAGCTGCATACGCAAGGACACGTGTAGTCAATGCTCCTGACTCATCCGACATTATATTTTTTCGAAGCATTCTTGAAACAACAAACAAGATTGTGTTTCAGGATATTGAGTCAGGTGACCGAGGCGAAGTGAAACAGCCGGTGCTGGCCTTTTCCAGTCTTGGATCGGTGATCAAGAATGAGGACGGGGAAGTGATCGACACCAAAGAGGTGACGCTCGAGTTCAATCGGCCATTTTTTGTTCTCTCCTCTGGTGCGGGCTACGACAATACTTCCTCTACCTTTGAGAAGAGAGGGAACACATTGGTCGGTGGCGGAGGGAGCGGCATCATTGTGTTTGAAGAAACTGAGGATGATGAGATCGAATGGTGGGTGACTGCTTCGCAGGAAGCTTCCGACGAAGTCACAGGAGTCACAGTAGGAATCATCCAAACCGAAAATCTTTCTTACAGGGCGGATCGTCCAGAACAGGTCGGCACCAGTAGCCTTTGGGGGGAAATCGGGGCGGGGCAAAATCACACCCTTGCGATCGAGAATGGAAAGCTGAAAGCTTGGGGGGATAACAGCAGTGGGCAGAGTGGGGGAGCCGAAATTTTGGAGAAGTTGGAGCCCAAGGCCTTGGGCGTGGATCGGGATTGGGATCGGGTTCTGCCAGGCAAGGATTTCGTCATCGCGCACAAGCAAGATGGTACGCTTTGGGCTTGGGGAAATGCGGAGGCGACCAACAACGAGACCTCAAGTCCGATTTATCAGGATCCCACTCAAATTTATGGGGAAAACGACCAAGCTACGGCCGGTTGGTCGCGGGAGATTGCGGCGCTGGAATCAAGTGCCAGCAACAACATCGGGAAAAGGATCTTCGGGCTGAAAGATGATGGGACTTTGGTGGGTTGGGGGGGGCGGGACGGGCTCAACTCCTACGATAGCTTGATCCGATTGCCTTGGTGGGATCGCAGGCAAGATACTTTTGGAACGATGCCCTGGACGTGGCAAGGTCTGGCTGGGAACCTCGGCAAAGGGGATGACAGTCATGTCCTTGCCGTGCGGTCGGATGGAACTCTCTGGGCGTGGGGTGCCAATACGGGAGGGCAGTTGGGAGACGGGACAAAAGTATCGAAGGATCTGCCGAACCAGATCGGAGTGCGGACAAATTGGGCAAAAGCTTTCGCGGGAGGAAGTCACTCTCTTGCCCTGCGATCCGACGGAACCCTCTGGGCGTGGGGACTGAACACGTATGGACAGCTGGGGGCCGCTCGAATGAAAACCTTCTCTGAAACGAATGAAACTACCAACACGAACGTGACCACCTACCAAAAAGCGGTTGCAGTGGGTGATCAGGTTCGGCCAATCCAAGTGGGTACTTCAAAAAATTGGCTGACTCTATCCGCCGGAGGCCAACATAACTTGGCTCTTAAAAAAGACCGCTCCCTTTGGGTTTGGGGGGATCACTCTAAAGGACAGCTTGGTCTTGGTTCTGTTGCCCCAGCCACAACGGAGACCAATACAAACAGTGCAACAGTCTTTTCTCCTGCCCGTTTAGGCAGCGCTTTTTGGACGGATGTTTCGGCCGGATTGGATCACTCCCTCGGGGTGCGCTCGGATGGAACTCTCTGGGGATGGGGCAACAATGAGGCAGGGCAGCTGGGCGATGGCACGCGGGTAGAAAAGAAAACGCCTGTACAAATTGGAGCCGCAAACAATTGGAAAAAGGTGTGGGCCGGCAACGCTGGCAGCTTTGCACAAAAGAATGACGGCTCTCTTTTTCGATGGGGAGATAGCACGAACGAGAACAGCGGATCGGAAAAGATCGTCGAAGAACCTGCGGAAGTCAGCTTCAGCCAACTGGGGCTCGGAAGCTTGGTTCTTCGAGAGCGGGGGGAAGCGGTGGGCTTTGGCATTGTCTCCTTCCAGCCAGCGAGCCGAATGGCGGATTTGAGCGTTCAACTCGGATTGGAGTCAGGCTCGAGAATTCATTTTACCGGAAGCAAATTTGAAGGAGGAAAAAATACGGTCAAACTTCCCCGCCTCAGCGGTTTGTTGGCAGGACAAACCAACTTCCTTGATTTTTCGGAATTTAAGCGCAAGGCGTCTTCCCCCCAATCGACGTATTCGGGAACGGCTCGTTGGGGCAAGCATGTATATCAAGCAGATTTGGTGGTGGGCGGAGATCGGGATGGGGACGGTTTCCCAGACGAGACGGACAAGCTTCCGGACGGCCCATTGCCCGATGTGGTTTCTCCCACCCGGGTGAAGGGGAGGGTGGATGAGGTGTTTGAATATCACATCAGCAGCACGGTTGAGGCGACGGAATTCTTTTTTGAATCCGACCCACCTTCTGGTCTCAACATTGATTTAACCAACGGGATAATTCATGGAACTCCCACAGAAGTCGGTCGGCATTCTTTGGTGGTCGGTGTAGAGAGCGTTTCTGGAAGGGATTACCAAGTAATCGATCTTACCATTATTCCCCGTCGCCCCATCATTACCTCTCCCTCTGCCTTAGAATGGTCTCCCGGTTTGGAACCATTTGCTTTTCGTGTCACGGCGACAGAAACTAACCATATAGATTATCCCATTCGTTTCCGGGCCTCCGGTCTTCCAAGAGGGCTGGTGCTGAATGCCAAAGATGGGAATATCCGGCCGGCGAACCGGAATAACTTGCAAGTTCCTGCCCCCGGCATTTACCGCGTCGTATTGGCGGCACGAAACTCCGAGGATCAGGGATCAGCGGAACTGCTTCTGACGTCAGGGAGTGGGAACTGGGAGGCGGGCCAACCCGTGGATTACCGAATTTCATTGAGGGCTGGCCAAAGAGGAAGGTATATCGCCCAAGGCTTGCCTGAAGGTTTGACGATCCATCCCCGAACTGGACGGATTCAGGGAACCCCACTGCAAGCCGGAATCAGCAGCGTAACGGTGACCTTTTCCGGACGAAGGGGTAGTTATACAAAACAATTTCAGATCGCAGTGGAGCCTGCGGCCGATTCCGTATCTCTTTCTAGGCGCGCTTTGGCAAAAGAATCCGTGGAATATCCAGCCATCTTCTCTCCTGGGCGGTGGATGCAGGAAATTGTCAAATTGGATGGCACAGTTGAAAAGCCGGCGGACAGTGCGTTTGCCCGATATGCGGTACAGTGGGAAGATGCGGATCGTTGGGAGTGGAATGCGGCATCCCCAGGCTTGGCGACGGGGCTCTCCCCGCGGGAAATTCAGAAAAGGCGGACCTTGCGGGAACAGCTGAAAACGACGCACCCGGAGGCCAAGATATTGGCTGGAGTTTCTTTTGCCCAAGCGGATCTCGGATTGTATCTGCCGGATTCCCAATCCTGGTGGCTTCGGGATTCGACAGGGGCCGTTCTTTGTCCGCTGCCCGGATCCGCTTGTGGTCTTTTAGATTTTTCTTCGCACGATTTTGTCTCTCGATTGGCACAGCGTGTGAAATCACTGATGGACACGGGATGTGTCGATGGAGTTTATCTGAAAGGTTGGGATGCGGAGTCGGTCTGGCCTGCTGGGTCTGTTCCCAAGCGGGGGATTGCGGGATATTCACAGGCACCGGCTCGTCTTGAATTGCTCGGGGCCTTGAGGCAGGCCGTTGGAGCAGGATGGATCGTCGCGGAGGTAGGCGCAGGTGAGAACGGGGTGGGTCTTGCGGAGCTGGACGGGGTTCATCTTGTCGCATCTACCGAGGCACCTCTGAATTGGCCGCCGGCTGACGATTGGAATCCGGTTCCTTATTCGGGGAGAGGGCTTAACTCCTGGTCGAGAATCGAGGAATCGTTACTCGCCTTTGGTCGGGAAGGCATTCTGCGAAAACCGGGGAGTGTATTTTTGGAGTGCTGGTCACGATATGGGCGTCTCGATCCAAGAAATCTGCAGGCGAGGGTCACTGGGTTGGCGATGAGCCTATCCCTGACAGATGGGGCTTACTTATTTTGTGAACCAGACTGGTGGAAGGAAAATGGTGAGCCAGTAAATCCAGGCCAGCATGCGTGGTATCCCGAATGGGATAAAATTTTGGGTAAGGCAATTCAACCGAGGCAGATCTCCCTCAATTCCGAAGGTGTTTATATGAGGGAATTTGAGAAGGGGTGGGCGGTTTATGTCCCGTTGACCCTGGACTCTGAGGCGGAAGTTGAATTGCCAGAAGCGGCCCAAAGCGTGACCCAAGGAAAATACGGGTCAAAGCACCGGCTTCGTCCAGGCCACGGAGATCTGTTACTTAGAAAAAAATAGATCTAGCAAGAATTTGAGAAATCAACAAAACGCTAATATATGTCACTTTAGGGATAATCTAAAACTTTAAAAGAGTTGCAAAAAAAGATTTTCTGCTCTATTTTAATATATATGAATAACAAAAAATTCCTAAGCAAGCTGGTATTGTTGTTTGTCGGATCTCTAAGTTCTGCGTTTGCCCAGTTAGATGGACCGCAATTCCCAGACCTAAGTGAAGTGGAAATTCCGGTATTCGATGGGGTTCCATTGGCAGGTGAGATAAGTGCGGTCAGCTTTGATTTAACCATGGCCCAGGGCTTGACCTCCCCAAAACTAACCGGAACCGGGACGGTTTCCGCGACAGCATTTGATGTTTTCCAGGATGAAGCTCTGTTAGTTGACTTTGATGGCGATATGAACTTTTCAGCTTCTGCAATAAAGACTGGTTCGATAGTTCGGCTGACTGGTGCCAAAACCACTATCGATCCCCTTTCGGTCTCGGGGTCCGGGACACTCTATAATTCGGAGACAGAACAATATGAAGATGTTACCGTGTCGAGTGTGAAAGGAGCCTTTGCCTTCAAAAGCCTGCATGTGGATTTGGACAATGGAACAATTGGTGGAGGTGTAGACAAGATTGCGGCGGGGACCTTAAAAATATCGGGCTATGTTACTGAACTCGGAGCCTCCTCTGGAGGGACGGTTTCGGCTAAATATGGTACGGAAGACTTTCCGGAACTTGATTTTCCGGCAGAAAACATCATCTATCCAGAGATCACGTTGGATGATTTGATCACAACTTCCAAGGGGGTGGTCACGGGAACGGCCGTAGGCACTTTCGGTGGCTATGATGATGTCTCTTTCAGCGTCAAGGGCAGGAGAAGTCTCAAAACAGGAATCAGTACACTCACCCTTACTGGGACAGGGAGCGGCAAAGGGGTCAACGCCACATTAAATTTGGATGATGATGGCCAAATTTCTGGGACTAAGAACGCTCTCACTGTCCTCGGCTACAAGCTGAAATTCTAAGACGTTGGCCGGAATTCTTTTCCGCCAAAGGGCGGATGCCTTGGCTCTAAGCCTTCTGGCATCCGCCCTTTTTGCGTCCTGCTCGCGTAGCCCGGAGGTGGGCCCAGCTCCCGATAAATCCAAGCCGGCATTATTTTCGAGATACGAAACACCCGATCCTGACGTCGTTCCGCCTCCCCAGGGGGTGGAGGCTGTGGGAACCGGACTGGATCCGGTCCGTTTGACCGACCCTGGTTTTTCGCAGAGGGCGCGGCTCCATCTCATCCGCTTAATCGGAGAAAAAGGGGATTCCAGCCTTTGGCAGCAAGTTTTGACGATGATGCTTCCGCATTCGTTCCGTGAGGCTTTGCTTGAATCGATCGGATCCTCCGGAAGATCCGAGGCCAGCAGTTTTCTCCGAGGGTATCTCAGCGATGCCGAGCAGGGAATGCGGCGGGCGGCCGTCAGGGGTCTGGCGGCCACAGGTCGAGCGGAGGATGCGCAGTTCCTCATGGAGTGGATGGGTCGGCCTGCTTTGGCGATCGAAGAAAGCACCGAGGTGGCTTTGGCTCTGGGCGGAAGCCGAGCTCCCAACGCCACGGCGATTCTTATGCAGGCTTATCCCAAGGCGGATCGAGATGAGTTGTCCCAGTGTCTGATTCTGGGGTTGGCGCAGCGGCCTTTTGATCAGACGCAGGGATTCTTCCGGCAATTACTGGGTGATCCCAGAACGGAAACAGAACGAAAAAAAGACGCGCTTCAGGCCCTCGGTCAGTTCGATACGGTTCAGGTGGATTTCTTTTTGCCCTATCTGCAGAGTGCCGATCCCGAGGTGCGAAGTGGAGCTTATCAGGGGCTGGGATCTTTGGCGGAGGGAAACCCCGGACCCCGCCTACTCGTTTCATTGCAGTCGGAGAAGGATCCCCAAGCTCGTCTGGCTTTGCTGGAGTCCCTGGGGGCGCAA
>Ga0209085_1002420_pt1 | contig 10651 bp, 8 predicted proteins | sample C_131016_EF_Meta_FD_187310 | JGI IMG/M metagenome (GOLD analysis project Ga0209085, IMG submission 187310) | Freshwater microbial communities from Lake Croche, Canada to study carbon cycling - C_131016_EF_MetaG (SPAdes) (version 2) | ecosystem: Environmental > Aquatic > Freshwater > Lake | place...
CGAGATGGACAGGTCGTCGAGCCCGCGCTTGACGAACGAGATGATTTCGTTGCGGACACTTTCGGGTTGGATGAAGTCGGGTTGTGATTCGTAAAGGTCGAGCAGTTTCTGTTGGAAGTCGCTCATTCGGAAGAAATAGTTCGATTCCTTGAGCGTCTCGATGGGGCGTGTGTGTATCGCGCAGACCTTTTCGCCGGGGAAATCGTCGCCACCATCGAGAAGGTCGCTCGGCTGTTTGTATTCCTCACACCCCACGCAATAAAAACCTTCGTACTCGCCGGAGTAGATGAAGCCGTCGTCTTTCAGTTTCTGCAGGAACGTCGAGACGGCAACTTCGTGTCGCTCGTCGGTCGTGCGGATGAAGTCGTCGTTCTGGATCGTGATGGTGTCGAGCAGCGGCAACCACGCATCGGCGACGAGCTTGTCTGCCCACTCTTTCGGGGTCACACCATTCGCTGTCGACGTGCGCAAAATCTTCTGGCCGTGTTCGTCTGTTCCGGTCAGCAACCAGGCATTCTTGCCGTTTTGGCGATTCCAGCGCGCGAGAACGTCGGCCGCCACCTCCGTGTACGCGTGACCGATGTGCGGAACATCGTTGACGTAGAAAATCGGGGTGGTGATGTAGTAGTTATCGGCGCTCGACATATTCCGTCCAGTTTACGCGTCGCGCGCACGCTCGAGCGCGGCCTGGTAGAGGTCACGACCGGGAATCCCCGTCGCCTCGGCGACCGCTCGGCTCGCTTCCTTCAAGCGCTCCCCAGAGGCAACTCGCGCGGCAACATCGCTCACCGCGGCCTCGAGCGACATCGGTACGACGTCGGCGCCCGCGACGAGGAACACGATCTCGCCTCGGTTTTCTCCGGCGAAACGTTCCGCCAGTTCACCGAGGGTCCCCCGAACGACCTCCTCGTACAATTTGGACAGTTCGCGAACGACGGTTCCCAGTCGGTCTGTACCAAACGCATCACGCGCGGCGGCGAGAGTCTCGGACAGCCGGTGAGGCGATTCATAAAAGATGAGCGTGCGCGGTTCGCGGGCAAGTTCGGCGAAATACTTCGCCTGACCCTTTCGTGGAACGAATCCTTCGAACGCGAAACGGTCGGTCGGCAGCCCGGAAACGGCGAGCGCCGCAATCACCGCCGACGGCCCTGGAATGACACTCACGGTGACCCCATGCTCATGGGCGGTTCGGACGACAACATACCCGGGGTCGCTGATTCCCGGCATCCCCGCGTCGCTCACCATCACCACGTCTCCGTCGTAAGCCATGCGAACAATCTCGGCGGATTTGGCGACCTCGTTGTGCTCGTGCAAGGCAATAAGTTTCGCGTCAGTTTTCAACCCCAGCGCGCTCAAGAGGTGCGAGGTCGTCCGCGTGTCCTCGGCGACGATGACACGCGCGTTGACAAGTACCTCGCGCAATCGCGGTGATGCGTCACCGAGATTGCCGATGGGTGTCGCAGCGAGGATGAGCACACGCCCATTCTCGCGTACCGTATTGCTTATGAATGATTCCGGTCGCTTCCGCGAGGTTCGCTCTCGGTTCGCAGCCCTGCCCTCGCGACTCCAAACGGTCATGTTCTACGCGCCGGTTATGCTCGTCGCCGCCCTCATTCGCCTGATCAATCTGGGAAGTCCCAAGGCGCTCGTGTTCGACGAGGTGTATTACGTTCGTGACGCCTGGTCGATGTGGAATCTGGGGTACGAGGCCGAATGGGTCGCCGGCGGAGATTTCGCGGGTGGGGCCGTCAACAGTTTCACGCGCATTGGCGCGTTCATCGCACATCCCCCTCTCGGCAAGTGGATCATCGGTGCGGGCATGGCGTTGTTCGGGCCCGAGAACCCGTTCGGTTGGCGTTTCGCGACGGCGATCGCGGGGGTCATCGTTGTGTTGTTGGTCATGCTCATTGCGCGTCACTTGTTCCACTCACGTGGCATCGCCGCCCTCGCGGGTTTCCTCGTCGCAATCGACGGCATCGCGATCACCATGAGCCGCACGGCACTTCTCGACGGACTTCTGACCATGTTTATCCTCGCGGCGTTCCTCGCGCTCATCCGGCACCTCGATACGCCCGGATGGGGTGGATGGTTGTTGTTGGCCGGTGCTCTCATCGGTGCCGCCACCGCGGTGAAATGGAGCGGGCTGTACGCCATGGCGGCCTTCGGCCTGTGGGTCGTTGTGGTCGAGACGCTTCGCATATGGAAGTCGCGTCGTGTCAAAGGGTTTGTTCTGCGGTCCGCGCTCTCGGCATTGCGAACGTTTGCCCTTTTTGTTCCCGTTGCCGTCGTCGTGTACGTCACGGCGTGGTCGGGGTGGGTTCTCTCGTCCGGTGGATACAGTCGCCAGTGGGCGGCCGATTCGGGTTACGGCGACGGGGCGTACGGAATCCTTCGCGGATTGTGGAAGTACCAGCGTGACATCTACGACTACAACATCGGGCTCACGTCGCCCCACAATTACCAGGCAAACCCTTTCACCTGGCTCGCGATGATTCGCCCGACCGCGTTTTATTACCAGGCGACCGGTCCCGAGGGTTACGTCCAATACGTGACGAGCGTGGCGAATCCCGTGATCTGGTGGGTCGGAGCGATCGCAATCCTTGCGCTCATCGCGATGACGATCCGTAAGGCAACGTGGCAAAACGTCGCGATTCTCGTCGGTGTCGCCGGTACCTACGTCCCGTGGCTCTTCTTTTCTCAGAGAACCGTGTTCCAGTTCTACACCGTCACGCTCGAGCCATTCCTGGTTCTTGCCCTCGTCGCAGTAATCGTGTGGTTGCGTAAGAACCACTTGCGTGCGCTCGCGTTTTCGCTCGTTATGGTGGCGACCGGGGTATCGGTGTTTTTCATGCCGGTCTGGATGGGGATCCCGATTCCCGAGTGGTTCGCCGTGATTCACTACTGGTTCCCGACCTGGATATAGTTTTGCGATATTCTCTACTGATAAGGTAGAGTTATTACACCTCACCAATCCAAGGAGCCGTACATGATTGACCTCATTCTCGCCGCCGACCCTGTTCCCGCACTGACGGGAATTGATCTTGGCTATTCACTCGCCGGGCTCGTCACCGGTCTCGTCGTCGGTGTGACCGGCGTCGGAGGCGGCGCCGTCATGACTCCGATCCTCATCCTTCTGCTCGGCGTCGCTCCGGCGACAGCGGTCGCGACCGACCTGTGGTTCGCCGCAGTCACCAAACTTTTCGGCGCGAGAATTCATAGCGTCGGCGGAAACATCGATTGGCAGGTTGTTCGTCGACTCTGGATGGGATCGATTCCCGTCGCCATCATCGTCGCCATCCTGGTGGCCGTCAACGCCAAGCCTGAAAAGGTCTCGTGGTTGACCACCGCAATTGGTGTTGTGATTCTCATCACCGCAATCGGCATGTTGCTCGCGCCCATGCTGATCAAAGCCGCGCGCGCGAACCGCGCCGACGAGCCCGCCTCGTTCCAGAAGTTCCAAGGCCCTGCGACGATCGCCTCCGGCGGAATCGTCGGTGGACTCGTCGCACTCACGTCGGTTGGCGCTGGAGCACTCGGTTCCGTTGCCATGACCGCAATTTACCCGTTCCGAATGACGCCGCACCGTCTCGTTGCGACTGACATCGCGCACGCGATTCCGCTCGCCGTTGTTGCGGGAACGGGTTACATCGTGACTGGACTGGCTACCGGCATCGGAATCGTCGTCGACCCGTGGATGCTCGCGAGCATGTTGCTCGGGTCAATCCCCGCGATCGTCGCCGGGTCGTTCCTCGCGCGCAAGGTCAAGCCTCGAGCAATCCAGATTTCGCTCGCCGCGGTTCTGTTGTTCGTCGCGATCAGCGCGATCTTTCCCCCGGCTGGCTAGTTAGTCCCAGTTCCCGTCCGCGGGAGCGGTTCCAAGTCGCTTGTTTGCGTCGAAGCCGTCGATTTCGAGCATGTCGGCATCCGAAATCTCGAAGTCGAACAACGCAAAATTTTCGACGAGGCGCTCTTTGCTCGACGTCTTGGGGAAGATGATGATGCCGTGCTGCAGGTGCCAGCGCAGAATAACCTGTGCGATTGTCTTCTCGTAACGTTCGGCGAGGTTGACCAACGCGGGCATTTCGTCGACCAGGTCGACTGCTCCGTGACACAACGGGCCCCACGACTCGGTGGCGATGCCACGCGCGGCGAGCTCGCCCCGCAGCGCCTTTTGTTGGAACAGTGGGTGAAGTTCGACCTGATTGATGACCGGCACGACGTCGCTGACCGCGGCGAGAGCGTCGAGATGCTCCGGCTCAAAGTTGCTGACGCCGATCGACGTAGTCAGGCCGTCCTCACGAAGTACTTCCAATTGCTTCCACGCATCGACGTACGTTCCGCGTAAGGGCGCGGGCCAGTGAATGAGGTACAGGTCGACATGTTCGAGGCCGAGACGATCCAGTGAACCGCTGAGAGCGTCACGAGCCTTGGGCTGGTCACCGTTCCACAGCTTGGTCGTGATGTACAGGTCGTCTCGGGGAATCCCGCTCTCGCGAATCGCACGCCCAATGCCCGACTCGTTGTGATACAGACGAGCGGTGTCGATGTGTCGGTACCCCATCTCGAGCGCTTGCGAGGCGACGCGGTATGCGTCATCGTCCGCCAGGCGATAGGTCCCAAGACCAAGCTGCGGGATAGAGGTTCCGTCGTTGAGGGTTACTGAGTTAACTGGAAAGGCCATGTCCCCAGCGTACCGAGGACATGGCCTTTGACCATTCTTATGATGCTTTTGCGGTCGCTCCCGAGTTGACCTCGTACGAGGTGTTCGTCGACTCGAAGAAGTTGACGAGCTGCAGCGTGTCGTTCGCGGCAGCCATCCACTTCGCCGGGTTCGAGACCTTGTAGTGCGCCTCAAAACCGAGTTCTTCAAGACGGCGGTCGGCCATGTGCTTGGTGTACTGCGTGATGTACTCCGCGTTGAGACCAAGGATTCCGTTGGGAATCATGGCCTTGTTGTATTCCTCTTCCATGACAACGGCATCGAGAATCATCTGCTTGATCTCGGCGGCGAATTCCTCGGTCGCGATGTCGGGGTTTTCTTCCAGCACCGTGAGGATGAGGTTGATTCCGAACTTGAGGTGAAGCGACTCGTCGCGCACGATCCAGTCGACGAGCGAACCGAAGTTGCGAAGGAGGTTGCGCTGACGGAACGACAGGGCGACCATGAACCCGGTGTAGAACCAGATTCCTTCCATGATGACCGAGTAGGCAACGAGGTTGCGAACGAAGTCCTGCTTGCCCGCCGTCGTCGTGATGTCAAGGCTGGATTCGGCCATGCGCTTGATGAACTTGACCTCGAACTCTTCCTTCGCCGCGATCGCGGGGTGGTCGACGTGCTGGGCATAGATCTTTTCGCGGTCGACCGGGAAGGTCTCGAGGATGTACTCGAACGACATGCAGTGGTTGGCTTCTTCCCACATCTGCTTGGCGAGGTACAGGTGCGCCTCAGCAGCGTTGAGGTACGGGTAGACGCCAAACGCGAGTGCCTTGTTGACGATCAGTTCCGAGGGGTTGAAGAAGGACATGAGGAACGTGATGGCCTGCTGTTCTTCGTCCGTCATCTTCTTGAAGTCGGCGATGTCTTCGCCGAGCTGAATTTCGTTGGGGAACCAGGTGTTGGCTACGGCCTGGTTGTACAGGTCCATCGCCCACTGGTAACGAACCGGCTTGAGCAAAAGCCCGTCCTGAATTCCTGTTCCGAGAATTCCCATGATTACTCCTAAGTCTTGTTGGTCTGATGATAGTTGAGATAGCGGGTTAACCGCGGGTGTTTATTACTGGCAGGAGTCGCACTGGAGCAGATCCATGGGATCTACCGGTACCGAATATTCTCCCACCTGAGAGTCGAGCGGATTCATGATTCACCGCCCGTCGAACTTGCGCCGCCGAAGCCGAAGCCACGTCGGGGTGCGCCCGCGGCTACGGGCTCGGGAGACGGTGCGCCTGCGCTTGCACCGAATCCCTTCTTGTTTCCATCGACGATCGATTCGGCCTTGTTGACCTTGACTGTCGACTGTTCCGCAGTGTGGCGCGGCTTCATGTGGAGGTAATACGTGGTCTTGACGCCACGGGTCCATGCGCTCGTGTAGATGTCGACCATCTCGTCGATGTCGCGCGTTTCGAGGTACATGTTGCGGCTGATGGCCTGATCGATCCACTTCTGCGCCCGACCCGCCACCTCGAGGAACGATGCGGGGTTGAGTTGGAAGCTGGTCTTGTAGATCTCTTTGATGTCGTCCGGAATCGACGGGATCGACTGAATGTCACCCTGCGAACGGAGGATGTCTTCGCGGACCGATTCCCACAGCCCACGAGCCGCGAGCGCGTCGACGAGGTTGCGGTTCACTTCGAGGAACTTTCCGCTCGACGTCGATCGCGAGAAGATCTGTGAGAACTGAGGGTCGAGTCCCGGGGTCGTTCCCGCGACGAGACCGATCGATGCCGTCGGTGCGATGGCCATGAGGGTTGCATTGCGGATGCCGCCCATGACCTTCACGCGAAGTGCGTCCCAGTCGAGGCGCGTCTTCCGCGAAATGTCGATCGCGACGCCACGGTCCTTTTCGGTCAGGTCAATCGAGTCGAAAGGAACGAGTCCCTGCGACCAGCGAGACCCCTCGAAGTGGTCGTAAGACCCGCGCTCGCGCGCGAGGTTTGCTGACTCGTCGATTGCCGAATACGAAATGTGTTCCGTGATTTCATCGATGAGGTCGTATGCGGCTTCGCTCTCGTACGAGATACCGAGTCGCTCGCAGATGTCGGCGAAGCCCATGATCCCGAGTCCGACCGCGCGGTTTTCCTTGTTGGCCTTGTCGGCTTCGTTCACCGACGAGCGAGTGATGTCGATGAGGTTGTCGAGTTGGCGAACCGCGACGCGTGCGGATTCGTCCATCTTTACCCAGTCGAATTTCCCGTCAACAAGGTGCGTCGAGAGGTTGATCGAGGCGAGGTTGCAGACCGAGACGTTTTCGGCGTCCTGTGGAAGGCAGATTTCGGTGCACAGGTTCGACGAGTGAATCGTGCCGGTGTTGTTGTTCAGTGCACGAAGGTTAATCGTGTCCTTCCAGGTCAACCACGGGTGCGACGTCGACTGCAGCGAAATGAGGATCTGCTTGAACTGCTCGCGTGCGGAAATCTTCTTGAAGAGGTTGAGTTCACCCTTTTCGGCCATCGCAACATATTCGGCGTACCGCGCCGAGAATGCGGCGCCATACAGTTCGTTCAGGTCAGCGACCTCGAGCGGGTCGAAGAGGTACCAGTCGCCGTCATTCTGAACGCGCTTCATGAACTCGTCGGAGATCCAGACGGCCGTGTTCGCGGTGCGGGTGCGACGGTAGGGGTCACCAGAGTTCTGACGAAGGTCGAGGAATTCGGGGAAGTCGAGGTGCCAGTTCTCCATGTAGAAGCAGAGCGCGCCGAACTTCTTGCCACCTCGCGAAATTGCACGAAGAACCGAGTCGATGGTATGCATGAACGGAATCGGACCGGTCGACACCGTGTTGTTCGAACGGATCGGCGAGCCCTGAGCGCGAAGCTTCGTCACCGAGAGGCCGATTCCACCTGTTCCCTTAGTGAGCCACATGACGTCGCGAGTGGTCTTGGCGATGTGCTCGACGTCGTCCTGCATTTCGAGAACGAAGCAGTTCGCGAGCTGAGGGTACGACGTGCCCGCGTTGACGAGCGTCGAGCCAGCCGCCAAATATTCGAGCGTCGACATCTTGCGGTAGAACCGCAGTGCGACCTCGGTGGGGTTTTGCTCGTTGAGCGAGAGCCCCATGGCGATGCGCATCCAGAAGTACTGGGGAACCTCGAGGGGGTCGCCGTTGCGGCCCTTGATTCCGTAGCGGTTGTTGAGCGTGACGACACCGATGTATTTGAGCAGTCCGTCGTGAGCCGGTTCGAGTTCGGCGGCGAGCGCCTTGAAGTCGAACATCTCTACGAGGCGCGAATCGAGGAGCCCTTCGTCAACACCGCGGCGGATGTTGGCCTCGAAGTGTTCGGCGTGAAGTGCTTTGAGTTCGTCGGCCGTCGAGTAATCGCCGAGGACGCTCTTATAAATGGTCTTGAGCAGCAGTCGCGCCGCGATGGTGTCGAATCCCGGGTAGTCCTTGACGTTCTGGAGCGCGACCTGGATGACGGCTTCGTCGAGTTGCTGCGAGGTAATTCCATCGAACAGTGTCAGTTCGAGTTCGGTGCCGATCTGCGTGACCCAGGCAAGCTTGTCGGTGAAGCCCTCTGCGGCTTCTTCGATGGCGAGGTTGATCTTGTTCGCGTCGTATGGTTCGCGTGTTCCATCGCGTTTGACAACCGTGATGTTCATCGGTGTCCGTCCCTTCGTCTGCCTGGATTCTGCCGTCGAGACGGCAAAAAAACGCCAAATCGATGGTGTAACGGTCTGGCTCGAAAACACTACATCTATGCTTCCGCTTAGAGCAAGAACCCCATATATTGTGGCGTGTCGTACACAATTGGGGATAACTTGTCCACGCTATCCACAGGCTAAACCCCACCTCGGACGCATTTTCACTGCGCGTTGCGGCGAAATCGGCGGTACACCCCGACCGCACGCCTAGGCTGGGGAGTCATGAAGCGTTACGCCGCGATCCTCCGAGTCCCCGGACTCGTCTCGGTCGTACTCTCGCAGCTCATCGCGCGCTTCCCAGGAGGAATGCTCAGCCTCGGGATCCTCATCCACCTTCAACGGCAAACCGGCACCTTCACTATTCCGGGATTGGTGCTCGCGGCAGCGTCCATCGGTCAGGCGATTGCCAGCCCGCTGACAAGCCGATACATGAGCAAATACGGAATTAGGCCGGTTATCGGCACACTCATCACCATTTCTACGGTCGCGATCGGGATCATCGCCCTCGTTCCCCTCCACCCGATTCCTGCCATTGTCGTCGGATTCGCGATCGGAGCGACGCTCGCCCCGATTCAACCCGCGGCGAGAGCGGTGTACCCCACATTGGTGCCACGTAAACAATTGCAAACGCTGCAGTCTCTTGATGCCAGCATCCAGGAACTCATCTGGATCGGTGGTCCGGTGATTGTCGTGTCCCTCGCGACCCAAATAAATTCCGCGGCGGCAGTTCTGTCGGCCGGAGCACTCGGCGTCATCGGCGGCCTGTGGTTCCTCTCTCGGCCCGAAGTCACTCGCGCCGAACTGTCACCATCGACCGGAAAAATGGGCGCGGTCCTGCGAATCCCTGCGGTCATCATCGGCGTCGTCACCGGATTGCTCGTCGTCGGTTCGTTCGGAGCGGTGGAAGCCGCCACCGTCGCGTTCTTCGGAAGCGAACAGGATTCGCCGGCGGGACTCGTGCTTGCACTGTGGGCGCTCACGTCACTCATCGGTGGTCTCGCGATGGGGCACACCGCGATGGGTCCGTGGTCGTTGGCTCGTCGGCTCACCGTCGTCGCGGTGGGGACTGCGCTGGCGATGCTCACCACCGACCCGATCCTCATTACAGTCGCCCTCTTGTTGTCAGGACTGGGCGTCGCCCCAGCCATGACGGTCCAGTACGCGATTGCGACGGAAAGCGTCAAAAAGGGTGACATCCCCGAAAGTCTTGGTTGGCTTGCGACGGGTTGGGTCATGGGGGGCGCCATCGCTAGCGCCGTTGCCGGAATCGCCATCGACACCTGGGGCTCGTTCGGCGGCTTCGCTATCGCTACCGTTTTTGCACTCTTGGCAGCGCTGGTCCCGGCGTTGTTCGTGAGGCAACTTCCCGACCTTCGGCATCTCGCGCACCCGTGACGCTCGGTTTACGCTGGGCACATGCCGATCGTTGACCTTCCGACCACGACGTGGGGTTCCCCCGCCGCCGATCGTGTTGCCCTTCTCATTCATGGGCTTGGAAGCGACGCCAGCACCCTGTGGCGCATCGGCGAACACCTCGCCGAGTCGGGGTGGTACGCAATTGCCGTCGACCAACGGGGTCACGGGGTTGCGCCACGGACGAGTCGCTATCGCATCGAGGATTACGCACGCGACCTGCTCGGCGTCGCTAATCCACGCCCCTGGGACGTTGCCATCGGGCACTCGATTGGCGGCGCAAACCTCGTGGAGGCAAGCGCGATGAAACCGGGGTTCGCCCAGCGGATCGTGTTGATTGATCCCGCACTGCACGCGGGTCCAGAGTCGCGAGAACAGATTCGCACCAACCAACTGGCCAACCACGCGTCTCTTACCGTCGAGAAACAACGTGAACTGAACCCGCACTGGCACGACCAAGACATCGAATTGAGCGTCGCGGCGGTTCACCGTGCTTCGGCGTTCGCGCTCGAGCATTCCGTCACCGACAACCACGACTGGGACGTTCTCGCTGAGGCCGCCGCTATCACTGTCCCCACCCTGATATTTCAGGCGAGCAAGGCGGAACTCGCCCGATATCGCGACGAACACGCCGACGCGATCGAGGCGGCCAACCCTCTCGTTTCGCGAAGCATCATCGACGAGACAGGGCACAACGTTCATCGCGATGCGCCCGACGAGTTCTGCCGGCGGCTGTCCAATTGGTTCGACGCCCGTTCCTAGGGCATTCGATTTTGGCTGAAAATTGGATAACGGGAATAGGTAATCTGCAGTGACGGGCGTAGGGTCACGAATATGACAAAGATTCCGCTCCTGGCCATTCTTGCCGTTTCATCCATC
>Ga0209085_1002422_pt1 | contig 10647 bp, 11 predicted proteins | sample C_131016_EF_Meta_FD_187310 | JGI IMG/M metagenome (GOLD analysis project Ga0209085, IMG submission 187310) | Freshwater microbial communities from Lake Croche, Canada to study carbon cycling - C_131016_EF_MetaG (SPAdes) (version 2) | ecosystem: Environmental > Aquatic > Freshwater > Lake...
CTTGGCGCTAGACCAATAGCCCATGCACCCATCCAATAGGCTAAGGGTGCATCCAAAGGTAAGGTTTGCCCCCATACAGTTGGGTGTAACCAATCGCTTTGTCCTTGCGCCAAGGCCAACATCTGGCCAAATACTTGGAGTTCTTCACCTTTCCATGGTTCTCGGCCGACTAAGCCTGGAACCAAATACGCCAAGCAAAATAGCCACAGCGCTAACCGCGGCAAAGGCCGAACAGCGTTTTGCGCAACGATAGCTGGCGTGGGATTGTGTGACTGTGACAAATTTGTTAGCAAATAAAAAACGTAAGGCGATAAACAAAAAAGGCAGCGCCGAAAACGGGCTGCCCTTTGAGTAGGAGGCTAAAGGGCTTACTTGGCAGCCGTTTTGCCGTATTTGTTGCGGAAACGTTCCACGCGACCACCCATGTTGTCCACCGATTTTTGTGTACCGGTATAAAAGGGGTGAGATTCACTGGTGGTATCCAGTTTGTAGAGGGGTAACTCGCGACCATCGTCCATTTTGACGGTTTCTTTGGTGTTAGCGCATGAGCGTGTCACAAACTTAAAGCCATTGGACATGTCCACAAAGCACACTTCGCGGTAGTTTGGGTGAATTCCTTCTTTCATGATCTGATCCTTTTCAACTGCGCTAGCCACACCAAACAATCTCGATGCACTTGGCCACAAAACCAAATATTATGCCATAAAGTTACCTTTTTAATGTAAAACTCCCAGCGCAAACCATAAACTGATGCCTCCTAAGAGGGTGGAGAGCGTCACCAAGCCCGCCACCAAAGAGCCGTCATAACCCATTCGGTTGGCCAGAACATAGCAGCTCGAGGCGGTAGGGAGCGCAGAAAATGCCAGCAGTACGCCTGTTTGAAGGGCATCTAAGCCCAACAATTGGGCCAGTATCCAGGCCACGATAGGGGTGAAACAGTGGCGGATCAACAGTACAGAGACACCCAATACTTTCGTATTTTGCAAACGCCCGAATTCCATACCCGCGCCAGCAGCCATCAACCCTAGGCTCACCGAAGACGCTCCTACCCGCTGCAAAGTGGGCGCGGCCCATTCGGGAATGTGCAGTCCAACTAAATTTGCGCATAGTCCGGACACAGTTGCCAAAATGAGTGGATTGCGAATCAGTTCCGCTAAAAAGCCTTTTTCGCCATGCTTTGCCATAGGCCAAACCGATGCAATATTAAAGATGGGAACACACACGCCAATCAACACCGCCATCAAAACAAGCGCCGGAGGCCCACCCATTCTTTCCGTGACGGCAAGTGCAATGTAGGAGTTGAACCTGAAGGCAATTTGTGTACTGCAAGCATGCATGCGCGTATCGATATGGCGACCCACAACAGGCAAATACGGCAGGGCATAGGCCATAGCAATGCCACAAAAGCCCATGAGAACGCCTGCTTGCAGAAAATGCGTGAGGCTTTGAACGTCCAGATTGGTGCGCGCGATAGTGGTGAACAACAAAACAGGAAATAAAAAGTAATACACCAAAATTTCAACTTGGGACCACATCGCACGGTTGAGTGCAGTAAAGCGACACAGCAAGTAACCGCACAAGATAAGTGAAAAATCAGGCGCAAGAAGGGGCAAATAATCCATATAGAGAGAATACCTCGTCTTTTGTGACGTCCATCTATTGCGTTTACAGTTATGTGATGTTGCCTGTGTTGCGCAATGTTTTGATTTAGGAGTTTTAAAAAATGAAAATCCGTTCAATAGCAAGCTTGTTTTTTTGCTTGGTGGGCTCTGCTGCGTTTGCGCAGGGCTACCCCAATAAAGTGATTCAACTGCAAGTACCTTTTGCACCAGGGGGTACGACAGACATCATTGCCCGAACGATTGCTGAGCCATTAGGCAAAGCCTTGGGGCAAACTGTGGTGGTGGTGAACAAAGCCGGTGGTGGTGGTGTTGTAGGTGCCAATGAAACAGCCAAAGCTGTTCCCGATGGTTATTCGCTGGGTATTGCAACTGTGTCAACGACGGCAGCCAATCCTGCGATCAACACCAAAATTCCCTACAACCCTATTACTGATTTTTCTCCCATTATCAATATTGCAGCGACGCCCAATGTCATTGCGGTGCATCCTTCGTTTCCAGCAAAAGACTACAAAGCTTTTGTCGCAGAAGTGAAGCGCTCACCCGGTCGTTACTCCTATTCATCTTCTGGCACGGGTGGAATTGGTCACTTGCAAATGGAGTTGTACAAAAGTTTGAGTCAAACCTTCATCACACACATTCCTTACCGCGGTGCTGGTCCTGCATTGAACGATACCGTGGCGGGCCAAGTCCCCATGATTTTTGACAACCTGCCTTCTGCATTGCCTTTCATCAAAGACAACCGTTTGGTACCTATCGTGGTGGCAGCGCCACAGCGTTTGGCTGTGTTACCAAATGTGCCTACTTTCAAAGAAGTAGGCTTAGAGCCAGTGAACCGCATGGCCTATTACGGCATTTACGGCCCCAAAGGATTACCTAAAGAGGTGATCGACAAAGTCAACGCAGGAGTGCGTAAAGCATTGGAAGACCCCGCCGTTCGCAAGCGCATTGAAGATACGGGTTCTCTCATTATCGCCAACTCGCCAGAGCAATTTGCAGGGCAAATTAAAGCGGAGTTTGATGTTTATAAAAAAGTGGTGACAGAACAGAAACTGACGTTGGATTGATACACCTTTGACGTCGCAGTGACTACCTCGCAAGTTTTTGATCAGAGCATCGATACCTTCATCGATGCCCTGTGGCTTGAAGAAGGATTAGCAAAGAACTCATTGGCGGCCTACAGGCGTGACCTGCAACTTTTTGATGCTTGGCTTTCGCAGAAAATAGGTGCGTCAACTAGTGCGCAAGGTGGCCATTTATTACAAGCGAAAGAGTCTGACTTGCATGCATATTTTGCAAGTCGACACGCAACTACCAAAGCAACATCGGCCAACCGCCGATTGACAGTTTTGAAACGGTTTTACCGTTGGGCATTGCGCGAACGTATGCGCACGGATGATCCCACGCTCAAAATGTTAGCGGCCAAGCAGGCGATGCGAGTTCCTAAAACTTTGACTGAGACGCAAATCGAAAACTTGCTCTTAGCGCCTGATGTAGAAACACCCTTGGGCGTGCGTGACCGCACCATGTTGGAATTGATGTACGCCAGTGGTCTGCGGGTGAGTGAGTTGGTCAACCTAAAAGTCTTCCATGTCAGCCTCAACGAGGGTGTCTTGCGTGTCATGGGCAAGGGCAGCAAAGAGCGCTTAGTTCCCTTTGGCCAACTAGCGGCGCAATGGATTGAGCAATATTTGACGCAATCACGCCCCGCTTTGTTAGGTCAGCACCAAAGCGAAGACTTGTTTGTCACTGTACGTGGCAAACACGCCGGAGAGGCAATGACCCGTGTGATGTTTTGGCAATTGATCAAACGGTATGCATTTATGGCAGATATCAAAGTGCCTATCTCTCCGCATACCTTGCGACACGCATTTGCCACCCATTTGTTGAACCATGGCGCTGATTTACGCGCTGTGCAAATGTTGCTTGGGCATGCTGATATTTCTACAACGACGATTTATACCCATATTGCGCGTGAGCGGCTTAAAACTCTGCATGGCATGCACCATCCACGCGGTTGAGTTTTCCCTATGAAAAATGTCGCGCTAAGAACGCGTTAACTCAGCAGATAACCCAGCTCCACCTCGGTAAAACCTGCGCGTAGGCGCGCTTCGGTGTTAAACGGCGGTTTATTTTTGGGTGCGTCATACCGTTGCACTAATTCTGCGTAGAGGGTGACGGGGTCCATCCCCCGCTGCGCACATAACCATCTGTACCAATGGTTACCTATGGCAACATGGCCCACTTCATCACGCAAGATGGTGTCCAAAATTTCTACAGCACGTGTGGCCGCAGGTGTGGCTACTTTGCGAAGTTTGTCTTGAATAAGCGGGGTGGCGTCTAAACCGCGTGCCTCTAGTGTGCGTGGAACCAAGGCCATGCGTGCAAGAACGTCTTCAGAGGTTCTTTCGCACATCTGCCATAGTCCATCGTGGGCATCGAAGTCACCATATGCATAACCCACGCTTTGTAAGTGCGTGTGGAGTAACTCGAAGTGCTGTGATTCTTCATACGCCACGCGTAACCAATCGGTGTAATAGGCGTTTGGCATATCGTGAAAGCGCCATACGGCGTCTAAGGCTAAATTGATCGCATTGAACTCAATATGGCAAACCGCATGCAACAGCGAGGCCAACCCCTCTGGTGTGAACGGTGTTCTGGGGTGAACTTGCTGGGGTGGAATAAGGCGAGGGAGGTCGGGACGTCCAGGAAGTGATGCCCCATCTGCTGCTTGCAAGCGTTCATTTGGATGCAACGCCTTTTCGCGGTGGGACTTCCATAGCAATTGCACCGAATTCACTTTGTCGATGGGGTCTGCAATGCACAATGCAGTGAGAGAGGCTTGGCGTATGCACATCCTTACAATTGTAGGTAGATAAAACGACAACATAAGGCAGGAAATTGGTATGGCCGTCTTACAACTTGACACACTTATTCCCAAAATTGACGACACCGCATGGATTGCAGACAACGCACAGGTAATAGGTGAAGTTGAAATGGCAGCTCATACCAGCGTTTGGTTTTCGAGCGTGTTGCGGGGCGATTCTGGAAAAATCTCCATCGGTGAAGGTAGCAACATCCAAGACGGCAGTGTTTTGCATGTCGATATCGGTTTGCCACTGACTATTGGTAAACATGTGACGGTGGGACATATGGTGCAACTTCATGGTTGCACGATTGGGGACGAAACGCTGATAGGTATAGGCGCGATTGTTTTGAATGGGGCCAAGATTGGTAAGAATTGTTTGGTGGGCGCTGGTTCTCTGGTGACTGAAGGTAAAGAGTTTCCAGATGGTTCCATGATCATAGGAAGTCCAGCCAAAGTCGTGCGGGAATTAACGCCAGAGCAAATAGAAGGTATTCGCAAAAGTGCCAGAAGTTATGTGGCCAATGCCCAGCGCTATAAATCAGGCTTGAAAAAGCTGTCCTAATGTCGCAACTGCATAAATTTTTATTTGAAGGCTTGCCCGTTCGTGGCATGTTGGTACAACTGACGGATGTGTGGCAAGAAATATTAAATCGCCGTGCTGAAAATCTTGAAACGGGCGCCTATCCACAACCTGTACGCCATTTGTTAGGTGAAATGACGGCTGCAGCTGTTTTGATGCAATCCAACATCAAGTTCAATGGTGCTTTAGTCATGCAAATATTTGGAGACGGCCCATTGAAGTTGGCCGTGGTTGAAGTTCAGCCTGATTTGCGTGTGCGCGCTACTGCAAAAGTAGTGGGAGATTTAGGCGAAGCGAAGACCTTGTCCGCCATGGTCAACGTGAAAAACGAAGGACGTTGCGCGATCACACTAGACCCAATCACCAAGCTGCCTGGCCAGCAACCCTACCAAGGTGTGGTTCCTTTGTTTGATGACCACCGAAACAAGATCGATAAGTTCAGCGAAGTGTTGCAACACTATATGTTGCAAAGTGAGCAGCTCGATACCACCTTGGTCTTGGCTGCTGACGACAAGTCAGCAGCTGGCCTATTAATACAACGCTTACCTATCAAGGGCGAAGGCAATTTGGCCGCAAAAGCCAGCATGGAAGATGAAGATGAAATTGGTCGTAATGAAGACTACAACCGTATTTCAATCTTGGCTGCCAGTTTGAAGAGCGAAGAGTTGTTGCAATTAGACCCTGACACAATTTTGCGACGACTATTTTGGGAAGAGAAGTTGCTTCGCTTAGAAACCATCACACCTAGTTTTGCCTGCTCGTGTAGCCGTGAACGTGTCAGCAATATGATTCGCAGCTTAGGCGCAGATGAGGTGGAAAGTATCTTGTCTGAACGCAATGACGTCGAAGTGGGTTGTGACTTTTGTGGTCAGCAGTACCGATTTGATGCCGTAGACGCAGCGCAAATATTTACCAGCGTAGACAAGCAAGTGCCTGGTAGTTCCGCGATTCAGTAAATTAGTTTTTTCCAGAAACCAGTTGGGTAAACAACTGGTGCTCGCAAAGCCCATCACCACATGTTTCGCAGGGGCCTGTCCAACGCACGGGAATATCTTTGCGTTTTAGTGCATGCGCCCATTGCGGTGCTTGGCTAGCAAGGCAAAACAATGCGTTTTGTAAACGCTGAGTGCCTTGCCCATACACAACTTGAAACGACATGCCTAGCGCTTGTAGGCCAGTACGTAGTTGTTGATCTACCAATGATTGCGACGCGCTAAATGAGCTGAGATCTAGGCCACACAACAAGGCAATATCTTCTTTCCCCAAGGTTTGAATATCTGGGCTATCTACAACCTCTAAAGGAATGTCTTGATTTTGAAGGAATTTTCTAAGCGCTAAAGATAATTCAGTTTTACCCGTGGCGGGTGCGCCTAGGATGGCGGATTTCATAGGTGGAATTCGTTAACAGAGGTTTGCAAGTGCGGATTGCGATGGAGCGAACATTTAAAAATTAACGCGCAATTTGCACAAATATTTCGTTGGGTTTGACCATGCCAATTTCTGCTCTGGCACGCTCCTCCACCATCTCTAAACCGTCCTTCAAGTCGTGTAACTCAGCACCCAAGCGCTCATTGGCTAGTTGGGCAGCTTGGTTGTGTTGCTTTTGCTCTTTGAGTTGTTGGCGGAGTCGCATCACGTCAGGCAAACTTCCACGGCCAAACCACAACTGGGCTTGCAGCACTACAAGGAGTGCAATCAAGACCATGTGAATGGGGCGCAATATGGTGAACATGTGAGCGAGAAAAGTTCTTGGGCTGAAAGTTTAAAGCGAATCTGCCTTAGGGATGGTGTTTAGGCTTTCAAGTTGTAAAAAGCGGAGCGACCTGGATAAACCGCTACATCACCCAAATCTTCCTCAATGCGCAAGAGTTGGTTGTATTTTGCCAAACGGTCAGAGCGGCTCATAGAGCCGGTTTTGATTTGTCCAGCATTCAAACCGACAGCAATGTCGGCGATGGTGGAGTCTTCAGTCTCACCAGAGCGGTGGCTGATGACTGCTGTATACCCCGCACGTTTGGCCATCTCAATGGCTGCGAAAGTCTCTGTCAATGTGCCGATTTGGTTGATCTTGATGAGGATGGAATTGGCAATGCCTTTTTCAATACCTTCTTGGAAGATTTTGGTGTTTGTTACGAATAAGTCGTCACCGACGATTTGTACTTTTTTTGCCAAACGGTCGGTCAGAACTTTCCATCCATCCCAATCACCTTCGGCCATTGCGTCTTCAATGCTGATGATGGGGTATTTGTCGCACCAAGTAGCCAACATATCGGTCCATTGCTGGGCGGTCAGTTGCAAGCCTTCGCCTTCCAAGTGGTATTTGCCATCTTTATAAAACTCACTGGCCGCGCAATCTAAGCCGATAGCGATTTGCTCGCCCGCTGTGTAGCCTGCAGCAGCAATAGCGTCCAAGATCATTTGTATGGCAGCTTCGTGGTTGGTGACATTCGGAGCAAAACCGCCTTCGTCGCCCACTGCAATGCTCATGCCTTTGTCGTGGATGATTTTTTTGAGCGCATGGAAAACCTCAGCGCCGTAACGTACGGCTTCTCTGAAACTTGGTGCACCAACGGGAATGATCATGAACTCTTGCAAGTCCAAGTTGTTGTTGGCATGCGCGCCACCGTTGATCACATTCATCATCGGAACGGGCAGTTGGTTGGCATGCATGCCGCCAAAGTAGCGATACAAGGGCAAGCCAGACTCTTCAGCAGCAGCACGTGCAACCGCCATGGATACTGCAAGAATGGCATTTGCACCTAAGCGGCTTTTGTTGTCGGTGCCGTCTAAGTCGATCAAAGTCTTGTCAAGAAAAGCTTGTTCAGAAGCATCTAAGCCTAAAACGGCTTCTGAGATTTCCGTGTTGATGTGCTCAACAGCTTTTAATACGCCTTTGCCAAGGTAACGGCTTTTGTCGCCATCACGTAATTCAATGGCTTCGCGGCTACCTGTGGAAGCACCTGACGGCACCGCAGCGCGGCCCATCGTTCCAGACTCCAGTAACACGTCACATTCCACGGTGGGGTTGCCACGGCTGTCCAAAATTTCTCTTGCGACGATATCTACGATTGCACTCATGGTTTATTTCTCAAAGCTAAAGTTAAAAATCAAATTCCGAAGTTGTTTTCAAGGAAGGCGTGTTTCTTGGTCACGCGGTCAATGTCTTGCAGCGTTTCAAGTAAGGCGCGCATATGTTTGAGAGGTACGGCATTGGGGCCATCGCTCATCGCGACTGCAGGGTTGGGATGGGTTTCCATGAAGAGTCCGGCAACACCCACTGCAACTGCAGCACGCGCTAAGACTGGCACCATTTCGCGTTGACCACCAGAGCTCGTACCTTGGCCGCCAGGCAACTGCACCGAATGGGTTGCGTCAAACACCACTGGCGCATTGGTTTCGCGCATGATGCTAAGGCTTCGCATGTCAGAGACAAGGTTGTTGTAACCAAAACTCGCACCGCGTTCACAGGCCATGAAGTTGTTGTCGTTCAAGCCTGCCTCAAGCGCAGCGGCACGCGCTTTGTCTATAACGTTTTTCATGTCGTGAGGCGCAAGAAACTGCCCTTTTTTGATATTGACAGGTTTGCCTGAGCGCGCCACGGCATGGATGAAATCTGTTTGGCGGCATAAAAATGCAGGCGTTTGCAAAACGTCGACAACCTGTACCACATGCGCAATCTCTGATTCGCTGTGGACATCCGTGAGGATGGGGAGTTGGAGTTCGCGGCGCACTTTCGCCAAGATCTCCAAACCCTTTTCCATGCCGGGGCCACGAAATGTGGTGCCGCTAGAACGGTTGGCTTTGTCGTAACTGGACTTGAATATAAAAGGGATACCAAGCGCAGATGTAATTTCTTTCAAAGTGCCTGCTGTATCCATTTGGAGTTGTTCAGACTCCACCACGCAAGGGCCGGCGATCAGAAAAAACGGATGCGCTAAGCCTGCGTCAAAGCCACACAACTTCATACTCATGCGACGGCTTTCAAGTTGGTGCGTTGTGACTGATGGTCTAGCGAAGCTTTGATGTAAGCGTTGAAAAGCGGATGTCCATCCCAAGGCGTGGACTTGAATTCAGGATGGAACTGCACACCCATAAACCAAGGGTGGACAGATTGCGGTAACTCCACAATTTCTGTGAGATGTTCGCGCTGAGTAATCGCAGAAATGACCAGGCCTGCTTTGCGCAAAGTATCGAGGTAATGCACATTGGCTTCGTAGCGGTGGCGATGGCGCTCACTCACGATATCGCCATAAATTTTGTGCGCCAAGGTGCCTTGCGAGACGTCGGAACTTTGAGCGCCCAAACGCATGGTGCCACCTAAGTCAGACTGCGCATTGCGGGTTTGGATCGTGCCATCAGCGTCTTTCCATTCGTCAATCAAAGCGATGACAGGGAAAGGCGTATCGGGCTCGAATTCGGTGCTGTTGGCATGCTCGAGACCTGCAACATGGCGTGCGTATTCGATAGTGGCGACTTGCATGCCTAAGCAGATACCTAGGTAGGGCAGTTTTTTCTCACGTGCAAAACGTGCTGCTGCAATTTTTCCTTCAATACCACGTTTGCCAAATCCGCCAGGTACCAGCACGCCGTCGAACTTGGTGAGTTGAGACACTGTCTCAGCGGTGATGGTTTCAGAATCGATGTAGTGGATGTTGACCCGCGCATGGTTCTTCATGCCTGCGTGCCGCAAGGCCTCGTTCAAAGACTTGTAGCTGTCTGACAAATCTACGTATTTGCCCACCATAGCGATAGAGACTTCTTGCTTGGGGTGTTCGACTTCATGCACCAAGGCATCCCAACGGCTAAGGTCTGCTGGTGGTGTGTTGATGTGGAGTTTTTCGCAAATCAAGCGGTCTAGTCCTTGCTCATGCAACATGCGGGGGACTTTGTAAATCGTGTCGACGTCCCACATCGAGATCACGCCCCATTCAGGAACGTTGGAGAACAAGCTGATCTTTTCTTTTTCTTCCGATGGAATCGGACGATCTGCACGGCATAACAAGCAGTCGGCTTGGATACCGATTTCACGCAGCTTTTGGGCTGTGTGCTGGGTAGGCTTGGTCTTGAGTTCACCTGCGGCGGCTATCCAAGGCACGTAGCTCAAATGGACGAAGGCCATTTGGTGAGGCCCGAGCTTGAGACTCATTTGGCGCACGGCTTCAAGGAAGGGAAGCGACTCGATGTCACCCACGGTGCCACCGATTTCTACGATGGCAACGTCGACCGCTTCGGGCGTTTCGTACCCCGCGCCACGCTTGATAAATTCTTGGATTTCATTAGTGATGTGGGGGATGACTTGGACAGTTTTGCCGAGATAGTCGCCGCGACGTTCTTTTTCCAAAACGCTTTGGTAGATCTGTCCGGTAGTGAAGTTGTTAGCCTTTTTCATCCTAGTGGTGATGAAACGCTCATAGTGGCCTAAATCTAGGTCGGTTTCGGCGCCGTCTTCGGTTACAAAAACCTCTCCGTGTTGGAACGGGGACATGGTTCCAGGGTCTACGTTGATGTAGGGATCTAGCTTTATGAGGGTGACTGAGAGGCCGCGCGACTCAAGGATCGCGGCTAGAGATGCGGAGGCT
>Ga0209085_1002424_pt1 | contig 10646 bp, 11 predicted proteins | sample C_131016_EF_Meta_FD_187310 | JGI IMG/M metagenome (GOLD analysis project Ga0209085, IMG submission 187310) | Freshwater microbial communities from Lake Croche, Canada to study carbon cycling - C_131016_EF_MetaG (SPAdes) (version 2) | ecosystem: Environmental > Aquatic > Freshwater > Lake...
GTGAAAGAAGATGGAGAGCTGCTCAACTTGCAAAAATTCATGAAGTTCCAGTTATTGTTTTAAATGTTGATGATAAAAAATCTTTAGAGTTTGCAATATTAGAAAATATTCAAAGAACAGATTTGAATGGCATTGAAGAAGCTTTGGGTTATGATAATTTAGTAAGGCAGTTTGGATATTCTCAAGAGGCGCTATCAAAAATTCTTGGAAAAAGCAGGAGTCATATAGCTAACACTTTGAGACTTGCTAATTTACCTGAAGAGATACAAAAAATGATTGCAGATGGTTTGTTAACTGCAGGTCACGCAAGATGTTTAGTTAATGTTCAGGATAATATTAAACTTGCAAAAATTATAGTTAATAAAAATCTTTCAGTCAGACAGGCTGAATTCTTAGTTAAAAAAGAACAGGTTTTTAGTGGCTTAAAAAAAAGCAAAGTTAAAAATAAAGATACCAATATAAAATCTCTAGAAAGCGACTTAGAGCTGTTAATGGGTATTAAGGTTGATATTAAAAATAAAAAAAATAACTCAGGAGAAATTAAATTTTTGTATAAGAACTTAGATCAATTAAATAAAGTTATTAGCGTTCTTAAAAGGTACTTTAGATAAATTTTCAGTTAAAAAATAATAAAATTGAGTATCTTGATTTAAATCATTTTTTTTAAAATCTGTTTCGATTTTATTTAAATTACTAAGAAGTTTTTCAAGATCATTAACTTTCCAGATTTTTAAAATATTTTTTATTCTATCTTTGTCCTTCCAAAAAATAGGTGGTTTGTATCGTTCGATTTTTTCATCTATTGAAAGACTTTTATTATTTTTTTGTATTTCTAAAATTTTAATAATAAATGATCTAAGGATAATAATTATTTCCATAAAGTTTTTTTCATAATTAGACATGTTGGATATTAAATTATTAATATGAATTTCTTTTTTTGATAAGAGGATATCAATAATTTCATCATTTCTTTGCAAGTCTGGATCAGTACAAATTTCCCTAATTACACTATTGGTAATCTTTTCAGAATTTTTATATAAATTTAATTTTTCTATTACTTCTTTAATTTTTGATCTTTTTAATGAGTTAGAATTAATAATAATTTCAATTTGAGCTTCAGATAGCTGAAGTTTGCTAGTCTGTATTTGTTGGATAAGAAACCTTTTTATATCTAATTTGGTTTCTTGGTAGCAAGGAATGCAGATTGCTAATTTATCATATTCACCAAATTGTCTTAGTTTAGAGTTTTTTAAAAGTATTTCTGAATTTAAAATAATAAAATTATCATTAATGTTGTTTTTAATTTTATTAATTATATCTAATATTTTATCAGAACAATTTTTTATTACCAAAACATTTTGATTATCATCAAATAATGATCCATTGAGATAATAGTTAATAATATTTTCTGGATCTTTAATTATATCTTCTTCAAAAATATTTTTTATAATCCTTTTTTCATCTAAAAATTTGCAAATAATTTGTTCACTTAAATCTTTAATTAGATCTTGATTTTCTCCGTATAAAAGTATTACCTTTTGTTTGAAAAATTCTTTTTTTTTTAGAAAAATCTCTTGGGATTTTAACAGCATTTAAACTATTTTAACATTACCCTAGATTTAAATAAGATATCTTGAACGATACCATCTAATAATAATTTCTTTTCATTATTCTTAATTAAAATATTATTGGAGATGTTATCCGTAACAACAACTCTTTTATCCTTAGTTACAGAATCTTGATATATAATAAGTCCATTTTTATCCTGAAATTGATAACTTACAGTGAGTTTAACGATTTCTTCAGTAGCTATCCCTCTTGAATCAACCAGGGAATTTTCTGCTGTATCGTAAATTTGTGCTTTAAATGTATATGCATTTGAAGATTTTTCATCCCTAGCAAAATTTAATTTTTGCTCCAAATCAAAAGATAAATTTTTGTCTCCAACTATTTCTAATTTTGAAATAAATATTCCTTTACTACTGCCGGTGTAAATAGGGGAAAAACCACAGTTAACCAATAATAATGATATTATAATAGTATAGAAAATTTTATTCATTATCTGTAACAATATTTAATATTTTATTTTTTATAAAAATTTTTTTTTTTATAATTTTTTGATCTAATATAGCTTTAATATTTTTAATTGCTAACGATTTACTTAAAATATTATCTTCATTCTCATCTTTGGCAGCATTAATAATTGCTCTTTTTTTACCATTTATTTGAATTACAATATTATAGTGATCTTTTTTTATTAGATTGACTTGTATTTTTGGCCATTCTTGTGAAGTTAAATCATTTTTTTTAGTTAAAATTTCCCAGCATTCATTTGCTATATATGGCATGAAAGCAGATATAATAATTAGGTATTTTTTATATAATTCTAGAATAAAATCTTTATCTAAAGTCTTTTTGTCAATTTCTTCATTAAGATTATTTAAAAAAATATAAAGTTTAGCAACAGCGACATTAACGTGGAATTTTTCTATACATTCTGTGATTTCTTTTATTAAAATATTAATTTTAATTAAAAAATCATTATTAATTTCTTCTTTTTCTTTTTTATAAGTTTTTAATTTTTCACAAGTTCTCCAAATTTTTTGGATATATTTAAATGCACCTTGAATTCCATTATCACTCCATTGAATATCTCGGTCAGGAGGGCTATCAGATAAAATAAACCATCTTACAGCATCTGCTCCATAAATTTTAATAATATCATCAGGATCAATAATATTTTTTTTAGATTTGGACATAGCTTGGCTATCTCCTTTTAAAACTTTTTCTTTAGTATCTAAAAGATAATGTCCATTTTTTTCGGTAACTTCTTTTGGAAAAACCCACTTTCCTTTTTCTGTTTTAAAAGTAGGATGACATACCATGCCTTGAGTAAAAAGATTTTTAAATGGTTCAGAAAATTTTAACTTAAAATCATCTTTTAGTACTAAAGTAAAAAATCTTGAATAAAGAAGATGAAGTATAGCGTGCTCAACTCCGCCAATATATTGGTCTACCGGCATCCAATAGTTGGCTTCATCTGTATTGAAAGGCTTCCCTTTTTCTTTTGGAGAGCAAAAACGAAGAAAATACCAAGAGGAATCAACAAATGTATCAAGAGTATCGGTTTCACGAATAGCATCCATTCCTGAATCAGGACATTTTGTATATTTCCATGTAGGATGATTTTCTAAAGGATTTCCAGGTTTACTAAAGTCTATATCCATAGGCAGTTCTATAGGCAAATCCTTTTCTGGAACTAAAATAACTTTTCCATCTTTTCTGTACATAATTGGAATCGGGCATCCCCAATATCTTTGTCTGGATATTCCCCAGTCTTTAAGACGATAAATTATTTTTGATTTGCCTATTTTTTTTTCTTCTATTTTTTTAATAATATTTTTTTTTGCATCAGCAACTTTGAAACCGTTAAGAAAATCTGAATTAATAATATAACCATCTTCAGTGTAAGCTTCTTTTGCAACGCTAATAGATTTAGATTTATCTGGACTTACTACAGGAATAATTTCTAAATTATATTTTTGGGCGAATTCTAAGTCTCGCTGATCATGTGCAGGACAGCCAAATATAGCTCCTGTTCCATAATCCATTAATATAAAATTAGCTACGTAGATTGGTATTTTTTTTTTTAAAAAAGGATGAAACACAGAAAAAGGTGTTTTAAATCCTAGCTTTTCATGCTTTGATAATAATGATTCAGTTCCAATATTTTTTAAAGCTATTTCTTTAAAATTTTTAAAATCTTTATCATTTTTAAGATATTCCGTGAAAGGATGATCAGGAGCAATAGCAATGAATGATGCTCCAAATATCGTGTCTGGTCGTGTTGTAAAAATTTTAATTTTGGTATCCTTAAAATCACAAAGAAATTCAATCTCACATCCCTCTGATTTTCCAATCCAGTTCTTTTGCATTAGCCTTACTTTTTCTGGCCAGCCTTCTAGACTATTAAGAGAATCAAGTAATTGATCAGAGTATTTTGTAATATTTAAAAACCACTGGTCTAATTCCTTTTTTTCAATAGTTGCACCAGACCTCCAGCCTTTGCCATCAATTACCTGTTCATTAGCTAGAACTGTATTGTCTACAGGATCCCAATTAACATAACTTTTTTTTTTATAAACAACACCTTTTTTAAAAAGAATAGAAAATAAAATTTGTTGGTGCTTATAATATTTTTCATCACAGGTAGAAATTTCTTTATCCCAATCAATAGAAAGCCCAAGTCGTTGCAACTGGAGTTTCATGGTTGAAATATTTTTTAATGTCCACTCTTTAGGATGCAAATTGTTTTGTATGGCAGCATTTTCTGCAGGCAAACCAAAAGCATCCCAGCCCATAGGATGCAAAACATTGTAACCATTTAACCTTTTAAAATTAGCAATGACGTCTCCTAGAGTATAATTTCTTACGTGCCCCATGTGAATATTTCCTGAGGGATAAGGAAACATTTCAAGGCAATAAAATTTTTTATCTTTTATTTTTTTAGTAGAAAAAACTTTATCTTTTTTAAAAAAGTTTTGCCATTTTTCTTCTATATGGGAAAAATTATAGTTATCCATAAATCATGGCTTAGAAATTTATATAATTTATTACTTCTCCGTTTTTTTGAGATCTGAAATTTTTAAATTTCTAGCAGAAGATAATATTGTTTCTTTAATTTCTTGATTAAAATTACTCTCAAGTTTTTGAGTAGTGCAATTATTATTATTATCACATATTTTCTTATGAGATATAATTTCTAAAGAATCTGACCTTAATTCATTACTTAAGAATCTAACTGATACTTTGATTTGTTCTTTCTTATTTGAATCATTGTTGTACCAATCATAAACAATAATGCCTCCTGAGTAGTCAGCATTAACTAATGGTAAAAAATCTAAACTTTTTAGTGTAGCTCTCCAAAGCACATTAGAGGTTGCAAATTCAAAATTGTTATCATTAGTTTTTTTGCCATATCCACTAAAGATACCTCCTTGTTTTTCCATGTATTCTTGTTGTTTTTTTGTTGCATTTGGCTCAATAATTACTTTTTCACCAGTAATAGGGTCCGTTTTGGCGCAACTAGCACACAATAATGCTAATAAAACTATATAATTATAGGTTATTTTAAATTTTATCATACTTATAGAAAATGTTGCAAATTTACAACTACACAAGGATAATTGGTTAAATTCACATTTTTAAAATTAACGATTTTAAACACAGATGTTAAATAATAGCAATAAATTAGAAATAATTTATGCATAAAACTAACAACTATAAAAAAACATGAAAAAAATACTAACAACAACAGCTTTGATAGGATCTACTCTTATTGCTGGAACAAGCTTGAGTTCTGCTCAAGTTTCTGTGACTGGTCAATTAGATTTATCTTACAAATCTTTGACTGATAAAGTTAATCCAAAATATAGCTACAGCGGTTTTGGAAGAGAGTCTCAGCTTAACGTTGGCTACAAAGGAAAATTAAATAATGGCATTGGTTTTAATGCTGGTTTTTCTTGGGAGTTTGATGGTAACGAAGCAGCAACTACAGCTGGTGCCAACGCGGCTACTGCTGAGAACACTTACTTAGATTTTATCATTGATAAAACTACAATAAGTATCAGTGCTGACCACGTTATGAACCCAGACTTTAACATTACAAACATTGCTGGCGGTAAAGCCGACATCGATGATGTAACTTACGGTATTGGTGGTAGTGCTGGTGGCTTATCTTTCACTGCTAGAAAAGCTAACATGGCTTCTGAGTCATTTGGTCTAGGTGTAACTCAAGATTTTGGCGTTGCTAAAGTTTTGGTTAACTATGTACCAAGCAGAACTGCTGGACAAGCTGGTAATGACAACCAACAATCGACTAGAGGTGATGTTGAGAGTGGAAACTCACAAGTTGAAGCTATGATAGATGGTAACTTTGGAATTACAGGAGCGAGAGCTTTTTATTACCAAGGAAAATCAAAATCAGACACTGGTGGAACTTCAGTTGATCTAACAGGAAAAAAATATGGCGCAAGCTATAATTTTGGTCAATTTACTCTAGCTGCTGAAAAAGCGGATCTGACATCTACAGCTAATGTTGACACAAACAGAACAGACTATGGTGTAGCTTACGCAGTAAATAAAGATCTTACTGTTAACTTGATTAGAACAAAAACTAGTCAATCTGACAAAGCCGTTGATGAAACTTTAAAAGCGGTTAACGTTGGATACAACTTAGGGCCAATTACTTTAAACGCTTGGTATGCTACTGCTAGTGATTACAATGGTGTTGCTGGTGCTGACGGAAAAACCTTTATGTTAATGACTACTACTAAGTTTTAATTATAGTATTTAGTTATAACGTTTTAAAAAACCCGCCTGTTTATACAGGCGGGTTTTTTTATTTTGGGGACAGACTTTCCAGAGAAGAAAATCCAAAACCATTAACTTTTGTTAACACTAATTTTTGTTTTGTATTATAATTTATACCTCCAAGAGCGTAAATCTTTTCCTTCCAATTTAACGAAATCAATTTGAATTTAGCAGGACCTAGTATTCTATTAATAGAATATTTTTTTGTATAAAGAATTGGAGAGAATATTATATTTTTACAGCCTTGCTTTAACTTCCAATAATATTCTCTCTGATTATGAGCTTTTCCTATTATTATAAAATTCTTATACCAATTTTGTAACCTATTTTCATAATTGTTCTTATTATCGTGAGATATAACCATACCATCCAATCTTAGTCGCTTTGCAATTTTAGGATGATTCATTATTAATAATTTTATAAATTTTATTTTACAAAAATTTTTTAATTTTATCAGATCTTTAATGTTATAATGATCTAATTGATATACAATATGTAGATTATTTTTTTTTTTAATTTTTTCTAAATCTTTTTTATTTATTTTATTTGTAAAATAATAAAGATTTTCGAAATGATGATATTGATAAAATTTAAACATGACACCCTTAGATAATTTTAAAAATATATATACAAAAGTTAGTCAGCTGTCTAAAGATGCAGCAATCATTGTAGTAAGCAAGACTTTCCAGATGAATATTATTGAACCATTGATTAATTATGGTCATCATCATTTTGGAGAAAATAGAGTGAATGAAGCCAAAGATAAATGGTCATCCGCATTAAAAAAAAAAAAGGATCTGCAGTTACATTTTCTAGGAAAGCTTCAGACCAATAAAATTAAGGATATTGTTCAAATATTTTCTTATGTTCATTCTCTGGATAGTGAAAAGCTTGCTAATAAGTTATCAGCTGAGGAAGTAAATTCTAATAAAAAGTTAAAATATTTCATACAAGTTAATACCGGGAATGAAATTCAAAAATCAGGAGTTATGGTAAAAGAAAGTGATGATTTTATTAATTATTGTTTAAATAGTTTAAAATTGAATGTCATAGGTCTTATGTGTCTACCACCGTTGGAGGATGATCCCAGAAAACATTTCACATTATTAAGTGACATCGCAAAAAAGAATAATTTAAAAAATTTAAGCATGGGTATGAGCAATGATTATCTGATTGCACTAAGCTGTGGTTCAAATTATTTAAGAATTGGTTCTGCAATTTTTGGGAAGAGAAATTAGCAGATTTTAATTTTAGTATTTTTAGAGATTTTAGATAATAGAAATAATAGGTCTTTTTTTTTTAGAGCTATACATCCTTGAGTGGGCGTAAATTTTTTTTTTGCAATATGTAAAAAAATTGCACTTCCTTTACCTTTGATGATTGGATTTATATTATAACTTATTACGGCAATTAAATCATAAATGTGATCTTTTCTATAAAGTTTTTCATATCCAAATTTAGACGGTAGCTTTATTTCTTTATTATATGAATTACTTTTTGGGTCATCACACCAGCCCATATTTTTTTTAATTTTAATTATATTAATTGGGCTTATAATTTTTTTAATTTTATCGGGTCTATAATAGATTCTTGTTATTTTGAATACACCTTTAGGAGTAACATTATCTCCTTCTTTTATCTTTTTTTTAATTCCAAGTTCTCCTAAAGCACATTGAAATTTAAAATTTTTATATTTAAGATATCCAGACTTTTTTACAATAATCATATTTAATGTATTATATATTTATTTATGAATAATATTAACCTTCATATTATTGGATCAAAATCTTTTCCTATTCTCCTAAATGAGTTAGATCTTAACTATACTATTACTTCTAACGTAGAGACAAAAAAGAACTATAAAGATTTATTAATTAGAATTATATTTATTGAAAATTTAAAATTAATAGAGATTAAAAAATATTTTAATGAAAGTATTCCAACTATTTTTTTATTAAATAATAGAAATTTTTTGTTAAAAAATAAGTTACATTTATTAGAATTTCACGTTTCTTTATTTACTCCTATAGAAATTTTATCTTTTAGAGAAATATTAAATATTTTAGTTACTAAATATAATTTTTTTAAAAAATCTAAGATTACTATTAATGGTTATGAAATAGATTCAAATCAAAGAATTATTATGAAAGATGGAATTAAAACTAAGCTTACAGAAAAAGAGTTGGAGTTAATTTTGGAATTAAATAAAAAAAATGGTGCAGAAAAATCTTTTTTGATACGTAGCGTGTGGAAACGCAGTTCAGATCTAGAAAGCCACGCTTTTGAAACTCATTTACATAGATTAAGAAAAAAAATAAATAAATTTTTTAAAGATAAAGAATTTATTATTGAAAAAAATTCTTTATATTATTTAACTAAGTAATTATCGACTATTCTAGTCTTGCCCCAATTTTTTGGATAATTTTTGATGCAGTAATTGATCCAGTTGTTAAACATTTTTTAATATCAGATTTATCTAAGTATTCTTTTAAAAATCCTGCAGCGAATAAATCTCCGGCACCAGTTAAGTCTAGCACCTTATCAACTTTAATACTTTCGCAATTCACAATTTCATTATCTTTGATAGCCAAGCTTCCCTTATCGCTTCTTGTAATGACTATTATTTTATTAAACTCCTTTAATTGATTTATAGAATCTAATAGATTTTTTTTGCCTGTTAATTCATTTATTTCATTCTCGTTTCCTATTAGGATATTTAAATCATTTTTTAGTAAGTCATAAAAATCTTGTTTATGTCTAGTAACACAAAAAATATCCGATAAGCTCATTGCGATTTTAATCTTATTTTGTTTTGCAATATTTATTGCATGTTTAAACATTTTTTCGCTTGTTCCTTTGTCCCAAAGATATCCTTCTAAAAAAATCATTTCATGATCTAAAATATTATTAGCTGAAATATCATCAGCCGATAAATGTGAGGAAACGCCAAGATAAGTACACATAGTCCTCTCCGAATCTGGAGTGATTAAAATAATAGAAGTCCCAGTCGGTAGAGACTCATCTTTTTTAATATAGGGGAATTTTACATTTATATCTTCTAGGCTTTTTTTATATAGATCTCCAAATTTATCAGAGTTAACTTTTCCGATAAATGAAGGCTCACCTTTAAGATAAGCAATACCTGCCATAGTGTTGGCAACCGAGCCTCCAGCCACAACCTTTTCAATCTTAATATTTTTCTCAAGATTATTGAATTCAGATTTACTTATAAGTTTCATAGAGCCCTTAATAAGATTGTTTTTTACTAGGAATTCACCATCCACTTTTGCAAGAATATCAACAATGGCATTTCCTATGCCTAATATTTTTTTATTCATATTTTTCTTTGTATAGACAAATCTTATTAATTAAACATGTTTTACATAAAGGGTTTCTAGCTTTGCAAATATACCTTCCATGTAAGAGTATTAAATGATGAGCTTTTTTTAAATGCCTTGCAGGTAATATTTTTAAAAGTTGTTTTTCAACTGTTTCAGGGTTTTTGCCATTAGAAAGACCAGTTCTATTAGCCACTCTAAATACATGAGTATCAACCGCAATAGTTGGTTCATTAAAAGCAGCGTTTAAAACAACATTAGCTGTTTTTCTCCCAACGCCTGGAAGAGATATTAGGTCTTCAAATTTATTTGGAACTTTGCTTTGGTATTTTTCTAATAAAATTTTTGATAAAAAATATATATTTTTAGCCTTGTTATTAAAAAGCCCTATGGTTTTAATAAGATTTCTTATTTTATTAATTCCTAAATTAACAAAATGTTTAGGTGTGTAATATTTTTTGTATATATTTTTAGTGACGTTATTTACATTTACATCAGTACATTGAGCTGACAACACAACAGAAGTTAGTAAAGTAAATCTATTTCTGTATTTTAAAGATGTTTTTGGATTTTTTATTGATTTATCTAACAGCTTAATTAGCTGCAGGGCCTTATTCTTGTTTATAAGCATTAATAATTTTTATAACTACTTATTTTAAACCAAGCATATCCTGTATACTAAATAAGCCCCTATTTTTTTTGCTTATCCATATAGCGGCATTTAATGCTCCATCAGCAAACAGATCTCTTGAAAAGGCAGTATGTTTTAGTTCTATATTTTCTATATTATTATTAAAGTTTACAGAATGCTTGCCAATAGTATTTCCTTTTCGTGTAATAAAAAAATTAATTTTATTTTTTTGTAGATTTCCTGATTTATTTAGAAACATTCTTCCCTTTATAGATTCTAGATTTTTGTTTTTACCCTTTGACACT
>Ga0209085_1002425_pt1 | contig 10643 bp, 11 predicted proteins | sample C_131016_EF_Meta_FD_187310 | JGI IMG/M metagenome (GOLD analysis project Ga0209085, IMG submission 187310) | Freshwater microbial communities from Lake Croche, Canada to study carbon cycling - C_131016_EF_MetaG (SPAdes) (version 2) | ecosystem: Environmental > Aquatic > Freshwater > Lake...
CCTCCGCGTTTCTTACCGGACATTCATCTCCTAAGGGTAGTAGGTACGTTTATTGCACTTCGGGATTGAAGTGTATTGTAATGTTATAATCCTTTGGTTCGATTTTGTCAATTAAAAACCCGCCCTGATTAAAGGCGGGTGGTCTGAGTGTGGGTGCATGTAGACTCTTGTGAAGTTCCACTGCACCCACACCCAGCTTGTTGGAACAAACTAACTTATTAGAGAGGCAGGTGCCAAGTTAATTTGTTCCTGACTTATTCAAAACTCAAGCTAATTTTATAAATTAGCGAATTTATGAATAAGAATTTGCTTCAAGCATAGGCTACCCATACCGGCTGAATGCTAGATTTTACGCGCTTTGCGTTTGCTAGCTTTGCAGTCGATATTTCTGCATCCCTACGGATATGAAGCACTTCGCGAAGCAAGCTGAACCTGCAGGAAGGATGAGGTGTGAAGTCTTCTAACATCTTTGTTAGTAGAGGACTGTTCTCAATGATTTCTGCATGAACTTTTTCTGCTGCTTCGCCGAAAGGTATTTTTTCGTCTCGCTTTCTCATCAATCGCTTTATCTGCGGTGATGTGTAGTGCCAATCAATGAATTCATTGATGGCGGTCAGTACTGTATTTGTTTCAGGACCCCGCGACATAATTATCCAATCGAACTTGTTGTATGAACTTTTAATTTACAAAATTAAAGACGAAACTTTAATTTCATTTGAGAAGTATATTCCTCTTGACAGGAAATGTCAAACATTTTATATATGGTGTTTTGGTAACGTATTCATACACAATATATAGTACCTATTCTATATTTTAACGACTTGATAGTGCTTAAGGCATTGACAATTTTAGCTTTTTGTGTTAATATACTACACATCAACCATTAGAGCTGTGAGGGCTCTACTTTGGGCGAGGAACGTTAATAAATCGGATCATTACAGTGCATGTCATATGCACCGTAATTAAAATAGCCACCCCTACTATCTAAGGAAGAAAATGTCCAATAAACTGTCGTTCTACGAGATTTATTCTCAGCTTAATCGAGTAATTGTAAATGCACAAAACACTTTCAAGACACTCAATGTTAAGCAGCAAGCATCGTTTGCGCCTCTAATGTCGAAGATCAACAATATTGATGACCAATCTGCAGCTTTAAAAGTCGATTTCGACTCCTTAGATAAGCAGTTGCAGTCATCAGTTAATAAAGTACATGTCGAAGCGCTGCTCAAAAAGCAAGTCGAGCTCTATGCAGAGCTCAACTGGCTAATCGATCAGACAAATGAAATATTGGCAACTTTACTTGACGCCTCAGAGAAATCTGAAATCGTAGAGCCTAAGCCCGCCGAAGAATCAGCCGAAGACAACAACACCGAAGGTTCAACCGAAGTAAACTCTTCAGAAGAATCAGAAATTGTTGAAACCAAAAAGCGTACCCGTACATGGTTATTCTTTGCGGTTATCGCTTCAATCATCGTATGGCTAATCTGGAGAAATCACGATTTCTCTGAAGCCGCAATGGTTAACGGACAGCCTATTTTGATCAAGCATGTCAATGCCGATTCAGAATGGGCCGCGATACTTGCAGGCTTTGCAGCCTTTGCAAGTGTCTTCTTTATCAGCGAAGTATTTTACTCTCTCAAGAATAAAATATTTCCTGCTGAAGAATCCAAACGCACCAGATCAATTTAGGAGAACTGATGGTACCTACTGTCAACCGACGTCTCATGTGGTCAGCTTTGGCTGTCCTAATGAGCATCGCTGTGTTGCTTAGTGCGCTACTGTCGGCTATCTTACCTGACAGTGGTGTTGCAAAAGCATGTGATCCAAAGTCGACTGTCGCTGAAATGCTTATAAAGCAAGGATTCGATAGCTCGTCTTTCAGATTTATTTCTGATCAGAGTACTTTTAGTAAATCTGCTGAAGTAAATCACAATGGATCAGCCGCATTTGCGAGTAGCCCTATTTTGACTACAAAGCAGCTCGATGAGCTACTTAAGTCAACTGAAGGCCGAACAGCATTTGCTTCCAAAATTGTGAAATCGCGACTGAAAAGTCGCGAGGTCACATGGGTTGGGGTGGAATTCCTGATTCCTGTTAACATCGAGGGCAACCTTGGAGTTAGCGGGACTAAGGTCATCAATCTTGGAACTCGTAAGAGCGCCAAGGGTGATGTTGTATGGTTCCCGGTCGACACTTCTGAGTGCAAGGTTGTAAAAAACCTAGTCATTCGTGCCGGCTGTGGAAATCCAGGAAAATCTGTGGTTCCGTCTAATTCTTGTCCTAATGGTCAAGTGAGAAATCGAAACAACGTATGCGTTACTCCAAAGTCGAAGGACCCCAAAGACTACACTTACCCTCCGGGTAAGCCACCAGTCCCAAAGGTTACTACTCCGGCTAAAGACAAACCACCTGTTGTCGATACACAGAAAACTGGAGGTGGAGGTGTCGTAGATACTCCCACTAATACACCCGGGTCGGAGTCTGGCGTTACAGCACCTGGTGCTACGCCCGCTCCAACTACACCAACGCCAAAGCCTTCCAATGAGGGAGGCTCCAACGGTGTTACGGTAACTGGCTTTTAGCCAAATACCAAAACGGCGCTGCGGATGAGTGGATTTATTTCTACTCATCCGCTCGCCGCACCCCCTATTACGTCGAGTAATTTTGTCGACATGCACATTGTAATGATCCGATTTTTAGCATTAACAATTAGCGCGTTTTATTCTTGATACTTTAAATTTATTAATAATTATTTACATTGAAGGAGATTTTATATGAAAAAATCAATTCGTTCATATTTTAGTTATGCTCCCAAAAAAGCTATCTCGGCTTTCATAATTCTTGCACTAGCAATTATTATCCCAGCTGTAGCATTTGCTTGGGGACCATCACGACAAACTTTTACGACAGCAGCCCCTGCTGATTTCGTAACATTCAACTCTATAGTTGACAACCCAGTTCAAGGCGACGAGCGAAACTTTGTACAAGTTAAAGCTTCTGATACCTCAAACAGTACTTACGCTGATTCTATCAGCCTAACTGCTGGTAAAAAGTACACAGTTTTTATGTACTATCACAACAACGCAGCAAGCAACCTCAACCTAGTAGCAACTGGTACTTATGCAAAAGCACAAATTCCAGCTGTAGTAGCTAAGGGCGCGAGTGGCGTTAAAGCTGTTGGATACATCGGCGCAGATAATGCAACTCCTAAAGAAGTTTGGGATGATGTTGCATTTAGCAACACTACAGCTGGTGACATAGCACTAAGGCTAGTTCCAGGTAGCGCACACATCTACAACCAAGGATCAACAAACGGTTCTACACTATCAGACAGTATTATTACTACTGGTGCGCCACTGGGCTATAACGCCTTAGACGGTAAAGTACCTGGTTGTAACCAATACGCTGGTTATGTAACTTTTGATTTAGTTGCTGACCAACCAAACTTCACTATTAGCAAGCAAGTTCGTGCCAAAGGTACAACTACTTGGAGTGAAAGCGTCAATGCTAAAGCAGATGACCACGTTGAATTCCAAATTGAATACAAGAATACCGGTACAACTGCACAAAATGGTGTTGTAATCAAAGACGTATTGCAAGCTGGTCTTGCATACGTTAAAGGTTCAACATACCTAAAAAATGCAAGCAACCCTAACGCTAAAATCGTTAGTGATAATCTTGTGACAAATTCAGGTATCAATATTGGTGATTACACAGCTGGTTCAAATGCATTCTTGAAATTTGAAGCTGTGGTTGGTAAAGACATTAAATGTGGTACCAACACAATAACTAATACTGCAAACGCGCTAACTAATAACGGTTCTAAGGGTGACAGTGCAAATGTTGTTTCAAGCAAAACTTGTACTGACACACCTGGACAACTTCCATATACTGGACCTTCAGATGTCATATTTAGTACATTGGGTATCGGTGCAGTAGTAGCAAGCGCAGCTTACTACGTTGCTAGCCGCAAAAAAATCTAAAAACTGATTGCTCCATTTAAAACCCCGCCTATATGCGGGGTTTTAAAATATCAATATATTTACAAACCATTCCAGGTGCTAAATATTGTGTTGCTAGTGCATGAGCTACTATTGCCACCAGCATTAGTAGCATATACGGAGTAGTTCCAATAGCCGTTTGTAAAAATCTCAACAGCTGGCGATCCAGCTACTGTATAAGAGTATGTACCCGAACCACTGTAAGTCAAATCATTGTAAGTCAATGTGTAGGAAGTTGCCCCAGCAGACGAAGACCATGATGCTGTTGATAGTTTATTAAAACCATTATGAGTAAAAGTACAACTTGAAGGTCTCGCAGGACCAACAACACTGACACTGAAATTTGCTGTGCAAGAAAGATTTGCGCTGACTGTAATGTTTGAAACAGCGTTTCCTGGGCAGCCCGAACCTGTCCAGGAGCTAAATTGATAACCTGTGTTTGGAATTGCTTGAATTATTGTACTAACACCATTTTCAAATACCCCTGAACCCAATACCGATCCATTTGAACCTGCAGTTAGGTTAATTTGAAAACCAGTTACAGTATAAGGATTTGTAGATTCAGTAATTTTTTCGATGGTGGTACCACTATAAATACTTAAACCGAAAGTACTGGCAGTACTGGTGTATTTACTTACTGTATTTCCTGAGCTTGAAGTTACACAGGTAGCAGTATCTGCAACAGGTGTTTGAGCACAACGATTTGCATCCAAAGTCAGCGGATAACTACCGTTTGTAGATGCATAAAGCTTTAACTTTTTAGCATTATTGGAAAGTTCCATATCTAATGAAACAGTTTGAACTCTTTTTACAATCCCACTATAACTAACTATAGTAATTAGCGCCAACACACCTATGATAACTACAGCTACTAAAAGCTCTATTATAGTAAAAGCTTTGTAATTATTATGTTTATAATTCATTTTATATATTTTAATAATATATAAGCACTATGATTAAGTCAATCAACTAAGTGGTATTTCAAAACCAAATGTCGAACCTTTGCCTTCGGATGATTCGAATAGAATTTGTCCGTTATGTTCATCTATAACCTTCTTAGCTAGGAATAGACCAACGCCTGTTCCGTCAGGTCGCTGCTTCCTTGCGTTTGAAGCACGATAAAACTTGCTAAAAAGCTGGGCCTGTTCAGATTTAGGTACGCCAATTCCCTTGTCTTTAATTTTGAAAATTACTTTTTTACCTTTTGCTTCTAGGCTTACGTTGATTTTAGATCCTTCCGGGGAATAGAACATAGCATTGTCGGCATAGTTCATAATTACTTGTCTAATTTTACTATCGTCTAACTGAAGAACTGGAAAATTTTTCGGTGCTTTGTAGACGAAACTTAAGCCTCGTGAATCTGCGGTCGATTTCAAAGATCTAAGTTCTTGCTCAACAACTTTAGATAAATCTACGCTAGTTTTTTCTATTAAAAACTTACCTGTTTGAAGTCTCGAGACGTTTAAGAAATCATTTATCAGATGGACCATTCGTTCACTGCTTGAAAATGCTTCACCCAAAAGTTTTTTCTGGTTTGGTGTAATTTTACCAACGTCTCCCTCGAGTACCATACTTATATATCCCTTGACTGAAGTTAGTGGAGTGCGAAGCTGATGAGATGCCATCGACACGAATTCGTCTTTTGCCTTGTCCAGTTTTTGGAGCTGAATATTTGAAGCACGCAGTTCTTTTGTTGCATCATGAATCTTCTGTTGAAGTCCTTCATTGAGCTCTCTGACTGCCTGTACAGACATTGTATTTTGTACTGCGATAACCAACTCATCAGATAATGCCGAAAGATTACGGTAATCTCTTTTTGAATAGCTAGATGCCTCGTGCTCACCCAAAAAGAAATAGCCTATAATATCTGATCCTCTAGTTAGAGGCAGTGCGATTTCAATGTCATGGCTGACCATCATACGCCTAAGCGTTTCATCTTGCCCTAGACTGCTAGCAAGTATCAAGCCAAACTCTGTCTTTGCTGTTTTAAACATTTCAGAATCAGACCTAGAAATTTGCCTGTGACTTGTTGTGCCTGCGGTAATAAAATGATCATTATCTATAAAAATTATGAAAAATCCTTGAGAGCTTTTTAATGTATCGACAATAACTCTTGAAGCTTTGGCTAGCAAACTACGCATATCAATTGTTGATGTTAAGGTTTTTGAAAGTTTAGCGTAAAAAACCTCAACGCTGTATTCATCACGATAAAATATTTTATTGGTTATTTTATCGAAAAAGTCCCTTACCGGCTGGAATAGAAATGCAAGGGTTAGAGTAAGCACTATATTGAGCGGAGAAGAAACCAAGCTATCGCTTTGATTCAATAAAACATCAAATATAAAATATGCAGAAAATATATACAGACCAGCAAGTGTTGCGATTGAGAATACGTACACTATAGTACGCACTACAGCCATACGTATATCAAACAGCCTGTACCTAACAACCCCATAATACAAAGAAATAACAAGTATGATGAGTGGAGTTATGCCAAATTCTGTCAATGAAAATTCGCCCGTAATCAATGGAATGATAAATGAAAATATTGCGATGAGTGGAACTGAAAGTCCAAGTCCGTAACTTATAGATAGCAGCTGACGCCTCTTCACGCCTGTAGCGTATTTTAGACCGTGGAATAATCCATATCCTATAACCGAAACAGTGAAAAATATACATAGAGCGTACACCCAAACCAGTGGACCAAACTCAATTGCATAAACATTTGACTGAATCTTAATGTCTGAGACCATGAGTTTAGAGAAGCAACTTATTGCAACAATCCACAGCGGCACAATCGCAATACTCATCAGACGTCGCAAGCGGTTGACTTCTGCAAGGCTTATCACAAACTGAGACAAGAATATTGTTACTCCTAGAGCAGATGCTAGTACTAGATAGTTGGCAAAAAGTGCTAGATTTGACTGAATTGTGATGTCATTACTGAAATGATTAGAAACAATCCAAGTTGCAGTTAAAACGCTAAATAAAGAAAAAAGAATATTGGTGTGATTTTTATATCCCCCTCGTACCAAGCTGGCTGCGGCCAAAGACAATAATCCTAGGGTTATTACAATATCTAGTAAGGTATAAAAATCTCTCATGCTATAAGATTAATTATACCGCTTATTCTATTTTAATAGAAACTATTACTCGCGTTTTTTTCTATCTTCTTCTTTGTAGCTTGCTAGAGGGTTTAGGTCTAGTTTCATTCTTCCTAGTAAAGCAAAGATACCCATATAGTGAGCAATTCTTGCTGATCGAATCGTGCCGGAATCTCCACTGTAAGCATCCATGTATCTCCAGTTCGGTGCGAAAGTTGGTTTCCTACGATTGTTATCAAGTCCAGAAGTAAGATGCAAAAATGCCTCAGTAGACCCGAGCGCAGACGCTACATCTACACCCTGAGATATTGATGGTAAAGGAGCGCCGTTTTGGGCTGATATTAGAGAATTAATGTCGCCATATTTTGGTATATAAGGTAAACACCGACTAAAATCTACCTGTAATTCTGCCACTTCATCTAGAGGCATGCCTTTCGGTATACCCATTACTTTTTCAAATGTCATCCTGCCATTCGGATCAAACGAAGTAGATATTGCCGCAAAACCAATATTTAGAACTACAAGCACAGGCTTATTATTTTCACGAGCATGCCTAGCTATCATTGTGCCTAGTTCCAACTTGGTGAGTTCGGATTCATCGAGTATTAAGTCTGCCCTACTAACAATTTCATTTACATTGTCTGGGTTAACTCCATCAGTAAAAATATCAACCGTCGCTTCAGGTTGAATATCCATCACTGAATCTCGAAAAACTTCAGCTTTATTTTTACCTAGAGTACTGTGCTTTGCACCTGAAACTCTATTTATGTTTTCAACTTCGAAAACTTCCGGATCAGCAACGATAAATTTAGTAACTCCTATGCGAGCTAGCTTTTCACCAAGCTGAAATCCATCGCCGCCCACACCTGCAATCGCAACAGTAGATTCAATAATTTTTTGCTGTTCGGCTTCGTTAAAGAATCCGTAATTTCTTTTGAACATTGGATCTTTAAAGTCAACCATTTATTCACCTACTCCAAAAATCCGCCGAAATAATCGGTCGATCCAATAACTGTGTTTAGTTTAGAAATTGCTTCCTTGCCAAGTCGTGTCTCAAATTCATATTGATCAATCTGAATACCATAATTAACGCTATTGTATTTTTCGATAAACTTTGGCTCGGTGATCACTTCAAGTGGAACTTTCATATGGTTAAGATCCCTTATTAACTGGTCTTCAACCACTGCATACACTGGACCAAGCTGATTCTTAATCGTATACGCAACTGCGTAAGCCATTAATGCCCTTTTTATAATAAACCTATCAGCCTTGTTATCTTCGGTTACTATTAGGCGAGAAACCTCAATTGCATCTATAGGTGCCGGGGAGTCAAAATATTCTGGGAAAAACTCTTCTATAGGCAGTGGGCTGATGTCATATTTAGTTTTCTGCGGAAGTCGTATACAACCAACAACTGCCGCTGATCCAATCTGATTTTTTAGTGCAATTATATGCGTAGCACGTTCATCATCTTTATCAACCTCTGTGCCATCGGCTCGAAGCGAACTTGCGTCTAAGAGTTGATTTTCTTCAACGTAGACTTTAGCCCTGAGCTTTAAATACGACTCCTCAACAGAATTTTCGTTGTATTCGCTTATGTATTCTGGACCCAATATTATCATTGCGAATTTACTATCTCTATTAAGATCAAATAATTTATCAATATTTTGATTTACAGGTTTTTCATAGCTCGACAGCGCATCAGTAGGTTTCGGCATTTTGGTATTTCGCTTAGTTAGTATAAACTCATTTTTTCACAGATATATATTACTGTCAATCAAGCGATTTTTCATAATGCTAGTAGTTATGTTAAAATCAAGTTATATATGACCAAAATAGCAATCATTGAAGACGACCCTGTAATAAGTCAAATGTACCGAATGAAATTTGAATCTGATGGTTTCAGTATTCAGCTCGCAAACAACGGCAGTCGCGGAGTCGCTATGGTTAAAGACTTCAAGCCAGACATGATACTACTCGACCTTGAAATGCCAGAAATGAATGGCGACGAGGCGCTAAAACAAATTCGTTCTCACGACTGGGGCAAGACCGTTCCTGTTATTATTCTCACCAATCTTGGCGAAGAAGAAGCACCTAAATCTTTAAAAACTTTGGGTGTTACTAGCTATATTGTAAAAGCCAATTTAACACCAAGCGAAGTAGTTTCTAGAGTCAAAAAAGCTCTATCAAAACTAGCCTAAATCTTTTTGACCTTCTTTATCTGCAACAACTCTTGCTGCACGAATTACGTTGTCGATTAAAGCAGCTATTGTTAGGGGACCAACGCCACCTATTTTCGGAGTTATAGATATATCATCTAGCTCTCGTACGTCATCTGCGACATCGCCAACTATCGAGCCGTTTGAGTTTGCAGTGCCTGCATCAATCACTACGCTACCAGGCTTTACCATTTTTCGCGTCACTAATCCTGGTTTACCCGCAGCACTCACTATGACATCGGCATCATGGACTACCAATTCTAAATTTTCAGTTTTACTATCCGCGACTAGTACATTCAAATTTTGCTTTAACCATAAGGCAGCTATTGGACCACCGACTAATTTGCCCTTACCAATAACAACAATTTTTTTACCGAATAATTCTACTCCGTAGCCAGCGACTAACCAATCTATAGCTTGTGCAGTTGCAGGTAGAAATTGTGAATTTTCAGTAAGTCCATCTACATCCTTTTCAGGAGCAATCTTGGAAACTATAATGTCAGTCTGACTCGGATCTTCAATCGGAAGTTGCACAATGATACCGTGTATTAAATTGTCTTTGTTGAGTTTGTCAATCAATTCTTCGACTTCATTTTGATTAACTTTATAACTATCCACATCCACGAGTATGTCATTTGCGTATTCAATTTTTTTCGCTACATATTTATCACTAACAGTATCGTCATGTGTTTGAATAATAGCTAGTCTAGGAATAACTCGCCAAGATTGTCTCAACGCCCTTACCTGCTTGGCCTGTCGCTCCATAATAAATCCGGCAATTTCGGCACCACTCAGCAACTTCATGTATTTATTTCTCCAGATTCGAGCATTTTAATTAATTGTTTCACGGAATAATCTATAGATTTCCATGTTTCATTTCGCCTAATTTTGCGTTTTGTAATAAAAGGATAATCTCCTCGGTCTTTTATGTCCCAAACTACAGCCTTCTTTTTATCAAAATGATATTTATGGCACGCTCCGTCATATACATCTTGTCTAGCGAAAACTAAAACATCTTGTTTTGAATATATTTCACTGCTTGATTGTATAGATTTTGGAGATAGTTCAAAACCATGCTCTTTAGCCAGCATGTTTGCCCACCTATCTTTGTAGTTAAATGGATGCCTCCATCGTTCGATACCGCTTGAAGAAACTATATATTTATCGCCGGTCAATTTTTTGAAATATCCTTCGGCCAGTCGGCTTCTATAAATATTTGCTCGGCATACAAAGTGGATATGTAATTTGTTCATTGGTTTAATTGTAGCAAATTAACTGTAAAAGGTGTTAGTATATAAACATGAACATTTTAGAAAAAA
>Ga0209085_1002432_pt1 | contig 10627 bp, 11 predicted proteins | sample C_131016_EF_Meta_FD_187310 | JGI IMG/M metagenome (GOLD analysis project Ga0209085, IMG submission 187310) | Freshwater microbial communities from Lake Croche, Canada to study carbon cycling - C_131016_EF_MetaG (SPAdes) (version 2) | ecosystem: Environmental > Aquatic > Freshwater > Lake...
ATCTCACGGCGTTGTTCCCTGACACCCTAAAGGTGGACATGCGTGAACAACGCCGTGAGATGCGTTTACGTTTTGGATCAAACATCTACAACGGCAACTATTTTATGGGTAAGACGCTGTTGAGCCTAGATACAGGCGACGTCCGTGGAACAGGCAATCCATAATGGTTACCTACGATCCACGCGGCATGGAATGGCCACAGTATTGCAAGTTGATGGCGGAACTGTTTTCGTCAAACGACATTGGTACTGTGCCAGAAGAAAAGTGGAGAGATTGGGTAGATGGTATTAACGGTATCGGTTATTTTGTTCAATCAGGTGTTCCTGACCAAAGGCTGTATGCAACATGGCAGGAGTGGGCTGAACAAATGATGGGCATTATGAATCTTCAATCGTAAAGAATATATGGCTAACTTTCCAACACTTGCGCAATTAGATGCGGCTCCTACATACGGAAGCCAGTTCTCTGGTGGCCCAACTTACGCGTTGACGTTTAATGTTGGTGGCCAAGAATATAATTTCGTACCTAAGAATATTGCTGAGAATGGTGGGCTTTCTACTGGAAGTACAACATACTTGATGCCCTATTTCACTAGCGTAGATAACTTAAAAGATTTTGCAAGTAAAGCGCAACAAATTGATATATCTACAATTGGTCTTACTAAGTATCTCAATGGCCAAGGATTATCGGATAAGGGTTATTTAATACCAGTTGGTGCAACAACGTTTGATAGCCAAGTAAGCCCAGTACCTACCGATACATTTGGTGGCGAACTCAATGGTTTAAGGCTTATCAATGGGCAGGTTTCATATGGCCTTAGTGGTGGTCACGGACAGAGGTACGCTACTACGACGGGTGAGGTGCACGATCCTTACGTCACAAAAGGTGGTGGCTTATTAGGTGAGATGGGACAAGCGATTTTGGACTTGGGTCCAATCGCGCCTATCTTGGCCAACATAGCGATGCCCGGCCTCGGCACAGCCATAGCGTTAGGCACCGCAGTCGGCAAAGGCGGCAACATTGAAGACTTAGCAAAAGGCTATCTTGCTAGTCAAATTGGAAATCAAATTGGCGCAAGCGTTGGATCCGAAACAGGCTCAACCGTTGCTGGCAACATAGCTGGAAATACCGCAGGCAGTGTTATAGCTGGAAATCCTTTAGATCAGGCTTTAGCAAATGCCGCTATTAACGCAGGTACTAGCGAAGTAAAACAAGCAGTATCTGACAACAACTTGCAAAATTGGTCACAGCAGAACGCACAAAATGCTTACGAAAACGCTCCTAGTCCAACTGAGCAAGACGTTTTAGCCGCTACCAATACGATGCCTCCTGCTCCATTGAGCACCGTAACATCTCCTTTGGCAGAAGCGCAAAACAATGCCAATCAGATAATGGCTAATTACAACAATGCGCAAAACAACATAACAGCAGATACAGGAACTCAAGTAGCAACAACTTCTGGAGCATTGCCAACAACTGCTGGAAGCCTTGCACAAAAAGAAATTGAAAAGGTTTTGGGAAATAACTCAGATGTAACGCCTACTGCTTATGCGCGCATGACTGCCCAAGCTAACGCATACATTGCTCAAGGCGGTGATCCAAACGACTTGACTGGGTTTGAAAACTTTTTGGCAAACCAGTCTCAAGATGCATCCACCAGTTCAACAATAGGACTTTTGCCTACCGTTGGAAACAATCTTGTAGATCAAACAGGCACACCTACAAAGACAACAGAATCGCCATTAAGCTTGCCAAGCTCATCTAATGAGCCTGTTGTACCTGTTGTACAGACTCCTACACCTACAAAAACTCCTGCGCCTGCCGCTCCTTTGTCGGTTGCCACAGAGACTCCAATTCAGCCACCACCAGTTACTGAAACGTTTGCCCCAACGGCACCCCTGTCCGTCGCAACAGAGACTCCAATTGCACCTCCTGTTGTTACTACAGAATCGACAGCACCTTTGGCGCAACAAGTCCAATCTTCACAAGAGACTCCTGCTCCCGCCGCACCACTGTCAATAGCCACTGAGAATAACAGCCCTTCTGTTGTTAATACAACTCAAACATCGACTGACAATTCAAACGTAGCCGCACCACTAGCAAGTGTGCCAACAACTAGCTCAACTGAAACCAGTTCTAGTACACAGCCACCTTTAACTTCAATAGAAAATCCTGTTGTTAATCAAGATACGTCTACCACTGTAAATAACACAACCTCTAACGCCCCAGTTACCGCTAATGACACGCCTACATCGGATGTGCCAAACGACAACTTAGTACAGCAAATTCCAACAGTTACTGTCACGGCGCCAAGACTTCCAAATGTGACATCTGCTGATACGCCTGCGACCACATCTTCTGGCACTAAAACATCGTTAGATCAAAAGCTCGATAGCAGTCCTCAATATTTAAGCGCTGGCACAGTTGCTATGGCAAAACGCAGAGAGTTGGAGAAGTTGCGTCAATTGTTTGACTCCTTGACTCCAGAACTATCTTCTATCTTGGCACAGCATGGGCTTAAGCCTTCACATGAAGCTCCAACTCAAGAGGCTTCTGCTCCTGAAACATATTCACCAAAATTTATGAGTGCTGGAGGAGAAATGACCGTAGAAGATATGATGACAAGTAGTGCACCATTGACCACTAAATCTAAAACAAACTATGACCTCAAGCCTGAAAAATATGCCACTCACTTGGCCGCGGCTCCAGTTCTATCAAATCAAGCATTGACACTTAGCCCACTAAAGCATTTATTCTCTGGATTAAAGTCACGGCCAACAATGAACTTGGCTTCTGGTGGACTCCCCACCAAGTACACCGATGCGGCGCCCAAAGGCCATAACCCTGAATTTGTAACTGGGGTAACTGGTTATTACGCCCAAGGTAAGGGTACAGGCCAATCAGACGACATTCCAGCCATGCTCCACGACGGTGACTATGTAGCTGACGCCGACCTAGTTGCGGCTCTTGGAGACGGTTCTAGCAAGGCTGGCGCTGAGGCGCTAGAGAAGTTCCGCCGCCAGATCCCTCATCAGCAATCAGCAGAAGGTGGAACAGTCGTTCCCGCCAAGATTGCTGACGGCGAGTATGTATTCCCTGCAAGCTTTGTAACCGCTATCGGTAAGGGCGACAACAAAGCAGGCGCTAAATTGCTAGATGCGATGCGCGAAGAGATCAGAGCACACAAAAGATCGGCACCCACGAGTAAAATTCCACCAAAGGCAAAATCCCCTCTTGACTATCTCAAGATGGTGAAAGGTTAAACATGGCAAACCTACTAGAAAGTTCACAACAACAGGCGACGGTTGCTCCAGATTTTTATAACAATTATCTGAGCAACCTAGCTGGTGCAGGCACTACTGCGGCGACTGGCGCACAGTATGTTGGCGCCCAGCCTTTGCAACAGCAGGCTTTTCAAGACGTAGCTGGTGCGGCTTCGGCCTATCAACCTACGCTACAGCAAGCTGGCAATACATTGGGTGCGGCTGGCGATGTAACGTCCCCATTAAGCGCCGCATCACCTTACTTGCAAACGGCAGGCAGAGATCCTTCTCAGTTGGCGTCTCAATACATGAGTCCATACATCACTAACGTGGTGAATGCTTTGGGTGATGCTGGACAACGCAACATACAACAAAATTTAGCTCCACGGGCAACCGCTGGTGCTGTAGGTAGTGGACAGTTTGGATCACAGCGCGGTGCTCAGGTGCTTGGACAAACAATGTCTAACGCAGAACGTGACATCCTGAACCAACAGTATCAAGCATTGAACACTGGATACAACACAGCGTTAGGTGCCGCAGGACAACAAAACGCACTGCAAGCACAGATAGGTAGCACAGCGGCACAAGCGGCTGGTACAGGTCAGACTAACCTCACACAGTTGGGTAACGCACAAAGTCAATTGGCTGGGCAGAACCAAGCGCTTGGCTTGGCTGATATCAATGCGTTGTCTACTTTAGGTGGACAGCAACAGACTATTGCTCAAAACCAGCAATTGTTCCCATTGACCAACTTGTCTACATTGTCTGGAATGCTTCGCGGATACAACATTCCAACGACCACAAAGACTACTGCACAGATGTCTCCATTGTCTGCAATCGGTGGTGTTGCAACTGGTACTGCTGGATTCTTTACGCCTCAGTATGATAAGAACGGTAATCCTATTGCAAACTCAATGCCTTATCAAAGCTTGATAACAGGCTTAGGTACTGCATACGACAAGCTTGTTGGAAATACAGCAACGAATAACACAGGAACAAGCACTGTAGACAATAGTGGAACAAACTTTTTAATTGGTACCAACCAAAATAACGTGCCATATCCAAGAGATGCAAATGGTAATGTTATTACCGAAGGAGAATAATTATGTCAGGCACAACTCCACCTTTATCTGTTCCTTTATATAAGGACGTCAAACCAGTTGACGTTTCAAACTTAAACCTTGCTGGTGTTAATACAGATCCTGCAATCACTTCTGAGTTTGAAAAAGCAATGCAGGGACAAGAAGATTTGGCAAAATCTTTAGAGATGAGATACAGAGATCCAAACTGGTTCAAAGTATCTGCTGGATTTTTGAAGCCCCAATTGGGTGGATTTGGTGCGTCTCTTGGTTCTGCCGCAGAAGCCATGGGTGAAAACACAGAACAACAACGTGCTATTGCACCAACTATCGCTCAAATAAGAGCGCAAGCTTCTGTTATGGCTGTTGGTTTACAGCAAGAAAAATTAGCTAATGAAATGTATGACGAGGCGATCAAGAAGCCCGGCGGCATGACAAGTGAAGATGTTGCAAGAATTGCTCAATACAGTGCAAAACTTGGTGCAAAAGCACAATCAAAATTTGAGAACCAGCGCGGTACGTTTGCTGACATATTATCTGCTTATGCATCGGGTGACAGTTACACAAAATTGGTAAAAGATTATGGTGCAACATTTGTAAATCAAATGTGGCCAACTTTGCAGAAATTGGTGCCGGGTCAACCAAACGCTGGAGGCGCACCAAAACCAGCCGCGGGAGGAGCAACACCACCTGCTGGTGGCGCCCCAGCTTCCCCACAACCAGCGGCACCCGCCGCAGGCGCTGTATTACCTGAGCCACCAAATCCAAATGCAGGTGTTGCAAGCAGTGTCACAAGACCTTTAGGCGTTCCAGCAAATTTAATGGAAAACGCAACACATGGACAAAGCGTAGAGGCCACCAAAAAACAAATTGAAGAACGTGTAGCGGCTACCACCACCTTGCAAGACAGATATCGTACACAAGCAGAAACTTCTGTGCCTATATTTGAAACTGCTACAAACTTGTATCGCTTGGCTTCACCAAAGTATATGGCTCCAGCCTTTGCCATCTTTGAAAGAGGCGATCCAATGGGCGTCATAGGTCAGGCTTTAGAAAGTCAAACTGTGTCTGGTGTTTTAGCAAACATGCGTAAACAGATTGAGCTTTCAAGAATGAGCAAGGGCGACAAAGACAAAGCTTTGACAAACCTTCAAACTATGGGCAACCAACTGGGTGACTTGCAGACGAAGATGCAACAAGGCATCATCAACCCAACGGATGCACGTACCATGTTTGAAGCGGCTTCAGTTCCAAACATGAAGAACACACAGGATTCTTTCTTGCGTGGCGTAGCTGGTATTGGGTCTACTGCACTTGGCCGCTATGAAACCAGAAACGTATTCCAGCAGTTCTTGGATCGCCCTGATGCTGACATTAACAAGTGGGAAGATTCGCCAGAATATAGAAAGCTACGCACGCATTTAGAAAAACGTACACGCGGTGTTTTAGAAAACTCTGCAACTGATAAGTTCCCCGATTTCATGAGAAATGGATTTGAGAATACCTACAGGCACAGAGAAGAGAATCGTCCTGCTAATACACCTGCCGCGAGCACCACTGGCGGTGGATCAACTCTTGATCGTCTAAGAGCGGCACGTAATGCTCTTCCATAACAGGAATCTATTATGGATTTTTCTAAATTAAATCTAACCAAAGAGCAACTAGACGTTGCAATTAAAGTTGCTGAAGAGGCAGAGCGTCAGGGAATAAATCCTGATTTTGTTTTGCCCATGATCTATCACGAAAGTGAATTCAAACAAGATGCAACCTCAAAGAAAGGTGCTCTTGGCGTCATGCAACTGATGCCAAAAACCGCTAAAGATTTAAAAGTAGATCCCCATGACATGGATCAAAACATCCGTGGCGGCATATCTTTGCTCAAAGAATTGATTGCCAATCCAAAAATTGGCAACGATCCGCTCAAAGTAATAGCTGGGTACAACACAAGCACAGAAACGCGTGACAAGTTTTATGCAAGTGGTGATTTAAAAGATTTACCAAAAGAAACTCTTGATCACATGATCAATATCACCACTACTTATGGTGGTGATCTGCCGTTTGCAACATTGAATAAAGCTAGCTCTTCTGATACACCGACGGCTGAACCAACGGCCAATGCATCGGAGACTATCGATAAAGCCCCTAATCCATATTCAGGAACGCCTGTATCTTCTTATGTTGATGAAGAAACTTTGGCTGGTACGCCTGCCGAGACTGGCTCAATGTTAGGCGCGGTTGGCTTAGGCGCTGGCGCTATTAAATACCCTGCATTTGCACTTGGCAAAAAGATTTTTGGAAGTTTGGGAAACAAAAATCTTTCACCAGAAGATATGTTAAAAGTTGCTGACATAGTGAATAAAAGAAGTGTTTCCAACACAGTAATACCAACCAGCGGTACTGATGCTGGACGTATGGGCGCTGGTCAGACTGGCAACGCTCCATATAACTATGCAAAAGCACACGGATTGACAGACATTGAAGCCGCACAAGCGTTAGATACAACTAAGCAAGAAGGCGGTGTTCACGATCTAACGACCAAGCGTCGTGAAGCTAATATGGAAATCAACAAAAAGTTTCCTAATCAGTTTGTTGAAAATCCAAACTATGGTGGAATTTTGACCCCAACTAACACTGGCGGTGGGCCAAGAGAATCCGTAAGAATTACGCCAGAGGGTGAAGTCTCGATGCCCAAGCCTCAGACCATAAATGCTACGCCACCTTTAGCTAAACAGCCAAACATTGTTTCCCGCATCATGGGTTCTGTTGCTGGTTCACCCCCAGTAATGGGCGCATTATCGGCTTATGGCGCAGGTTACAACGCTCAGGATGCGTATAACAAATTAGATGCAGGCGATATCGTTGGCGCTATAAAGTCAGGTCTTGGTGCCGTTGCAAGTGGTGCATCAATTATTCCTAAAGCCGCTCCTGTTGCTGGAACGTCGGCGGCAGTTATTGATGCTGAGCGCAGGCTACAAAACAAAGACTATATTGGTGGAGGAACGTCTCTACTAGGTGCTGTAGCGCCTTATGCGGCTCCGTTTATGTTTGGACCACAAGTAGGTATTCCAGTTGGAGTTGCGACCGCTGTAGGCGCCCCATTTATCAATGAAATGAGGGATTATTTAATGAAGCCTAGGTCAACTGAAGAACAGCCTGCGCAAGCTCAGCCAACTACTCAAAGTAACCAGCCATTTAACGTAACTACAGCGCAAAAAATTCTTCTATCCCCAGCGCAGATATATATGAAAAAACTTAATGCAGAACGTAAGGCTAGAGGAATAGATTAAAGATCACTGGTGTGTCTCCACCTGTGAAGGCAAGCAGTTGCCTTTTTGAGCCCCCACCGTTGTTGGTGGGGGTCTTTTTATTCAAACAACTCAAAAAAGTAAAAAGCAATCACCAAAAATACAATAACGTGAAGCATTACTTTCCCCTAACTTCTGCAAGCTTCTCACCGACCACTCGGTTAAGGCTTGTAACCACCTCTAAACAGCCTGTACGCTCTTGTTTGGCGCCTTCCTCTGCATAGGCTTGTGCAAGCTTAATAAGGTCATCTTCTAAAAGGGTGTAGTTTCCTTCCAAATTAAGGCAGTGGAAGATTTCATTGATACGTTTTGGCTCCATTAGAAAAGCTCCTTTGTTGGACGTCCTGATTTCTTTTTAGGTGTGCCATCTTTTTTAATGCCGTATGGGGCGCGTTTGTAATTAGAAGGTTCTTTCTTAGGCGGTGAAAACATGGCAAGTTCTTCATCAATCTCACTTTCTGAAAGACCTCTAATGTCTCCCCAAACTGGTTCTGATTCGGCAGATTTTTCTTCACATGTAAAAAGATGGTTAATCAAATCCATTTGTTTGGTTATCAATGCTTCACGTATAAATTCCAATTCGCCTTTTGATACATCAATAATAATTTTGTCCATTTTTACTCTCCAAATTTGTTTTTAAGAATCCAATAGCTGAGTAGATGTTGGAACATCTCCCAGCCGCGCTTTAGGTCTTCCTCAGACCATTCGACGATCTTGACCAGCCCTTCATGCGTGCGCGATACAAACACGTTTGCACAGCGTGCATCAGGAATGGCCAAACCGTATCGATAAGCCGAGAGTTGCATTAAATGCTCGTCATAAGCTTCTACCTTGTCATCAGGTGCAAAGTCTTTGGTCTTGACGTCAGCCACTAACCCGTAGGGAGCGACCTTGTCAGGCTTGCAGTACAAGTCAACCTTGCCGCCAAACCCTAGTGGGCTAGAGAATGAGCGCTCGACCAACCAAGGCTGGAAGGGATCCAGCTTGAAGTGATCAAACAATGACTCTTCCACCTTGATACCACGAGTAGATTTCTTGCCAGCAAAGTGGCTTTCTATCTCCTCATGGATACGGGTACCTGCTTCTGCGGCACGTTTGCCCGTTTCCTTGGAGTCCGCCACAACGCGTGCAATGAACTCTTTCTCTGTCTCCCCATCCACCTTTGGTAAGGTCAGCGCCGCCAGTAGCAACTGTTCGTTCTTCCAGACGTCTAACGCGGGTTTTGCCGAGACTTTTAGGATGGTGGTAACCGAAGGTACCAAGTTGAACTTACGTGCGTCCCTGAGGGTCGTAGGACGGTCTGAACCGTCCTTTGCTTTGACGGTGTACTGGGGTGAGCCATCTTGGCCGTACCAGTGAACCGACTCCGCGGATCGTGCAATTATTGTTGTCATCTTTGTTCAATCCTTGTTTTTAAAATTTCTAATAATTGCTCTCGCAAAATATCCTGAATCTTCATAACATCTTTAATTACAAGATGGAAATCAACGTCATATTTAAATTCCTTTGAGAATTTAACTTCTATTTCCCCATCGTTTGTTTTTGTGATGGTCGCAATCTTCATAGTGTTCTCCTAGAACTTGTACTTAGGCGCGCACGTAACCTCTGTGATTACATCGGCAATGTGACCGTTTGTGTTTTTTTTACCAGTAACCATAACTGGACGCAGGCCGTTTTCCTGACAATCGTGTATGGCATTGATAACTTCTTGTCGGGTCATCGCTGAGACTTGCCGATCAATGATTAGTTGTTGTGTAGGGTACTGGTTAAGCGACTGCTGATTGCCCGATGATGAGCAACCAACAAGCACCACCGCCAAGAGTGCTATGTATTTCATAAAATTTCCTTTGCTTTAACAATACGTTGTAGCCGCCCTGCGCGACCAAATCGTTTTTGACCTGTATCCACCAAAAACCCTTTTCGAATTAATGGTGCAAAACGAGGTTGTATGCTGTGTTCACGTATATGCGGAAGGGCGGATATAACTTCATCCAAGATGCATCCTTTTGGATATCTTTTGACAACTTCATAAACCAAACTCTCCAGCTTATTTGTGTCTACCAGTGCGCCTGCTATGTGGCTAGTTATTGCGTCCGTGCCTCTGCTGTAGGCTACAGAACCAAAATTCATTGGTTCATCGTCATCAAATAAGTCGCGGTTCATAGCAAGCCCTCCATTCACGTTCATATCTATTTGAATCAGATGTGACGTATCCGCCAGTCTGTTCAATAAAACCATCACGCTCAAGCACTGGCAAAGCACGAGAACATTGATTTACACGAAGACCAAGCTTGCGCGCTATACCGTCTTTTCCAAGGGGGCCATGATCGCGCAAGCATTGAACTATCATGCCGTGATGTGAGTGTTTGTCCAACAGCCCCCTTCTTAAAAAGGGATGTCTTCATCCTCATCAAAGCTCGTGGCAGGTGCCTTTGGAGCTATGTCGTCAACTGTCTTTGATTTGTTGCTCAGCTTCTCCCACTCAGGCGAAGATTGAATCTTCTTCTTGAGGTTGTCGCTGAACGTGTCAAACATTTCCATGTCTGGATCAGTCAAGTTAAACAGTTCATTCTTGTTGACCGCTTCAGGCAAACCGCCCTTCTTGATCATCGAGGGAACTGGTGTTACGCCAGAGACGTTAACGTACATCTTGCCGTCTTGCCCTGCGCGCTCGATGACGTTCAGCATGCACCAAGCATTCAGTACGGTTTTGAGGTCAAAGCGACGCATTTCTTCTTGTGTGAAGGGCTTACCGCGCCATGATTGCAAGTCACCACGCAAAGTAGCCTTCTCAGACCACGACAGCGTGTAGTTCTTGAATATGGCGAATGGGCGACCATCACGCATTTTGAGGGGGGTTCCATCATCATTGGTGCCGTGGATTTCCCAGCCCAACATGATCTTGTGGAGGTACTTGATTTGACCCATGTACTCCGATTTTTGCGTACCCAAATCAATGATTCGGTAGCAACGTGCTAAA
>Ga0209085_1002433_pt1 | contig 10626 bp, 5 predicted proteins | sample C_131016_EF_Meta_FD_187310 | JGI IMG/M metagenome (GOLD analysis project Ga0209085, IMG submission 187310) | Freshwater microbial communities from Lake Croche, Canada to study carbon cycling - C_131016_EF_MetaG (SPAdes) (version 2) | ecosystem: Environmental > Aquatic > Freshwater > Lake | place...
ACAATCCGATAATACTTCAATTTCATTTCTTTTTAAAATACTCAGTATACGTCGTTCAAAATCATCGTCACTCAAAAATTCGTTGTCGAAAATATTGTTTCCATTATCATCTCGTTTTGTATTGGCAACGCCTTTATAACCACTGTTCTCTTTTATTTTATTTTTAAAACCATAAGGGTTTCGGGTAATAGTAAGTACTTTACTGGATGGTGAATAGTCCAAATAGTCCAATGTTTTCTCTCCGAGCAACATTTCTTGAAGTGAAACTCGATCAATTTTTTTATTCGTTTTTACATTCAAGGGTATATTCCAGGTTTTGATGTAACCCCTTAAAATATTGAAAAGTATTCCAAATTCATTTGGATAATTAATAATGGGTGTTCCTGTTAAAAGAACTATACGGGCATTTTTAGCACTCATTAAATATTCATATAGTTTGGTCGAAAGGAATTTTGGTGAATATTCTTTCTCTCCTTTTTCATTTTCTGGTACGACTTTTTCTTTTTTAATTTTATTTACAATGCGACTTATCAAGTTATGTGCTTCGTCAACAATAATAACTGAATTATCAAATAAATTTTTGGTAAACCCTGATGTGAGTTCCGACAATCGTTTTGTTCGTAAACCGTTATAGTTGATAAAAACGTATTTAGCGCTTATCATTTCATTTAGTTGTTCGTCAAGCGATCTTTTTTCAATGCTTGTTAGTTCATCATAATTAGACGGTTTTTTCACATTGACGAACCACGCTCCTTTGCGTTTTCTAATAAATTCTTGTGGCAAATTTAAAATGGCTGATAAAGTTGTAAGAGCTTCTGGGTTCGTATCAGTTGATATGAACTCCCAAAATTGATTTTTTTTGTACAAAGAGTCGCCGCAATGTTTCAATTCTTCCATATAATTGGTTCGTAGAGAAGCGGGCAACATAATTATTATTTTTTTTGTGTCCTTCATGCCCTCAGCAATTGCAATACTACTACAGGTGTTGTGCGTAGCAGTAAAATCACCAAGTAAATATCTACAATTTCCATTTAATGTAAACCCATAATAGTCATCTTCGCCCACATATTCAACCGATATTCCTGTAACAAGAACATCTTTTATTTGTTTTCTTGACAGTGACTGTTTTCTCGGAATAAGTGTCGGTATAGTTTCAATTCCTTTTCCGTTAATATGCATTCTCCAAGCTGTTCCAGTATTTTTAACTCCATTATGGGTCCATGTTGTTGTTTTTAATGACTTGTAACATGAAAATCCAAGACTTCTTGTCAAATATATAACATCATCCATGAGGGTCTCATTTTTTTGAGTAAACTCAAAACCACCGTTTTTAGCTAAACACCCATCACTATCTATTAACCCAGCCAATAATTTCAAACGATTTTCTCTAGAATTACACTTATAAATAAAAGGAATATGTTTATTGTTTAACAACTTTTGGTCTTTGAGTGTATTCAAAAACATATTGTTGTAATACCTGCCATTTCCAGTTATTCCATAAGTGTATCCTGACCTATAATTCAATGTTAAATTAATTTTAGGAAGATTTTTTGCAAAATAATGCAAAACTGTAGAATCTTGTGTAGTGATTGATGAACCATTTGTTGTTCCGTCGCCCAACCAATAACCAATCATATATGGATCCATAGGCAGTTCTTTTTCAGGAAATTCTACTGGCATTCTATAACCCTTTAAAAACCCTTTCTTTTTATCTGATAATTTTAAATAATCTTTGACAGCAATTTCATAGACATTATCTTTTGTTTTAGGATTAATTTGTATATTTTCAAAAAATAATAATGCTTGTTTTTTCATTTCTTCCTTATTTTCAATATCGTTTGGATTAAATGTAAATGTTTTGGAGCAAAATTCATTGTTTTCTAACCACTGAATATTATAATTAGTATTTGACTTATGATTATTTTCAGAGAGTTTTGGAAATCCAGATGCGCGTAAACACAATATATGTTCTTGGTTCACAGTATATTTTTCACCTTTTATTGGAATAATATCATACATTTTATCGCGACCCCGTGCTAATGAAGTTACAACTCTTGGAGTTGAATCATCTCCCATTAATAAATCTCCTACTTGAACATCTTCTATTAGTTTTATTTCTCCATTTGACATGATAATTGGTGTTCCTTTTTTATGGCATTTTCCACTACCTAATCCGTGGTATAACAGTATACCACGATACGGTGTAAACAAGTTCATGTAATCCCTGACAATCTTTTGATGCGTTAAAAGAGAAAACCCACTGCCATCATCGACGTCTTTTCCAATAGTATCACATGATATGTTTTTAGTATTTGCAGATAGTTCTTTTTTGTAGGGTTCAAAAAGAGAGTTAATAAAATTAATGAAAATCTCTCTATTATTCATGTAATAACTGGAAACTTTGATTACCACGGGCGGCTCTTTTTTGGCAAGACGTTCAGATAAAGATGTAGTGCCTATTTCCACAACGTTTTCAGGACCCAACACGGCAATACCTTTTTCCACCTTTTTGGTTATGCGACCTTTGCGTTGTTTCTCTTGTGGTTCTACTTCTGGACCTGGTTCCTTGCCTGGTTCCTTTTTTTCAGTTGGTAGTGCGCCAAATTCTTCCACATCGATTTGCAGTGTTTTTTCTGGATTTTCTGGGTTTTCTTCATCGTCTTCGATAATAAGTGGTTTATTTATTATTTTTTTTACTTTTTTAACAGGTGGTTCTGCGACTGGAGTTGGTATGGGTTCAACAGTTTGTTTCATTTCAATTGCCTCGACAATTGGTTTCATGACTACTTTTGATTTTTTACTTTCAGCCCTTCTTTTTAAAAAATCGGAGCGATCGTATTCCTTGTTAGTTTCATCTATGATTTCTATTCCGGGTTTTGTTTCAGGTATTTCTGCAACTTCTCCTTCTTCAAGATCTGTTTCTTTTGATGGTTTTGATGGTTGTTTAGTTTCAACTCGAATTGCAACTTTAACGGGTTGCAACTCTTGAAGTGTAGGTTTCGCCATCAACTTTTGTTTTAATTTTTCTAAAGGATTCATTGTTTACGCTTATATAATTCAAATAGAATATTTTTATATTTGTACCTTTATTATTCATTTGCATCTTGTTTTTCGGTAACATCAAGAGATCCATTATTTTCTTCTATAAATTGAATTGCTTCATTGCATGCAACTTGTTCGGCTTTTCGTTTGATTTTGTGTTGACCTTCCCCCATAAACAACAAAACCTTGCCGTTTTCAGCTACATGATCATGAATTGTTTTGAATGTTTTAAAATAAGAAATATGTACTGCATCTGCGTGAGATACATTGTGAATAGGTTGTCCAAGACATAGATACACACCCATTTTGTATCCTAATTCCATATCATGTTCTATTTCCAAATAATGAGGAGTTACTTTGAATTCTTTTTGGATTTTTACTTGAAGAATATTTTTATAGTTGTCGTCATTTGTAATGAGTGCAACCCAGTCAATGTGTTTTTCAAAAATATTTTCTACAAATTTTTGTGCCATTTGAAAACCAGGTCCCGTAACAAACATCGACTGAAACCAGCCGTCTTTGTCAGTAACCTTGATTTTATTAAAATCCAAAAACAGAGCTCCTAAAAATGATTCAAAGAGACATCCCAGTTTTTTCAAGTTGGTGCGGATTTTCTTTTCTTCAGCATGTTTCGAAATGATCAACCATTTATGCAAACCCATTTCCAATGCAATTTTACCAATTGCTTCGTTTTTAACAATCGCTATTTTCTTTTCCGTCATAAATCCTTCATTTTCTTTTGGGAAACGACGATACAAATAATATTTAGTGACCAATTCTAAAATTCCGTCACCTAAAAACTCGAGACGTTCATTGGATTTACTGCTGAGTGGCATACAATCTTGCGGACGCTCTACAATGGTTATATTTTGTGCGATGTTTTCAAAATTGGGGCGTTTTGTGTAAGAGCGGTGGACAAAAGCGCGTTCATAAAGCGCCAAGTTGTTTACAGTGGATGGTATTCCATATTTAGAAAGAATACATTGGACTTCATCTAATGTAATCTTTGTGTTTAATGGATTAAATGGATTAAAAATCAAACCTTCTTCGGTTTTGATAATGTCGTCGTCGTGTGCAATTTTTGCGTCAGTCATGGTGTTGTATATATTTGTGATGATGGCTTTAAGTTGGTTTAGGATATTGTTTCTGGGTTGGGTTTTGGAGGATGTGCGTTTGAAAGGGCTTAAAGATAATGATGGTATATTATATATACCAATACTATCTATGACACATACAGAAAATGAAATATGGAAAACTATCGAGGAATTTCCGATATATGAAGTTAGTAATTTAGGAAGAGTTAAAAATACGAGTAGCGGACGAATATTATCACCTACAATAAAAACTGGTTACTATCATGCTTTTTTAACAAATAATAATTATAAAAAAACTTGTAAAGTTCACAGACTTGTTGCGATTGCTTTTATACTCAATCCAGAAAATAAAAGTGAAGTCAATCATAAAGATAAAGACAAGTTGAATAATAAACTAGAAAATTTGGAATGGATGACAAGAAAGGAAAATTGTCTACACAAGTCCATAGGTCTTGTTTACAAAAGTAATAAACATAAATCTATTTTACGAATTGACAAGGATACTAATGATACTTTAGAAAAATATTATTCTATAGAGTTTGCTGGGGAATGGGTGTATAATAATAATTTAACCACTACAGTTCATAATGGTAGAAACTCAATAGGTAATTGTGTGAATGGATTATCAAAAAGTGCTTATGGTTTTAAATGGGAATATGAAAATAAATATGAGGATTTAGAAAATGAAGTATGGAAAGAAGTTATTATAAAAGACATTGACACTACTATTCATGGAAATAAAAAATATTATGTTTCAAATTTAGGAAGATTTAAAAATAGTCAGGGGGTTATAAGAGATAATTATAAAATTGGTGAATATGGTTATACAAGAGTTTATATTTACAATAAAACTTATGCGGTACATAGGTTAGTTGCATTTGCATTTTTAGAAAATCCTCATAATAAAGAACAAGTAAATCACATAGATGGTAATAAATTAAATAATAGAGTTGATAATTTGGAATGGGTAACTAATAAAGAAAATCAAATTCACAAAGTTAAAAAAGGTTTAGGAAATAATTTTACTAGAAGAGTTATTCAATATGACTTAGAAATGAATGAACTTAATAAATTTAATTCAATTGTTTGTGCTAGTAAAATATTGAATATCGGTAAAAGTAATATTTCTGGGGTTCTTAAAAATAAAAGAAAAACTGCAGGTGGTTTTATTTTCAAATATTTAGAAGAATAAAATTAAAATATAATTGTATTGTATATAAAAATGGTCTACATGTCCGGGTCTAAGTCCGCCAGGAATCAGGCGTCAATTGTTAACAGAACAAACGTATGCGGTGGAAATAAAAAAGCCGGTATTGCCCCTCGCATAGGTTTTTTCATGCAAAGTAATCCTTCTTTAAGAGGAGCTCCACAGTCTCTTCCATTAATTTGTATTCCAAACTACACAATCCAAACACAACAATACGGTTACAAGGCTACTATTGGTGGAAACATGGGTTAATCTTATGTTTTATCAGTATTGGTCTCTTTTATTTTTACGTGGTGTGTTTTGTATTTTGTGTATTTTTTACAAAATACTATTTAGCTTTAAAATAATTTAATAACAAATTAATAAATTATTTTATTACCAATAAAACATGAACTTGTTTATTAAAATTGATTCACGTGAAAGGGATTTACAAAACAAAATAGCTTTTTATATTTCATCTATTCCTAATTTTAAAAATATAAAAGTAATTGTTGAAAGTTTACCTATTGGTGATGTAATCATTAGTCATAACAATGAAGATATATTGATTATGGAGAGAAAATCAATCAATGATTTGTTGTCAAGTATCAAAGATGGAAGATATGAAGAACAGTCGTTTCGTCTCAATGGATTACCTATTCATAACCACAACATCATGTATTTGATTGAAGGTGACTTTAATAAAATGAACATGTTTCGTGAAACAAAATTCGAAAAACTTACATTGTATTCGGCTATTTTCTCTCTGAACTACTACAAAGGCTTTTCAGCTATTAGAACATTCAGTATAGATGAAACAGCGTTGTTTATTTGTAATTGCACAGCAAAATTAATGAAAGGAGAGAGCACAAATAGAAAAGCATTTTATGCGAACAAAAATAGTGGTGCTGTTGCTAATATAACAAAAACCATCTCGGAAAAGCCTGAAAGTGAGACAGAAACTGAAACTGATCCTGAAAATAAAGTAGAAACTATATTAGAAACAAATACTAGTGTCGACACGGAAGAAAACTCTGATCCCGAACAATCGAAAAACGGTGATAAAGACTATATAAGTTTAGTAAAAAAAGTGAAAAAAGAAAATATTACAGTGGAAAATATAGATGAAATTATGTTATGTCAAATACCTGGTGTCAGTACAGCAACCGCAGTGTCTATTATAAAAAAATACAACAGCATTGCAAAGTTAATAAAATGCTTAGAAGAAAACGAAAAATGTTTAGCTGATGTCACAAATATCAATGGCAAAGGTCAATCAAGAAAAATCACAAAAACGTCTATAGCAAATATTATCAAGTTTCTGTTGAAAAAATAAAGAAAAATGTTTATTTTAATTATTTGTATATAGTATACAGTATACAAATAATAATGGCAGCATATATATCAGAAAAAGAATTTAGAAATTGTGGATTGAATTTTTTAAGTACACCATCTCCATTTGTTTTTAATGGTTCAACCGTAACACTTAACCCACATTATAATTTAGATTCATCAATATTAAAAAGATTAGCAGTTGATGATACTTTTCACGATTTAAGTCAAGATAGGGATGGATACAATAACGAAGTATTTAACAAAGAGGGACCTTTAAATTACTTATTAACTGGAGAATTTGAAGAAGGTGATTTTTTAGACATATATAAATCAGAATTAAATTACCCAGAATTTAGTAGGTCTGACACAGGAAAAAGATTTGAAAGTAAGGTTACGAAATCAATTGAAATAAACAAAGGACTACAATCCGCTGATACAGTAATAACTTATGATGCAATTATAAATGGATTTGATTTTAATATTAACACAAATAGTATAAATATTAGTGAAGAGTTAAGACAAGCTGTTTTACGTTCTAATGGTTCTTTAAAATTAATCGTAAATACTGAAAATCCAAAAATTAAAGAAATGGAGAAAAAAAAGTTGAGTTTTTCAAAGTATATTGTTGCTATAGCAGACGGTGATGAAAAACTAATTGAAAATTGTTGTTATAAAATAGGACATTTTATAAGATGGTTTTTACATTCACCTAATTTAGTTAATGACATGCCATATGAATCAATGAAAATTTTATCAGACGCAGGAATAGGTTTTCTTGGTGATATTTTTAGTGTTCCAAATTCGAAAGTAACTCCTTTTATTGCAATTCCTTGTTTTTTAGATTCAGCAAGTACTTCTACTGAACCTCTAGACCAAAATGTTCCCATAGTTTTTGAAGAAGTTATTCAAGGTGTTATTGTTCCAATTGTTTCCAATTATTTTTCATGTAATGAATATTTTATATGTTATTTACCCAATGATAATTCTACTTTCGATATAAATGACTTGTATAGTTTTTCTTTGGCTATTTTTAATATACCGCAAGTAAAGCAAGTACAAAACGTGGCCGGTTTCGAACAAATAACAAATGCAGTTAACTATGTTAGAGAAAGTGATACTATGGACACTAATTATTATGCAGCATGCACCCTAATTAAAAATTACATTGATAGTTTCCCACAAGTAGTAACAAGATATTATTTCGGCGAAGTTAAAAAACAACAATCTCCTAACGCATCTGATGCAAATGATATTCTAACATGTGGTACTTGTGGTGCAGGTGTACCCTATATAGGTAAAGTAATAAATTTATTAATGAAGTCAATAAGAGAAAATAAAAAAAATATTAGTGGTGCATGGTTGTCACCAAAAATAACTGCGTTTAAAAATGAATTCAATTCTTTAAAAACATCAGGATCATTAAATAGTCGCATACCCATATCTGATTCAAGAATACTAAAATTATTTTGTTATTTTAACCCTGATAGAAGTACTTTTATGAATATGACTAGCGAAAATTTAAAATCATTATTTAAACTTTTAGCAGACTACAAAAGAACAGGAGATTATCAGCAATCCTATACAGTTTTAAAACAAATTCTAAAAGAAGGAAACAATGCAAACTGTTATACATTTTGCAGTGGAGATGAATTATCTACGTTAGTTGGAAGACTTTTGGGAGTGCCATCTATTTATCAAATAGGCGCAACTGCTACATGTTCACTTTTCAGATGTAATTTATTAAATGCTAGTCCTGCAGATAGATTAAAGTTAAAAATAAGAAATGATGCTACTATATTTAACAAATATACAGGACAAATTATTTCCAAATTTAATACATCGTTATATTTTGTAAATTCATATTATGTTAACATATGCAACTTGAGAAAAAATATATACGATATACTTGACATGACAATCAGAAAATTACAAAGTAACGGAATAGAACTTTTTTTAACTATACGTCTCTGGAATGCCTATTACATATTAAATAATATATTAAAAAATTGTAATAGTTTACAATTAACTGACCAAGCAGAGTTTCAAAAGTTTTTTGCGGATTTAAAGACAATTTCTCAATCAAGTAATACAATAAATAGTAATATAGCAAGTCTCGATCAACTTAATGAAAGTCAATTGACTGAGTTTCAAAATTATTTATCAAAAAGCTTAAAAGAAATTGCTGACTTTGAAAACAGATCAATGTTTGATTTATACAATATTTTGGATCAAGATTACCCATTATTACAGGAACAACCAATGAATTATTTCAATCCTTTAACACAACAAGAACTTAATACAGGAACATTTACAAGAGAAGAGATTGGATTGAATTTAAAAAATTATACGGACAACGAAAAATCAACTAAACCATTAGTTAAATATATACTTTCACAAAAATCCCAACCTGAACCCACAAGAAAAAGTACGCGAACTAACAACGACGTAATAGACAAAAAAGAAATCGAGAATAATGCATTTGTAAACAATTACAATAACTTTCTTTCTTCAATGGAAATAAATAATATGTACGACACATCCTTCGAAATTTCTAATGTAACTGAATTCAATGAAGACTATATACAGGGGGTCATAGTGTACATCAGTGAATATGCAAACACCGGAGAACAATGTACTCAAGAGCAATTAAATTTGATACAGCAGTCTTTAACACAAATTTTATCTTCACTGTCGCCGCAACAAGGAGGTAAATATTTTAGCGGTAATAATTTTAATGTAAAATATAGTCTTGGTTATAGTTATTATAATCAAAAGGGTGGAACAAACCAACAAACTAATCAAGTATATATATATAATGAAATAAACCGACTTTTATTAAATCTTATGAATAAATGTTCGGTTTATGTTAGTAATGTAGTTAAAGATGAAAGTATAAATTTTGAAACCATGAATATGCCTGAAATATTAGTAACAATTAGCAGATTATATGAAACAGATAATTTTTGTCAACAAATACTAGTTCAACAAGATGATAATTATACATTAGAAAATGAACAAAATGGATTTGTTGTAGCTTTAAAAATATTGGCTGAACAATTCTCATATTCTGATTTACAAGAAGGTAATACAAATGATGATTTATTAACTGTAAATCATATGTTAGATTTTTTACAACTACCTTATATAAAATTAGTAATTTATTTATTATCATGGAGAAATCCTTCTGCTCTTTATCTTTCAAGTGATTTGATGAATTATGATTTAGAAAGTTACGTTAATGATGCACAAACTGGTCAACCAGTATGTAATACTCAGATACTTGATGATGATCAAAAAATTATATGTTGTGTTGGTCATTATTTAAATGAAAATTTCAAAAATTATTTTTATATATATGAACACTTAAGAAATCCAATATTGTTTGAAGGTTCAAATGAAACATTTAGTATTTTTGGTATAATGACTTTGGCGTGTACATATTTTACATATTATGGTTATAATTCAAGTATTCCTGACTTTTATGATAAAATATTTAGTGGTGCTTCCAAAGGATTAGAAACCAATTTTAAATATCCGAAACAATATGGATTGAAATATTTGAATTACTCACCAAAATTTTTTCTGCAAAATGTATTTCCAGCATTATTGAATTCGTTTTCGTCAGATTTATTAACAAAACTTGGTGCACCTGCAGAGGCGACAAGTGTTGCTTCTGGTATAAGACCTCGCGGTGGTATGACGCGAAAGAATGGTAAAAGTAAAAAAATTAACACTATAAAACATCGAAAAAATAAAAAAATAAGTAAAAGTAAGCATAAAAAAAAGAATAAAAAAACTCGTAAATAATATAAGTTGTACTTTTTAAAAAATATAAATTATATATATATAAAATGAACAAACAATTTATTAATGTAATTTTTATCCTTGCAATATGTTTTGTAGCCTATATGTTATTTAGAAATCTTAATTTTAATATGAAAGAAGGCATGACTGCCGATCCTAGCGGAA
>Ga0209085_1002434_pt1 | contig 10626 bp, 10 predicted proteins | sample C_131016_EF_Meta_FD_187310 | JGI IMG/M metagenome (GOLD analysis project Ga0209085, IMG submission 187310) | Freshwater microbial communities from Lake Croche, Canada to study carbon cycling - C_131016_EF_MetaG (SPAdes) (version 2) | ecosystem: Environmental > Aquatic > Freshwater > Lake...
CGACCTTTTTTCACGGGGTTGCAACCGTTGTTGCCAAATTGCTGATCCAGTCAGCCCCCGACATCGCCTTGTTCGGCGAAAAAGATTTCCAGCAGCTGGCCGTCATCCGCAAGCTGGTGCGCGATCTCGATCTGCCCGTGAATATCATCGGCGGACCGACCATCCGCGAAACAGACGGACTGGCCCTGTCCTCGCGCAATATCTATCTGTCACCGCAAGAACGACACACCGCCGCGCAGATTCATGCCTGCTTGCAGGAGGTCCGCAGCGCTGTGTTGAAAGGGGACGACGTGGAAAAAGCCTGTGATCTGGCCAAGAGCCAGTTACAAAAGACAGGCTTCGTTGTCGATTATCTGGAATACCGCGATGCAGTAACGTTAGGCCCTGCCGGAAGCACTGCGTGCAGGCTGCTCGTTGCTGCCAAACTCGGCCCAACACGCCTGATTGACAATATCGGGATCGAGGACTGAGCGATCAGCGCTTGCGCAAAGGCGGTTCTGACAAGGTATAGCTGTCAAACATGTAATTGGGCACTGTGCGGCCCCACATGGAACTGAATTGATGCTTGGCGGCCTCGGCCTGCTGGCCCTTGGCCTCCTCTTCGCGTTTCTTCTGTTCTTTTTCAGCCAGAATCTTTTCGCGGATCTGGAATTCCCGCTCGATCTTACGATTGACCTCGGAAATGAATTCCTGCTCTTTTTTCTGCTGCTCCGGATCAGAGGACTGCGCATAGCCTGAGGCTGGCAGAAGCATCACGCCCAATGCCAACAAGAGAGAGGCAGCTATCCAATGACGGATCATGATCTGGGTCGCCTCTAAAGGCTTAACCACAAGCGCCGCGCACACAGCCATAAGGAGGCTTGCATTCATCGGTTTTCTTGCAGGGATTTCCATAACCATAAGTTGCATTCGCACCGCTTGAAGCCACCATGCCCAACAAGAGAGCCGCAAGCAAAAATTTAACTGTACGCATCATCAAGGCCCACTCAACACACCCAACCTTTTTTCCCTATAGCACAGGGAGCGGAATGGAACGAAGCCTTTTTCCTCTCTTTTTCAGGAAAAAATACAGGAAAACCCCGCTAAAACCGCCCAAAACGGGTCATCTTTCCGCAAGAGCCGGGCTCATCCATCCGCCCCCGCCTGACCGCGACAAAATCAAAACCGCTTGCAACCGTTAAGGTTAACAAAAGCTTAACGCCTTCCTCAGACTGAGTCGTCTTGATTTTGATCCGCACTTAACGGCTTTTAGAAGGCCAGTCCAAGGAGGCATGCGCATGAGCCCGTACCAACAACAGATCTCGATTTCCGAGGTTCAAGAACTCAACGGTCGCCTGATCGAAATCGAAACCAATCTGGAAAAAATCAACCGCTCGATGCACAAAGTCCAAACCACGGAAATTTGGATTGCAGGCATGCTGGCTTTAATGATGACAGGAACAGTCGGTGTCCTGATCGGCCTGTGGATCCACTGACGAGAGATCGAGCAACATCCCCCATAAAAAAGCCGGATCAGGGATCCGGCTTTTTTTATAAAATCAAACCACGCCGTTTTATTGCGACAGCACGACCATCTTTTCCTGCGTCATGTCATGCATCGTATAGCCGATGCCGCCAATGCCGTAACCCGATTGACGGCGACCGGTGAAGGGCATCCAGTCGGTCCTAAAGGCGGTGTGTTCATTGATCATCACAGCGGAGGAATCAAGCAAACGTGCCCATGCCATGGCCTTTGTGACATCTTGCGAGAAGATGGACGACTGGAAGGCGAAAGGCAGACTATTGGCCGCCGCAATCGCCTCTTCCACATGGTCATAACCATAGACGCCAACCACCGGTCCGAAAATTTCCATGGTTGAGACCCGTGCCGTAGCCGGTGCATCCAGCAAAACAGTCGGGGCATAAGTGGTGTCAGAGAGTTTCTTGCCTCCAGAAAGAGCCTTGCCGCCGCCTGCAACGGCTTCCGCCACCCAGTCAGCCACCCGATCCACTTCACGCGGACGTATCAAGGGACCGCATTCGGTCGCCTCCTCCACCGCATTGCCGACCACCAGCTTGCTGGCACCAGCCGCCAATTGTTCGGCAATCGCCTGCGCCTGCTTGCGGGGCGCAAACACACGCTGCACCGACACGCAGACCTGACCGGAATGATAGAAGCCGCCTTTCAGCAATTTCGGGATCATCACCCCGAGATTGGCGCTGTCATCGACAATCACGGGTGCGGCACCGCCATGCTCAAGCGCACAGCGTGTTCCGGCGGCCAATTTCGAGCGCAACATCCAACCCACTTTCGCAGAGCCGATGAAGCTGAAAAAAGCCACGCGCGGATCGGTCACCAGCTTTTCAGCAGTCGTCAGATCACACGGCACCGAACGACACCAGTTTTCCGGCAGGCCTGCTTCATAAAGGATTTTGACAAAGGCCTCGCAGGACAATGGCGTATCATCCGCGGGCTTCACCAAAACAGGGCAACCCGTTGCAACCGCTGGCGCCACCTGATGCACGATCAGATTGAGCGGATGGTTGAAGGCCGAAACCGCCACCACGGGCCCAATGGGCTCGCGGAAGGTAAAGGCCAGCTTGCCAGCGCCCGCAGGCGTCAGCCCCATCGGAATTTCGCGCCCCGAAAGATGTGACAATTCCTTGATACACAATTCGATGCCGTCAATGGCGCGTGCCACTTCCACGCGGGCATCGATCAAGGGCTTGCCGCCTTCATCGGCAATCAGATGCGCAAGCTCGGCAGAGCGCTGCGTCATAATCGCCGCGGTTTTTTTCAAGATCTTGGTCCGTTCGGGAATGGACAGCCATTCCGCCTGATGACGGTAAAGACGCTGCGCTTCGGTGAGATAAGCATCGATCTTATCCCAGCCCACAAGCGCCACTTCACCGATCACTTTGTGATCAAAGGGGTTGGTGACCTTCAACATGAGAGTGTCCTTCTTGCCTCAATGGGCTTTGTGGTTTTTACGCAAATCATCGATCAACAGACGCTGGTTCTGGCTGTAATCGACCGGCACGTCAATCAGGTGCACACCGCCTTCGATATAGGCCTTTTCCAGCACTGTCTTGAGCTCGGCTGTGGCATGGACACGGTGCCCCGTGGCCCCGTAACTGTTGGCATAGGCCACAAAATCCGGATTGCCGAATTCAAGACCCCAATCCTGCAAGCCCGCACCCGCCTGTTTCCAGCGGATCATACCATAGGAACTGTCGTTCAAGACCACGACAACCAGATTGAGTTTGAGACGGACGGCGGTTTCAAGCTCCTGCGAATTCATCATGAAGCCGCCATCGCCGCAAATCGCCATGACACGGCGGGTCGGATGCACCATCGAAGCCATCATGGCAGACGGCAAACCGGCGCCCATGGTGGCCAGCGCATTGTCGAGCAAAATCGTATTGGGCTGATGCGTGTGGTAATTGCGCGCAAACCAGATTTTATACACGCCGTTGTCGAGCGCGATAATATCATGCTCTTCCATCACCGAGCGGATGTCATGCACCAGACGCTGCGGCAAAATGGGGAAGCGCTCATCCTGCTCGCCTTCATAGATCTTGGCTTTCACTTCGGCCCTGACCTCGTGGAACAGTTTGAGATCGAAGGTGCAACGGCCTTTGAGTTTCTTGGTCAGATGATCGATCGACAGCGCGAGATCACCCACCACCTCGATTTGCGGGAAATAGACCGGATCAACCTGTGCGGCCTTGTAATTGATATGGATGACCTTTTGCCCGCCTTCTTCCATGAAGAAGGGCGGCTTTTCGACCACGTCATGCCCGATATTGATGATCAGATCGGAGGCGTGAATATAGCGGTGCAAATAATCGTCATCCGACAAAGCCGCCGTGCCTAGGAAATACTCCGAATCCTCGTCCACCACGCCCTTGCCCATCTGGGTGGTAAAGAAAGGCAGTTTGATGGTTTCAATGAAATGCGAAATGGCCTCGCGCGCATGCTGGCGATTGGCGCCGGCGCCGATCAGGAGCAAAGGATGCTTGGCGGCCATGATCTCTTTGGCGGCCAAATCAAGCACCACATCATCCGCCACCGCATAATAGCGCTTATGGGGCGGCACCAGATGGGCGGTTGCCGGTTCGGCGGCAATATCTTCGGGCAATTCGAGCAGGACAGCCCCCGGACGCTCTTCTTCCGCCAGACGGAAGGCCTCACGCACCAGAGACGGGATGGCATTGCCGCTGACAATCTGCTTGGTCATTTTGCAGATCGGGCGGAACAGGCCGACAATATCGACAATCTGGAACTGACCCTGTTTGGATTTTTTGATCGGCTTCTGACCCGTGATCATGATCATCGGGAAACCGCCGAGATGGGCGTAAGCCGCAGGGGTCGCAAAATTGGTGGCGCCCGGTCCGAGTGTGGCCATGCAGACACCGGCTTTGCCGGTCAGGCGGCCATAGGTGGCGGCCATGAAGGCCGCGCCCTGTTCGTGGCGTGTCAGAATCAAACGGATCGAGGAGCCGCGCAGACTATCGAGCAAATCGAGATTTTCTTCGCCCGGCACTGCGAAAATATATTCAACGCCTTCATTTTCGAGTGCTTTGACAAAGAGATCAGAGGCTTTAACGCTTCCGGCAGGCAGTGCGGCTTTATGATCAGACATGAGACACCATTGTTGACAAGGGAACGTGTCCAGCATGCGCCCGCATGCCAGATCCTATATTTCACATTACGGGAAAGCGCAGAAATCAGCAACTTGAGGTTGATATTCGCGGTTTTGCCCCTGCAGGCCCTTTTCAAGAAGCTCGCCCTTATTGGCCATTTTCTCATCAAAAAACCGCTAAAATTAACCGGCAATTAAGCTTGTTAGCGTTGTTAGATCGCTTGGGATCCCATGACTGTGATTCGAACGGTCAAATACCGGACTCCGCCCTGTTTTTGCCTGATTTCGTCACCAAAACGGCTCAATATTGGTGAATATGAAGCGGCATGAGGCAGGCCTATCGCGTGCTGCAACACGACAAGGGAGTGTCGTCATGAACGGAACTGAAGTCATCTCGACCACATTGCAAACGGGCGGGAGCGATATTTCCATCTGGACCATGTTCTGGAATGCGCATTTTGTCGTCAAAATGGTGATGTTGGGGCTGTTATCCGCTTCCATCTGGTGTTGGGCGATCATTATCGACAAGGAATTGCTGTTTAGGCGCGAGCGCCGCGCCATGGACCGTTTCGAAGATGTGTTCTGGTCGGGCCAGTCGCTGGATGAACTCTACCGCGCGTTGCACGACCGGCCCACCAATGCCATGGCCGCGGTTTTTGTGGCGGCCATGCGGGAATGGAAACGCTCGGTTGAAAATTCGGGCCGCGCGGTGACCAATCTCACCCAGCGCCTCGATAAAGTGCTCGATGTCACCATCCAGCGGGAAGTCGAGCGGCTTGAATCGAAATTGCTGGTCTTGGCCACCATCGGTTCGGCCTCCCCCTTTATCGGCCTGTTCGGCACCGTCTGGGGGATCATGAATTCCTTCCGCTCGATTGCCGCCTCCAAAAACACCTCGCTGGCGGTGGTCGCGCCCGGCATTGCCGAAGCCTTGTTTGCCACAGCCATCGGCTTGTTTGCCGCCATCCCCGCAGTGATCGCCTATAACAAGTTGCAAGCGGAGGCCGCCAAACAACAAGCGCGTGTGGAAGGCTTTGCCGACGAGTTTTCGGCCATTTTGTCGCGTCAGATCGACGAACATATCGGCTCCTGAGCGAGAAAGGCTCCCCCTCATGGCTATGGCAGCATCTTCATCGGGCGGATCGGGCGGCGGACGGCGCCGACGCGGCGGGCGCAAGCACCGGCCCATGTCCGATATCAATATGACCCCCTTCATCGATGTGATGCTGGTGCTGCTCATCATCTTCATGGTGGCCGCCCCTTTGCTGGCCACCGGCGTGCCGCTTGATCTGCCGCAGACCAAGGCCGCCGCCCTCAATATCGACAAACAGCCCTTGATGATTTCCCTCAAATCCGACGGCAAGCTCTATCTGATGGATACCGCCCTCACGCCCGAGGAATTGGTGCCGCGTTTGGCAGCCGTTGCCAAAACAGGGGTCGAGGAACGCATCTATGTCCGCGCCGACAAAAGCATTGCCTATGGCCGTGTTGCCGAGGTGATGGGGATGATCAGCGCGGCAGGCTACAAGAAAATTGCTCTGGTCAATGAGCCCGAGCAAAAACGCTAACGAACGGAACGGATTTTGGCGATCAACTGGTCAGAGCCCGGACTTCCCCTGTCAGGCGGGGTGCATGTTGCACTTCTCGTCGCGACCATGATTGCCTTTTCCTCAACGCCCAAATTCGAAGAAATGCCCGAAACGGTCGCGGTCGATGTCATTGACACCAACCAGCCCGCCGAAATGGCCAAGGGCGAGAAAACCGCCAAAGAGGCCAAGCCCGATCCCAAGCCGCGCGCCGAGCGGGTGGCCGAAACCAACGACATCAAACCCGAAAACGCCGATGCCAAGCGCGATGTGCCAAGCCCCGTCTCGCGTCCGCCCTCCACCGAGCCCGAACAAAAGGCGCAGGTGCCGCCTCCGCCCAAGCCGCCCGAACAGCAAAAGCCCGAACCCAAAAAAGAAGAGATCAAGGACGAGGCTTTGGTCAAAGCGGAGAAGAAACCAGACCCCAAACCCGAGCCCCCCAAGCCCGAGCCGCCCAAGCCTGACCGCAAGCCCGAACCGCCCAAGCCCGAGCCGCCGAAATTCGAGCCCGACAAGCTGGCGAAAATGATTGAACAGGCCAAGCCCGCCCCGCCGAAATCGGAGGCGACCGACAAGCCGTTCAACCCCAATGACATTAAGAAGCTGCTTGAGTCGAAAGAAAAACCGGCACAAGCCGCCGCGACCGGCCAGCAGGTGAATAAAACGGCCTCTTTGGGCAGCGCCACCGCCACCGGACAAAAGCTCAATCCAAGCCAGAAAGACCAGATCGGCTCCATCATCAAGGACCAGCTGGCCCAGTGCTGGAGCCCGCCCGCCGGTGTGTCGGATGGCGCGAGCCTGAAACCGATTGTGCGTGTCAGCCTGTTGCCCGATGGCACCGTCACCGGCAGCCCCAGCATTGCCAATGAGCAATCAAGCCCCGCTTTCCGCGCCATGGCCGACAGTGCCTTGCGCGCCGTGCGCAAATGTTCTCCCTTTAAAATTCCGGCCCAGTTCGCCCCGTTCTATAATGACTGGAAGGACTGGACCGTGACCTTTGACCCGAAGGAAATGCTCGGATGATCTCCATGACCTCTCCCCTCCGTCACGCCCTGCTGAACCTGTTGACCCGCGTCATGTTAGGCCTTGCTCTGGCCTTGCCCGCCCTGATGCCCGTGCGGGCCGAAATTGCCATCACGCTGGACAAAGGCAATTTCCAGCCTTTGCCGATTGCCATCACAGATTTCATCGGCAGCGATCTCGGGCCGCAAATCTCGGCGGTCATCACCAATGATTTGAAACGCTCCGGCATTTTCGCGCCCATCGATCGTGCCGCCTTTATCGAAAAGGCTTCAAGCCCCGATGTGACGCCCAATTTCAGCTCGTGGAAAGTCATCAATGCGCAAGCGCTGGTGACAGGCCGCGTCACGCGCGATCCCTCCGGCCGGTTGAAAACCGAATTCCGCCTGTGGGACACTTTTTCCGGCCAGCAACTCAGCGGCCAGCAATATTTCACCGACCCCAATAATTGGCGGCGCGTGGCCCATATCATCGCCGATGCCATCTATTCGCGCCTGACCGGTGAAAAAGGCTTTTTCGATACCCGTGTGGTGTTTGTCGATGAGCAGGGCAGCAAGGACAAGCGCGTCAAACGCCTCGCCATCATGGATCAGGACGGCGCCAATCTGCGCTATCTGACCAAAGGCGACGAGCTGGTGGTGACGCCCCGCTTCTCCCCCGCCTCGCAAGACATTGCCTATATGGCCTTTGGCGGGTCCGATCCGCGGGTGACCATGATGAATATCGACAGCGGCCAGCACGAGATCATGGGCAATTTCCCCGGCATGACCTTCGCGCCGCGCTTCTCGCCCGACGGGCAGAAAGTGGTGATGAGTCTCGCGCAAGGGGCGACCTCCAATCTCTATGTGATGGATCTGCGCTCCCATTCCACCATGCGCCTGACAGACACCAATGCGATTGACACTTCGCCCTCCTTTGCGCCCAACGGACAGCAGATCGTCTTTGAAAGCGATCGCGGCGGCTCGCAACAAATCTATGTGATGAATGCGGGCGGCGGCGGCGCCAAGCGCATCTCTTTTGGCGAAGGCCGCTATTCAACCCCCGTCTGGTCGCCGCGCGGCGATTACATCGCCTTCACCAAACAAAAGGGCGGCAGCTTTTCCATCGGCATCATGAAGCCCGATGGATCGGGTGAACGCATTTTGACCGAAGGCTTTCACAATGAAGGCCCGACATGGGCCCCCAATGGCCGCTATCTGATGTTCTTCCGCGATGCGGGCGGCAGCGGTGGCCCGCGCCTGTTCATGGTGGATATTACAGGCCGTGTCGAAGTGCCGGTTCCCACACCCGGCTTTGCCTCCGACCCCGCTTGGTCGCCTTTGCTGAATTGATCAAAGACCTTTAAAAACAAAGCCTAACAAAACCGCCGGAGTAATCCGGCGGTTTTGTTATGGGCTCATTCATAAGGACATGAACACAAAGCCGCCCCCCTCACATCGGGATCCCGATTGACAAAATAGGAATAAAAACTTATTTTAGATAATATTTCCTATTAACCAAAGAGGTTCCCATGTCATTGCCCGCCAGAAAGGATGTCCTTTTTCCGCCCCGTCGCAAAGCTGAAAATCTGCCGGATTATTCCGACAGGGTTGTCTTCAACCATTATATGCGCTCGGGCTATGTTCCGAACGAGGTGAAAGAATTTCAGCTTTTGGCGCATCATTGGGCGCGGCTGAAAGACCTCAGGGATGAATGCCTTGCCCAACGCAACTCCCTCCAATCCAAATATGACCCCGAGCAAGCGCGGGTTCCAGCAGGTGAGTCAGATGGTGGCGAATGGACATCGGACGGCGACAACGACGCCGATGATGGCGGCGGTGGGGCGGCTGCAGCGCTTGATGATGCAATCAAAAAATTAGAAGAGACAGCCGACCGCAACAAAACCTCACGCGGGCAATGTGCGCGCGCCGTTCGGGAAGCCTTATTTGAAGGCGGCATTACGGTGACACCGCCTGCGCCAAGTCCGGGCAACCGTGCGGCCAGTGCGGCCGATTATGGCCCGAGCTTTGAAAAAGCCGGCGCTGATATTGTGGCTTCCGCACAACGTGATTTCGGTCCGGCAGACTATCCACCCGCCAATTACACGCCCCAAAAAGGCGATGTCATCGTCTTTGACCGCTTTCCCAACCATCCCGACGGCCATACCGCGATGTATAATGGCAACCAGTGGATTTCCGATTTCAGACAAAGAACCCCGTGGCCCAATCAGTCAGAAGCCAGAGATTATGGGCCGGGTTATAAGATTTACCGATTTCGGCAATTTGACGACTGACGATACCAATCCGCTAAATTGGCCAAAACAGCCTTGATCGGTTTGACCATGTGGCATCTGTTATGAAACAAATGAATATCATCGACGCGCCATAAACCATTCTCGATCACAAAAAGCACCCTATACGAAGAGGGCTTGCCATCATTCAATGTTGCAACAATGGCAAGCCCTTTGCTTAGATCAAATGTCGAGCCGCTCACTGCAAATTCATCAAATCGTTCATCTGAAAAGAAAATTTCGAATGCCCGCAATCCCTCACCGGTTTGTCGTGACCACTGGTAATTTTTCTCAAGCAAATCATTGAAAGCGACAGTGGCATAGCGCGAAAGAAGATAATTAGGCTGATCGTGCATCTCCCATGTTCTAGAATCTGCTGAAAAAAGCACATAGAGACAGGCGGCGAGCAATGCGGGATGCGGATGGGCTCCCAGCGCTTTCGGCGTACAGGTTTCCACTGTCGCCGGTCCCTCGCCAGTGGTGAAAGGGGCTACGGCCTGCGCAGCCTCTGAAGGCTCCAAAAGCGTAAGAGAAAGTCCAAAACACACCACACAGATTTTTAAAACTGTTCTCATGATGTGGCTCTCTGTGACAGGCCATCCAGCAAAAAATTTCATCGCTTATGACAAGTCCATATCTTGCGATACCAACGTAATGTCTGAGTAACCCCCGCTTTGATCGACAAAACCATTTGGCACCCATTATGAAGCAAAAGAATATCATCAATGCGCCATAAGCCGTTCTCGACCACAAAAAGAATTCGATAGGAATAGGGCTTGTGGTCATTCAATGTTGAAAGTATCACAAGCCCGCTTTCCGTATCAAAAGACGATCCTGTGATCTGAAAATCACCGACCCCCTCATCTGCAAAAAAAATTCCGAATGTCACCAATCCCCACTCACCCTGACTGGCCCGTTTATAATTTTTTTCCAACAGATCAAAGAATGTGAACGTGGCATAACGTGAGAGCAACCGATTGGCTTTGTCTTGAGTCTCGCAGACTTCCGGATTTCCTAAAAACGGCACATAAAGACAGGCGGCGAGCAATGCGGGATGCGGATGGGCTCCCAGCGCTTTCGGCGTACAGGTTTCCACTGTCGCCGGTCCCTCGCCAGTGGTGAAAAG
>Ga0209085_1002437_pt1 | contig 10615 bp, 12 predicted proteins | sample C_131016_EF_Meta_FD_187310 | JGI IMG/M metagenome (GOLD analysis project Ga0209085, IMG submission 187310) | Freshwater microbial communities from Lake Croche, Canada to study carbon cycling - C_131016_EF_MetaG (SPAdes) (version 2) | ecosystem: Environmental > Aquatic > Freshwater > Lake...
ACATAACTATGTATTATCAAAGGCATACAAACATGTTCATAGGGAATTTGAAATGCAATATGTTTTTCAAGTTTTGAATTGTCTATTAGTAAATTGACTTCATTTTTTTCACAAATGACTGTTTTTTTATATACATTATCTGTAATTATTTTTGTACTATAAATTTTATTATCATTAATATCAAAAAATCCATATTTCGAATAAATTTTTGTTATATTTTTTTTATTTACCAAATATTTCTCAATATTATTCATTATTTTTTTATTGGAAGCTAAATTTTTTAAGATTGTATTATTATTATCTTCAATATAAATTTTCATTTTATTAAATTATATAGTAAACTATTTAAACCTATTCATGAAACATTATTAAAACAATGTCTCTTGTTCAGTCATTAAATATTATTATTGTTGAAAAAAATGGATCATTAAAAAATTTATTAATAAAAGATTTTAAGGAAGAAGACTTATATAAAAAATGCGGTTTCAAAAAGCCAGATGACTTTATTAAACAAACCGAATGGAAAGTCAAAATTGATGGCACTAAATATCTAGTTCAAGTTTATGGTAAAACTGAAGGGCGTGCTAATAATGAAAATAAATATGATTTTCCACCTCCAATTGATACACAATTATTTTTTGGTAATTGTGCAGTTACGTCGAAAAAAATAGAAAAAAATGATTATAATACGGATAATTATAAACATACAAACCTAACATTGGAGTTGTGGGAAAAGATATACGAAAAACTATTCGGAGGTTTCGAAGACCTAGCAGCTACTGCGGAAGAAGATGAAAATGAAATAGATGAATTGGAAAATGTAGCAAAAGAAAAAAAAACTAAAAGTGGATATTTAAAAGATGGTTTTGTAGTCGACGATAAAGAAATCGACGATGTAGATGATGCGGACAGCGAAGCAGACGATGATGATTACGATGGTGAAAGTGATGAAGATGATACTGACACAGAAGTAGATAATAAAGAAGATGACAAAACTGACTTAGATTTGGAGTTGGAAGAATGTGGATCTGAATTAAGTGAAGAAGAGTACGATTATAGTTTGTATGAAGAAGACGAAGACGAAGAAGACGAAGATGAAGACAAACACGAAAACGAAGACGAAGAACTAAAATAAATAAAATTGAAATTTATTTAAATACAAATAAAGATAATATTTAAATAAGTATAAATGTCAAAAACACTACGTAAAATTGAAAATTCAGACAAGTTCCGATCTAATATACGATCAAAATTAAATGATATTCTCCATAATGAAAAGAATAGTAATAATTTGGAAAAAGGTATTTTCAACTATTCTTTAAATGAAGCAAAAAATAGAAAAGTAGTCAAAAAATGGGACAATCCTTATTTTGTTCAAATTTATCTTGATAGACTTCGCAGTATTTTTACAAATTTAACTAACAAAAATTTATTGGAACAGTTAAACTCTGGAGCAATTAAGGCACATAGTATAGCATTTATGACACATCAAGAAATGTACCCTGAAAAATGGGATGCTCTTATTACAGCAAAAAGTAAAAGGGATCAAAATAAATTTGAGACTAATTTAGAGGCAGCAACGGATACTTTCACTTGTAGAAAATGTAAGTCTCAAAAATGTACTTACTACGCATTACAAACTCGATCAAGTGATGAACCAATGACAATTTTTGTAACTTGTCTAGATTGTGGTCAACGATGGAAAACAAGTTAAATTACAAATTCATAATAAGGTAATCAACTTTCTCTCGTAGACAACAATAAATTTTTTATTTTATCTTCATTGAAATGTTCCGAGCAACCAATGAATTGAAAAAGCTGTATCATATGTTGCTTGTTGTACATTTTTTCCAATACATTTAAAAAACAAAAGTCTCGGTTGTTTTTCCAAAATTCAACAATTTCATTAGTTTCTTTTATTATTTTTTTAAAACTATTTGGGTCTTTTTTAAACCATGAGCTCTGGGATTGTTTTTTAATGTTGTCTCTAATATTCAATATCACTTTAGTTTGAGGAAATAATTCACGAAATTCTTTCAATAATTCTAACTTACCATTATATCGTATTTCTTTGAAACCCCACACATTTGTGGTATCATTTTTTTTAAACATTGTTATTATTGTGTTTCGTGTTGTTTGTTTAACTTGTTCTAATTCAAAACTGTTATACCAAGATGGTTTAGTTCCGTTTTGAAATATTTTAAAAATATTTTGTTTATCTTCATTTTTTAATTTATTAAACTCAATGTTATCAACTCTATTATATGTATTCTTTATTTGTTTATAAAATTCTAATAAAGAATTAACTGCTCCTTCATTTTCTCCACAAATATTAGAATTAGGTATTGTATTTAATATCAACTGAAGAGTTGTTGAACCGCTTCTTCCTATTGCACAAATTAAAATAATTTTATCCTCGGCCATTTATATAAAATTTATTTAAAAAAAAAAAATAAAATACAAACCCAAACAACGATGACAACAAAAGAAAAATATAGGGAACTATTTCGTTAAATTCAGTGATTTTATTTATATTTTTCTTATCCATATCATAAATATATTTCCTTAAAATTTCATCTGGAAATTTTGGATGAACTTTTCGAATAAACATAACAAAAGGATTGTCTTTCAAAAAATTCTCAATAAAGTCCAAGTCCTCTTGATTTCCTTCTTTAAACATGTGTGGGCTTGTAGGACTTGACATTCTAAACCAGTCGGCCATATGTGTTGTTTTTGCAATCACATTTTGAATTTTTTTATAATGAGTAAAAATAATAGCAAATAAGCTTTCATTTGCTAAACCACCGTTGCAAATAGTATTACACATTCTTGTTTCATTTACAACAAAATTCATAACATCCATTGCATTTTCTCTCGTCAATACAAACCAAGGATCATTTGCTAGATGATATATGTTTGGCAACAATGCTAAATTTGCTCTTTGGTGGTAAGTAATGTTCCAATGAGCTTTTGTATAAGGCATAATAGTTTGTTTTTTATATTTTTTAAATAATTCTCTAAAACTTGAAGGACTTATTATTGGACAACATGACTCTGTTAAATAGCAAAACCATCTATTTTTCTTATCATGTTTTAATGCAAAGTTCAATATTGCAATGTATGCAGGAACTACTTGATAATATGATGTATTACAAATTTTTTTTTCAGGTATAGCATGTTGAAATACCCACCTTGATTTTATTTTCTTTAAATCTTTATAAAAAAAATATACATTGATAATATCTTTATTAGGTTCAATCCATTCTCTCCATAGTTCTTCTTTGTATAATACATGCTCATAACTAATTATAAAACAAAGTGCTATTTTTTCCATAATATATATATATTTTTATGCATTAAATTTATATTATTATATTAATATAATAATATAATACATGGTAAAATCTGTTATAATTTATGCTTACTTTATGTCTCCTTCAAGTGACTATAATTTAGATTTTTTTATAAAAAAAGAATTAAAATACAGAAAAGACATAGATTATATAGTTATTATTAATGGTTATGAAAAAAATAAAAATTTATGTTTCCCTTCCCTTGAAAACTTAAAAGTAATAGAAAGAGAAAATATAGGTTATGACTTCGGAGCACATAATTGTGCTTTAGAGTATATTCAAAGCATATCTAAAACGTATGATTACTATTTTTTTATGAACAGCGGAGTTATTGGACCAGTTTTATCGGATGAACTTATCAAATATCATTGGACTGATATTTTTATAAGCAAAATAAATGATCGCGTAAAATTAGTTGGTACTGTAATTGCTTGTTTACCGCATGGTGATCCAGGTGGTTATGGTCCTAAAGTTGAATGTTTTTTTTTTATGGTTGATGAAGTTGGATTATCCCTATTAAAAAACGAAAAAACTATTTTTTGCAATCATGGTGATAAATATGGTGCAATTGTAAATGGCGAATATGCAGTTTCTAAATGTATATTTAGAAATGGATACACAATCGACTGTATGATGCCAGAATATCAAAATATAGATTGGACTAATGAAAATAACTATATATTGAACAATAACAGACACCCTTCTAGAGTGAATAGTTTTTATGGCTATTCGCTTAATCCATATGATTTAATATTTCACAAATGGTTTTGGCATGGCCAACCTACTGTAAATTTTGATGTTATTCAAGAATACGTTAATAATTATAACGAATCAAATAATATTATATAAATTTTACGTAATAAATTTAAATAATATTCATTATAGTAAAATATAAAACTTAATTATTATGTTTTTTTTATGGTTTTTTTTTATATACATAGGATTTATTAATGGAAGTCGCATAGTAGGTAGTATAACTAGACGCTACAACACATTAGATAACGCACAATTTTTAAATAATTTAGATGAAATTACAATTAAAAATTTTGTTAGAAATTTCCATCAAGAAAACAAAGTAAACTATAAAAATATGTTAAATGCGATATCGAATGAAAAAATGAATGAACAATGGGTAATCACTAATAAAAATAATTTAATTTATTGTGAAAAAGATAAAGAATTATTTTTAGAAGACAATGACTTTATTAAAAATAAAAAACTAATTTCAATCTCTCCAGGAGGGCTGAAAGGATTTTACGAATTGGGTGTTTTGTCATATATCAAGGATAACTATAACATGGAAAATTATATATTTTCAGGTGCATCAGCTGGTGCATGGAATGCATTATTCATGTCTTTCAAAAATGACACAAAACAATTTGTATTTAATTTATTAAGTGACTATAAATTATCACAAGTCAAAAACATAAATGAATTAGAATACTATTTAAAATATAAATTACTTGTGCAATATAACTCAACTGATTTTGACTTGAGACGTTTGTTTATCGGTGTTACAACATTGCAAAATTTTAGACCAGTTACAAATATTTTTTCTGATTTTAATAATTTAGAAGATGCAATAAATTGTTGCATTGCAAGTTCACATATTCCACTCATAACAGGTGGATTGACAAATCGATATCACAATAAATATGTATTTGATGGAGGGTTTAGTAAATACCCTTATTTAAATTTCACTGAAAATGTTTTACACATAACACCAGGAATGTGGAAAAAATTAAATAATAAAAACAAACAATTTTTGAATAAATTTGCGTCACTGGATATTATTATTGAATTATTTTTAATTACAAAGAAAAAAAACTATATGCAATTATTTGATTATGGATATCAAGATGCAAAAATTCACAAACCATTATTGGATAATATTTTTTTGGATAAAGAAAATCAAACAATTAATAGTAACAATGACGCTGATAACACTAGTAACACATATGAAAGGTCTCATTTGGACATAGATTTTGATGTTGGTGTAGATTTATCAAAAGATAATGATAGTTACTAATATTTTACACATTACTAATTTACTATCATAATCTATTTAACCTACATAACTCATTAATATCTGGATATTTACTAGTCAAATAATTTAACTTATCTTTGTCTAAATAGTTATAACAGTTATGAACTCCAAATGGGCTTTCATTAAATATGGTTTCTACAGAAAATTTTTGCGCTTTGCGAAAATTAGGTAGATACATATCTACTTGGCGTTGTTGTGAAAAAAATACATCTTCATTTTCATTATCCAAATTTTTTTTTTCTATAATTTCTATCATTTTACTTTTTTTTCTTAAAGATAGTCCACCATTTCCAACTTTTCCATTTCTCCAAGGAGCCCCAACATATTGATACTCCAAAAAATCATTTATCAAATGTTTATTTTCTTTTATTATCAAAGAATCAGTTTGAAATATTAAAAAAGTTTCTGTATCTATAAAATCATAAAATGATTTATTTTTCAAAAGTTCATTGTATGACCTACTATCTAAATTATCTATGTTAAGATTGACTAATTTTACTACTTTGTTTTTATACATAGGTAATTCATTATTAATTATATTTTCCAAAAAATATTTATTGTTACAACCATGACATATTACAAAACCCCAATCATCTGATAAATTTTCAAAAAAATTTTTTAATACAAAAGAAAGAGCTGCATGACATCGCGGTTCAACAATAATAGCTGTATATTTATATATTTTATCTGTATGAAAAGTTGACCCATAATTTATAATTTTATCAGTAGTATTAGTAGTATTAGTAACATATGGAGCACTATATTCAGTTAACTCTTTAACTAGAGCTAAATTATTTTCATCTTTTTTAATACCTAAAAAATAGAGATCATGCGATTCGAAATTATAGTAACTATTCCATACTGAAAATAAAGTATTTAAATCTAAAGCACTATTTAAATCTTCTACAGTTAAATTTTTATAGTAATCACCCATATTATCTATGTTAGCAACTGTACCAAATGAACAATATGGATGTTTACTTCTAGTACCATGCTCTGGACGATTAGTTGATGCGCATGTAAATAAAAATAACCCATTTGGTTTTAAGATACTATATATTTTTTTGAATGATTCGCTGTAAGTTGGGTCCAACTGAAAACATTCTGTTGATATGATTGTATCAAATATTTCTTCTGAAAAATCAAGATCTTTTGTTTTTGATACAATTGTTACATTAGGACCTTCGGCCACATCATTACCTTGATACAGACAATTATCAAATAAATAACGATTATTGCCATTTATGTCTCCTGAACCCACATCTAATACTTTTTTACTTATAAAATATTCTCCTAAAATAGACTTTACAAATAATAAAAATGATTTTGCCTGGTCATGCATAATATTATATATAATATATATATATTATAATGGGTAATAGTAACAAAATAATAATTATTATATTTTCTAATATTTCAACAATTACTTTCTAAATCTGTTTCTGATCTAAAATCATCTAAATCACATAGTTCACAATATTTTGTATTTGAGTTATCCGCGTTACAATTTTGTTCCTCTTTTTGTAATTCAGGTTTTGTTCTGAACGAAAAAAACATTAAAAAATTATATATATTTTTCACAATATTGCAACATTTATCGTAAAATTGGCTCATATTTTTATATTATATGAAATATAATATAATAACAATATAAATATAAAATAATTTATTAAATTTAATTCTTTTATACAACAATTGTTTTTTCTTGACAAGTGAGTACGCTCCCAATGACATCTAATTTTTCTACATGTTCTATTTTTGTGTAAATAATTTCAACATTTTTCATTGATTTCATTCTAGAATATTGCTTGCATAAAAGCGCCCCTTGTTTGATAATTTGTTGTTTCTGTTTTTTATCTAGTTCATTAAAAATCAAATCATAACAGTTAGGCATATCATCATCCAAAGTTGTGTAAGTTATGTTTTTTAGACACGCAATTACATGACAAGACGATGTTCCTTTCAAATGAAACCATATATCATTTTTATGTGCTTCATCTATTATTTCAAAATTATTTTTAGCATTTATTCCGATTTTATAAACAACACTAATTTGTAAACTAGGAATATATTTTGTAACCACTCTTTTCATATCTATTTTATTTATCATATTTGTATATTATTATTTTTGCCTATAATTTTATTTTATAGGGAAGTTAATTTCAATTTTATATAAATTATATTTACTTTATATTTATTTACAATATTGAATATTTATAACCATAATTAAAATATGATTATAAATTTGTTGTAAGTCTACATTATAATACTTTTATTGAGTTAATATTTTTACTTTTAAGCAAGAGGTGCAACCGATGGTTGTGGTGAATTATCAAAAGCAGTTGAATAACCAGCAATAAGTTGTGGATATGTAAAAGAAAAACTTCTAATATTAGTTGAATTTTTTGTTTTTACAACGTATCCAAATTGATTACAGTATTGACCAGTGCTTACTGCACTAAGTAGCCCATTTGTAAAACTAGCAGATCCTCCAGATGGAATTGTCTCAGTAGGATTACTAGCATAATTAGTCTGGTTATAATAGTGCAGAACAAAATTGATAGAACCAGTAGGATATATGCCATTACTAGAGTTAGTAATTTGGAAAGTGTAGTTAAAATCAGACCATATATTACCAGCGGTGTCTAAACTAGTAACTTTAGTAACTATATATTTACCAATTTCTTTATTACTACCACTTGAACTACTTAAAACATTTCCTGTAACTACAGTGGTAATAGTTCCAGTCGAACCATTTGAAACAGTCTGAGAAGATATAACGACTTCTGAAGTCTTGTCCGAGGTAAGAGTAAACGAAGACGGCATTTTATATATATATAAAAGAAAAAAAATTTATAAACAATTAAAAATAGACAATTTTTTCCTAAATAATTATTTTGTTCAATATTTACGCATTCATATCTCAAATAATTAAAATATTAATATATTGTGATTTTAACATAATTTATGATGTGCACTAATTTATAATAAAAATTAATGATATGCTAATATGATATTTTTAATATTTTAATTCTTCAAAGTTGTAAACTAATTTTTAATATACATATATTATATGATTAATAAAAAATATAACATTATAAACTACACATTTTCATTTTTTATAATTATAATTATAATAGTGGTATTCTTATTTATTTATGTAATATTTTTTGATAAAGAAAAATTAAGTTCCAATACATCTTACACTTTAAAAAATGATGGTTTGTGTGTATTGAAAAATATATTCACAAAAAACGAAATTGAATATTTCAAAAATGAATGCGATCGTGAGAACTATAAAGTCATTAAAGAAAGAATAATTTCAAACCCAAAAATGCAATCTATTATTGAAAATAAAATAGGCAATGGCTATGTGTTTCAAGACTATATATTTATCATAAAAAAATCCGCCATTCATACATGCCATCGAGACGGTAACGGAGACTTTTTCAACGATAAACAACAACACCCATCTTATACTATGTTACTTTTTCTAGAAGACATGGAAAAATGTTTAGGTGTCATTCCAAAAAGTCATAAAGATGTCAATTCATTTAATTTTAATTTTACTGAAAATGTTACAAATCTAGTATGTAGTAAAGGTGATATTATTTTGTTCAATGCAAATCTAATTCATGTGGGTGCACTCAATTCGAGAGATGACAATTTACGCATCCAAATGAAAATAACGCATAAAGATGATATACCTGTCATGGAATATTATAACAACTACAACAAAATTTTAAATGAAGACAACAATATGCCATTTTATGTACGAAAAATGCAGCAAAAATTATCATGTATGTTTCCGGTTTTATCCAACTATACACAAAAAGAAATTCAAACTAGCTCTGAGCAATCAAAAACAGGTAAAGACGCTGGTATAATTCAAAAAATATATTCTTATGTGATGTATGGAAACTCGAATTTTTACAATTTACCTAATGCGTTTTAGTTATGAAAAAAATTATTCTATTTTTTTATCAATTCCTACAACATTTGCGATTTTCTTAATAATTTTCGTGTCCTTATCGTAGTCATTGTCTCCTTTTCCTCCCATGGCCTCATAAACAATTTTGTTGTATTGACTATTTTTATTAGAATCATATTCTTCACAGTCTGGATATTTCTCTCGAAACTCCTTCAGCATACAAATATTTTTATGTGCAATCATTCGAATGGCCTTTCGCAATTTCTTATTGTTTTCATCTTCCTTCTCCCAAATATTTTCATCCTTCACATACATAACTTCTCTCTTTTTGTCCGTACAATGAACAGGTCGTTTTTCAACATCTAATGCTTTCAAGTTTTTAATGATTATATTGGAAATCCCTTCAATATAACCGACTTTTCCTACATTCTCTAAGTCTGTAACTTGCAACTTAACAGATTCAACGAAATCTTTAATATTCATTGCATCTTTACATGTTTCATTCAAAAAAACCTGCAGGTTGAATGTCTTGTTATTAGAATTTATAATGTTTGTGTTGTTCACATTATTGTTATTAGAAATACCATTTTTACATAACTCTATTACTGACTTGTGAATATCTGTATTTGATTTTACAAGTTCACAAATAAGTGATGTTAAATTGGTAATATCGGTGTTATTACTAACACCGTTGTTATTACTAACACTAGTAGTAACATCAGTTTCATTTTCACATTTTTTACTGTGTCTCCACAATCCAGTTCGGTCATTATATTCTTTACTGCAATTTTCGCATACGAAAACTTGCCCTTTTTGCCCTTTATTTGTTGCTAAATCGTTGCTACTTGTTGCCGATTGATGTTTTGCTGTGAGAATATGTCTATCCCAACTATATTTTTTAGAGCATTCATAGTCACATGTTTCACAATAGTATTCAAAATGCCCTTTTTTGCCCTTTTTTGCCCCAAAATTGTTGCTAAATGTTGCCATATTTTAAGAACAGAAAAAATTTTGAAAAATGAATTGTAAATTTTGTCGTAACAAGTACAAAATCAAATTTTTGGTCACTAGACGCTAAAATTGCGTTTCAGTCACAAATGTTGCATTTTGGGAAAGTCAATCGACCCTTTTCAAAAATGGACATTTTTTTTGTCCAAAATCGAAAACCCAAAATACTTTTGGATCCACTTTTTCGTTAATAATATAATAAATCCCTAAAACAACTTAAATATTTTAAACAGTAAAAAAATAAAAAAAATATACTAGTTTATATATATTAAATGT
>Ga0209085_1002439_pt1 | contig 10611 bp, 7 predicted proteins | sample C_131016_EF_Meta_FD_187310 | JGI IMG/M metagenome (GOLD analysis project Ga0209085, IMG submission 187310) | Freshwater microbial communities from Lake Croche, Canada to study carbon cycling - C_131016_EF_MetaG (SPAdes) (version 2) | ecosystem: Environmental > Aquatic > Freshwater > Lake | place...
ACTTCTTCGTAACCGGAATCACGGATGACTTGTTGCACCAAGGAAAAGATTTCTTCCACACGCGGTTCAATCACACCAGCCAAAGCTTGGCGGCTCAACATACGGGGACTCCGATCACCCAAGCCTGGAACCTCAACTTGGATTTCTGGATCTGCCAGCATTTGTTTGGCAAAGCCCGATTCGATCTTGATTTCTTCTGCGTCTTTGGTAGGGGTGCGCAAAGCCATCGCAATATCGCTGGTGATCAAGTCACCTGCGATCGGGATAACAGCGGTATGGCGAATCGATCCGTTGGTAAATATCGCTACGTCTGTAGTACCTGCGCCAATATCGACAAGTGCCACACCCAATTCACGTTCATCATCTGTAAGCACAGACAAACTAGAAGCCAATGGATTGAGCATCAACTGATCGACTTCTAGACCACAGCGGCGCACGCATTTGATGATGTTCTCAGCCGCGCTCTGCGCACCGGTGACGATATGCACCTTTGCTTCTAAACGAATACCACTCATACCAATTGGTTCGCGCACCTCTTGGCCATCGATCACAAACTCTTGCGGTTGCACTAAAAGCAAACGTTGGTCTGTGGAAATATTGATAGCCTTGGCTGTTTCTACTACGCGCGCCACATCAGGTGCCGTCACCTCGCGGTCTTTCACCGCCACCATGCCCGTAGAGTTCATGCCACGGATATGGCTGCCCGTGATGCCGGTGTAAACGCGGGTGATTTTGCAGTCAGCCATGAACTCAGCTTCTTTCAACGCTTGCTGAATGCTTTGCACGGTGGCATCTATATTGACAACTACGCCGCGTTTCAAACCGTTGCTTGGAGCCACGCCCATACCGGCAAGTTTGAGTTCGCCGCCGGGCAAGACTTCAGCCACGACCACCATCACCTTGGCCGTTCCGATGTCTAAACCCACTACCAAATCTTTGTACTCTTTTGCCATAACAGCCTCGTTTCTTACCTAATCTCTTCAATTCCGCGCTATCGCGGCTTCCATCGTGCTCACACCATGCAAACGTATGGCATAGCCGTTGTCATGCCGCAAATCAATTGCTTGCAATGATGTGATTTTTCTTCCCAATTTCTGCGTGACGCTAGCCAATGTTTGTTCGACGCGTTGCATACGTGCAGTTACTTCAGTCACATCACCGCGCCCCAGCTCGATCACGGCACCTTGCTTGAGATATGCGCGCCAACTACCACGTTCCGTCAGTTCTAAATTACCCATGTCTAGCGTTAAGCCATGGAATATGGGCACCAATGCTTGGTACATCTGCCATACCAATTGCGATTCACTGTCTGGACCTTTGAGCCGTGGAATTTTTTCGTTTTCTAAATCAGCCAAATTCGCTTCGAATACTTCGCCATACATATTGAGTAAGCGCGATTCGCTTGGATCACCCCAATACGCTACGGGTCGATGTTCCTGCAACGTCACCCGCAAGCGGTTTGGAAATTCGCGCTGTACCGTAGCCAATCGAACCCAAGGCACACCTTCAAATGCATTGCGTACTTGACGCAAATCTGCAGTGAAAAAATTACCTGTCATGCGCGTCGTCACGTTGGCTCGCAAAGTCATTGCGTTGTTGTGGTCCACTTCGCCCTCTACCTTGATACCTACTAAGTTAAATACAGGCAAATGCACAGCTGCCCAAAACACTGTGAACACAATACCCAGAGTCAAACATGCAAACATGAAAGAGCCCGCCATATGCATCAACTTCACATCCCACGGAACTTCCACAACTGTGCTTTTTTCGGCACGGACGCGTGTGTGGGTGGTGTAGCGTGACGTGCTCATGCTTTTTTGCCACTCTCTGCATGGTCTAAGGTTGCACTTTGTAGCAATTGAATGCACAAGTCCTCATAACTGATACCTGCTGCCCGTGCTGACATAGGCACCAAGGAATGGCTCGTCATGCCAGGCGATGTATTCATCTCTAATAAGTAGGGCTTACGGTCTGAAGCACGCAACATAATGTCTGCACGACCCCAACCTCTGCACCCCAGTGCACGGTAAGCGGCAACGACCAATGCTTGAATAGCTTGCTCTTCTTTTTCAGGCAATCCACTCGGACAGTGGTACTTCACATCGTCTGTGAAGTATTTGTTCTGATAGTCGTAGGCACCATCTGGTGCAGCAATGCGCACCACTGGCAAGGCACGTGCATGTATGCCATTGCCAATCACTGGGCAAGTTAACTCTTCGCCAGTGATGAATTCTTCACACAGCAAGTCAGGGTCATATTGAATCGCCAGTTTTACTGCCGCGTCGATTTCTTGTGAAGTCGTTACTTTGGTAATGCCAATCGATGAACCTTCGCGCGGAGGCTTGACGATCAGCGGAAGCCCTAATGTTTGTGGAATCGCAGCAATGGCTTGTTGCGATTGCGCGTCGGGCGCTAGGCTAACTGACTTAGGTGTTGACAAACCTAACGCAGACCAAATCCGTTTGGTCATCACTTTGTCCATGGCAATGGCAGAAGCCATCACACCAGAACCGGTGTAAGGAATACCCAATAACTCCAACGCACCCTGAACAGAACCATCTTCCCCATACCGACCATGCAAGGCGATAAATGCATGGGTAAATTCTTGTTGTTGGAGTTGATCCATGGCTTGGTTGGCGGGGTCAAATGCATGCGCATTCACGCCTTTGCTTTGCAATGCCTTCAAAACGCCTTCCCCCGACATCAACGAGATCTCACGTTCTGCAGAACGTCCGCCCATCAAAACCGCCACTTTTGCAGTACCTACATCAAATGACTGTGTTGTTGTCATACTGTTTAGGCCGCACTTTCCAACTGCTGTTGCGCAATCGCTAAAACTTGAAGCGGCACTTGCCCGATAGATCCAGCACCCATACACATCACCACATCGCCGTCTTGTGCGTTCTCATAAATCACTTGCGCCAATTTGTGGATATCTTCTGCAAACACCAAAGACTCGAAACCTGCCATGCGTAATGCACGTGTCAATGCCCGTCCATCGGCGGCGACTATGGGTGCTTCTCCTGCTGCATAAATTTCAGTAAGTAACAAAATGTCTGCACGCGACAAGACATTGACAAAGTCTTCAAAACAGTCGCGCGTACGCGTATATCTGTGGGGCTGGAACGCCAAAATAAGACGTCTGTCTTTGAAAGCCCCACGGGCTGCCGCCAAAGTAGCAGCGAGTTCTACAGGATGGTGGCCGTAGTCTTCGATCAAGGTGAAATGCCCGCCATGCTTAGCCGCAACTTCTCCATGGCGTTGGAAGCGTCGTCCTACGCCCTTGAATTCAGACAAGGCTTTTTGTACTGACGCATCAGGCACATTCAACTCCACTGCAATGGCAATCGCTGCTAAGGCGTTCAAGACATTGTGTTCGCCTGCTAAATTCAAATCGATGTCCATGTCGGGCATCTCTACACCATTTCGTCTTTGCACTGTGAATTGCATGCGTCCGTTATTGGCTTGAACGTCGACAGCACGCACTTGCGCATCAGAATTAAAACCATAACTCGTGATGGGTCGAGACACATCGGACAAGATACTGCGTACGGCCGGATCATCGGTACACAAGATAGCTGCTCCGTAAAAAGGCATGCGATGCAGAAACTCAATGAATGCCTTTTTCAAATTATTGAAGTCATGGCCATAGGTATCCATGTGGTCGGCATCGATATTCGTCACTACCGCCATCACTGGCAACAAATTTAAAAATGATGCATCCGACTCATCTGCTTCGACCACGATGTAATCCCCAGAGCCGAGTTGTGCATTTGCTCCGGCACTGTTTAAGCGTCCGCCAATCACAAATGTGGGATCTAAGCCAGCCTCTGCCAAGACACTCGCCACCAAACTAGTAGTTGTGGTTTTGCCATGGGTTCCTGCAATCGCGATACCTTGCTTCAAACGCATCAACTCTGCCAGCATGACTGCACGCGGCACAACGGGTATCAATTTGGCGTGCGCCGCGACCACCTCTGGGTTGTCAGCTTGCACTGCAGTTGACGTCACTACAGCATCTGCACCTGCTATGTGGGCAACAGCATGGCCAACATAAGTACGTATGCCTAATCCTGCTAGTCGCTTCAAAGCCGCGCTATCAGATACGTCAGAGCCTGAAATGGAATATCCCAAATTCAATAAAACTTCGGCAATGCCGCTCATTCCTGAGCCACCAATGCCAACAAAGTGGATATGGCGAATAGCGTGCTTCATGCAACAACTCCTTGGCTTGCCAGTTGTTCGCAGATGGCTACAGTTTTTTCAGTGGCATCGGTCTTGCGCATGGCGTAGGCTTTTTCTGCAACCTCTATTAATTTTTCCCGGGTAAGTACTTGCAAGTGATCTGCCAGACCCTGTGCTGTCAGATCAGCTTGCGGTATGAGCCAAGCTCCGCCTGCATCCACTACAAATTTGGCATTCGTAGTTTGGTGGTCATCCACTGCGTAAGGAAACGGCACATAAATAGCTGCCACACCCACTGCCGCCAATTCTGTAACCGTACTCGCTCCTGCACGCGCAATCACCACATCTGCATTGGCAAAAGCTTGTGCGGTATCGTCAATAAAGGGCGTCAAAGTTGCTTGTACATCTGCCTCTTCATACGCCGCACGCAAAACATCTATTTGTTTGGCGCCACTTTGGTGAATGACAACAGGGCGTCGAAATTCCGACATCAAGGCTAGGGCCTGCGGCACCACCGTATTAAGCGCTTGCGCGCCTAAACTTCCACCGACCACTAAAAGCTGCAGAGGACCGTGGCGTTTATCAAGGCGATCCCTCGGGCGCGCTTGTTTAACAAACGCCTCACGCAATGGGTTTCCAATCCACTCTGCTTTTTTCAAAACATTAGGGAAAGTTGTCAACACAGATTGTGCAAAGAGAGCCAACACTTTGTTAGCCATACCTGCAACAGAATTCTGTTCATGCACCACTAACTTGTGCCCTATAAGTGCCGCCATGAGACCTGCAGGAAGGCTGATGTAGCCCCCTAGACCCAACACGACGTGGGGTTTGACACGTCGCAACACTTGTACGCTCTGCCAACAGGCACGCAGCAAAGTAAATGGCAGCGTAAACAAAGTCATCAGCCCCTTGCCTCGTACGCCAGAGAACTGCACTTGTTCATAGGCAAAACCATGTGGAGGAACCAACTGACTTTCCATGCTAGGGTCGGGTCCTCCCAACCAATGCACATTCCATCCACGCTCACGCAATCGGTGCGCCACGGCCAACCCAGGAAAAATATGTCCGCCTGTTCCACCCGCCATGATGAGAGCAGTTTTCATAGCCGCCCTCCATGCATCAGCACACGGTTTTCAAAGTCGACGCGCAAGACAACTGCAATGGCTACTAGATTCAGCAAGATGGCGGAGCCGCCATAACTCATCAATGGCAATGTCAAACCTTTTGTCGGCAAGGCACCGAGGTTCACTCCAATATTGATGAAAGACTGAAAGCCAACCCAAATACCAACCCCTTGTGCCACTAGGCCTGCGAAAACACGATCCATCGCAATGGCTTGGCGTCCGATATACATGATGCGGCGTGTCAACCACATGAACAAACCGATGATCAACACCAAACCAACAAATCCAAATTCTTCACCAATGACCGCTAATAAAAAGTCAGTATGCGCTTCAGGTAACCAATGGAGCTTTTCAACACTGCCACCTAAACCCACACCAAATATTTCGCCACGACCAATCGCAATCAGAGAATGGGTGAGTTGATACCCTTTGCCAATCGCATTCGTAGCACTCCACGGATCTAAATAGGCAAAGATACGTTCACGTCGCCATTCAGAGGTGGCGATGATCAACACGAACACGCCAGCAATTAAAAATGACATCAATAAGAACATTCGGGCATTGACACCCCCTAAAAACAAGATGCCCATCGCAATGACGGCGATCACCATGAACGCACCCATGTCTGGCTCTACCAGCAGCAATCCGCCTACCACCGCCACTGCAGCGGCCATAGGCAACACGGCTGCAAAGAATTGTTCTTTGATTTCCATTTTGCGCACCATGTAGTTGGCGGCGTATAGCAAAACGCCCCACTTTGCCAACTCAGAGGGTTGGAAATTCATAAACCCAAGACTGATCCAACGTCGTGCTCCGTTGATGGTTTTGCCTACATAGGGAATAAGTACAACTATCAATAAAGCAATCGAGACTACAAATATCCACGGACCGATACGTTCCCATGTGTTCAATGGAATTTGAAATGCGATGACTGCCGCAATGAACGCGACGATCAATGACACCGTATGGCGGAATAAAAAATATGTGGATGAGTAGTGTCCACCGGTGCGTGGGTTATCTGGCAACGCGATGGAAGCGGAATACACCATGACCAAACCAATCATGAGCAATCCAAAAGTGACCCATACCAATGGTTGATCAAATCCTTTCACATGAACAGGCGCTGCTGTTGTCCGTGTGAATTCGGTTCCATGCACGCGAACCGGTAATGCATCAAATTCAGCTTGCGGGTGTGCGCCAAACTTTGCGCGCAATGTTTGTAACCAGCGCACTGGTAAACCCAATGGAAGACGTGCTGTGAGACCGCTCATATTTGCGCACCTCCATGAATATCCAACTCCAAACCTAAATCTAATGCCAAACTTTGTACCGCTTGCTCGAAGACTTCGCCTCGGTGCACATAGTTTTTAAACATATCGAAACTTGCACATGCCGGGGATAACAACACTGCATCGCCTGTAAGGGCCAAACCTTGGCAATGCTTGACAGCATCTTCTAAGCTAGCAGCGTCATGCATAGGCACGTTCGTCCCTTGTAACTCCTCACGCAGTTTTCCTGCATCTTTTCCAATCAACACCAGTGATCTGACAAATTGTTGAACGGGGACTCGCAATGGGGAGAAGTCTTGTCCTTTTCCGTCTCCGCCTAATACCAACACAATTCGGCGATCTGCCCCCACGCTCTGAATAGCGGCCACCGTAGCGCCTACATTGGTGCCTTTGCTGTCGTCGATGTACTCCACATCTTTCAACACAGCCACAGAAGACACCCGATGTGGTTCACCTCTATATTCGCGCAAGGCATACAACATGGCTGCCAATGGTGCGCCCGTTGTACTTGCCAATGCCAACGCTGCCATGGCATTGAGAGCGTTATGGCGTCCACGTATACGTAACGCATCTACTGGCAACAGACGTTGTATATAAATTTCCGCCTCAGCAGATGCACGCGACTTCCTGGTTTCATCTACGTCCAATGCGCGTACCAACCACGTCATGCCGTTGACTGTCTCTAACCCCCAATCACCATTTTGCGTGGGCATATCGCCGCCAAATCGCATCACTTCGCGTGGCGACTGCTTGATAGATTTGGTTTTGACAACTGGCGTTGGCAGCATGGCCATGACTTGTGGGTCGTCACGGTTTAACACCATGCAACCGTGTTTGCCAAAGATATGCGCTTTGGCCTTTGCATAGGCTTGCATGTCACCATGCCAATCGAGGTGGTCTTGACTTAAGTTCAAGACGGTAGCGACGGTTGGCTCAAAGGTAACCACCTGATCCAGTTGAAAACTCGACAACTCCAACACCCATGCTTGTGGCCACTGTGCTTGTTCTTGGTCAATAGCCGCAGACAAAGTGTCGAGCAAAGTAGGTCCAATATTTCCTGCTACTGCGACGCTTAGACCAGCACGCTCTAGCAATTGGCCGGTTAACGTCGTGACCGTTGTTTTGCCATTCGTTCCTGTAATTGCCAAGACATGCGGCATATATTGCATGTCAATTTTTAATTCTTCTAAGGCTTGCGCAAACAATGTCAGTTCAGTACCCACCCACAAACCTGCTGCTTGTGCTGCTTGCCATAAGGGCGCTACCGATTCAGGGCTTAGTCCAGGACTTTTGAAGACCGCGCGAATGGGCTGCCCAGTCACTAAAGATGCGTCAAAAGGTGTATGTTTGAATACAACACTAGGATGTTCTGCTTTTAACTGCGCGAGATGGGGCGGTTGTTCGCGCGTGTCTACCACCACAACTTCTGCGCCGTTTCGAACACACCAACGCACCATAGCAAGTCCAGAGTCGCCAAGACCCAAAACAAGTACAGAGAGTTGTTGTAATGTGCGCATTGAATGTTTACCTTAATTTCAAAGTAGACATGCCAACCAAACACAAGAGCATGGTGATGATCCAAAACCGCACGACCACTTGTGTTTCAGTCCAACCTGATTTTTCAAAATGGTGGTGTAGTGGTGCCATTTTTAAAATACGTCGACCTTCGCCATATTTTTTCTTGGTGTATTTGAAGTAGCTGACTTGCACCATCACAGACAGTGCTTCCACTACAAAAATTCCACCCATGATGGCCAGCACAATTTCTTGGCGCACGATCACCGCAATCGTCCCCAAGGCACCGCCCAATGCCAACGCACCCACGTCCCCCATAAATACTTGCGCAGGATGGGTGTTGAACCACAAAAATGCCAAACCCGCCCCTGCCATGGCAGCACAGAAAATCATCAACTCACCAGAGCCGGGGATATACGGAAATATCAGGTACTTGGAATACACCGAACTACCTGTGACATAGGCAAAAACGCCCAAGGCAGAACCCACCATCACCACTGGCATGATGGCCAGTCCGTCTAAGCCGTCCGTCAAATTCACTGCGTTGCTTGAACCCACGATGACAAGGTAAGTCATGATGACAAACCCAAAAACACCTAAGGGATAACTCACTTCTTTCATGAAAGGCAATAACAAACCAGCTTTGGGTGGCAAATCCACATCGAAGCCCGATTGCATCCATGAATAAAAGAGTTCGAGCACGCGTAAATTACTGCTCTCTGAAATACTAAATACCAAATACAAAGCGGCGACGAATCCAATCAAAGATTGCCACATGTATTTTTCTCGTGAGCGCATACCTTCCGGGTCTTTGCGCACGACTTTGCGCCAATCATCCACCCAACCAATCGCACCAAATCCAAAAGTCACGAGCATCACAATCCATACGAATCGGTTGGTGAGGTCTGCCCACAGCAAAGTGGAAATGCCTATGCCAATCAAAATCAATACGCCACCCATGGTCGGTGTACCGCTTTTCACCATGTGTGATTGCATGGCGTATTCACGAATGGGTTGGCCAATTTTCAAAGCCACCAAATGTCGGATCACAGAAGGGCCTGCAAACAAACCAATCAGTAATGCTGTCAACGCCGCCATCACTGCGCGAAAGGTGATGTACTGAAACACCCGAAAGAATCCAAATTCGGGCGATAAGGTTTGTAGCCATTGCGCCAAAGTGATCAGCATGGCGTGGTCTCCCGCATGTGTTGTTCTGATTGTTTTGTAATCGCGTCAAGCACCCGCTCCATCTTCATGAATCGTGAGCCCTTGACCAATACGCTAGCTGCCGTGGGTAATGCTTGACTTACCTGATAGTTGAGTGCATCGATGTCATGAAAATGCTGTGCACTTGGGCCGCAAGCTTGCACTGCATAGGTTGTTAACTCACCTAAGCACAACACACTGTCAATATTTTTTTGCTGCGCGTAAAGGCCTACTTCGCGATGGAACTCTGGGCCTTGGTTTCCGACTTCACCCATGTCACCCAACACCAATATTTGGGGTTTGGGCAACTCTGACAATAAGTCGATTGCCGCCTTGACTGAATCTGGATTGGCGTTGTACGAATCATCTACCACCTGTACTTGCTTGCTTGCAATAGTCACTGCATAGGCGCGGGAGCGGCCTTTAACAGGTGCAAATTGCGCCAAGCCTTGTGCAATTTTTTCCAACGCAACGCCTGCGGCTAAAGCCGATGCTGTCGCTGCCAATGCATTGCCAACGTTATGACGGCCAGCACAATGCAAGGGGGTTTTTAAGTTACCTTGTGGCGTTTTTATATTGAGCACCCAATGGTTGCCTTGCCAATCCGCTTGCTCCAAGGTCACATCAGCCAGAGTTGTGTTTTGCTGTGCGGTTTGCATTGAAAAAGTCAGGCATACCCTATCGCCAGCTAGTTTTCTCCAAAGCGATGCGTAATCGTCATCGGCTGGAAATACTGCTACGCCATCTGCAGATAGCGCAGAAATCACGGCACCATTTTCTTGTGCTACTGCCTCTACGCTAGCCATGAATTCTTGATGCTCGCGTTGTGCGTTGTTTACCAGCCCCACAGTAGGCTGGGCAATTTCAGCCAGCCACGCAATTTCACCCGGATGGTTCATACCCAATTCGACAACAGCGCCACGGTGATATTTACGTAAGCGCAAAACAGTTTGCGGTACACCTATCTCGTTATTCAAATTGCCTTCAGTTGCTAATGCACCATCCCCAAATGCACAGCGCAAAATACTGGCAAGCATTTGTGTCACTGTGGTTTTTCCATTACTACCTGTGACAGCAATCACAGGAATAGGCATTTGGCTTCTCCAACCTTTGGCTAACTGGCCAAGGCCTTTGCGTGTGTCTGGCACTTCGATGCAGGCCAAATGGGCATCTGCTTTTCCAGTCGCCACCATGGCAGCACTAGCGCCACTCTGACTAACCTGTTGCAGAAAATCGTGGGCATCAAAGCGTTCGCCCTGCAGGGCAATAAATAAATCCCCCACTTCCACACT
>Ga0209085_1002440_pt1 | contig 10609 bp, 21 predicted proteins | sample C_131016_EF_Meta_FD_187310 | JGI IMG/M metagenome (GOLD analysis project Ga0209085, IMG submission 187310) | Freshwater microbial communities from Lake Croche, Canada to study carbon cycling - C_131016_EF_MetaG (SPAdes) (version 2) | ecosystem: Environmental > Aquatic > Freshwater > Lake...
CCACTAAACTTAAAGATCAGGATCTTGAAAACAAGATCATGGATCTTACAAACAAATATCACATTGCTATGCGCCTAGGACAAGGTGGTTTGGCACAGCAAATAATATTAACCTTAGATACATATCGTATCGAGCAACAACGTAGACAAGCAGAATCTATTAAAGAGATGCAAGGTAAACAGAAAAAACAAGGATTGGATGATTTAATTCATGTCGATTGAACTTCAGCAATTTATTTGGCCTGCTTCATTTTCATGTACAGTTGTTACAGAAAATATCATAATTCCAAACTCTTATAATATCAATATCAGTGTAGAGCCAATCTCTGATTTACAAGGTAATATTGCCAACGGATTTAAAAAGATAAGATATTTTGTAGATAATTATTTACAAGATAGCATATTCATCTCAGCTGAGAATGTGTTGCTTGCTCCATTAAGCAATTTGGAAACTAATGTAGTTATTTTTCCTGCCGATCCATATGACTTCTTTGTAGGTGGAGTATTATTAAGCAAGCTACGAGCCATATCTGAAAAATATTTTGATATTTCTTTAATAACCATTGACAGCGCAATTGGCGACCATGTACAATACTGTATAATAGATCCAGAAGAATGTGGTCTTGAACTTATGGGTGACAATTGGTGGAATACAGATTCAACAAACACAGGCCTCGACAAAAATGCAAGTTGGGAAGAACTGAATATAAAAGACCGTTTGGGATTCGAGCCACGAATCATCAAAGGTGGTCGCAGTGAAAACTAACAAATACGGTCAGATAGAAATTACAGAAACCGAAGCATTAAATGCTTTGTATTCCAATCCTGTTTTATCTTTATCAAACATTTATCTCGATGATCCAAAATTAATTGATCAATATAATCAAGCTAGAGAGATCAATGCTGATCGACTATCGGATTTAAATAAATTAGTAAATATCGAATCAACTGTTTCCGAATTTGATCAAGCAAATCAAAAAGAATGGTTTATGCCACAAGAATACAAAGATTTTAATATTGTTGAATTCTTACTAGATAAATGCCAAAATCAAGAACAATATACTAGGGTTGTTGAAGAATTAGAACTATTTGTTCAACATGGAATGTACGATCTGTTATGTTACCTTAAATATCTAGTAGACACCATGCGCAAGCACAATATCTTATGGGGTGTTGGTAGAGGCAGTAGTGTTAGTTCATATGTGTTATACTTGATTGGTATACATAAAATAGACAGTCTAAGATACCAGTTAGACATCAAAGAATTTTTAAAATAAGGAGAACTATAATGACTTATAGAACAATGCAAGGTAAAGAAATTGACATGGATCAATTTATCCGTAAAAACGAATTAACCCCGGCAGTGGGCAATATGCGAGTCAATGCTAGGGGCGACCAAATTGGGTCGGGTGGTAAAATTATTAAACCACGTGAATCAGTGATTGCCGAATACTACGAAACAAATCCAAAAGCGGCCGTTCAAGCAGCGCCTACCGTGGAAGTAACTGTTGAAGTGGACGCAGCGCCTGTAGAGCAAAAACCTGCTACAGACAAATCAAAGAAGACACAGGCCGAGTAAATGAACAAAATCAAAGGTAAACTATTTCCATTACATGCCAAGATTTTAGTCAGTGATATGGATTTTGGCATGGAAGTAACTGCTGGTGGAATTATTCTACCGTCCGATGATGGTAAAAGCGCCGGTATTCATCCACGTTGGGCTAAGGTATTTGCTATAGGACCCGATCAGAAAGATGTCAGGGTCGGGGAATGGGTATTATTGGAACACGGACGTTGGACCCGTGGCATCGATTACGAAACCGAAAGCGGAGAAGAAATTGTGCTCAGAATGGTGGACAATAATGCTATCATGATGAGTGCTGACGAAAAGCCAGCCGGCACAACTCAAAGAGCAACTCCAGTTGGTGCTGGATCAAATGTTAACTTTAACATTCCTGGTCTGTAATGTACTTCTGGAATAAAAAAGGGCTTGACTGGCCCTTTTTTTACGACTATAATAAAGTATGAAAACACGCGAACAAATTATCACAGGTATGTGTATGACTTACAGGCATGACTACGGCCTAACTAAAGAAACTGATCCAGGTGGTTATGATTTTCCATTTGCCTCAGGTATGACTGTATTGGAACGCAAAGCACTATGGAATCAAATGGCACAGATATTCGATAATGATATTTTACCATACATGAAATTTAGAGAGGATGATGATTGGAAATGATTTTTAATAAAATAAAACAATTAAGACAAGATGGCTTAAAGGTCGGAGTAGTATTCAGTAGTTTTGATTTGTTCCATGCTGGCCACGTGGCCATGTTAGCCGAAGCAAAGAATCACTGTGATTATCTGATAGCAGCATTACAAACAGATCCAACGATTGATCGTCCCGACAGTAAAAATCCTCCAATTCAAAGTATTGTTGAACGACAGATACAGGTCAGCACAAATCGCAATGTGGACGAAGTCGTGGTGTATCAGACCGAAAAAGACCTAGAGGATCTCTTGCTTATTTTGCCTGTTGATGTTAGAATATTAGGTGTAGAGTATAAAGACAAAGAATTTACAGGACGTGAAATTTGTCTCAAGCGTGGAATTGAAATTGTCTATAATGGACGAGATCATTCTTTTAGTTCATCAAGTCTACGCAAACGTGTAGCAGAAGCAGAAGGAAAAAAGAAATGAAAGAGTTTACAGTCAAAGAAGATCCGGCATTTAGACTTCGTGTCAAATCTTGGAAATGCCTTACACCAAACAATTTAAACGCTGTTGAGTTTGTACAGGAATGCATGAAGGATGGAGAAGTTGATTTTTCATCCACTTATCAGTTTTTTATGACCGATGACGAAATGACTACATTGGCGCAAGGATTAACAGCATGAACTGGTTAAAAAGACGTCTTCGAAACTGGATTAATAGTAATGATAGTGAAGCTAACATAATGGTCGGCAAACCACGAGGGCTTGCTCTAGCAACAGATAGTGAAACGCTTAGTTCAAGTTCAGAACCATTACGTTTGAGTATCTATCGTGCCAATGGCGGAACCGTTATCGAAACAAGACATTATGATCGTCAAAAAGATCGTAGCCAAAATTATCTACATATTGTTGGTAACGATCAAGATCTGGGAGAAAGTTTGTCAAAGATTATTACCATGGAGAGTCTTCGTGGATAAGTGTACGACTTGCAATAAAGAAATTACAGGCAATTGCGATTGGGGTCAAGGTCGCTGCCCACACTCAATTCCTATGTTTGATATTCAATCTAAGGATACCAGCCGGGGACATTTTTATGTTAGCCTTGTAAAAAGTGTGCTACGTATTGGAGCAGGATCTGCCTTTATTCTAGGGCATATCGATATAGGCGGATTTTTATTGATCATAGCAGAATTTTTAGGCATTTTAGAGGAACTGGTATGATCAATCACGAAGCCACAAGAAAACGTATGCTGGAATTAATGGTTCCAGTGGAACAGCAAATTCTAATGTGTGATTCTAGAGAAGATTTGTTGATGTTTGCCTGTGCCATGATGCAGCGTACACATGAAATATTTTTATTGGAATTAGGCGAAAACGGTGCTAAACTAATGTATGAGGAATTTATATGAAAAAAATGTGGGTTGAAGAATATAGGCCAAAAACTGTTGCTGATTATGTGTTCAAAGATGACGCTCAGCGTAGACAGGTTAATTCTTGGATCAAGGAAGGTAGTATTCCACATCTATTGTTGAGCGGTGCTGCCGGTATTGGTAAGACCACATTGGCAAAGGTTTTGCTTAACGAATTGGATATTGAACAGTATGACATTTTAGAAATTAACGCAAGTCGTACGAATAGTGTAGATGATGTTAGAGATCTTATTATAAACTTTGTTCAAATGATTCCGTTTGGACCATTCAAGGTCGTTTTGTTAGATGAGGCAGACTACCTCAGTCCTAATGCTCAGGCAGCATTGCGGGGTGTAATGGAGACATATTCGGATACCAGCAGATTTATTCTTACTTGCAATTATCCAAATAAAATTATTCCGGCTATTCATAGTCGGTGTCAAGGATTTCATGTTGACAAGACTGATCAAACAGAATTCACTGCCCGAGTGGCAACAATTCTTGTTACAGAGAATATTGATTTTGATCTAGATACACTCGATACTTATGTAAAACTTACATATCCAGATTTACGTAAATGTATCAATTTAGTTCAGCAGAATATCAATGATAATAAATTGATGTCACCTACCGCGGGTGAATCAAGTAGTACTGATTACAAAATTGAAATGGTAGAATTATTTAAGAAGGGCAAAATTAAAGAAGCACGTGCATTATTATGTAATCGTGCCCGCCCGGAAGAAATGGAAGATATCTATCGTTGGATGTACGACAACTTGGATTTGTTTGGTAATACTGAAGAACAAAAAGATTCAGCAATATTAATTATCAAGCAAGGGTTAGTCGATCATGCCATGATCATAGATCCAGAAATTTGTCTATCCGCTACTTTGGTAAAATTAGCTCGTTTGCAATAATAGATAAACCGCACAGTCGATAGCAGGTCGAGTAATGTGCGGTTTATTTTTATTTGGTTAATTAGTGATATTATTCGTTAGAATCTTCCTTATAGATTTTTAATACTTCCCTAACTACAGGATGGCGTTCCACGTCCTTGGTTTCAAACTCTGCCATAGCAATCATACGATAATCACCCCCTTGGCCGTATAAATTACAAAATTCTAGCAATCCGTTTTCTCGTGGTCTGTCTGCCTGATTTAAATCTCCAGTTACTACCATTCTAGATCCATCGCCTAGTCTAGTTAATAACATTTTCATTTGCGACGGTGTGGCATTTTGCATTTCGTCTGCGATAACGAATGCGTTTTTAAATGTACGTCCGCGCATGTATGCTAATGGTGATATTTCAATTACTCCATCTTCTAGCATCTCTGCTATTTCTTTTGGATGGTAGTATTCTTCAAACACATCCATAATGGGTCTTGTCCACGGTTCCATTTTTTGATTAAGTGTACCCGGTAAGAACCCATGATCTTCATCTACTGATACTGCTGGCCTTGTTATGATAATTTTTGTAATCACCCCCTCTTTGTACAGTTTAATGGCCATTTGTACACCCAGCATAGTTTTACCCGTGCCTGCTGGCCCGATGGCGAAAACAATGTATTTTTTGGGATTTTTTAGCAGTTCTAAGTAATATTCTTGACTTACGTTCCGTGGAACTATTACAACCTGCTTGTTTCTTTTTAGATAAGGCTTGATTTGTATCAAGTTACCTGTCTCAGGACTAAATCGAGGATCTCGATTTGTACTCTGATTTTTTTCTTGTCTTTTTGCTCTAGGCAATTGTACCTCCCATTTTAGTGAAGATCGACCTGCAGAGTATTTACACTATCTAAAATAAACCACTATCGAATGGGGTTTAAATTGAAAACACAGTTTTTGATATTCATAATTGCTAAATATATGATATGATCCGTGTGATACATATACATTTATAAAAGAACCAAATAATGGCACACGATATTATCGATGTAATTAAAAACATACAAACATTAAGCGAAAACAATAACGCCTTTTCTGTGTTAAAAGATTTTGAACGAGTTATTGACGAACTTGACATTTATGTGTTCAAGAACTGGGATGATGGCGAACTTCTTTCTGGACCCAATGTCAGCAGATACAGCGTGGCTTGTTCTTTTATGTGGGACTACAAGGACATGCCTGATCCAGAAGGTGCTCGCAGATTACACGATTATGGTTGTCAAGTAATATACAAAAAAGAAAATATTTTAATTCCTCGCAAGATTAAAGAACCAGAAGACTATCGCCCGGGTACCAAAAAAGGTAAAATTGATGCTCATCCAGTTTGGGTTGTAGAAATTATTATGCCAAAGAAATTAATGCAAGATGTGTACATTGGTAAAGAAAACAGAGAGCACAATCAAATGGCCGAACTCATGCGTTACAAACACGACGATTCTGCCGATGCTAACGAAGTGGCACAACAGGAACCAAATAATGAAGAATCAACACTCAATGCGTAATCTATACGAAGGATTAAGATCTGGTGATCTGAAAGAATTTGTCAACGATGTATTTACGGTAGATCAGTATCGAAGTAAAATGGGCGAAGATCGAGATATTGTGGTATTGGGATTCCGTGTTCGCGAAAAACATCCTGCTATGGATCTTGTAGAATTTATTGAAAAAGGTTATACATTCATACTAGATGCTGACATGAGTGCCGGCGAAGAACACGATGGACAGTATCAGGTATTTGTGGAACTGGAACGTACCCCAAAACTTCCAGGACAATTACAGAATTTGCTAGGCGGAATTAGTCAATTGACCGATTGCTACGATTGGCGTTTTAGATATCAAAAAAATCCATCAAGCGTACCATTCAATGAAGAATCTATATCAGAACATATTCCGACCACTAAAGAAGATTATGATAACAGAATTATGGAAATTAAAAAATCCGATGTACAGGGGTTCTTTGATCAAGGTACAACTCAAATTGCCCTAGAGGCAGATAATACAATTACATTCAGCAAACCATTTGCTGGCGATCTAGATGCAAAATTTATCTCCATAGGCGATTATAATGATGTTAAAGAAACTGTGCCCGGATTTCTTAGTTTGGACGAAAGCAGTCATAGTCAGGTTACTTTTTTAAACAAATATTTAGGCAATTATGAGATTAATAAAATTGGAAATAAATTCTTGATTAAAAATGGAGATCGGGCAGTAGTTATAGAAAAAGATAGGTGGTAATATGTGGTTAATGAATTTTTTACCTAATTGGATATTTCATATTATTCTTTTAGCGGGTATATTAGGATTGGTTGCTAGCTTTATGTTAAAGTTTATTCCATTTATCAGCACATATACGCTACCTATACAAGTCGCGTCTATATTGTTGTTAGTGGCAGGTGTTTGGTTCGAAGGAGCAATTAGTAACCAGACAGCATGGGAAACTCGTGTAAAAGAAATGCAAGTCAAAGTTGCAGAAGCCGAAGCAAAATCTGCCGAAGCCAATTCTCAAATTGTAACCAAAATAGTCAAAAAAACAAAACGCATACACGATAAGGGTGACAACATAATTACCTATATTGATCGTGAAGTTGTAAAAAATAACGAAGTGATTAAATTTGTAGAAAACTGCCCTATTCCAGAAATCATAATTAATACACACAATGCTGCGGCATTAAATCAACCAATCGAGACAAAGAAATGAGATTAATTAAATTATTCATTCTTGCTATGTTTATTATATTAGCATTCTTGGTCACCGGCTGTTCAACTACTGTGCCAGTGACTGCTAAATTTCCATCAGTTCCGGATACCTTATTGGAAAAATGCCCTCAATTAAAGACCATCGAAGGCGAAAAAATTAGCATTATTGACTATACTAAAACTGTTACTATCAACTATACAACTTATTACGAATGCGCTGTAAAAACTGACGCTTGGACAGAATGGTATCAAACTCAAAAAAGTATATTTGAAGAAATAAGAAAATAAACTACTACTTTAATTCTCAAAACTCAGCCATTAAATACTGTTATAAAACAGGAGAGTTAAATGGCAAATGAATTTATTCTAACTAGAGAACAACTAGCACAGATTATACCAGGTAATCCATATTTAGATCATTGGTACGATGCTCTTGCTCAAGCGTTACCGGATTATGATATCAATACTCCATCACGTGTTGCAGCATTCCTAGCTCAATGTGCCCACGAAAGCGGCGGGTTCACTGCTATTAAAGAAAACTTAAACTATCGTGCTGTAACACTACGCAAGGTATTTCCTAAATATTTTCCTAACGATGATATTGCCAACGCCTACGCACAAAAACCAGAGATGATTGCTAATCGCGTCTACGGCGGACGTATGGGCAATGGTGACGAACATTCAGGTGACGGATATCGTTATTGTGGTCGTGGACTTATTCAATTGACCGGTAAAGATAATTACACACGATTTGCTGAAAGCATTGAAACACCAGTTGAAGATATTCCAGAATACTTGGCCACATTTGAAGGAGCTGTTCAAAGCGCCTGCTGGTTTTGGGAAAACACCGGCTTGAACAACGAAGCTGATGCCGGCGATATTAAAACAATGACACGTAAAATTAACGGCGGATACATTGGATTAGACGATCGTATTAAACACTACGAACATGCACTACATATTTTAGGAGCATAACATGGCAGATGAAAACAAAGAAAGCGCAAAAGGCGCATTTATAGAGAAACTGTTGTTTGCTCTATTACCACTACTAATAGGCAGCACAGGATATCTAATTCAAGCATTGGGTTCAATACAACACGATGTAACTATTCTAAATCAAAAGGTAAGTCTAGTAGTGACCACGGACAACAAACAGGCCAGCAACAGTGGTGCTGAACTAGCCCGTGAAAAACTGCGTCAAGATCTTGAAAAAGAAATTCAAAAGAACCGTGATGCTATCATGGAAAACCGTCAGCACATTGCTGTCTTGGAAGATAGAATGAGTGTGAAAAAAATTGGGCCAATGGGCAACAAGGATTAAGAAATGGCCGAACAAAAACCAGTTTTATCACGTTCGGAACGTGAAGCAAAAATCAAAGACAAAGCAGGACTAGTCATTGTTTTTATGGCATTATTTTTAGCAGGAAATACTTACCTTGCTAATAATTTTAGCAGCACAGCACAAACAAATTTACTCAAGGCCAGTAACACTTACGGCTTCTATCAATCTAAAAGTATTAAACAAATGATTGCCGAAGGTCAATTAGAAGATGCTAAAAAAGATAAAGATAAAGAACGTGTTGCTAAATTAGAAACAAAAATTGCCCGATACGAAAGTGATCCCGAGAAAGGTGAAGGCAAGAAAGAATTGCTTGCCAAAGCTCAAGCTCAGGAAGCTGCTCGCGAAGAAGCAAGATTACACGGTCCTTGGTTGACATTTGCTGGCATGTTATTTCAACTAGCAATTGTATTATTGTCAGCAAGTATATTAGCAGTTAATAATAAAATGTATTGGGCTAGCATAGTCGTTGGCGCTATTGGTCTATTGTTAATGGCACAAGGTTATTGGTTATTTTTCTAACTTAACTACTCACTTAACTTCGCAGCCCGTTCCTTTAAATAATAGTACACTATTATGGAGCAGGGCAATGTGGATCTTCAAACCCAGTATTTTGATATCTGTGTTAGCAGTTGTTGTCCTCACGGCTTCATCAGATCAAGGCTTAAAAAAAGACGAGGCACAAATTTGTGTAAAATGGCAATGGGCACATACCGCGCTCGAAGGTAAGGTAATTTGTGTTGAATGGGCAAAAAAAGATTGCTCAAATAGATTATACCCAGAAATATGTAAAAGAGGTGGGTAATCATGGATCCAATTACCATTGGTCTTGCTTTTACTGCGGCTCAGCAAGCGGTAGGATATATCAAACAGGCCATTGCTTTAGGAAAGGATGTAAACGGCATCATTGGACAAATGGGGAAATTCTTTGAGGCCGCCGATACAGTTCATTTAGCCAGTATCAAGGCTAAACACGGTGCCATGGGAAAGACAGATGCCCAGTTAGGTCGTCAAGCACTTGAGTTCGCTATGCACAGCAATAAGTTGCGCGAAGATGAAAGAGCACTTAAAGATATGATCATTTGGCAAATGGGCAAGCCTCAAATTTGGGAAGAAATGGTCGCAGAACGTGCTAGATTATTAAGAGAAAAGCGCGAAGGAGAAGCAGCAGTTGCAAAAGCCAAACAAGAACATAAAGAAAAAATGGCTAAACTTGCAATGACAGGGGCATATGTTGTTGCTTTTGGTTTTCTTATAACCATAATTGTTATGTTATCATTACAATTTTATGGTATGGCAGAAGAGAAAAAAGCGTTTGAAGCCAAGCAAGCACAGGCCTTGAAAATTCGTAGAGAACAGCAACACATACGAGAACAAGAAATAAAGAAACAACTTGAAGAAGCAGCAAAGGATGGTGCTTAATGTCTGTCTTTTAGCCAATCTTTAAACATCACCCAAAAAATCATAACCAACGGTGTTGATGCAAGCAAGAATAATAAATCGCTAAATGTGATGACTATGTTGAAATACATCATATATTTATAGGGATATTTTGGCGAATATCAACACACTTAATACAGAGATAGATTTTGATTCATTAACCAATAGTTTAATGATTTAATAATTGGATTTAAATAATAGTACACTATTATGGAGTAGGCTATGGCAGACGAAGAAGACAAATTAAATACAAGCGAACAGAAAAAAGAAGACTGGATGAATTCAAAATGGCGCCCTATGATGGGTTGGATGTATATGTTAGTTTGTACCATGGATTTTGTACTTTTTCCAATTCTATGGAGTTTGCTACAAAGTATAAGTCATGGATCTGTCAATAGCCAATGGCAACCATTGACTTTACAAGGTGCCGGACTATTCCATATTGCCATGGGAGCCGTGATTGGAGTTAGTGCGTATGGGCGCACACAAGAAAAATTGAATGGTGCTAATAATGGTGGCATACAATTACCACCAAACGCAGGAACAACTTATAACCCACCCGGACA
>Ga0209085_1002443_pt1 | contig 10605 bp, 8 predicted proteins | sample C_131016_EF_Meta_FD_187310 | JGI IMG/M metagenome (GOLD analysis project Ga0209085, IMG submission 187310) | Freshwater microbial communities from Lake Croche, Canada to study carbon cycling - C_131016_EF_MetaG (SPAdes) (version 2) | ecosystem: Environmental > Aquatic > Freshwater > Lake | place...
TGGCGCTGTTGCGTTTACACCAGTGATCCCAACTGGTACTTTGACAGCCGTTACTGGTTCGAACAGCGCATATACTGGCTCTACCACTGAAACCTACTTGGTTAACGTGACATTGCCTGCTGGCTCTATGGGTAACAACGGTCAAGTCGTTATTACTTCTAACTGGGCTACCAACAACTCTGCTGGCGCTAAGACAGGTAAAAACTATCTCAGCACTACCGTTATTGGTACTAACTCTGCTTACACAACTTCTACTGGTGGCAGTTCTATGAACTCCATCCGTAATCGTGGCGTATTGAACGTGCAATCTACACAATTGATTGGTGGCGCATCTGCCAGCGGTCATGTGTACGCAGCAGTGGATACATCAGTGTCTGTGCCAATCACTATCAGCGGCACTATTGCTACTGCAACTGATAACGTGATCTTGGAAGGCTTCACAGTTCAACTGTTCCCTAAAGATTAATCTTTCTGAAAGGGCCTCTCACAAGGAGGCTCTTTTGGTAAGGTATTGTTATTGGATTAAATATGATTGATGATGAAGTTCGCGTAAATGAAGAATACTATTCCAAAGGTATTTTGGAATCTGGAATTGATGGTGTTTTTCGTCAAAATGACAAACTCTTCAATGAAGTTAAATCAGGAACTTGGTCGCAAACATTTAACACGCCCAATATTGATTACAAAGTAGGGGCTGTTGATGGTGTTCGATATGTTCAGTATGACCAAAAGAACGTAGAAGAGGTAAGGCAGTTTTGTAAGGAACGCAGGGAGTTTCACAAAGTTCATGGGACGGACAACCCATTCTTTGCGGGAACAGCTCACATGATGCAACTTCCCAAATGCTTTGCTCATGAAATCAGTTCCAGGTGGTTTAACAACCGTCCTTGGGAGTTAATTAAACAGGAACGTAAGGATAAGATTCTTTTTTACGCTATTGTGAACGAATATTACAGTGATTTTGTTTGCCACCCTAGCGGAAAAATTCCAATTCCTTATAATCCTTCTATACCGACAAAATAAGGTCAAAAATGGCAGCTCTGTTTATTCAATCTGGAAATGCTTTGGTAAGCCGAGTAGCCAATTGGGTTGGAGCTGTTCCTAGTCCTTTAGCCGTTACTCTAACCAACTCTACAGGCGGTTATTACAACGTCTTAACTCCTTCGGCAAACCCTTTGGGGCAAGTAGTCCCAGGCGATTTTATTGGGCCAAGCACAATGCTGCCCTATACGATTGTTATTTCAGTAACTTCTACTTCAATCTTGGTTTGTGATCCTGATGGCGTTTGGGCCAACACGCCTTATCCATCTACGATTTTAAAATTGCCTTCGCAATCCTCAATGGAAATATTGACTTGCATTCAAAATGCAGAAATGGCTATGCGGGTTATTGAGCTGCCTGCTCTTCGTAGTGACCCATACAGCACCACAAACCCATCTATTTTGACCACAGATGCCCAAGGCATGGCAGACATACCAACTGACATGAATTGGCCTATTTTGTTTTTTCAAGATACGCAACCATCCAATCAGCCTGCTGGCGCAACCAATGTTGGTCCTTGGATTGTTTATGATCGTGTTGGTGATCGTGAAATCATCCGTAGGCGCATGATTGACCAGTTGTACATCCGTCCATTTGGTGTGCCAAGGGTTATTCGCGCTTCATTTTCTGAGGTTGGTGGGCGTTATGTGTTTTCTCCTAACCCTGGTGAAAACGTAACAATCAAAGCGTACTACCAACGGTCGTATAAGCTGTTGTTCTCGCCTACAAACAACAACCTTGATCCTATTGTGCAAAACAATGAAGCTTTGGCATCATTTCCTGAAGGTTATTTGTATAGCACTTTGTCGGCATACTATGACAAAAATAAAAATACTGATGAAGCTCAAAAATGGAAGTCACGATTTGATGATGCTTATGGTTTAATTGAAGATCAGAACTTTAAAGATAAATGGCGTGGTGGCGACCAGCATTTGACTTCAGAATTTCAACCTAGAAACTATCGTTACAGTTTCAAGTAAGGAAAATATATGGCATTCGGTAATTTGTTTGGTTCTGGCGGCGAATCTAATAGTTTGTATGGAACTTCATTAACTAGTGGCAGCATTCCTGCCGCATCGTCTTTTATTTACTTTGAATGGTTCATTTTCAAAGTATCTTCTAGTCAGCCAGCAACGCCAACTGGCGGTTCTTGGGATTTTTTGACTAATACAGGTGTGCCCCCAACAGGCTGGGTGAGTAGCTACTCTGGAATTCCATCAAACAATATGTGGTTTTCTATTGCATTTGTTGATTCTCGCAATCCAACAGGATTTAGTTGGTCAACACCAGGGTTAATTTCTGCTGCCACTTCTACTTATGCTTCTTCTTATGCAGATAAGTTTACAGGCGATGGTTCAACAACAGCATGGACCTTATCAGCAGATCCAGTAACCATTAATAATCTTGATGTAAGCGTTAACGGTGTTACACAAACACCTACAACTGATTACACAATTTCAGGCACAACATTTACCACAACAACTGCCGCACCACTTGGATCAATTCTTTTGGTCAAGTATCGTCAAGCTTTGCCTAATTCATACACTGGCGCATCTAACAACATAAGCTATACCCCTGCTGGCAGTGGAGCTGTAGCTACAACTGTGCAGGCTAAGTTGCGGCAATATGTAAGCGTAATGGATTATGGAGCTGTTGGTGACGGAACAACAAATGATACTGCTGCTATTCAAGCTGCTTTGAACAGCGGCAAAAAATCTATTTATTTTCCATCAGGAACTTATGTAATTACTTCTACATTAACTGTTCCAAAAGGAGTTTCGCTATTTGGTTCAGGATATGAAGTTTGCATTTTAAATGGCTATGGTTTATCAAATGCAAATGCAATATTTTCTTTGACAGGCGGCGATCAATTTTCAACAATTGACAATTTTACATTTAAAGGCCAAGCGTCAGGTTCAAAATCAATTGGTATATCAGTAAACAATGGATATTATGTAAGTTACACAAATTTAAGATTTACCAATTTGTCTTACGGAATGTATTTAGATGAGGCTGGCTCATCTTTAATTCAAAATTGTAATTTTACAAACTGTTTAATTGGCGCTCAATGTATGGGTGGCAGCGCATACAAATTTATTTCTTGTGAGTTTCAATATGGCACTGACGTTGGCATCAAATTAATTGCTTCTCCAACTACAGGATTTCCAACATCAGCAATTGTTATTGCCAGCGGATTTACGTCTAATGTTGGTATTGATGTGCCACGAGTGCCAGGCGCTTTTGGTGGCAATAGCATTTCAGTAGATAACTGCTACTTTGAAGGTGACTTAAACTTTTCTACATTAACAAAAGCATTTCGGATTGGTGAAACTGGTAGCGGCAACAGCGTTGTCATGGCATCAATTTCAAATTGCCGTATAGCGGGATCAAATTCCGCAAAAAGTGTTTTTGCCAATTTATCAAGACTTTACTTTGCCAATAACATTGTTGGTTCGGCAATGGAAGTACAAAGCACTGTGCTTGGAGCTGAATACATTGGAAATGAATTTGATGGGGTGTTTACCAACAATACATTGGCTACTTTGACGCTTGATTTGGGAACAATCCAAACCAATTGGATTGACAACGCCACTTACGCTCAATTGCGTTTGGCTCAAGGTGGTCATGGTATTGATGTTTTGACAACCCGTGTTCGCCCTGTTGTGACAAATGAAATTAGCCTTGGTGATAACGCATATTTTTTTACCAATGCTTATTTAACTGGCGGCTTGTACATTAATAGTGTTCGATGGACAACAGGCTCTGGATCGCCACAAGGCTCTTTATCCGCACCTGTTGGCTCTATGTATACACGAACTGATGGCGGCGCAAGCACAACTTTGTATGTCAAAGAATCTGGCACTGGTAACACTGGATGGGTGGCAAAATGAAAATCATACGCGACAAAGATGGCAATCTCATCAACATTGGTGACTGGGATTTTCAAGAAGGTTTAAACCCATTGCCTGAAGGTGCATTAGAAGATGACGCAGAAGTTGTTGTTGGATACGATGGCGGCAAATATTTGTTTGATGACCCCATGCGTCTCGGAAAATAAATAGTGGCTAACAGCAAAATATCAGCATTAACATCTGCTACCACGCCGCTGGCGGGTACGGAAGTTTTGCCGCCAATAACACTGCTGCAACAGTTTATTTAACTGGAACTTATTTCGTTTAAGGATTAAAAATGTCACTTACAAAAACTTCTTACTCAATGATTTCTGGTGCACCAGTTAACGTGCTAGATTTTGGTGCTAAAGGTGATGGCACAACAAATGACACCGCAGCCATCCAAGCAGCTTTGGATTATGCCAACACGCTTGGAAATGCTTCTTTGGTATTTGCTCCAGGCGTATACAAATGCAATACTGGATTGACGCTTTATCCAAATACAGTTGCAGTCAAGGGTAATGGGGCCAAGATTGATTTTAGCGGCATGACCACTGGCTATGCAATTTCATTTAGCCAATCTATAACTGATGCAAACATTCGCAATGCAGTAAACAAAGCGCATCCTATCAGTGACCTTTACATGGTTGGCCCCACAGGGTCTGTGTCTGTTACTGCTGTTAAAGCAATTGACCAAAACCCTATTAGCGGAGCTTACTGGCTTTCTGGTATTACGTTTAATAGTTGCTCGTTTGCAAACTTCAAACGCTGTGTTGAATTTGGTAACGGCTCATTTTTGTTTACTTTTTATGCTTGTAGTTTTTATACATTAAGCGGCACAGGATACGATTATTGCTTGTATCAACCAAGTGGCGGCTCTAACTACGGTGAAAATAACGAATTTATTGCTTGTTATTTTGGTATTACTATTGGCTCTGTATATTTACAACAAAATGGTAATGCAACAACATACTTTAAAGGATGTTCTTTTGACTATGCTGTAAATGTACTTTATGTTCAAGCAGGTACAATTTATTGCGATGGATATATTGAATCTAATACAGATACAGATTATTGGATTAAAGTAAGTGGCACAAATACAATAGTTCGTTTGTCTGGTCAAGTTACCGTGTCTGGTAACAAATCAGCATATGAATTGTTTTATTGTGATTCAACTGTAACCACAGGCGGTTTGGTTTTAGATGCAAACATTGAGTTCGGTGGCGGGGTTACATATACACCAACAAGCAGAAATCTTGTTTCAGGAACGGGTCGCACATTGTGCAGATATGTTGGCTCCTCGCAATCAACTGTTCACCCTGCAATTGGTGGTGGATTGAACTTCTTGGCTAATGGCGGTTTTGAATCTGCGTCTTTGACTGATTGGACTTTGACAGGAACAACGCCTCCAGCTCGGTCTACTGCTCAAGCCCATGCTGGCACTTATTCATTGGCGTTTACTGGATCATCAAGCAACACGCCAGCAGCAACACGAAATATCCCATGTCAGCCCGGACAAATGTTTACAGGTGGCTTGTGGTATTACTGCAATAACATCACAGGAACTAGCGGAACTTTTTACATTCAATACAACTTTTTGGATGCTGGCGGTACATCTATTTCTGGCGGTTCTAATTTGACTGTTACAACCAATCAGGGAACATCTTGGTTGTATTTGCAACTTAGCCCACAAGTCGCTGCGCCTGCTGGTACAGTTAACGTGCAATTGGCAATATCTGTATTTGGTACTGTTAGCGGGTCACCTGTTGCTTACATTGATGATGTAACTTTAGCTGTTGTATAAGGATTGTTATGTTTAAAAACAAACCGTTCTTGACCAAATTTCAGGATAATCATGGCTGATTACACGAAACTGCGAACACCATTTTCCAATATGTCGTTTACTCCTGACGTTCCAAGCAATGCTTTGGGGCCAAATGAGTACAACTCTGGGCGAAATGTTGAGGCAGATGTTCGTGGCGTAAAAAAGATTTACGGCGAACAATCCATTCTTTCTTTGATTCCTTACTTTCCTATTTTTATGGAAGGTGGATTTAGAGCAAATGGACAGTTTGTATATATCGTGGCTACACGCGATACAAATAATTTTGGTCGCTGGTATATGTTGACCAACAACTCTATTGTCAATATTACTCCAGGTTATGCTGCAAACAACAACGTAACACTGCCTGGATACACAGACAACATTAATATCACCACATCATGGGTTGGTGAGGTTTTCTTTATTAATGATGGTATTAGTGCGCCAATGTATTTCTTACCTAGCCGCACAGAAATAAGTAGTTATGATGCAGCTCCAGACAATTACATTTGGAATTACGACATTGGTGTAACCAAGACAACTGCTGCGTTTATGCGTAACTTTTGTTCGCCTAACGTAGGCAACATTTTAGTGGCAGGTAATTTGACCAAAACATCTGGTGGAGTTACATCAGTTTACGAAACAACCATCCGTTGGTCGCAAGCATTTGCAAACACTGGTGTGCCAGCATCTTGGGTTCCTACTTTGTCTAACGTGGCTAACGAACAAGAAGTTCCTGTTCGGGGTCAATTAGTTGACGGTTTCTTTCTTGGAGGAAATTTTTACATTTGTTCATATTGGGACACAGTAATTCTTTCTCCTATTGCATACCAATCAACCACTACGCCCGTGTTTGGTGTCCGCTTGTTTAACCAAGGTCGTGGCCTGCTAAACAACAATTGTTGGACAAATACTGATGCCAATGTATATGGCATTGATGCTCGTGACATTTGGGTGTTTGACGGATCAAACTTTAATTCCTTGGGCAACCAAAAGGTCAAGAATTATTTTTTCAACAACTTGAGCGCTACATACTCTGATCGCGTGTTCATGGTCAATAACACCCAGAAATATCAGATTGAAATCTACTATCCTGATTTGACCTCTACAGGGTGGTGCAACAAGATGTTGGCATACAGGTATGACCTACAGGTTTGGAACGCTCCTAAGGACATCCAGAACGCTTGTATGGGCACTGAAGGGCCTGTGTTTACCGGGACTGACTTCAAGTATGCGTCACGGTGTGTTACATACGCTCCAACAGGAGCAATTAACGCTCAACTGATCCAGACTGATATTGGCAATTCGTTTATCAATAATCAGCCCATACCTGCTTTGTTTGAGCGCAACAATGTTGTATTGCAAACAGAAAACGGTCCTGTTCCGTATTCCAGCAAAGTGTATATACACAGGGCATTGCCTGAAATTGCTGGTACTGGTGAAGTGCAGATTACTGTAGGCGGCGCTAATTCAACAGCGCAAAACCCAACATATGGTCAAACAGGCCGTATGAACATTGTTACTGACAATCCTTGGGTTACAACCCAACAGAATGCAGTGCGTACAGTGTCTTTAAAAATGGAATCTAATGATGCCACTGACCAGTGGAACTCAACTGCTATGAATTGGCAAGCAACCATTATTGAGGATGCTTTCTAATGACTTTTTCAGTAACCAATAACGCAACAACTCAAGAGTTATCTGAAGCAGTTAATTATCTGCTTGCTAACTTTTCGCAGACGATGGCTATTAACCCAAACACGGGTAATATAACCACGGCTAACTATGGTGTTGTCAGTTACTTATATAAGTATTTGCAGGTCAGATATGCTGATAGCTATGACGGCACAGTCAATTTTAGCAACTCGCCTACAAACAGGTTGTATTACGGAATTCGTAATAATGATTCTCCTACAGAATCTCTTGTTTCAAAAGATTATCTATGGTTGCCAGTAACGGGTGGTTTTGGTACTAATAAGTTTTTTTGGTACAACACTGTTGGTGGTCGGCAGATAGAAACATTTATCGGGCCTGCGCGTCCAAGGCCAGGATTTGTTCAAGACAACGGAAATGCTATTGATCTTGATTTATTAACTACTGCCGCTGAAGACAAAACAGATCCTGTTGCAATAGATCAATCAGCTCAAATTCAAGCTTTGGAACAGGCTATTGGTTCTATACCACAGCCCCAGTTAGGGACGCTGTCACCACAGAATGCAGAAAATGTAGCAATTACTGGTGGGGCCATTAATGGAACCACTATTGGGGCTACAACAGCATCCACAGGTCATTTCACATCTGTTGTTTTGGATAGCCCATTAGGAATTGCTTACGGCGGTACAAATACATCTGCAACACCAACCTTAGGATCTGTTGTATATGGAACGGGAACTTCTTTAGCATATACTTCTGTTGGATCTTCAGGTCAAGTTTTAACTTCTTCTGGAACTGGTTCTCCGATATGGTCATCAATTTCTGGCAGTCCAAATCTTGATGGTGGACTTTATAATTCCGTATATGGTGGAATTTCTGCAATTGATGGTGGAGGCCCGTAATGGCTGTACAAATTCAAATTCGCCGTGGAACTGCTAGTCAATGGACAAGTACAAATCCACTTCTTGCTCAAGGCGAAATGGGCTTTGAAACCGACACATTAAAAGTTAAATATGGAGATGGAGTAACTTATTGGAATAGTTTGTCATACTATTCTTCTGGTGCAGTTACTTCGGTTACTGGAACAGCCCCAATAGTGTCAAGCGGAGGATTGACTCCAGCAATTAGCATTCCTGCAGCTAGTACATCAGTTGGCGGATATTTAACCAGCACTGATTGGAATACGTTTAACAACAAAGGATATGGAACCGTTACTTCGGTAAGCGGAACTGGAACGGTTAATGGATTAACTTTAACTGGCACTGTTACTGCATCAGGCAGTCTAACATTGGGTGGAACACTGAGTGGAATTGCAAATAGTGCGCTGACAAATTCTTCAATCACAATTAATGGATCATCTGTTAGCCTTGGTGGATCAGCTACCATTACTGCAACAGCATCTGCTGCGTTAACAATTGGATCAGGTCTTAGTGGAACCAGTTACAACGGATCAACTGCGGTAACGATTGCAAATACGGGTGTTTTGAGCTTCTCTGGTGGAACGACTGGCCTTACCCCTGCCACAGCCACAACGGGCGCTGTAACGCTTGCTGGAACGCTTGCTGTTGCCAATGGAGGCACAGGTGTAACAACATCTAGTGGCGCAAATTCTGTTGTTTTGCGCGATGCCAACCAAAACATTGCTGTAAATGCACTTGATGACAATTATGTAAATACTGCCGCATCTGGCACGGCAATTACATTAACTGTTTCTTCTGCACGTAGATACACAATTACAGGATCGGGCGGACAAGTCATTAAATTGCCAGACGCAACCACATTGGTAAATGGTGCTGTTTTTCAATTTGACAACAATCAAAGCAGTGGCGCAATAACAGTAAACAACAATTCAAATACGCTAATTGTTTCTGTGCCAAGCGGCGGTTTTGTTTTGGTTAATTTGCTATCTAATTCAATTGCTGCTGGTTCTTGGGATAGGCATGATCAAGCCCCATCCAATGTATCTTGGTCAACCAATACTTTTGACTATGCAGGTTCAATAACTTCAGCAACATGGAACGGCGTTGCTATTGCAATTAACAGGGGTGGTACGGGAGCTTCTACAGCTGCTGCTGCTTTGACCAATTTGGGCGCATACCCTGCATCCAATCCAAGTGGCTACACCAACAATACAGGAACGGTTACCAGCGTAAGCGGCACAGGCACTGTCTCAGGAATTAGCTTGTCAGGCACGGTCACAAGTTCTGGCAGCTTAACCTTGGGCGGCACACTTGATCTGTCTAGCCCACCTGCTATTGGTTCTACGGCGGCATCCACAGGCGCATTTACAACACTTAGCGCATCATCTACGGTCAGCGGCACAGGGTTTGATACATACCTTGCAAGCCCACCAGCTATTGGCGGCACTGCTGCTGCTGCGGGTACGTTTACTACGTTGACGGGAACAACGTCAACAACTACACCAATTGTTCAAAATAGTGCGGCTGCGGCAATTGCATTTAAAACAAACCACACAGCCTCTGCTGTTAACTATGTACAAGTAACGGGTGCTGGCGCAGGAAATCCTCCTGTTATTTCTTCTCAAGGCGCAACAACTCCAGACCTTGATTTAACCCTAACCCCCAAAGGCGCAGGCCGTGTCAACATCACAACCAGCATCAAGCCCAAAGTAAACAGCACAACAAGCGTCACATCTCCGTTGGCTTGGAACAGCACATCTTATGATGAATATGCTTTAACTGCTTTGGCTAACGCATTGACTATTAGTGCTGATGCAAACACTGCGCCTGCTGATGGTCAACGAATGATGTTCAGGTTTAAAGACAACGGCACAGCGCAGACATTGACTTGGACAACGGGTTCAACAAACTCATTTAGGGTTGTTGGAGTAACGTTGCCTACTACAACCGTGGCAAGCAAACTGTTATATGTCGGATGTATATACAACGCTGCTGATAGCCGTTGGGATGCTATTGCTGTGGGTCAAGAGGTTTAATATGGCTTCTTTTTATTGGGTAGGCGGTGCTGGGAATTGGGATTCTGTTAATGCATTAAATTGGGCATCAACATCAGGTGGATCGGGTGGTTCTGCTGGGTTTTTTCCGCCAACAGGTGCTGATAATGTTACTTTTGATTCAAACTCCGGAAGTGGCACAGTTACATTTACAAATAGTGGCGTAAATGCCGCCTCAATCGTTACATTTAATAGCCCAAACATACTATTAAATCTAGCGGGTA
>Ga0209085_1002445_pt1 | contig 10603 bp, 12 predicted proteins | sample C_131016_EF_Meta_FD_187310 | JGI IMG/M metagenome (GOLD analysis project Ga0209085, IMG submission 187310) | Freshwater microbial communities from Lake Croche, Canada to study carbon cycling - C_131016_EF_MetaG (SPAdes) (version 2) | ecosystem: Environmental > Aquatic > Freshwater > Lake...
ACAATAAAAAAACATATTTTTTGTATATTGGTCATTTTTACATAATGGTGTTAAATCCAACAAACGCATTTCTTTAAATCATATGAATATATTTCTTTAAATTATATTCATATACATATATTTTTAAATACTTAAATGTATTCACATATTTCAATAAAATATTTGTCATCAGTTTCAACAGTTTTATCATTTGGTATTTTTTGTATTATACGAAATGGTTTTCCACATCCATAAATAAGTTTTTGTTTTGCATAATAATCACACAATTCTTTTTTTTCATGCGGCGGAATTTGTTGTCCATTAGAAATAAATATTCCATGTCTAAAAATTCCGCAATTTAACTTTTCAACTATAATAATTCCATTACAATGCGGACAATTAAATATTTTTTGAATTAAAGAATCCGAATCAGAATCAGAATTATTTGTCATGTTTATTTATATTTATTAATATTTATTAATATTTATTTATTTATTAATAAATATTGTTTTATTGTTTTATTGTTTTATTGTTTTACTTGAAGAGTAATTTATCAATTGTAGTTCTAACACAAAATAACCGATGTAAAATAATTCCTAATAAAAATAAACCACTTAAAATATAAAAAAAACTATATGGATATTTTGGTACAAATAAATAAATGATATATGCACCTAAAACAGTAAATAATACATCTACAATTGCTATATTAAATATCCTATAAGAATGAATACCTTGCCCTACTTTACCTAAAATATCTTTGTATTTACATAAAGAGAGAAATGGCATTTTATTATAATAAAATTGATTATTATTTTATTATAATTAGTTATATTAATCCAATATTCCAATATTTCAACAATATTAATATTTCAACAATATTAATATATATTTGAAAACAACTTAAAGACCAAAATGAGCATTGAAAATTTTACTCAATTGTTGCAAAAATTAAATAAATTGTTATCTAAATATGATATTAAAATGAATATTGAAGAATTTAAAAATCATCAAATACAACGGATTTTAATAAATATGTATAAATTAATAAATAACAAATTTATACTTATTGGTCATATTGTATCTTATGTCTCTGATGATTTGGATTTTACGGATGCTGACCTTATTCTCACAAAATATAAATTTATTATAGGATTTATAGAAATAGTAGAAGAATATAGAAATCATAATTTTGGATTATTGTTATTGACTTATACAATTTGTTATTTAAAAATACAATATAATGATCTAAATATAGATATTTGTGAATTAGATGACATGACGAATTATCAAGAAAAACAACAACACCAACAAAAACAACATAGCAAAGATACTACAACAAAAACAAAATTGAAAAAGAAAAAAACTATTTATGAATTAATTGGATTTAAACCAATCTCTAATTTACATGTTGGTCCAGAGAGAATTTGTAATATTTCAGAAAATTTCTCTCTTTTAACAAAATCTATTAATAAAATTAAAAAACGATTTGCTTCAGAATCTATTTTATAATTATTATATTATTTATTATATTATTCTTGTTATTTTGTTATTTTGGTGTATATTTTTTATATATTTTTTTATATTTAATAAAAAATTGAAATGTCTTTGAATTTAAATATAAAATTCAATTACTAAACCAACCAAAATCAATACATTAAAATGTCTGCTTTTACTCCTTTCTCAAGTTCAAACATCCCAGAAAATATGAGTATGTGCGTCAAAGGTTTGTTGAAAGATCAAGATGTGGCATTTTGTGGTTCCGGTTGCAATGAAGAAGGAGAAAAATTTAATTGGGGAGTTGTTTTAGATGGACATGGGACTCATTTATTTATTAATTTAATGCGTGAACAAAATTGGCAACTCATCATGACATCTAATAATCCATGGAAAACATTAAATGAAATATTAGAACAAATACAACACACTTATGGATTTTGTAGCGGCAGCACTTTACTTATGTTGCGAACATTTTCAGAAAGCACCAATCGTCGCATTGAAACAATCACGGTTGGCGATTCAGAATTAGTAGTTTTTAAAAATGAAAAACAAATATACAAAAATACTCCGCATAATATGAATAATCCTTCAGAAGTTGAACGGTTGCAAACTTTGCCATCAAATATATTTATGAAATTTAAACCTTCACGTCATTATATCCCACAGATTGCAGGTAATACATTTTTGCAAGCTAAACGAGGAGGGTATTTCCATTTTGCAAATACAGAAATCGCAATGTCGCAAGCAATTGGACAAAATAATATTACTGGATATGCGCCAGAATTTAATGTTATTCCTTTTACAGAAGAAGACCATATGCGAGTTGTAATGGGGTCAGATGGTCTTTTTGAAATGCTTTTATTAAAAGAAAATATATTGCCTATATCAAAAATGAATAAAATAGAACTTGAACAATTACAAATGGTGATTGCAACCATCCCTATCCCAACATCCACTTTCATAACCTCCATAACAATAACAAGTGAATTAATCTTAAATATAATAGAAAATATTACGAGAGAAAATATTAATATGGACCCCGCTTTTGTAAAACACATTACAGAAGAAGAAAATGCGCAAATATTATTATTATCTGTAGAACATTTTATTCAAACTGTAATAATTACTGATGAAAATGATAAAGTTGATGTTACAGAAACAGAAAAACAAACATTGAGAGAAATAATTAATTTAATTTTGTTGAATGAAAAAGTTCAAACCAGATTGAAATTTATTAAAGAACAAATTATAAATATTCAAGAAGATATGGTAGATTTATTGACAAAAACTGCTACGGAATTAGTTGACAAAACAGAAGCTAGATGGGCGCAACCATGGATATATCATTATGACCCTAATAATCATTCTAGTTTAATGGATGATACTTCTTTCCCTTGTGATTCATATGATGATATTTCATGCATTGTTTGGCAAAATTAATCTCTCTAATATTAATTTGTTTTCTTGATTTAATTGATTATTATTTATATAATCACAAATACATGGATGTATAATACATAAATAATCATAAGAAAATAATATCATAAATCCTATCATTTTAGAATCTTCATTTTCCTTTTCTTGTTCTATTTGAATAAAATTATAAGCAACTTTTTTTATGCAATCTATTAATTCATTGCAATCAGAAATTTTTTTATATAACTGTTCTATTATTTGAAAGAATTCCCCTTCATTAAATTCTTCCATTTCTAAAATATCCAATAATTCTTGTCTATAAATAGCATCTCTTATAAATTGTCTCTCTTCTTCTGTAATATTATCTGTTGGCAAAAATACTTCTTCTGTATGATATGTACAAACTTTTATTGTATTATATTGTAATTTTGACATATTGTAATAATAGCAATATAATATAAATATAAAAATAAATAAGTATTTGAACTTATTCATTAATCATTAATTATTCCTCATTTGATTGTTACTTTTTGTGTTTTTTTATGACCAAACCCATATTTTTGTTTGGCGCGTTTAGCTAATGTAAATGCTTTTTTATTATGATTACACCCTTGTTCCAATATATTAAAATCAACTGCTGCAGCTTTACCGCCTGTTACTGCACTTGCTAAACGTGCAAACCCCCATGATTGCGCACTTTGATTCGGTCGCGAACCAGAAGAAAAATAAGCTCCTTCGCCTTTCTTCACAATTTTTCTCAATGCACTAACAGAACATCCTGTTTTTCTCTCTAATTCTTTATTGGGAATTATTTTTTGTATTTTATAAATTCGTTGTGCATCCGTAATATGATTAGATTTTTTACTTTTAAAAGAAGATAATTTTGAACGAGAAATATATTTATTTTTTTTATACATTTTTCTAGAAAGAAGCAACATGCGTTTTTGTTTCTCTCTATCTTTTTTTGTTAAATTTTTAGGCAAATATCTCAATGGGACCATTATATTATTATATTATATTATATTATATTATATTATATATTTATGACAGGTTCACCCGGTTCAACAAGATCTAAAAAATCAAAATCACCAGTTATGTCACTTAGAAAAAGTAAAAAACATAAAGATTTTAGTCAAAACATTGATGAAACGGTTGATAGAGAGATTGATGATGCGGATGAAATAGATTGTAAAGAAGTCAGATGTGCATTTGTAAAAGGCGCAAATAGTCTTTCTAGAGATTATGAAAATTATGAAAATTATAAACATTGTTTTGGAAAAAATTTAGATTATGTAAAAGAAGAGAGAATTGAACGTCCAAAAATACGTAAAACTCAAAAAAAACAATATTTATCTTCAAAAAATACAACTAAAACAAAAACAAGAACATATCATATAAAAACAGTAAAACCTAAACCAATGTTTATTTCTATGGATTCTACTCCTCCTGCAGATATTTTGCCACAAATTAAATCTGACCCTAAAAGCCCAAAAAGTCCAAAAAGCCCACAAATTAAATCTGAACCTAAAAGCCCAAAAAGTCCAAAAATTAAATCTAAATCTAATAGCCCACGTTCAAAACAAGGAAGTCCAATCCCAAAAGGGGATATGCCCCCTATGCCACAAAATTTATCACAAATAGTAAAACCAATGTATAATCCAGAAATAGAATTTTATTTTTATTCAAAATCTGCAAATGCTTTACCTGGCAAAGGTTCAAAAGAAAAATTACCACCTGAGTTAACATCCGAATATGAAGAACTTGCACAAATACCAGATTGGCGAAAAAAATTATCAAATTTTGCAGAAGCCAGATTTGTATTAGATGGTTTAGATTGGTATAGTGTAGAACATTATTATCAAGCTTCTAAATTTAAAGAACAAACCCCGGAATTTTATTATTCATTCTCTTTAAATTCAAAAAGTGAATTATCTACTAATTCAGCTATGGCAAAAGCGGCAGGTGGTAAAACAGGCAAATATGAAAAAAAACAAATACGACCAAAAGAAATTGAAATTGACTCAACTTTTTTTAGCACTTCGCGGAGTAAAGAAGAAATGTATAAAGCACAATTTGAAAAATTTACACAAGTTCCAGAAATGCGCAATTTATTATTAGCAACAAAAAATGCGAATTTGCTTCATATTGTACAAAGAAGCTCTAATGTTGAACATTTTATAAATCTTATATATTTCCGATTTTTAATGCAACATGGGCGGCTGTAATAATTGTTTATATGCAATATTCAATTTCTTTCTAATTGTTTCTTTTGAGCAGCACATGAGTTCAGCTATTTTTGCAAGAGAGAATTTATGTTGATATTTATAACTAAATATTTTTTTTACATCTGCTGATACATCTGCAGATTCTAATTTGTTTATCATATTATTAAGATCTATATTTACATCTATAACATCTACAACATCTACATCTATAACATTTTGCATGTCATTATTTACAAACCCTTCATAAGAATCATCTTGAAATGATACGGTATTTTGTTTCATAAGATATTTATATTTGTATTGTGCTTTATACCGATGAGGCAATATATTTAAAGGTAACAGTTCAGATAAAGATTTTAATAATTCATAATGAATATACAATTTAGCAAACTTATAAAAATTGTTATTTCCATGATAATCATAATTTTTAATAGCTTTTAGTAATCCAATACACGCATAAGAATCAATTTCTGTATTTTTAATATGGGTCACTTGTTTAAAATATTTCCGATTCTTTGTACGAAATAAATATGAATCATACATTGTTTTGTTGTAATAATTTGTATAAATAATTCTCTCTATTTTTGTTTTAATAAATTGAGGAATTTCTTTATTTGTTAATAATTTTTTAATAGATATCCATTGAGGCGAAGTAATATATCCATTACTCTCTCTCACAAACAAATTTATAATAAATATAATAATAAATATATTTATTGTATTAAAAGTATTAAAGATATTGAATGTATTGAAACTATTGGAGGTATTGAATCGCATTTTGAAATAATCGGATAGAATATTGTAATTATCTTATTATTTGTATTTAAAAATATATTCAATTTTTTATTATATTATATATTATTATGGCATCTACTCGTAATATTAATACTTCAGGAAATTATAAAGTACAACAGAGAGAATTTAAAGAATTTGAAAAATATACTCTTTATGCAAATTCTCAATATGGAGATGCATGTAATACCCGTTTACCAGGGAATGGTCTCTTGCCTGGACAAATTGCCGGACATAATTTATCTTATAATGCAGTTAATATAGAATCATTTTTATTTGGAATTAATTCAACCAATTTAGTAAATCCAGAACCAGTTTTAACTCCTGAATTGAAAACTTTAGGTGATGCAAATATATACGAAAATAAACCTACATTCATTCCTGAACCATTGTATATTGCACCAAATCAACGACCTTATCCTATACCTTAAATAAATACTTTAAATATAATATATTAAATACTTATTTATAATACATATTATATATTATAAATAATGAAAATTGTTCGGTTAGGTATGACAGAATCTTCATTATTAATTTTAACTTTTGTTTCAAAAAATTTTGAATTACCACCAGATGTAAAAAAACATGTTTCTAAAATTATTATGAATATGATAAATTGGTTATATAGTACATCAGGTTATTATGATAAAAGTGTAAAAGGAACTTATTTCAATTTTGATTACACTGCTTTAAATAAAAATTATTTTAATTTAATAAATCATTTAGAAATATCTATATCCGAATGCGAAATCTCTCAGATGTTTATTCATGAAGGTTTTGTTATGAATTTATTTAATACGTATAAAAATGATTTTATTAAAAAATACAAAATATCAAATTTGAATATATTAAATGGCACTCAATTTCAAGAAAGAATTGATTATATATTTGATAAAATGAATAATAAAAAAGTATTAGTCATATCGTCTTTTGATGGATTAATTAAATCTCAATATGAATCTGGAAATTTAAAACAAATTTATCCAAACTTTCCAGAATTAATTAATTTAAATACTATTAAAACACCTTATTGTTATACAAATAATGGACCTCATGCAAATTATTTTGAAACAGTTGATGACTTATTTGAACAAATAAAAGTAATTGATTTTGATATTGCTATATTAGGATGTGGAATTTATGGACATATATTGACAAATAATATTCATTCTATATTAAACAAAGATGCAATTTATATTGGAGGGTCCATCCAAACATTATTTGGAATATTAAGTTCTAGAGAAAAAAATCATGGTGCAATCAAATATAATGAATATTGGATAACCGAAATCCCTAATGAATACAAACCACATAATTATAAATTAATTGAAAACGGATGTTATTGGTAAAAAAATGTATTATTTATTATTTATTATTTATTATTTATTATTTATTATTTATTATTTATTATTAAAAAGTAATAATTAATAATCAGGTTTATGTTTTTTAAAAATACAACCTTGAGAGATTAATCCAGAAATCTCTTGTGTTATAATAGAAGGGTCTTGATAATTACAATTTGCTAACCAAATTTTAATTATACAAAAATTTTTTTTTGGAGAAATAGTTATCCCATTGATAAAATTTATAAAATTATTATCAATACTTATACTTTCACCAACAACAATATACATCAACTCTTTCCACACTTTTGAAGCATTTTTATTTGGAACTTTATAAGAAAAACAACCTCCTTTAATATTTCTTGGGTCTTCCCACATTGGTTTAATACCTTCTTTCATAAGAAATAACATACAATTTTCTATTAATGTGGACGGTAAGGTTTCAGTAATTGCAATTGCATTTTCAACCGAAAATAAAACATCAATATTAATATAACTACTCATTGACCAATCAATATTATGTGGTAAATGAGCCCATAAAACCCATTTATTTTTTAAATAATGTAATGTATCCATTTTTTCCATATCCATAAATGATGTTGATAAAATTGATGTCACTGGTGTTGGTATTTGATGGGATAACATTCTATAATTATATTTCAAATTTATTTTAAATTGTTTATTTATTAAATATTAAAATGTAATTATATAAAAATTTACTGCTAAATAACATAAAATTCCTAAAGTGAGAGAAAATAACCATATTGGAAAAATAGTTTTATTTTTATATCCTACACCAAATTCACGAATACTATTATCTGTATTATAAAAACAAGCCGGTTTCATTAATTGGACAATACTAAAAAGACAAATAAATAATAAAATAGATATTATTAATATATTATTTTTTACATAATTTCTCCACATCTTATTATAATTAATTTACAAAAGAATTTTATAAAATGTATGCAACAAATTTTGCAAATAATATTTATATTATTTATAATTAATTTATAATTCGTCGTCATAATCAGATTTCTCTCTTTCGTCACCATCATAACCAGCTCCGTCATAATATGTTTCACCTAAACCTAACATATCATTATCTTCATGTGCTATGAATTCATCCCGCCGACGGCGTTCTAAATAATCCTCTCTTAACATATCAATGTTTTGTTCAGTTGCATCAGGATTAGATTTGTACACTTCTCTCTCGGCATCTTCCATTTCATGTCTAAATTCTTCATCTCTATCATACATATCTTTATCTAATATTCTAAGACCTTTTTGCATTCCTATGCCATAAATACCTAATTGATTTATTTTTAACATAGTATCTACTTGTCTCTCTTCAATTGATTTACTTTTTAATCTATCTGTAAAATTATTTTTCTCTCTTTCTTTTAATTTAAATATTGTATCTTGAATTTTATCATAAGAAACATCTACAAATTGTTTTTCAGTATTGAAAATATCTACAAATACTAAAAATAAATTTGCAACTTTTTTACGTAATTCAGATTTATTTTCATCACCTAGAATAATAGGTTCATATTCTTTTGCAGTGGGGTCAACATCTGGATACGCACCTGTTTCTATATCTTCTAAACCTTCAACCGTTTTTAAATCTGAAAATGAAAATGAAGATAAATCATCTGATGGGATATCAAGGTGCATTTTTTCTTGTAAAATCATTTCTGGATTATTACACAATAATATATATTTTTCAAATATGCTTAATAAATAATATTCTACCAAATATTTATTAGTACTTTCATCAAACATTGGTTTAATTATTTTGCCTTTTACTTTTATACTTGACAACTTTGGCGTATATTTACTTAATAAAATTATATTTTTTGTTACTTTTTGAACAACAGAGAGAATATGTTGTAAATTAGGAACATCATAAAAAGATTTAAATTTGCTATAATAATCACTTATTTTACTCTTTAATTTTGACATGTGAATAGATGAAAACCCATAATACCTTGGAATATGAATATTATCATAATTTACTTTTTCAAGAATTATATTTGGAAAAAGTGCACTAATATTTAATAAATATTCATTCATAAATTGCAAAATTCTATAATTATTATCATCTGGAATATTATTTATTTTTGATTCTTTTTTTGAAATATTCCACTTTAATAAATTAGTTAAAATTTTTATTATTTTTTTAAATCTATTTGGTTTATTTGTATTTTTTCTTATAAATTCTATTAAGTCGTGTTTCTTTTTACTATTTGCTTCAATCAAAAAATCGTGCAAATTTTGTATTTCATTAGTGTATGCATCACTTGATAATTTATAATTTTCAATTACTTCATTTATTAAATCACATAATTTTTTATCAATCTTATTTATATTTAGGTCATCATCATTTTCATCTTCATCTTCATGACTATCTTCTGATTTATCATCATCATCATCATCACGACGACGTTTACCAAATTTTGAAGATTTAAGTATAATAGATTCATCGTCAAAATTTTTTATAAAATTTTTCAACATAGCAAAAGGGGAATCTACTTTTTCTTTAAAATCTATTTTTATCAAATTTTTTCTACTTATTATTTGTAATAATCTTACAAATTCTTCATTATTATAATCTAACCCATCTTGTTTTATTTTTTGAATAATAAAATCTATAGTATTTGCACTACTAACCGTAAAATTATCTGGTTTTCTCTGACAAAATACTAACAAATCTTTTGGAGTAGGAATGAGACTATTTAATCTACAAAATTTAATAAAAGCGGCATAAATAGTTTTTTCATTAAATTCAGTATTCATAACTCCATAAATATTTTTTGTATTAAATGGACTTAGAAATAAACCACTTTTTGTACAACTTGTTATATCATCTAATATATTTGTTAAATTTTGTACAATTTCATTATTTTGTTGAATAGATTGCGATTTTTTTATAAAAAAATCTATTGCAGATTCTCTATCTCCTTCTTTAGATTGACAACATGCATTTTCTAAATAAGGTTGACCATTTGAATTGCGCAATATTAATGATTCTTTTTTTACAACATTTTGTATATCTTGTATAACACAAAAAGAATAATAAATAATTCTAGATGTCAACACTAATAATAAATCTTTTTCATCTTCTCTCTGACTAATACCTTCTCTTAAATTATGTAACAAATTTGAACCAAATGTTGGTGGCAATGGAGATTTACTTTGCATTGTAAATTTTATCAATGGAGGTAAAAATTGCATCCATTTAGCAACATCATGTTCTGTTAATATTATTTCATCTTTTGTTTTTGATAAATAAACCATTTTTTCTTTAAATTTACGTTTTATTTCTAATTCTTTTAAATAATC
>Ga0209085_1002448_pt1 | contig 10598 bp, 16 predicted proteins | sample C_131016_EF_Meta_FD_187310 | JGI IMG/M metagenome (GOLD analysis project Ga0209085, IMG submission 187310) | Freshwater microbial communities from Lake Croche, Canada to study carbon cycling - C_131016_EF_MetaG (SPAdes) (version 2) | ecosystem: Environmental > Aquatic > Freshwater > Lake...
TCACATTTTCACAAAAGTGCATAACCATCTGTAACTTATCGGCACTTTGATAATGCCGACTAGTGACATTATGTAAACCTAAAATAGGCTCGAATTGCCTACTAGATGTTTACATAACTATTGATCTTGTACTGCAGCCCTATGGCCCCACCTTAACAGATAAGGGCTAACACAATGGATGCGACACAAGTGCCACCACTCATATGGGCTGTGTTTCTAGCAGCTGCAACTTTCTACTTAGGTCTGCTACTTGGATCTAGATACACCTATCAGCAAGGCCAGCGAGATGGTTACAAGCGAGCCATGAAAAAGGTACAGCGTTATGGAGTAGATCAATGAGCGATTTTCTCAAAGACTATGAGGGTGCCAATGACACGATTATTAGGTTTCGCCGTGAGTTTCCTTTCGGGCGAATTACAACAGTTATCGCAGATGCAGAATTAGCAGCTGGTTGGATTTTATTTAAAGCTGAGATTTACAGAGAGTTTGAAGATCAAACCCCTAGTGCTACAGGTTATGCCTACGGCAATGTGGCGGCCTATCCGCAAAACATGAAGAAATGGTTTGTTGAAGATACAGAGACAAGTGCCATAGCTAGAGCCATCAAGCTGCTCACACCTAGTACCACTCGCCCATCAAAGGAAGAAATGGCGCGTGTGGAATATGAAGCCACACCCAGTAAATCCGAGGATGATCTATGGGCCAGTCTTACTGTTAAACAGACAGAGATTGAAAGTGGTACCCAATCTTTAGGCACTGTTATTAGCCTGGTCAAAGACACAATAGAGGCTGCTCCCCCGCAAACACCTATGTGCAAACACGGATACATGACCTTTAAGAAAGGTGTATCAAAGACCACAAATAAGCCCTATACAGGCTACACATGTGTGAGCACAGATCGTAACGACCAGTGTAAGCCAGTGTGGCTGTAATGGGAGAAATCAGCTTTAGCAAAATAGGCAGCGGCCTTACCTCAACGATCCATGATGATGGCAGCATTACAACCTTGCCTGATAAATGGTGCGATTGCTGTGAGCTCAATAGGTCTGCAATTGGCGGCCTAGAGGTTAAAGATGTAAGCGGCGAAAAGGTTATGTGGCTGTGTTCACAATGTCGCGGATAGATGAAGTAATCCTGGATAGAAGCCAGGAGATCACAGCCCATCAAGCTGCACTAGACCGAGCTAAGGTCATGGATGATCGCTACTTTAGGCTCTACGGTCAAAAACTCAACTATCACGAAATGATTTCACAGCATGCCGAAGCTGCAGGTGCAGAAATCGCCGTAGCTGAGTGGCTGGGCATTACAGGGTTTAACCCCACTATTAACACCTTTAAGACTGAGGCAGATGTAGGCACAGGCATAGAGGTAAAGCACACCTTTCACCTATCGGGTGCTTTGATCTTGCAGGAATCACAAAAGCAACGGCCTAATGACGTGTGCATATTGGTAATTGGTAAATCCCCTGTTTACAGGCTTATTGGCTGGATGCCTGCCTCTATGGCACTGACAGAAAAGTACAAACACCCTAGACAGGCTAGTTACTGGATACCTCAATTTAACCTGTTTGAGATGCGATACCTAAGGAAGTCAATCTATGGACAAAATTAGATTTAATTGCAGGTTTTGTAAGAAAGTCACTGACCAGGTAGAGCGCATTGTGAGCCATAACATGCCTGAATATGTAAAAGTCTTAGAGTGCTACAGCTGTGGCAAACTGTCTGTTTGTCAGATGGATATGGTTACTAGCTGGGCAGATGCTATGGATTGCGACTAATGACACGCGGTCTGACCAGCACTTATGCAGAATCTCTTGACACCGTGTGTATGCTGGACACATACAACTCGCGGGAAGAATTAACTCCCAATAGAGAGAATCACTCTAACCCTAATTCGATTGATAAATCGCATGCTTTTAGGTTTGTACTCTTAACGTTAATACTCCTACAAATGGCCATACCTATGTCTGCATATAGCTACAGCTATTCTGTAGATCAATTGCGTTTATACACTCATAGTAGAGTTATTAACTACAAAGAGTTTGTATGTATAGATGCGATCTTATGGAAAGAGAGTAGGTACAACTACTTAGCCCGTAACGGTAGCCACTATGGCATAGGTCAGATGAAGTCTAAGCGTTACCAATCTAAAGACCCATACACACAGATTGATTTAACAATTGCTTATACAATTAATAGATATAAGAGTTTATGTAATGCTTATGCTTATCACCTAAAGCATGGGTACTACTAATGAGTACAAGAGGTAGAGATCCACGTAACCAGCGTAGATACAAAGAGATTAGGTTAGTTGTGTTAGCTCGTGACCAGTACACGTGTTATTACTGCAACTCCCCCGATGCTATGACTGTAGATCACATAGTCCCTGTATCTAAAATGGAAGATAAACAGGATGCTTATGACCCTAACAATATGGTCGCTGCATGCAAGCGTTGTAACAGCTCTAAAGGTTCAAGGTCACAGGCGGCTTTTTTAGCCAAGACGGCTACCCCCCCTGTCTTTTCAGACTCTTTTTCCCCAGAAATGACCGAGACGGTTCACCCAGGCCCCATGACCCGTGGTATTGCGCCCTTATGACAACAGAGCTAGTACAAACTAAACCAGCCCTTATGGGGGCTACCCGACCTCGCCTTCATACACCCTGGGTTGGCGGCGTATCTAAGGTAGATGCAGTAATAGAGCTTGCAGAAAAGATCGGCCAACCCCTTTTAGAGTGGCAAAAGATAGTTCTGACCGACATGTTAGCTGTAGATGAAAATGACATGTTTGTAAAAAAGAGCGCGCTGTTTATTTGTGCAAGGCAATCAGGTAAAAGTCATATGTTGCGTATGAGATGCCTGGCTGGGCTGTTTTGTTTTGGTGAAATGAATATTTTGATTATGTCCTCTCAACGACAGATGGCTAGTAAGAGCTTAGAGATAATGGCGGGCATTATTGAACGTAACCCTTTCTTGTTAGCCCTTGTCAAAGGCGGAAGTATAGAAAAGGCCTACAGGCGTACTAACGGTAATGAGCGCATCATCCTGGAAACAGGTGCCGAGATTAAGGTAGTAGCTGCTACAACTGACAGCGCTCGCGGATTATCTGCCGACATGATCTGGATAGATGAGCTGCGAGATGTTGGAGTAGAGGCGTTGGATGCAAGTAAAAGTACAACGCTTACGCGCCCTAATTCCCAGCGTTATTACACCTCTAATGCGGGCCATAAACTCAGCACAGTGCTTAATGAGATGCGCGAAAGATCGCTCAATAAGCCGCCTAAATCTGTTGGCTATTATGAATACAGCGCCCCTGATAATTGCGATATATGGGACAGGTCTGCCTGGGCAATGGCCAACCCATCCTTAGGCACACTAATCAGTGAAACTGCCATTGAAGAAATCATCAGCACATCAACTTATGCAGCTGCAATGACTGAGACCTTGTGCAAATGGGTCGGCACTGAAAGCTCACCCTGGACACCTGGCAGTTGGGAAGAGTGCGCCGATCCGCACATGGTTATGGCACCTGGTATGTACACAATGTTTGCTTTTGATTTAGAGCCCCACGCAAAACGCCATGCAGCCCTTATGGCAGGGTGCATATTGCCTGACGGCCGTATGGGATTGAGTCTTGTTAAAACTTGGGAATCCGATCGTGCTATAGATGAGCTAAAAGTAGCTGTAGATATAAAAGCTTATTGTGACGAGTGGCGGCCTAAGTTAGTGCTATTTGACAAGTTCACAGGCCAGGCCGTTGCCGACAGATTGCATAATTCAGGTGTCATGGTTGAAGATTGCAGCGGTACACAGTTTTACAATGCCTGTTCAGTGTTTAAAGATTGCATAGATAACAAACGCCTGGTTCATGGCGACCAACCAGGTCTTAATGAAGCTATGGACAACGTAGCTGCTAAAAGCAATGATGCTGCCTGGCGCATCATCCGCAAAAAATCTAGCGGGTCTGTAGCAGCTCCAATTAGCGCAGCTATGTTGGCATTGCACCTGTCTAAGCCTGTATCTGAGGCTAAAGTTTATAGTTAGACACGCCGAGCAATAACTGAAATATGCTTGACAAACCTCAAAGATCCCCTCATGGGATTACTGCAGACTTTTGGGCTAAAAGCTAAACATAATGTTGTAGAGGCACAGTACGCCCCTGCCATTATGGATGGCGGCTATGGCATAGGCCCTTATAGCTATAACACAGGATTTAGCACAGGGTATGGCGCAGGCATTATGGATCGCCTTACGGCGTTGCAAGTTGCCTCAGTATCACGTTGTCGTAATTTAATTTGTGGTGTTATTTCAAGTATTGATTTAGAGCTTTACAATAAAAAATCAGGTGCAGAATTAGAAAGCCCATTGTGGTTAGAGCAACCCGATATTAGACAACCTCGCAGTGTAACAATTAGTTATACCGTAGATGCGCTTTTGTTTTACGGTACAGCTTATTGGCGCGTTACTTCATTGTATGCAGATGATGGCCGCCCTAGCGGCTTTGAGTTTATTCCTAATAACCGTGTTACAGCTACGACTGATAAGTTTGGTATGGAAATTGAGTACTACACAGTTAATGGCGAGCCTGTTCCAATGTCAGGTATTGGATCTCTTGTAACTTTCCAATCTTTGTTACCTGGTGTTTTATCAACTGGTGCGCGTACGATACAAGCTGCACTCGATATACAAAAAGCTGCATGTGTCGCAGCTGCAACACCTATGGCAACAGGATTTATCAAAAATAATGGCGCAGATTTACCTGAGGCCCAGGTTCAAGGTTTGCTTGCAGGATGGAAAGCCGCACGACAAAATCGCAGCACAGCATATTTAACAAGCACACTTTCTTATGAAACTGTTGGCTACTCCCCTAAAGAAATGACATATAACGAAAGTTCACAATATTTAGCCACGGAAATTGCGCGATTGATGAACGTACCTGCTTATTACATTTCTGCAGATATGAATAACAGCATGACGTACCAAAATATTTTAGATGGTCGTAAAGAGTTTGTGGCTTATTCATTGCAGCCTTTTATTAGCGCAATTGAAAATCGTTTGTCTATGGATGACATTACACGCCACGGCAATATTGTGCGTTTTGCTATTGATGAATCCTTTTTGCGCGCAGACACAATGGCGCGACTATTAGCAATTGAAAAAATGATCTCATTAGGACTAATTACAAAAGAGCAAGCCGCTGCAGATGAGCAGATGGCTCCAACTGGGACGGGAGAAAACCTTAATGATATTAACTTTTAGCGGCAACATTGAAGCTGTAGATAGCGGTGAACGCCGTACGATCTCAGGCAAAATTGCACCTTACGGCGAAGTTGGCAATACAAGTGCTGGCAAGGTTGTATTTAGCGAAGGATCAATTAACGCGGCAGATATTAGCCGTGTAAAACTTTTAATGTCCCACGACAATACAAAACCTGTCGGGCGCATGGTGTCAATCCAATCTAGTAAAGATGGTTTGTATGCCAGTTTTAAAGTAAGTGCAAGTACACGAGGCAGTGATGCAATTTTGTTAGCGCAGGAGCAGTTGATGGATGGCCTATCCGTTGGGGTTGAAGTAACAGCTTCAGAGCCAAAAAAAGACTATCTCCTAGTGACGGCAGCTGTATTGCGTGAAGTCTCACTTGTTGAGAGCGCAGCCTTTCCATCAGCTGCCGTCCATAAAATTGCTGCAAGCGAAAGCGAAGCGGTAGAACCAACCCATCCAATCGAAACTGAAAGCGAGGCCGCTGTGACTACAGCCCCCGAAAATCCTATCGAGGAAAAGACTGAGGAAGCGGCTGCACCAACAGTTGAAGCAGCGCGCAAAATCATCCGTCCATCTGTCTTAGATAGCCAAACAGTACGTACACCAATTATCAGTATGCCAACATACACAGAACATAAAATCAAAGCTGCACTTGGCAATGAAGATTCAAAGCTCTATGTAACAGCTGCAGATGACGATTTTTCTACTAACCCAGCTTTTAAGCCAACACAGTACCTAAAAGAGTTTGTAACAAACACACGTTTTGGTACACCTGCAATTGACGCTTGCTCTAGAGGTGTTTTGCCTGCAAGCGGTATGACAATTAACGTACCATCTCTTGTAACTTCAGCGGGTGGCCAATCAGGCGTAGCACCAGCTGTAACGGTTGAAGCTGAAGGCGGCGCTGTTGAAAACACAGGCATGGTTACTGAATACCTATCAGGTACAGTAAACAAGTACTCAGGCATGAACACAATTAGCATTGAATTGCTAGAGCGCTCAGATCCAAACTTCTATGCTGAGCTAACACAGCAATTACAAAATGCTTACTTGACTAGAATTGATACAACAGTGCTAGCAGCACTTATTTCAGCTGGTCAGCAAGGCGCAACACAGGCAGCTTCAAGCGCAGGTGTTATTGGGTTTGCTGCAGATGCAGCGCAAAAGGTTTACCAGGCAACTGGTTATTTTGCTAGCAACTATATTGCTAATCCATCACAGTGGCAGCTACTACTAGGCGCTGTTGATACAACAGGTCGCCCTATTTATTCAGCTTCACAGCCAATGAACGCAGGCGGTCTAACACAGCCAGGATCAATCCGCGGTAACGTACTTGGACTGGATTTATACGTAGATAAGAACTTTGCAGTATCTACAAACATTGACGATTCAGCGGTCATTTTGGCACCTGAGGCTTTCACCGTTTACCAATCACCTCAGGCTTACATGTCTGTAAACGTTGTAAGCAACTTGCAGGTACAAGTAGCTCTATATGGCTACATGGCAACAATTGCGAAAATGCCTAAGGGAATTGTTCGCTTTAACTTAACCTGATAAATACCCACTAATAGTTGGCGGGGTATTAGCCCTATACCCCGCTAACCTAGTTGAAAGGAATACAGCATGGCCGCTACTTATGTAACGCAGGCAGAATTGCGCACCAATTTAGGTATTGGCTCTTTGTATTCTGATTCAACTGTCGAAGAGTGTTGCCAAGCTGCAGAGGATCAAATCAATAGTTTTTTATGGTTTGATTCTGCACCCGTTGTAGGCACCTCTTTAGCAAACAATATTGCTAGCGTAGTTTTAGCCAACCCTGGCATTTTTACCGTGGGCCAATCGGTAACTATTGCTGGGGCTGGCTCAACTTTTAATGGCACCTACACAATTACAGGCACACTGCCCTGGTCCACTGGATCTACTACAAGTTTAAATACAGTTTATTACTATCAAATGATGTATCAGTATCCTAATGGTTTAAGCATTATCCAGTTTGCTAAGACTGCAAGTAACGCAAACTTTACGCGGGTATTGCCATATGGCACAGCGATTGGCACAGATACAAAGACCACTGGTTATGCAAGTACAGCAAGTGTGCGCGAAGCTGCAATGATTTTGGCCGTAGATATATGGCAAGCCCGCCAGGTATCGCAGACAGGCGGGGTTACTTTAGACGGTTTCTCCCCTAGTCCGTACCGTATGGGTAACTCAATGATTGCCAAGATCCGCGGTTTGCTTGCCCCTTACCTAAATCCCAATGCAATGGTCGGCTAATGGCTACAGCTCTTACAACTCTTAGAGCCACAATAGCTACAGCTCTAGCCAATCCAGGTACGTGGCAGGTTTTTTCCTTTCCGCCTGCCACCATCTTGGCTAACAGTGTCATTGTTGCCCCTGCAGATCCCTACGTAACCCCTAGCAATAATTCATATAACACTGTTTCGCCACTGGCCACTTTTAAAATAATTATGACGGTGCCAATGTTTGATAATCAGGGCAACCTAGCAGGTATTGAAGATACGGCTGTAGCTGTATTTAATAAATTGGCTGCATCATCAATTGTTTTTAATATAACGGCATTAAGTACACCTAGCGTATTGAACGCAGCTAGCGGAGATTTACTTACTGCAGATTTTACCCTGTCCGTACTAACGAGTTGGAGCTAATAATGGCATGGAGTGAAGAGGATCTAGCCTTTTTTAAAAGAATTGGGCAAGAGGTACCGAAAGAAAATAAAGACACAGAAACAGTAAAACCTACTAAAGAGAAAGACGAGGAATAGGCCGTGGCCATATTTTTATCCAATGGTGTACAAGTCACGCTTAATAGCGTTGTCCTTACAACCGTTACAACAAGCGCAAGCATTTCGAGAACTTTCGATCAGCTTGAAGTTACAGCTATGGGCGATACAGCTCATAAGTTTGTAAAAGGTCTAGAGGCAAGCACTATTACTCTTGATTTTCTTAATGATGATTCAGCATCGGGCGCTGGTTCTGTTCGCGCAGCATTGCAGTCAGCTTGGGGTACAACAGTGCCACTTACGCTAAAGCAAACAAGCGCAGCTACATCAAGTACAAACCCGCTTTACAGCACAACAGTATTGGTAAATAACACTACCGATATTAACGGCGCTGTCGGTGATGAATCTACTCAGAGCATCACTTTTACATGCAACTCACCAATTGTAATTACTACTTCATAACAAAAAGAAACGGGGCTAACAATGGCAAAACTAAAAATCACTAGGGCTAACGGAGATGTTACTGAGCATCAGATAACACCACGTATTGAGTATGCCTTTGAGTTGTACGCAAAGATGGGGTTTCATAAATGTTTTCGTGATCTAGAACGCCAGCAAGATGTCTACTGGCTTTCTTGGGAGTGCTTACGCGCTAGCGGAGAAGTTGTAGAACCCTTTGGTCCTGCATTTTTAGAAACGTTATCTAAGGTTGAGGTTTTAGATGATGACCCTTTGGGGTAGTGGGGCGGGGTTCTTTTGGTTACCTGGTTGCACAGCTAGCCGTTGAAACAGGAATCCCACCCCAGCACCTTTTGGATCTAGATGAAGTGATGTTTAGAAATATGTTGAAAGTATTACAAGACCGAGCGAAGGAAGTGGAAAATGCCAAGCGTAGAAATAAGAGGTAACACAGACCTACGCAAGGCACTACGCCGTTTTGCACCCGATCTTGAAAAAACTTTAAAAATAGAAATGCGTGAAGGGTTAAAGCCTGTCGTAAAACAAGCCCGCGGATTTGTACCTGGCGTATCGCCGTTAAGCGGCTGGGCAAACAGATCCTTCAATGAGGGCAACTTTCCTACTTATAGCCCTTACTCAATTGTTAAAGGTATTGGCTATAGCACTAACGTTACAAAGCCTAATAAAAATGGCTTTACCTCTATGGCAAGTATTTTCAATAAATCAGCTGTAGGTGCTATTTATGAAACTGCAGGCCGCAAAAACCCTAATGGTCAAAAGTGGGTTGGACCTAAGGCAGGCGGCACAGGTAAAGGCGTAAGCCGCTCATATAACCCTAAAGCGGGTGAGCAATTTATAGATGCCTTGCCACCGTTGGTATCTAGCCTTAAAGGTCGTGGACGTTTGATTTATAGAGCGTGGGCGGCTAACCGTGGCTTGGCTGAAGGCATTGTCAATAAAGCTGTGGACAAAGCCATTACACAATTTTACGCCAGGAATAAAGAAACTAAGTTTAGTAGGGCTGCCTAATGGCCGAAGTAGATATTAGAGTCAATTCTAAAGCTGACCTTAAAGGATTTAAACAGGCCGAAACAGCGGCTATGCGCCTTACTAAATCTGTCAAACAATTAGGTGGCGCTTTTGGTATTGCTTTTGGCGCTAGAGCCATAATCAATTTTGGTAAAGCCTCACTAAAGGCTTTTGCTGCAGATGATAAAGCTGCTAAAACTCTTAGCAAGACCCTAGATAATTTAGGGTTGGCTTTTGCAGATCCAGCGGTTAAAAAGTTTATTGCAGGGTTGGAAGATCAATACCATGTCTTAGATGATAAGCTGCGCCCTGCCTATCAAAAATTAGTCACTACAACTGGGGATTACAAAAAATCACAAAGCCTGTTAAAAACTGCTCTAGACCTTTCGGCTATGAGCGGCGAAGATGTTATTTCTACGGCAGATGATCTTGCCCAGGCTTATGCGGGTAATACAAAAAGTTTGCGCAAATATGGATTGGGACTTACAAAAACCCAATTAGCGGCTATGTCTTTTGAAGAAATCTTGGTCAGAATTACAGAAATTAGCAAGGGCCAAGCTACGGATGCCGCTAATACTTTTGCAGGAGCCTTAGATGCCCTTAACGTTTCGGCTGCCAATGCCCAAGAAACTATTGGTAAAGGCTTGGTACAGGCGTTTACCGAAGCTGCAGGTGCTAAAGGTATTGGAGCCATGCAAAACGGCATAGCCGATCTTGCTACAGGTATTAGTGATGCCATTATTGGCACTGAGCGTTTAGTCAAACTATTTTTATTAACAGCCGATTTTGATTTTAAAGGCGCAATTAACTTTTACAAAGAAACAAAAAAAGCCGACATGCTTGCCCGCCAGCAATATGGTGGCGCAGCTGCTAATAAATATATTGCCGAGGCCCAGGCGGCAGCCGATAAAAAAGCAAAGGCCAATGCCGCAGCTCAATTGGCTATTTTGAATAAGCAAAAGGCAGCCCAGGCAGATATTCTAAAAAAGAAATTATTAGGCTTGGCAATTGATAAAGCCAACCTTGCTTTAGGCAAGGGATCAGATGTATTTAATATGGATGCTATCCAGGTAAATGCAGCTCTTATCAGCCAGGCAGAGCAATTAGGT
>Ga0209085_1002450_pt1 | contig 10593 bp, 10 predicted proteins | sample C_131016_EF_Meta_FD_187310 | JGI IMG/M metagenome (GOLD analysis project Ga0209085, IMG submission 187310) | Freshwater microbial communities from Lake Croche, Canada to study carbon cycling - C_131016_EF_MetaG (SPAdes) (version 2) | ecosystem: Environmental > Aquatic > Freshwater > Lake...
GCCGTCAAAGGCAAGCCCGCCTCGTCAAAAGAGGGCTGTGGGGCGGCATCCATCAAGGTCTCACGCATGAAGCCGCGCTCCTTCTTTGTCATAAAAAACGGGATCGACAATGGTGGCTGGCAGAGCCCGCCCGTCGAGCCGCGTCAGATAGACCGTCTCGCCCTTGCGCGCCCGCCCATTGGCCACAAGCGCCAAAGCAATCGAGCGGCCCAGCGTCGCACTGTCATAGGCGGAGGTCACAAAACCCAAAGCCGCAGAGCCCGTTGCAGGTTCGGCCACCGCCACCACTTGCGCGCCCTCATCGGGCACGAAATGCGGATCATGCGTCTGAAGGCCTACAAATTGCGGGCGGTCTGCCTTGAGCATATCCACGCGCGCCAGTGACCTTTTGCCGACAAAGTCGGGCTTTGTTTGCCCGATCATCCAGTCCATACCCAGATCAGCAGGCGTCACCGTGCCATCGGTATCCTGCCCGACAATGATAAAGCCTTTTTCCGCGCGCAACACATGCATGGCTTCGGTGCCATAGGCACAGGCGCCGTGCTTTTCGGCCTCGGCCCACAAGGCCTCCCACACCATGCGCCCCTGCCCTGACGGCACATTGACTTCAAAGCCCAGCTCGCCTGTAAAACTCACGCGGAACAAGCGCGTTTCCACCCCGCATATATGGCCGGTCCGCACACTCATATGCGGCATGGCATCGGCTGAAAGATCAATATCGGTGACAAAGGGTTGCAGGATCTGCCGCGCCAAAGGCCCCTGCACGGCAATCACGGCCCATTGTTCGGTGGTGGAGGTCAGCCACACATCGAGTTCGGGAAATTCAGTTTGCAAATAATCTTCCATATGCGCGAGCACACGCGGCGCACCGGTGGTGGTGGTGGTGACATGGAAACGCTCATCCGCCAATCGGCCGATCACCCCATCATCCATCACAAAACCCTGCTCGTTGAGCATCAGGCCATAGCGACACCGCCCGACGGCTAATTTGGTCCATGCATTGGTATATAGCCTGTTTAAAAATTCAGCCGCATCCGGTCCGACAATTTCGATTTTTCCCAAAGTCGAGGCGTCAAACAACCCTGCTTTGGATCGCACGGTGAGGCATTCCCGCATAACCGCCTGATGCAGGTTCTCGCCTTTTTGCGGAAAAGTCAGCGCACGCTTCCACAAGCCCACATCCTCAAACAATGCGCCTTTGTGTTGCGCCCAGCCTTGGATGGGCGTCTTGCGCACGGGATCGAATAAATCACCGCGCGCCAGACCGGCAATGGATCCAAACGTCACCGGCGTATAGGGCATGCGAAACGTCGTTAGCCCCACATCGGGAATGGCACGCCCCAACGCGTCTGCGGCCACAGCCAAGGCATTCATATTGGAGGTTTTGCCCTGATCGGTCGCCATGCCCGTGGTGGTATAGCGTTTGACATGCTCGATGGATTTGAACCCTTCTTGGGTCGCTGAGATAATGTCTGTGACCTTCACGTCATTTTGAAAATCAACAAAGGCTTTGTCGGCCCTTTGGCCTTTGGGCCGCGGCACAGCGCCGCTAAAGCCCGCACAAGAGGGCACGTCATGCCTCACGCGTGAAGGGACAATCGTCTGGCTTTTAAAGCCCGCTTGTTCGGCAGCTTGCGCACCGGCAGCAAAGCCCTCCTGAAGACTGGCTTGCAAAACAAACGTCCCTTTCGCCGCCCCGATGGAGCATTCCTGTTGCGCGGAGATAGCGGGCACAAATATCTGCCGGTCCGTGTCATAATGCAGCTTGCCGCGCGATTGCGAAAACAAATGCACAGACGGCGTAAAGCCGCCGCTCATCAACAAGGCATCGCATTGCTCGATCCGGACGGGCGTCACATCGCCATCGGGGCCGATGCGTCCCAGCGCTGCGGCATTGATGCGCAAACGCCCAAAGGTCTCGATCACCACATGACTTGTCAGAACAGGAATAGAGAGAGCCCGCGCCGCCTCGATCCCCGGCCCTTGCGGATTCTCTCTGAGATCCACAATCGCCATGACCGTCGCACCCGCCTGCGAAAGATCAATCGCTGCTTGATAGGCCGCATCATCAGCCGTAAAGAGCAGCACGGATTTGCCGACCAAGGCGCCATAGCGGTTCAAAAATTGCCGCGCGGCTCCGGCCAGCATCACCCCCGGCCTGTCATTGCCGGAAAACACCAAAGGCCGCTCGATCGCGCCCGTGGCCAAAATCACGCGCTTGGCACGTACCTGCCACAGGCGTTCACGCGGCTGCCCTTGCGGGGGATGGGCGAGATGATCGGTCAAACGCTCGACCAGCCCGATGAAATTTTGCTGGAAATAGCCGAAAGCCGTTGTGCGCGATAAAAGCCTCACATGCGGCATCGCCTGCAAGGCCCGCACGGTTTGCGCAAGCCAGGCCTGCACAGGTTGGCCGTCAATCTCGACCCCGCGTTCCGCCAAAAGCCCGCCGCCCCATTGCGCCTGCTCGTCGGCCACAATCACCCGCGCACCCGAACGCCCCGCACTCAAGGCGGCCGCGAGCCCCGCAGCACCACCCCCCACAATCAACACATCGCAATGCGCAAATTGATTGGCATAGGTATCGGGATCAGGCTTTGCGGGCGCATGGCCCAGTCCTGCCGCATGGCGGATGACAGGCTCATACAAATGCGCCCAGGCTTTGCGCGGCCCCATAAAGGTCTTGTAATAAAAGCCTGCGCCAAATAGAGGCGCCAACAGATCATTGATGGCACCAAAATCAAAACGCAGCGAGGGAAAACGGTTCTGGCTTTTCACCACCAGCCCGTCATAAAGCTCCACTTGCGTGGCACGCAGATTGGGCACCGAACACCCTCCCCCGCGCGAAACATCAAGCAAGGCATTGGGCTCTTCCGCCCCCGCCGCCATCACGCCGCGCGGACGATGATATTTGAACGAGCGCCCCATCAAATGCACGCCCTGCGCCAGCAAGGCTGACGCCACCGTATCACCGTGAAAGCCCTGATAGCTTTTCCCGTCAAAGGTAAAGCGCAACGGCTTGGTGTAATCAATGCAGGTCGCGTGTGGCAGGCGGAAAGCCGAACTCATGCGCGCACCTCGTGATCAACAGGGGCAAGACCCTGCGCCTCACGGCTTGGCCGCGCTTGGCCCGCCGGATAGGTTTTGAGAATTTTGTCACTCACGGTATCGCGCGCGCAATTGAAAAAGCGCCCGCAACCCGATGCATGCCGCCAGCGTTCGAAATGCAGCCCTTTCGGATTGTTGCGCAGATAGAGAAACGCCATCCATTGCGCATCATCGACCGCTGCGGGCTCAGCGGGGCGTGCGACATGCGCTTCCCCGCCATAACGAAATTCAAGCTCGGGACGCGGTCCGCAATGGGGACAATCAATCAACAGCATGGGGGCATCCTCAATGGGCAACGGCGGCGGCGGCGGCTTCGTCAATCAACCGGCCGGTTAAAAAGCGATCGAGTGAAAAAGGCGCATTGATGGCATGGGGCTCACCGGTCGCCAATGTATGGGCAAAGACATGGCCCGAACCGGGGGTGGCTTTGAACCCGCCTGTGCCCCAGCCGCAATTGACAAACAGACCCTCGACGGGCGTTTTGCCGATGATGGGAGAGCGATCGGGTGTCACATCGACAATCCCGCCCCAATTGCGCAGCATTTTCATGCGCCGGACCACGGGGAACAATTCACAAATGGCATCCAGCGTATGGGCCGAAATATGCAAGCCCCCTGTTTGCGAATAAGACGTATAGGCATCCGTGCCAGCGCCGATCACCAATTCACCTTTGTCCGATTGCGACATATAGGCATGGACCGTATTGGACATGACCACGCACGGCATCACGGGTTTCACGGGTTCCGAGACCAAGGCCTGCAAGGGATAAGATTCCAATGGCATGCGCACATCCGCCATGCCCATCAACACCGATGTATGTCCGGCGGCCACCACGCCCACGCGCTTGGCACCGATAAAGCCCTTGCCGGTTTCAACGCCGATGACCTCGCCCGATGGCGCCCGCCTGATCCCCATCACCTCGCAATTCTGGATGATATGCACGCCGCGCTTGGAGGCTGCGCGCGCATAGCCCCATGCCACCGCATCATGCCGCGCCGTGCCCCCGCGCCGCTGCAGCGCCGCCCCCAAAACCGGATAGCGGATATTCGGCCCCACATTCAAAATCGGACAAAAGGCCTGCGCCTGTTCAGGCGTCAGCCATTCATTGTCGATCCCGCCCAACCGATTGGCATGGATATGCCGTTTGACGGATTGCACATCATGCAGCGTATGGGCCAGCATCATCACACCGCGCGGCGAATACATCACATTATAATTGAGCTCTTGCGACAGTCCCTCCCAGAGCTTGACCGCATGCTCGTAAAGTTTCTGGCTTTCTTCCCACAGATAATTGGAGCGGATAATGGTCGTGTTGCGGCCCGTATTGCCCCCGCCCAGCCAGCCTTTTTCCAAAACGGCCACATTGCGGATGCCGTGCTGGGATGCCAGATAATAAGCGGTCGCCAAGCCATGCCCGCCAGCGCCGACAATCACCACGTCATAAGCGGCGCGCGGTTCGGGCGAGGACCATTGTTCGGGCCAGACCGAACCGGTCAGCGCGTTTTTCAAAAGGGCATAGGCGGAAAATTTCACAGACGTCCCCATCTCTTGCGGCCCATAACCTGCGGCCCCCTCATTTGGATCGCCGCATCGGGGTGATCTTAGCCCATCCATACGCAGGGAACAAAGGGGCCGCATTAGGGAAAAAACAATATTTTTGTAGTTGTAATAATTTGATCGAAAAGGGTTGGTTGCGAATCAAAATGTTCTGTTTATGTTCTAGACATCATTCTATCTTGAGTGTAGATAGTCAAAATGATGCATTTGCGAACAAAAGAAATTAAAGTAAATATTCAATGCGCTGTTAGCCCAGTTTTTGCTCACGAGTTTTGTATCAATCTTTTTTTGGGCACTTTATAAAATTTAGTATCTATATTTTGACTGGATGGATTGAGTGTAAAATAATTAATTTTGGATATCAAATGAACGAATTAAATTGCACCATGTATAATATCCAAAATGTAGGGGGCTTATATGGCCAGAGCAAAAGAAATTTTTAAATCAGCCACAATAGGCGACCGAACAGCAATTGATCTATTTTGTGGTGCTGGCGGGTTATCCGAAGGCTTTCGGCAAGCTGGTTTTCATATTCTGGCTGGTCAAGATTACAACGACGCCGCAGGGGCAACTTTTAGTGCCAACCACCATGAAGCTAAATTTATTGGTGGCTCGATTCAAAATGTTACACCTCAGGCGCTTTTAAAATCTGCTGGTTTAAAACGAGGAGACGTTGATGTTATAATTGGCGGCCCTCCATGTCAGGGATATTCAATAAACAACCACCAGCGCAGCATAGATGATCCACGCGCAAGTTTATTCCGAGAGTATCTTCGAATTGTAGAAGGAATCCAACCGCGCTGGTTAGTAATGGAAAACGTAACTGGCATTCTTTCAATTGCAGGCGGCAGTATTGTTCGTCAAATTATGAAAGAAATGACAGACCTTGGTTACCGCGTTGAAATGCGTATTCTAAAAGCTGAAGAGTTTGGCATTCCCCAAGAACGAAGAAGAGTTTTTTTTATCGCTACACGAACAGATTCACCTATTATTTTTCCAAGCATTACACATGGACCTAACTTAACAAAATTTACGACAGTTTGGGATGCTATTTCTGACCTTCCACCTCTAGAAAATGGAGATAAAACTGTTAAATTGAATTATAACAAAAAATCCCAAAACTCCTACCAGTCCCTTATGCGTGGCCAATCTAGTACAATAGAAAATCATTCGGCACCGAAGCTAACAAAAATAAATCTTGAAAGATTACAATACATACCGCCAGGTGGCTCATGGAGAGATATTCCGTTTGAACTTTTGCCTGCTGGTATGCAAAAAGCTAAACGTAGTGATCATACAAAGCGCTATGGGCGTCCCCGTAAAACTGATCTAGCTTGTACTATTTTGACTAAGTGCGACATTCACTGGGGAGCTTATATTCATCCAGTTCAAGATCGCGCTATTAGCGTTAGGGAAGCAGCACGTTTTCAATCATTTTCTGATTCTTTTGTGTTTGAAGGCAGCTTAACTGAGCAGTACATGCAAGTGGGCAATGCTGTTCCTCCTCTGCTAGGCAAAAAAATTGCTGAATCATTATTACTTTCTGCAGAAAATTTTGAGTCAATTAATAACTTTAGTAAAGTGCAACAATATACAAAAGCGCATGAATTAAATTTTAAGGTTGCCATAAATGGCTAGTAACATTATCGAATTTTTTGGATATGACCCTAATGATAAATCGTCCATTGCAGTTAATGCTCGATCCAATAATCTTTGCCCTTTTTTAAATAAAAAATGCACAAAAACTTTAAGTGATGGAAAAATTAGCGGTGCTTGCACCATAAAACCAACCAAAGGCAATGCAGTAATTTGTTGTCCTATAAGATTATACGCGGACGACTATAAAATTTTACGTGATGTTGCTGACATAGCATTTGGTCCCAGTATTCCATTAATTGCTGGAAATCAATTTTCTAATCGAACAGGCGAATGTATTACGGTTTTTGGAAAAAGATGGGGTAAAGAGCTCCGTTTGCCTAGCCGTGGTGGCAAAAATGGGGCGTATTCAGTTGATTGGATTTTGGCACGTATAAATGTAGCAGGTGATTTAATAGATTTTGTCGCTATTGAAGTTCAATCTATTGACACTACGAGTAATTATCGTGCCGAAAGAGACGCATACTTGCACGAATTACCATACAAGGAGACAAGCACAGCAGGATTAAATTGGGAAAATGTTAACAAGAGAATCCTCCCACAAATAATTTATAAAGGGCACGTCCTTAGACAAGAAAAACTATGCCAAAAAGGCTTGTTTTTTATTTGCCCAACACCTGTTTACCAAAAAATAACCGAACGGCTAGGCGGGGGACTTCGTCCTTACCCTATTCAGCCGGGGGCTCTAACCGTAATGTGGTATGACATTGAAGAAAATAAAACCGCGGGACAATATCGTAAGCTTATTAATGTTGGACAATTTACGACAACAGTTGACCAAGTTGCCCTTGCATTTACATCACCAAGTAATCTTCCTCCTCCTCAGGTTTATGAAAATGCAATCAGAACAGAATTGAATATTAATTTATAAATTTGGATTTATTAAATCAAACTATCTATTTAGTGGCTATGCATCCTATTAAACGCGATAAAAATTGCTGGTGCTAAGGCAAAAAAAACAGCAAATGCCTTATTTATAGGCTATATTTGCACAATTAATCATCTTTCTGCCGCTGCAAAGGGCAGAAAATTCTGTTCGCTCTCCGCACAACCCCTAGTAACATCTTGAAATGACTGCAAAATAGGCATTTCGGCATAGTTTTTGCTTAAGTTTTGGGCGAATTGCCACTCTTTCAATCAATCATAACAATCTGGGATGTCATGCCTCGCTTTTTTTCACGCTTTTGGGCGCTCATCGCGCTGTTTTCCTGTGTTGCGGCTCCGGCTCTGGCCGCCGACAGCATTGATGCCGCCGATACCGGCTTCATGATCATCTGCACGGCCTTTGTGCTGATGATGACCCTGCCGGGTCTGGCTTTGTTTTATTCGGGCATGGTGCGCAAGAAACATGTTCTGGCTGTCATGGCCCAGAGTGCGGCGGCCACCGCTTTGATCTCCATTTTATGGGTTGTGGCGGGCTATAGCCTCGCTTTCACCGGCGAGGGCGCCTATCTCGGGGGTCTGACACGCGTGATGCTGCAAGGCATCGGTCTTGAAACCGTCAGCCCCTTTGCCAAAACCATCCCCGAATTGCTGTTCATGGCCTATCAGATGACCTTTGCGGTCATCACCTGCGCGCTGGTCGGCGGGGCTGTGGCGGATCGAATGAAATTTTCTGCCTTTTTGCTGTTCTGCACCTTGTGGTTGTTTGTGGTCTATGTCCCCTCCACGCATTGGGTTTGGGGCGGCGGCTTTCTCTCCCAGATGGGCGTCATTGATTTTGCCGGCGGCATTGTCGTGCATATCAATGCGGGCGTGGCCGGACTGGTCGCAGCGCTAATGCTCGGCAAGCGCCAAGGCTATGGGCGCGACAATATGGCACCCTTTGATCTCTCGCTCGCCGTCATCGGCACCGGCCTGTTATGGGTGGGTTGGTTTGGCTTTAATGGCGGCTCGGCCCTGTCGGCGGGATCGCGCGCGGTCTTTGCCATTCTCGCCACCCATCTGGCCGCCTGTGCGGGCGCTGTGGTGTGGACTGCCATTGAATGGATCGAGCGGGGCAAGCCCTCGGTACTCGGTATGATTTCGGGCGCGGTTGCGGGCCTTGGGACGATCACACCGGCCTCGGGCTATGTGCTGCCTTGGCATGGACTGGTGATCGGCGCTTTGGCGGGCGGTGTGTGCTATGTCTTCTGCACCATCATCAAACAACGCCTGAAATATGACGACTCGCTTGACGTGTTCGGCGTGCATGGCGTGGGCGGTCTGCTCGGCACTTTGCTGGCAGGCGTCTTTGCCACCGCTGCCCTCAGTGGCTCGCCCGAAACACCAGACGGGGTTGCAGGCTTGCTGGAAGGCAATGCCGCACAGCTCGGCATTCAGGCCATGGGCGTCATCATCTCCGTTCTCTGGTGCTTGATCGGCACATGGGGCACGTTGAAAATCGTTGACCTTCTGTGCGGCCTGCGTGTGACGCCCGATCAGGAACGCGAAGGCCTCGATCTCGCTTTGCATGGCGAAGCCCTGCATCAGTAAAGCCTCAAATGCTGCCACAATCACCGGTCTGGCGGGCAGAGCCTGTCAGACCGGTGAAATACTTTATTTGATAGCGTTTTTATTCCTGCACAACCGGATAAAGTCGCGAATGAATGTACTCACTTATTTCCATCAACAAATTTTTAATAGGGCCATCAGCTTGATTATATTCTTCATTAACGAACCTAGAATCCCCACTTTTTTGGCCCACGTCGCTTGACGTCAACAAATTCAATAAAAGGTCATCAATTGCTTCAAATTTCTTTTTTAAATCTGATTTCATAAATATAGAATTTTCTATAAAATAACGTTGAAATTCTACGTAATATTTATATGCATCCTTCAACGCTCTTTTTTTAGTAATCATCAAATATAATTTATTTTTATCATCTTGTTTTCTCATCAAATCCTTTACGTTTTCATCAAAATTAAGATCGGATTTGTCCATAAATTTTTCTAAATTTTCGGAGGTCATGTTATTTAAATCAGGATGAGTGTGAAATTTAACCTCGATCCATTGAATGCGATTATATGCTTCGTTTAAAAGCTTCCAAGTATGTGGTAATATTTCATATTCTTTATCGTGTAATTTTGATACACGATTAAAAATAGAGTCAATTTGCAATTGTTGTTTTGCAATTTCTTTGGCCTGCTCGTGCTTGAATTCTTCCAAACTCTTGGAAAATTTTTGCTCAATCCATTTTTGTCCCAAAAATCTAAAACAGCCATAAGCTGTTGAGCCAGATAAACCAAAAATGATTAAAAAATGTCCAAGCAACTCATTTAAGTTTTTTATGATTTCTTGAAAATCCATAGCTGCCTCGTTCTGTTGAAATTGAAATGTGATCCACGCACAGGCAACGCAACAGAACATTTTGTTTTTGAAAAATTATGCCGCCCTCAAATCAAGTCAAACTCGAAATTCAGTTATCAAAGAGGAAACCATCCTATTCGCCTCAGACCGGTGAATGGGTTTTCAGCCAGTCTTTGAGGGCTGCATCGATGCGGGTCTGCCAGCCGTCCCCCGTTGCCCGGAAGTGATCGAGCACCTCTTTTGACAGTCTGATCGAAATGGCCTTTTTGGGCGCTTCGGCGCGCGGGCGGCCTCTGCCAACTTTGACGGTCTGGAATTTTTCAACCCATTCAGGTGCCGATAAATCGGGCGCCTCATCCTCATCCAAGAAGACGGGCTTGATAGATTTTTTGCTCGCGGTCATTCGCTTTCCTCATCGAAATAATCCGGTATGCGTCGCCCCGCCGTGTCCACACCACAATCACCATCCGCTCATCCAGATAGCCGATCGTGATAAAACGAGCCTCGCCGTAATCAGCCCTGTCATCCGCATGCGTCAAAGTGGGTCCGGCAAAAACCGCACCTGCCTGCGCCATATCAAGATCCCGCTGCGCCAAAGTAAGCTGGCGCTTGCGGGGGTCAAATGTGATTTTCATCTGATTTTACGTATATACAATAAATATGGGGAAATGTCCAATGACGGCAAAAATCAGCCGTCCAACGCAAACACAAACAGATCAAAAAGCGATACAAAAACGCGAAAAACGGTCGGAGCGAGAGGATTCGAACCCAAGTCCCCGCGATCTTGCTCCGGGCGTAGTCCGACCGCGGGATCGAACCATTCGGAGGTTCGTAAAGATCGACAAAACTCATTTGACTGAAATAATGGTCGGAGCGAGAGGATTCGAACCTCCGACCCCTAGTCCCCCAGACTAGTGCGCTAACCGGGCTGCGCTACGCTCCGACGAGGCGGGTTATAGAGGCCTCCCGCCGCGCTTGCAACT